>WNFU01009167.1_pt1 | contig 20095 bp, 19 predicted proteins | sample 5400121 | NCBI WGS metagenome assembly WNFU01 (sample SAMN13153360, study PRJNA577476) | soil metagenome | isolation source: 100 cm soil or saprolite under grassland replicate 1 | place: USA:California | collected 2016-06-15 | reverse complement strand
GCTGATCGCCGTCGTGGGGGGCAGCACCTGCTCCACCGAGGAAGCGGAGTGGGCGGCTGCCGTCGGGCGGCTCCTGGCCGAGCGCGGCGCGGTGCTCGTGTGCGGCGGCTTGGGCGGCGTGATGGAGGCGGCCGCCAGGGGGGCCAAGCAGGGCGGCGGGCTCACCATCGGCATTCTCCCGGGCGGCGATCCGGACGACGCGAACCCCAGCATCGATGTGGCGATCGCGACCGGGATGGGAGAGATGCGCAACGCGCTCCTGGTGCGCGCGGCGAGGGCGGTCATCGCCATCGGCGGCGGCTGGGGGACGCTGTCCGAGATCGCCCTGGCCCAGCGCATAAGGACCCCTGTGGTCGGGCTTCATGATGCTTTCACGTCCACGGTGGAGATTCCGCGGGTGCAGCGGCCGGAGGAGGCCGTGCGGTGGGCCCTGGAGCAGGCGGACCGACGGGAGGTATAATTGACCGTATGAACGCGGGAACCAAGTTCGCCATCGGCGCGGTGCTCATCGTCGGCTCGGTGGGCTACCTCATGGCCTCCGGGGTGAAGGAAACGGGGCAGTATTACTTCACGCCCAGCGAGCTGTCGCAGAAGATCGCCGTCGACCGTTCCTTCTATGACGTCGGGATGAAGGTGGGCGCACGGGTGGTCCCCGGGAGCGTGACGCGCGACGTCGCCACGCAGACCCTGCGCTTCCAGGTGACCGACGGCACCGTACGCTATCCGGTGGTGTTCCACGGCCTCCCCCCCGACACCTTCAACGATTCGGTCGAGGTGGTGGTGGAGGGGCGGCTGCAGAAGGACGGCGTGATCTACGCGACCAACGTGCTGGCGAAGTGCGGGTCGCGCTACGAAGCGGTGCCCAAGGCCTAGATGACCGTCCTCGGCACGCTGGTCCTCTGGCTCGCCTTCCTGATCGGCGTATGGGGCGGGCTGGCGGGCCTGGTGGGCGGCTGGAAGGCCCGGCCGGACCTACAGCGGAGCGCCCGGCACGCGGTGTTCGCGATGTGCGGGGCGCTGCTCGTGGCCGTCGCCTCGCTCGAATGGGCGCTGTTCCAGCACGACTTCAACGTCGAGTACGTCGCGGCCTACACGAGCCGCAATCTCCCGATCTTCTACACCTGGTCGGCGCTGTACGCGGGCCAGAAGGGGAGCCTGCTCTTCTGGTCCACGGTGTTGACCGTGTTCGGCTCGCTCGCGCTGGCGCTGACGCCGCGCCGCCACCGCGAGCTCCTCCCCTACGTGGCCGCGGTGGTGTCGATCGTCGCGGCGTTCTTCGTGTCGGTGATGCTGTTCGGCCAGGCGAATCCGTTCCAGCGCCTGCCCTACACGCCGCTCGACGGCAACGGCCTGAACCCGCAGCTGCAGAACCCCGGCATGGTGTTCCACCCGCCGATGCTGTACCTCGGCTACATCTCGATCACCATCCCCTACGCGTTCGCGATGGCGGCGCTGCTCTCGAAGCGGCTGGACGCCGACTGGCTGGTCGCGATCCGCAAGTGGACGCTCCTGTCCTGGCTGTTCCTGTCGATCGGCATCTGCCTCGGCATGTGGTGGGCCTACGTGGAGCTCGGCTGGGGCGGCTACTGGGCCTGGGACCCGGTCGAGAACGCGTCGCTCCTCCCGTGGCTCACGATGACCGCGTTCCTCCACTCGGTCATGATCCAGGAGAAGCGCGGAATGCTGAAGAAGTGGAACCTCGCGCTCATCATCGGCTCGTGGCTGCTGTCGATCTTCGGGACGTTCATCACGCGCTCCGGCGTGATCTCCAGCGTGCACTCGTTCACCCAGTCGAACGTCGGCTACTTCTTCCTGTTCTTCCTGATCGTCGCGGGCACCGCGAGCTTCGCGCTGTACGCGAGCCGGCTGCCGCTCCTCACCGCGGAAGCCACGCTCGAGTCGATGGTGAGCCGGGAAGCGAGCTTCCTCTTCAACAACCTGCTGTTCATCGGGATCGCGTTCTCCGTCCTGTGGGGCACGTTGTTCCCGATCCTGTCGGAGCTGGTGCAGGGGACGAAAGTCACGGTGGGGCCGCCGTTCTTCAACCAGGTGAACATTCCCCTGGGCCTGGCGCTGCTCGCGCTCACCGGCATCGGGCCGCTCATCGCATGGCGCCGCGCGTCGCTCCCGAATCTCGAGCGCCAGTTCGCGGTCCCGGCGGCCACGGGCACGTTCGCGATCCTGATCCTCCTCGTCGCGGGGATGCGGGACTTCTACGCGCTGGTCGCGATCGCGCTCGGCGCCTTCGTGCTCGCCACCGTGGTGCAGGAGTTCGCCCGCGGGGCGCGGGCCCGGCACCGCCAGTACGGCGAGGGCTGGGCGCTCGCGCTCGGCCGGCTGCTCGCCCGCAACCGGCGGCGCTACGGCGGCTACATCGTGCACACGGGGATGGTCATCCTGTTCGTCGCGTTCGCGGGCATGGCGTTCAAGACCGACACCGAGGCCACGCTCCGCCCCGGCGAGTCCGCCACCATCAAGAGTCCCTACGGCTGGACGTACACGCTCACGCACCTCGGCATCTCGCAGTACGACGCCCTGAACCGCAAGGTCACGGCGGCCACCCTCGACGTGAGCCGCGACGGTCGGCGGCTCGGCATCCTCACCACCGAGAAGCGCCAGCACGTCGACGCCCTCGGCCGCGACACGTTCCAGCCGTCCACCGAGGTCGGCATCCGCAGCGACCTGCGGGAGGACCTGTACGTCGTGCTCGCCGGCGTCGTGAACGGCACCGAGCAGGCGGTGTTCCGCTTCACCATCAACCCGCTGGTGTGGTGGGTGTGGTACGGCGGCATGGTGCTCGCCGTCGGCGGGCTGATCGTGATGTGGCCGGGAGGCTCGCCCGCCGCCAAGCGGTCGCAAGCCGGGTACTCGGTGCGCTTGGTGGGGGAGCAATGAAGCCGGTTAGGCGGTTAGACGGTTGGGCGGTTAGGAGAACGCTGACGCGCCGGGGATTCCTGGCGGCCGGCCTCGGATTGCTAACCGCCTGTCCGCCTAACCGCCTAACCGCCCAGACTCCCGATTCTCTCCCGGGCACCGGGCCTTCGGGGAAGCTCTGGGATCCGTCTCGCGCCGGGAGACCGCTCTCTCCTGTGACGGCCGCCGACAACGACGCCGCGATCCAGGCGATCGAGAAGCAGATCCGCTGCACCTGCGGCTGCAACCTGGACGTGTACACCTGCCGCACCACAGACTTCACCTGCGGCACGAGCCCCGCGATGCACCGCCACGTGGTGGCGCTCGCTGAACGGGGACAGACGGCGCAGCAGATCATCGAGCAGTTCGTGAAGGAGAACGGCGTCGCGATCCTGATGGCGCCGCCCAAGCGCGGCTTCAACCTCGCCGGCTACTTCGTGCCCTCGGTGCTCATCGTGGTCGCGGGCGTGATCCTGGCGCTGGTGCTGCGCCGGTGGTCGCGGGCCGCGAACGCCGCCCGGGTCGCCCCCGAGCCGTTCGCGGGCGTCGCCGCCTCGCCGGACGAGCTCGAGCGCCTGCGGCGCGAGCTCGAGCGGCTGTCCGTCTGACCGGGATGCTCGAGCTCACCGTCGGGATCCTGCTCGCCGCAGGGGCGGTCTACTATGTCCTGCGGCCGATCCTCCATCCTGAGCTCGGGGGACGGGGGACGGGGGAGGGGGGAGGGGGAGGGGTGGACGAAGGGGAGGATCCCGAGGACGACTTCTCGCCGCGCGCCGTGGCGCTTCGGGCCCTGAAAGAAATTGAATTCGACCGGGCGACGGGGAAGCTCGCCGACGCCGACTACGATGCGTTGAAGGCGAAGTACACCAGCGAAGCACTCGCTGCATTGCGGGTGGAGAGTGGGACGGGGGAGGGGGGACGAGGGACGGGTCGCACGCACGTTTCCACCCATCCCCCGTCCCCCGTCCCTCGTCCCGCCTGCCCCACGCACGGTCGCCGCCCCGAATCCGACGCCCAGTTCTGCTCCGAATGCGGCCGCCGGCTCGCCACGGCGCCCGGTTACTGCGCCCGCTGCGGCACGTCGCTGGAGCGCGACGCCCACTACTGCCACGCCTGCGGAGCGCGCGTCGCGGCGTGAAGCGGCGCGTGATCGATCTCACCCCTTAACATCGGCTGCGGGTGGGCGTCTGCATTCCCGGACTTCAACGGGAGACGCTCACGCATGCGGAAGACTTCTTACCTCGCCGCGGTCGCGGGGCTCGCCGCGCTGGCGGTCGCCTGCAGCGAGGGCACCGCCCCGCTCGCGGACCAGAACCAGGTGTTCGCGGCCGAGCAGGAGCAGCTCGGCGCCATGGTCGAGACCGATTTCGGCACGGCGGGCGCCGCCGCGACCGCCGCGAGCCCGGCGCCCGGCGGCTCGGGCGTCCTGGCCGACCTGACGGCGAGCGGGACGGACACCGCGCCCAGCTTCTGGGGTCGACTCCGCGTCGTCCCGGGCGGCCCGCGGCCGGTGTACCACCGTGACGTCACGATCCGCAACGACTCGGCGTTCGTCGAACACGACGTCACCTTCGAGGGCCTGTTCCTCGCGGACACGAGCGCCGACGGCGTGTTCAACCCCACGACCAAGCCCCTCGCCGACCGCATGACCCAACAGGCGGTGCTGGTGCGCGACGCCGCCCGGCGCTACGGCTGGCGTGTGGTGGCGTTGTCGCCGCAGGATTGGACGGTCGTGGATCCGAGCAGGCAGACCGTGGCCGTGACGAACGTCAGGGTCTATCGGAACGGCGCCCTGCTCGTCGAGGTGACCGACCCCACGGCGCTGCTCGACGTGACGGGCCGCATCCCGCGGTTTCACCTCGGCGACACCGTCACGGTCGTCGCCGCCGTGACGAACACGACCGGCAGCGGCTTCACGCCTCCCAGCTTCGTGTTCCTGCACGTCCGCCACGCCGATCTCAGCGGCACGAGCTGGCGCCGCGTACCGATGGCCGAGAACGGGGACGGCACCTACGAACGGAACTGGGTCGTGCGCCGGACGGGGATCGACCGCTTCGTGGTGGACGCCCTCGATGCGGCGACCCTGCTGCTGGGAACGGCCGACAACTACCGCGCGAACGAGGTCGGGATTCCGTATCGGATAGAATAGGGCGGCAAGGGCGGCAGGGACGGCACGGGCGGCACGGGCGGCAGGCTGGGCACTGGTACACGCCCTGCCGCCCTTGCCGTCTTTGCCGCCCTTGATTATCAGTGTGCGACCTTACAACCGAGGAGCGCGTGTGTGACGAGGCCAACAGTGCGGGTCGGGATCGTGCTCGCGGGGCTGGCGCTGGTGGCGACGTCGGCTCAGGCTCAGCGCCGGATGCGGGGCGGGCGCGCGGTGATGGTCGATCGGCCGTCCGTCGGCCCGCGGGTGGGCTACGACTTCGACGCGGACCACGTGTTCGTGGGCGGCCAGTTCAACCTGCCCGTGGGGAGGCGCTGGGCGCTCGTGCCGTCCGCCGAGTTCTACACCGGCGTGACCGGCACGCCGTACCGGCTGAACGCGGACCTCAAGTATCATCCGCCGACGGTGTACGGGTTCTTCTATTTCGGCGTCGGGTTCGCCTACCTGCACGCCTCGGGCGGGAGCGATTCGGGGGCGGACATCTTCGCGGGCTGGGAGGGCCGCCGGGCGCGGCCGTTCAAGCCGTTCCTCGAAGGGAAGTTCGTCTTCGCCGACAACACGTCGTTCAACATCCTGGCGGGGATCAACTTCCCGCTGTAGCTAGAACTCGAAGCCCTCCATCCGCTTCAGGCCGATCCGGAGCGGGACGACGGTCGCCGCCGCGCACAGGGCGGCGGCGACCGCGAACCAAACGATCATCCATGCGTCGATGACCACGGGCTGACCCTCGTACACGGCCCGCACGTACGTGTAGACGGCCTGCCACAGGGCCATGATCACCGCGCCGAGCAGCGCGATCGTGGTCATCATGTACACCAGCCCGCCGAACGACGTGGGGATCTGCGCCGCGTTCTCGGTCTCGAACTGCGGGTAGAGGGCGCCGAACCCGAGCGCCAGCGCCGCGATCGCGAGCGTGAGGCCGCAGATCGTCACCAGCCCGACGATCATCATGAACGGCCGCACCTGCAGCAGCACGTTGGTCAGTCCCGTGAGGAGCAGCGCCAGCCCGAGCAGCGGGACCGTGCCCACCCAGTACTTGGACCAGAGCAAGGCGCGCAGGTCGAGCGGGCTCGAGCGCAGCAGCCACATATGCCGGCCTTCGAGCGAAACGGCCGGGAAGATGAACCGCGCCGCGATGGCGGCGAGCACGAACCCCGCGAGGCCGAGGTTCAGGAACGACACCAGCGTGACGTAGAAGAAGCCGACGGACTCGCCGCGGTGCAGCGGCAACGCCTTGATGTTGAACAGGTAGACCACCACCAGGGCGGCGAGCAGGATCAACTGGCTCCACTGCGTCGTGTCGCGGAAGAAGAGCTTGATGTCCTTGATCACGAATTCCCGTTTGGCGACGGGGAGGAACCCGAGCAGCGTGCCGACCGTCCAGCGCCACCAAGTGCCCCGCACGAACCGCTCCGCGCCTTCCTGTGCCTTGGTGAACCCCGGGGCGAAGAGCTCGCGGTGCAGCATGGCGCCCAGCGTCACGAACGCCGCCGCCGTGGTCCACAGCAGGGCGAGGGGCAGGGGATCGACCGGGCCCCGCAGGAAGGTCATGATCGCGCGGGTCGTCCACTCGCTCGGCAGGAACGGCGACGTCGGTGTCCGGAGCACCGCGATGAAGTCGAGCAGGTTGCGGAACCCCTCGGGCGATGCGAGCCGCTCGGGCCGGATGATGCGGAACAGCAGGATCAGCCCCGCCCCGGCGCCGAGTGCGATGATCGAGAGCAGGTCGCGCGTGCGCCGCGCGGGAAAGATGTTGACGAGGACGAGGGTGAGGGCCGACCCGGCGACGGCGGGCAGCACGAGCATCGGCACCAGGGCGAGGACGGCGTACGGCGCGAACAGGACGCCGCCGCGGTAGATGACCCCGTACGCGGCGAGGATCGGGACCGCCATCAGCGCCACCATCCACGACGAGTGGAGCAGCGTCTCCCCGAGCTTCGCGAGGTAGATCCGCAGCCAGTCCACCGGCGCCGAGACGAGGAGGTCGAGGTCCTTCGCGAGGAAGAAGCTCGACAGGGCTGTGATGACGTTGGAGAGCACCAGGATCGCGATGAACGAGAGCAGCACGAGCCCCAGCAGCTTTCCGGCGAGCAGCGGACCCAGCTCCTCCACGCCGCGGAAGTACTTGAGGATCTTGTAGAGCACCCCGTACACGCCGCCCCAGAAGGCGAGCCCCACCACCACGAGGGTGAGCAGCTTCCCCGAGCCGCCGCGCGAGCGCTCCTCGCGGATCCGCTGCAGGGCGGTGCGCCACTTGGGCTCGAGCACGAGCCACAGCGTCGGCTGCGTCACGCCGCGTCGCTCGCCGTGCCCAGCACCTCCACCAGCTCGCGCACGTGCGCGCCGCCCGTGAGCTTCAGGAACAGCTCCTCGAGACTCGCGTCGCCGGAGCGGTGTTGCCGCCGCAGGTCGTCCACCGTCCCCTCCGCCACGATCTTGCCGTGCTGGATGATGGCGACGCGGTCGCACATCGCCTCGGCGACCTCGAGCGTGTGCGTGCTCATGAGCACCGTGCCGCCACGCGCCACGAACTGCCGGAAGATGTCCTTCAGCAGGCGCGCCGCCTTGGGGTCGAGCCCCACCATCGGCTCGTCCACGACGATGTACTGCGGCCGGTGGATCAGCGCGCTCGAGATGATCAGCTTCTGGCGCATCCCGTGGCTGTACGCCTCGATCAGCTCGTCCTTCCAGCTCGCGAGCTCGAACACCTCGAGCAGCTCCGTGATGCGCCGCTCGATCGCGTCGCCTTCCTGCCCGTACAGCCCCGCCACGAACCGCAGAAACTCGACTCCGGTGAGCTTGTCGTACACGAACGGGCGGTCGGGAATAAACCCCAGCCGGCGCTTTGCCGCGATCGGGCTGGTGTGCACGTCGTCCCCGCCCAACAGCACCCGGCCGTCCGTGGGGCGCAGGATGCCGGCGATCATCCGCAGCGTGGTGGTCTTGCCGGCCCCGTTCGGGCCGAGGAAGCCGTAGAGCACGCCCCCCGGCACCTCGAGCGAGATGTCGTCCACGGCGACGAAACTGCCGTAATGCTTGGTGAGGTTCTCCAGCCGGATCATAGCACCTCGAGCTTCAGGCGCCCGACGAGGCGGAGCAGCTCCACCTGCCGGGCCAGGCCGCCGACGGTGAACCGCAGGTGCGCGGCGTCGGCGGGGAACTGATCGAGCGTCGGGTCCACGGCGACCCAATCGCCCAGGTACACCTCGGGCCACGCGTGATAGTAAAAGCGGCCCCCCAGATACACGAGGCCGGCCGCCGCCCGGGCCGGCAGCCCGGCCGCCCGCGCCAGCGCCACGTACAGCACGGTGTGCTCGTTGCAATCGCCCCGGCGCGCCTCGAGCACCTGCACGGCGCTCGGCACGCTCACCGTGACCCGGCGCTCCAGATGCGCGTGCACCCAGTCGGCGAGCAGGCGGGCGGCGCGGAGGGGGTCCCGCTCGCGCCCCACGATCAGCCGCGCCTGGGCCGCGATACGCGGGTCGTCGCTCTGGATCAGGGGCTCGGGCGCGAGGGAGGGGGCGAGCGCCGGGTCCCGCGCCGGGAGGCGGTAGCGCGGGGCCAGCACCGCCGCCGTTTCGCGCCGCACCTCCAGCGTGTCGCCCAGCAACCGCTGCCGGCCGCTCCCGAGGTTGAACCCCGCGAGGTCCACCCCGCCGAGCCGCACGCGCAGGCGCGACAGCGTGTCGGGGCGCAGCCGCACCCCGGCGGCGATGGCCGTGGCCGCGATCACGTCGCCAGGGTCGGACGTGCGGCTCGCCCGGACCACCCGCGCCGTGTCGCGCTGCCGGAAGTTCACGAACGCCAGCTCGAACGCCGAGCGCTCCATGGTGAACCCCGCCGGCGTTTCTGCGCGCACGATGTGCCCCTGTGCGTCCACCCACGCGCGGGTGCGCATGCCCTTCACGTCCTGCTCGATCCGGAAGGCGTGCACCGTGTCGAAGCGCACGGGCACCCAGGCCATCGCGGTGGAGTCGTACCCCGCGCTGTCGGCCACGACGAGGGTCGACTCCGCCGCCACCTGCACGGCCACGTCGCGCTGCGCGAGAAGCAGCGGATCGAACACCCGCACCGCGTAGCGCTTGCCGACCTTCAGCTCGCCCCCGAACGCGAGCCGCAGCGGCAGCAGGGAGGGGATGACGATGGGCTGCGCCAGCGGGACGCGGGTGGTCTGGGAGTCCGGCCCGACGAGGAGCGTCAGGATCAGCACCGTGTCGCCGCTCACGACGCCGCGCACCGCGAAGCGGCCGAGGTCGCCGTCGAACCGCGCGTCCACTCGCTGGAGCCGCAGCGCGCGGCTCACCGCGGCGCGGCTCATGGCGGTGGTGCGGTGCATCGTGCCGAGCGCCGGCACGTCGAGCACCAGCACGTCGGTCACCTGGAGCGCGGTGCCGAGCGTGTCGATCGTGGAAGAGGCGAAGCCGACCTGCTGGCCGCCGACGTCGAGGCGGTAGTAGACCGCTCCGGGCGGCACGCTCAGGGCGGCCTCGGCCAGGCGGGCGCCCGTCGAGCGGAACAGCTCGCGCTTCACGAGCCAGCCGAGGGACCCGGCCCACGCGACCAGGATCGCCGCCGCCCAGCCGCGGCGGGTCACGCCTCAGCGGCCCCGCCGCGCCGCAGCGCGGCCTCGAACACGGCGCGGTCCTCCGGCGTCTCGACGACGAACGACACGTTCGCGGGGTACACGGCTCCCCCCCCTCCGAGATGGGCCTGGAGCACCTGCACCATGACGTCGGCGGCGTCCTCGACCGACAGGTTGCCCGCGCCGGTGCCGATCGGCGGCACGGTGAGGCTCGCGAACTCCCACTCCCGCGCCTGCTCGAGCGCCGACTGCCACGCGCGGGCCACCCCCGCGCGGCTCACGGGCTCGGTGTCGCTCTGGATCACGGCATGGATCACGAATTCCGCCGGCAGGTCGCCCCCGCCCGCCGTCACCACCGCCGCACCGACCGCCAGCTCCTTCTGGACCCGCAGGCGGCTGGCGAACTCCGCGCCGCCCACCTGTTCGAGCCGGCGCACCACCGGCGTCGTCGGATCGAGACGGACCGTGGCGGGGCGGACGATCGCGTCGGCGGCGAGGAACGCGAGATCGTCCACGACCACGCGGATCACCTGCCGGCGGCCTCCCGCGAGCGCCGATACATCCGCGTCGCCTCGTCGGGACGGTTGAGCCGGTCGAGCACGATCCCGAGGCCGTACAGCGCCTTGACGTTGCGGGGCTCGAGCTCGACCGCGCGCTCGTAGGCCGCCAGGGCGCCGCGGAGGTCGTCCACGTGGTTCAGGGCCTCGCCGAGGTAATACCAGGCGACCGCGCGACCGGGGTCCGCTTCCGCGGCGCGCCGCAGCCGCAATACCGCTTCGCTCCACAGGCCCTTCCGGGAGAGGAGCACGCCGAGGGCCGTGAGCGCTTCGCCGTGGGCGGGAGCGTCCCGCAGCACGCGCTCGTAGTCGCGCTGCGCGGCGGCGTAGTGTCCTGCCGCCGCCAGCCGCCCCGCCCGCTCCACCAGCGACGCCGCGCTCTCGGGTTCCGCGGCGACCGGCTCCGCAGGGCCCGGTGCGGGGGTCTCTGCGGCGGGCGCCGGCGGGGGCGGCTCGGCCGTCGGTTCGACCGGCAGCTCCACTTGGATGGGCGGCGGCAGGCTGGCGCGCGCCACGTCGGCCGGCGACGCGATGGTGCTGGTGTCCGTGAGCGACTCCGCTTCCTCCATCAGCTCGGCCGCCACCCGGGCCCGCTCGGCCGCCGACTGCCACCGCGGCTCGCGCTTGCGGATCACCCCACCACCTCGCTCGTCAGCCAGGAGAGGTAGAGATCCAGCCCGCGCTCGACCGGCAACGCGAGCAGCTCCGGCACCTGGTAAGGGTGCTTTGCCCGCACCGCCGCGCACAGCGCGTCCCATTTCGACTCGTCGGTCTTGAGCAGCACGACCACCTCGGCAGCGCGGCGACGAGCGTCCGCGCCTCGCCCTCGGTCGCGAGCGTCGTCAGCACCACCAGCGCGGTGTGAGCCATGGAGGGAGGGCTAACGTAGGGAACCGGAGGGGGTTAAGCAAGAGAATCGGCGGTAGAGGGCGGTAGAGGGCGGTAGAGGCGGCGCTCCGTCGTCCGCCGTCTCCCCCCTCTACCGTCTTCTACCGCCCTCACCCCGAGAGTTGACCGGGACACCGTGAACCATCTAGCCTGAAAGTCTATGTCCAGCGACGCACTGATCGTTCGCGGCGCCCGCGAGCACAACCTCAAGAACATCACCGTCGAGATCCCCCGGAACAGCCTCACCGTGATCACCGGGCTCTCCGGATCGGGGAAGTCGTCGCTCGCGTTCGACACGATCTACGCCGAGGGGCAGCGCCGCTACGTCGAGTCGCTGTCCGCCTACGCCCGCCAGTTCCTCGGCCTGATGGAAAAGCCCGACGTGGACGCGATCGAGGGCCTCTCTCCCGCGATCTCGATCGAGCAGAAGTCGGCGGGGCACAACCCGCGCTCCACGGTCGGGACGATCACCGAGGTCTACGACTACCTGCGGCTGCTGTGGGCCCGCCTGGGGACGCCGCACTGCCCCCGGGATGGCTCCCCGATCGAGCGCCAGAGCGCGTCGCAGATCGCCGATCTGGTGCTCACGTGGCCCGAGGGAACGAAGATCGAGGTGCTGGCCCCCCTCGTCCGCGGCCGCAAGGGCGAGTTCCGGGAGGTGTTCGAGGCGGCGCGCAAGCAGGGATTCGTGCGCGTGCGGGTGGACGGCGAGACATACGATCTCGCGCAGACGCCCAAGCTCAACCGGCGCCAGAACCACGACATCGCGGTGGTGGTGGACCGCCTCGTCGTGCACCGGGGGGACCGCGGCCGGCTCGCCGACTCGATCGAGACGGCGCTCAAGGCCGCCGACGGGACGGTGGAGGTCGTGCACGGGGCGAAGTCCACGCTCTTCTCCGAGCGCTACGCCTGTCCCACGTGCGGGCTGTCGCTCCCCGAGCTCGAGCCGCGGCAGTTCTCGTTCAACTCGCCGTTCGGCGCCTGCCCCGAGTGCTCGGGCCTGGGGACGCGGCGCGAGGTGAACCCCGACCTCGTGCTGGGCGACGCGAGCCTCTCGATCCTCGAAGGGGTGATCCTCCCCTGGGGGGAGCCGAGCGGCTACCTGCGGAAGGTGGTCCTGCCGAGCCTCGCGCGCGCGTTCAAGTTCGACTTGAACGCGCCGTGGAAGGATCTGCCGGCGGCGGGGAAGAAGGTTGTGCTGTACGGCGCGCCGGGAAAGACGCTCACGTTCCAGTATTCGAGCGAGCGTTGGCACGGGGAATACGAGTCCGGGTGGGACGGCGTTCTGAAGTACGTGGAGCGGCGCTACCGGGAGACCGCCTCCGACAGCGTGCGGGAGCAGCTCGAGGAGTTCATGGTGGAGCAGCCCTGCCCGGCGTGCGGCGGCAAGCGGCTCAAGCCCGAGAGCCTGTCGGTGCTGCTGCACGGCAAGAGCATCGGCGACGTGGTCGAGCTGCCGGTGACCGACGCGCTCGCGTTCTTCGAGAGCGTCCCGCTGCGCGGCAACGGCCGCGCGGGGGGAGGGGGGGGCCTCGATCCCGAGATCGCCCGGCCGATCCTCAAGGAGGTGAACGACCGGCTCCGCTTCCTGCGCAACGTGGGCCTCGAGTACCTCACGCTGGGGCGGTCCGCCGACTCGCTCTCGGGCGGCGAGGCGCAACGCATCCGGCTGGCCACGCAGATCGGCAGCCGGCTGGTGGGCGTGCTCTACATCCTCGACGAGCCGTCCATCGGGCTCCACCAGCGGGACAATGGGCGGCTGCTCACGACGCTGAAGGAGCTGCGCGACCTGGGCAACACCGTGCTGGTGGTGGAGCACGACGAGGAGACGATCCGCACCGCGGACCACGTCGTCGATCTCGGGCCCCGCGCCGGGCGGCACGGGGGCGAGGTCGTGATCGAGGGGCCGCTCCAAGCCGTGCTCGAGCACCCCGACTCCCTCACCGGGCGGTACCTGCGCGGTGAGCTGCGTATCCCGGTTCCTCCCCGGCGCCGCACGGCCGACCCCGAGCGCACGCTCGCGGTGATCGGCGCGCGCCAGCACAACCTCCGCGACCTGACGGTCGAGTTCCCGCTCGGCCTGTTCGTGGCCGTGACCGGCGTCTCCGGCTCTGGCAAGTCCACGCTCGTGACGGACATCCTGTACCGCGCGCTCGCGCGGCACTTCTACCGCGCCAAGGTGATGCCGGGCGCGCACGACCGCCTGGCCGGCCTCGAGCACATCGACAAGGTGATCGACATCGACCAGAGCCCGATCGGGCGCACGCCCCGGTCCAATCCGGCGACCTACACGGGACTGTTCACGCCGATCCGCGAGCTGTTTACCTACCTCCCCGAATCGAAGATCCGCGGTTACGGCCCGGGCCGGTTCTCCTTCAACGTGAAGGGCGGGCGCTGCGAGGCGTGTCAGGGCGACGGCCTCGTGAAGGTGGAGATGCACTTCCTGCCCGACGTGTACGTGCCGTGCGAGGTGTGCAAGGGACGGCGCTACAACCGCGAGACGCTCGAAGTGCGGTATAAAGGAAAGTCGATCGCCGACGTGCTCGACATGTCGGTGGCCGAGGCGCTGGACTTCTTCGAGAACCAGCCGCGCATCCGCACGAAACTGGAGCTCCTGAACGACGTAGGACTGGGGTACATCCACCTCGGCCAGTCGGCGACGACCCTGTCCGGCGGCGAGGCGCAGCGGGTCAAGCTCGCCACCGAGCTGGCCAAGCGCGACACGGGCCGTACCCTCTACATCCTAGACGAGCCGACGACGGGCCTGCACTTCGAGGACGTGCGCCTGCTGCTCGAGGTGCTGCACCGGCTGGTGGACAAGGGGAACACGGTGGTCGTGATCGAGCACAACCTGGACGTCGTGAAGACCGCCGACTGGGTGATCGATCTCGGGCCCGAAGGCGGGGCGGCGGGCGGGGCGGTGGTGGCGGCCGGAAGCCCGGAGCAGGTGACGCGCGTGAAGGCGTCCTACACGGGCCAGTTCCTGCGTAAGGTGCTGGCGGCGAACGACTAGCCCGATAAGTTGATGGAAGAGGGATACGTCCATGCACCACTTGCCGGAAGCCGTCATGATGCACGTGCTGTTCCTCTCACTGGCGTCGGGGCGGTGATGGGCCCCGATACCCTGGCCGTCCTGATCCCCATCGTCGCCATCGGCGGGTTTTTCGCCTTGATGATCGTGCGGACCTTCACCAAAGCGTACACCGCCAAGCTGCAGGCGGGGAGTCAGGTGGGCCCCGCGCTCGAGGCAAGGCAGGAAGAGCTGGCGGCGGCGCTGGAGCAGCTGCGCGGCGAGGTGGCGGAACTCGCGGAGCGGGTAGATTTTACGGAGCGGATGCTCGCCAAAGGCCGTGCCGACGAGCGGCTCGCCCCGCCCCAGTGAAGGGTCGGGAAACCCCGCGCCTCCGGGAGGCGTACGCATGATGCAAGTGCCGCCGCCGATCGGTCTCGACCCGAACTTCGTGTTCAACCAGGTGATGCCGATCGTCGGCTTGCTGGCGGTGTTTGTGGGCCTGCGGTGGGTGTTCCGATCTCCCGTGGGAGAGGCGCTCGCCGAGCGGATCCGCATGCGCATCGGCGGGCGCTGGGGGGTCGGCGTCGGGTATGGGGGCGGGGGCGGTGATCCGCAGCGCGTCGCCGCGCTGGAGGAGCAGGTGGCGCAGCTCCAGAGCCAGGTCTCAGAGCTCGCCGAGCGGTTAGATTTCGCCGAGCGCATGCTCGCCGAGCGGCGCGAGCGCAAGTTGGGCGCGGGGCAGTGACGACCCGCCCGCACCGAGAGGGTTCTCATGGGAATCTTTGACCGTCTCTCGACGCTGATCCGGTCGAACATCAACGACTTGATCTCCCGCGCCGAGGATCCGGAGAAGATGCTGAGCCAGCTGATCGTCGACATGCGGAGCCAGCTGGCGAAGGCCAAGCAGCAGGTGGCGGCCGCGATCGCCGACGAGAAGCGCCTCGCGGCCCAGGTGGAGCAGGAGAAGAAGAGCGCCGAGGATTGGGAGCGGCGTGCGGTGCTGGCCGTGCAGGAGGGGCGGGACGATCTCGCGAAGCAGGCGCTGCTGCGCCACAACGAACACGCCCAGGGCGCGCTCCAGCTCCACGAAACCTGGGTGAAGCACCGCGAGGAGACGGAGAAGCTCAAGCTCTCGCTGCGGCAGCTCAACGACCGGATCGAAGAAGCGAAGCGCAAGAAGAACATCCTGATCGCGCGCCAGAAGCGGGCCGAGGCGCACAAGCGGATTCAGGAGACGATGTCGTCGCTCGGCGACAAGAGCGTGTTCGAGACGTTCGAGCGCATGGCCGAGCAGATCGAACACGAGGAGCGCAAGCTCATCGCCGCCGCCGAAGTGAACGAGGATCTCTCCGGCGACACGCTGGTCAAGCAGTTCCAGTCGCTCGAGGTGAAAGCGGACGCCGACCAGCAGCTGCTCGAGCTGAAGCGGAAGATGGGGCTGCTCCCCGCCGGCTCGCCCGCGGAGTCGAAGCGGCTCGGCAAGGGGGCGGCGGAAGCCGAGCTGGTCGAGGATGACGACGCCCCCCCCGAGCACCACCGCTGAACACTGAGCCGTCCGCGCGGTCGTCGGGCGCCACGTTCGTGGCGCTCTTCGTTGCCGCCCTCGCCATCTGGTTCGTCGTGCGGGTGGTCGAGGTGCTGCTCCTCATCTTCATCGCCGTGCTGTGCGCCGTGTACCTCTCGGCCATCACCGACCTGCTGGAGCGCCGGTTCCGGTTCCGGCGCTGGCTCGGCCTCACGACGGCCGTCGTCGCCACGCTCGGCGTGGTCGCCGGCATCGGCGCGCTGCTCGTGCCGCCGGTGATCGAGCAGACGCAGGCCCTCGTCTCCGCGCTGCCCCAGACCCTCGCCGACATCCAGGGCGTGCTGGCGCATTGGGCCAGCCAGTATCCGGTGCTGCGCAATACCGATCTCGCCGACCCGGCCGCCGGGCTCGTCGCCAGCCTGGTCGACGACGCGTCGAGCTTCCTGCGGGGCTCCATCCTCCCCTACGTGCGCGCCGGAGGGAAGCTGTTCATCGAGGGCGCCAGCGTGATCGTGATGGCCCTGTACCTCGCGGTCCACCCGCAGGTGTACCGGGACGGGATCCTCTCGCTCGTCCCCCCGAAGCACCGCGCCGTCGGCGCCCGGGTGCTGGCCGACGCCGGCGCCACGCTGCGCGCCTGGGTCGTGGGCCAGCTGCTCGCAATGATGGTGCTCGGCTTCCTCACCGCCATCGGCCTCTGGATGCTCGGCGTCCCGTATTGGCTCGCCTTCGGCATCTTCACCGGTCTCGTCGCCGTCGTGCCGTTCTTCGGCAGCCTCGTCTCGACCCTGCTCCCCGCGCTGTTCGTCGTCGGCTCGGGCGACTGGCTCAAGGTCCTGGCCGTCCTGCTGCTCGGCATCCTCGTGCACGTGCTCGAGGCCAACGTCGTCGTGCCGCGCATCATGGAGCGGCAGGTCGCCCTGCCGCCGGTCCTCACCATCGCGAGCGTGCTGATCAGTGGGACGCTGCTGGGCGTCGTGGGCCTCGTCGTCGCGGTCCCGGTGCTCGCGGTGGCGATCGTCGTGCTGCGCCACGTCCTGCAGGCCGAGCTCTACGGCGACGCCGGCCACCTCGAGCCCGCCGTACTGCGCGCGACGGGCGAGTACAAGAGCCCCAAACGCGCCACCGGCGGCTGATGCTCGAGCCCCGCCGGCACCGCTTCCTGATCATCGCGGACGGCCAGTTCGGCCCGCTCACGTCGAAGACCGCGAATTCCTGCATCCGCTACCTCCCCGAGCGCGTCGTGGGCGTGCTCGACCGGGCCGCCGCGGGGCGCACCGCCCAGGACGTGCTGGGGTTCGGCGGCGCCATTCCCGTCGTCGGCGACTTCGCGCGCGGCCTCGCGCTCCGGCCACCCCCCACCGCGGTGCTCGTCGGCATCGCCCCCGCCGGGGGCCAGCTCCCCGCCGAATGGCGCGGGTGGCTCAAGACGGCGATCGCACGCGGCCTCGAGATCTGGAGCGGCCTGCACACGTTCATCGGCGACGATCCGGAGCTCGGCGCCCTGGCGCGCGCGCAGCGCGTCCGCATCCACGACGTCCGCAAGCCGCCGGCCACGCTCCCGATCGCAGACGGGCGGGCGGCGGAAGTCGATCCCTACGTGATCCTCACGGTCGGATCGGACTGCAACGTCGGGAAGATGACCGCGCAGCTCGAGCTGCGCGACGAGCTGGTGCGGCGGGGCCACCGCGCGCGATTCGTGGCCACGGGGCAGACGGGCATCTTCATCGAAGGCTGGGGGATCGCGGTCGACGCCGTCGTCGCCGACTTCGTCGCGGGCGCCGCGGAGCAGCTCGTGCTCCAAGGCGCGGAGGATGCGGACATCGTCCTGGTCGAGGGGCAGGGCAGCCTCATCCACCCCGGCTATTCGGGCGTCACCCTCGGCCTGCTGCACGGCTCCTGTCCCGACGGGCTGATCCTGTGCCACCAGGCCACCCGCGACTTCATCGGCGATTATCACGGCCGGGAGCCCTGGGTGAAGATCCCGCCGCTCCCCGAGCTGGTCGAGATCTACGAGCGCGCGGCGGCGCCGGTGCGGCCCACCCGGGTCCTCGGCATCTGCCTCAACACCTTCGACCTCCCCGAGGCGGAGGCGCAGGAGGCGGTGCGGCGCGCCGCCGAGGACACCGGCCTGCCCGCGACGGATCCGGTGCGCTTCGATTCCGCTCCGCTGGTGGACGCGATCCTGCGCGAGGCGACGGCAACGAAATGATGGAGCGCGCGACGATCGGATAGCGCCCGCCGCCCGCGGCCGCAGTAGCCTGCCCCGCGTGTCGGCCACGGCGCCTTTCCTTAATACCGCCCCGCTGCTGATCGTGACGGACGTGGGGGCGCGGCTGGTGCGCCGGGGCCTGCTCGAGCCCGCGGACGCCGCCGCCGGAGGCTGGCTGCGCGCGCGGGCGCTCGTGTTCCGCCGCGGCCCGGTCGTGTGCGAGGCGGCCCCCGCCCCCGCCCGCGCGTTGACGCTCCCACCGGTCCATCCTACGTTTCCTGCGCCGATGACCCTCGCCCTCCACAACACCCTCACCCGCCGCGTCGAACCGTTTCAGCCGCTCCCCCTCCCGCACGCGCGGGTGACGATGTACACCTGCGGGCCGACGGTCTGGAACTACGCCCACATCGGCAACTTTCGGACGTTCCTGTTCGAGGACTTGCTGCGCCGCTTTCTCGAGTACTCGGGTTACCAGGTCTTCCACATCATGAACCTCACCGACGTGGACGACCGCACGATCAAGGCAGCCGCGGCGGCGGGGCAGCGGCTCGACGAGTACACGGCGCCCTTCATCCGGGCGTTTTACGAGGATCGCGACTACCTCCGGATCAGGCCGGCGCACGCGTACCCGCGGGCGACGCAGTCCATCCCGGCGATGGTGCGGCTCGTCGAGCGGCTGCTCGAGCGCGGCGTGGCGTACCGCGGAGACGACGGGTCGATCTATTTCGCGATCGCGAAGTTCCCCGGCTACGGCCGCCTCTCCCGGCTCGATACGCGGGAGCTCAAGATCGGCGCCCGCGTGGCGAGCGACGAATACGCGAAGGACGACCCGCGCGATTTCGCGCTGTGGAAGAAGGCCGAGCCGATCGACGAGCAGGTGGGCGCCGCGTGGGACGCGCCGTTCGGCCGGGGGCGCCCCGGGTGGCACCTCGAGTGCTCCGCGATGTCGCTCGAGGCGATCCGCCCCGCGCAGACGCTCGACATCCACGCGGGCGGCGTCGATCTCATCTTCCCGCACCACGAGGACGAGATCGCGCAGTCCGAGGCGGCGACGGGACGGCCGTTCGCCCGTTTTTGGGTGCACGGCGAGTTCCTGAACGTGCGCGGCACCAAGATGTCCAAGCGCTTCGGCAACTTCCTCACGGCGCGCGACCTGCGCGAGCAGGGCGTGGACGCGGCGGCGCTCCGGCTCCTGTTCTGGCAGACGCACTACCGCCAGCCGCTCGACTTCAGCGACGAGGCGCTCGACGCCGCGACCGAGGGGGTGCGGCGGCTGAGCGAGTTTCGCGATCGACTGAGCGGGGATGGGAGACGGGGGACGGGGGACGAGAGGCTGGCGGAGCTGGCCGCGCGGTTCGAGGCGGACGTTCGCACGGCGCTCGACGACGACCTGAACGCACCGCGGGCCTGCGCCGCGCTGTTCGAGTTCGTCCGGGCGGGCAACCGGGAGCTGGATCGGGGGACGGGTTCGGGTGCCGCCCGGGAGGCGCTGGACCGAGTGATGGGGGTGCTCGACGTCCTCCCCACCCGTCGGACGGCCGACGCCGAGCTCGAGCGGTGGATCGAAGCGCGCATCGCGGCGCGCGACAAAGCCCGCAAAGCCAAGGACTTCAAGGAGGCGGACCGGCTGCGCGCCGAGCTGCGCGCGCGCGGCGTGGAGATCGAGGACACCCCCGCCGGGACCAAGTGGCGACTCACCTAAGTTCTTCCCGGCACATCCCTTGCACGAGCGGCCCTCCCCGGTTAAGCTACGAGTCTGGAATAATCAAGCGTCGGCCAGCTGACGTAGCTCAACTGGTAGAGCAGCTGATTTGTAATCAGCAGGTTAAGGGTTCGAGTCCCTTCGTCAGCTCACGTTGCCGAAGAGGAGAAGAACAGCACCCCGCACACACCCCGCGCCGTTGGGAAACGCGGGGTGCGTTGTCAGTGGGGGGCGCAGAAAGCGGGGGGCGGCGAGCGGGGGGCAGAGGACGGGGAGCGAGCAAGCCGGCGTGGTGGGGTGCCCGAGCGGCCAAAGGGAGCAGACTGTAAATCTGCCGGCTTCACGCCTACGAAGGTTCGAATCCTTCCCCCACCACTCGGCGCGCGGGCGTAGCTCAGTTGGTAGAGCATCAGCCTTCCAAGCTGAGGGTCGCGGGTTCGAGCCCCGTCGCCCGCTCTCGCTCGCGTAGCTCAGTCGGTAGAGCGCGTCCTTGGTAAGGACGAGGTCACCGGTTCAATCCCGGTCGCGAGCTTGAA
>WNFU01005430.1_pt1 | contig 20112 bp, 13 predicted proteins | sample 5400121 | NCBI WGS metagenome assembly WNFU01 (sample SAMN13153360, study PRJNA577476) | soil metagenome | isolation source: 100 cm soil or saprolite under grassland replicate 1 | place: USA:California | collected 2016-06-15 | reverse complement strand
CGGCCACCCCATGGACCTTTCGGATGTGCTCGGTCACGGTCGCGGCCAGGTCGTCGTGGTCGCCGACGCGGACGACCGCGACGAGGTCCCAGTCGCCGGCCACCGAGTAGACCTCGCTGACCCCGTCCAGGTCGGCGAGGGCCTGCGCGGTCTCTGGGGTCTGATCGACCTCGCAGGTGACCAGCACGATCGCGGTGACCATCGGCCCTCCTTTGGTGGCGCTACGGCTCGGTCCGTTCGAGGGCGACCGCCATGCCCTGGCCGCCCGAGATGCACAAGGTCGCCAGGCCGCGCCGGGCGCCCTGGCGTTGCAGCTCGTGGGCGACCGCGCCGACGATGCGGGCGCCGGTCATGCCGATCGGGTGCCCGAGGGCGATCGCGCCGCCGTTGACGTTGGTGCGGTCCCAGTCGAACTTCAGCTCGCGGTCGCAGGCCAGCACCTGGGCGGCGAACGCCTCGTTGACCTCGACGACGTCGATGTCCGGGAGGGCCCAGCCGAGCTTGGCGAGCAGCTTGTGGGTGGCCGGGACGACCCCCCAGCCCATGATGTGCGGGTCGACACCGGCGCTGGCCCAGCCGACCACGCGGGCCATGGGGCGCAGGCCGCGGGACCTGGCGGCGTCCTCGGCCATCACCACCAGCGCGGCGGCGCCGTCGCAGATCCCCGAGGAGTTGCCGGCGGTGACCGTGCCGGGGTCGCGGAACACCGGCTCGAGCCGGGCCAGGCTCTCCAGGGTGGTGTCGGGCCGGGGTTGCTCGTCGCGCTGGACGGTGACGGTCCGCCGCTTGGCGTCGAGGGTGTCGACCGGGACCACCTCGTCGGCGAAGCGACCGGCCGTCCAGGCGGCGGCGGCGCGCCGCTGGGAGCGGAGCGCGAAGGCGTCCTGCTCGTCGCGACCGACGTCGTAGCGCTCGGCGAGGTTCTCGGCGGTCTCGCCCATCGCCTCGCCGGCGAGGGGGTCCATGAAGCCGTCGGAGGACATGCCGTCCTCGACCACCGCGTCGCCCATCCGGTAGCCGCCGCGCATGCCCCTGAGCAGGTAGGGGGTCCTGGTCATGTTCTCCATGCCGACGACCAGGGCGACGTCCAGCTCGTCGAGGATGATGGACCCCGCGGCCAGGGCGAGGGCCTTGGCGCTGGACCCGCAGGCCTTGTTGACGGTGTAGGCGGGGACGGTCTCGGGGACGCCGGCGCGGACCGACACCTGGCGGGCCGGGTTGGGGCCGTTGCCGGCCTGGCGCCCGTGGCCGGCCACCGTCTCCTGCACCTCGGCGGGGGAGAGCCCGGCCGCGTCCAGGGCCGCCGTGGCGGCGGCGACGCCGAGGTCGACGGCGGGCAGGTCGGCGAAGGCGCCCATGAACCGCCCCATCGGGGTGCGCTTGGCGGCGACCAGAACGACCGAACGCTGTTGCATGACTCCTCCCAGGCCGGCCGGGTCGCACACCTACCGGCCGCTCGGCGGCCATTGTAGGCGGGCGGCGCGGCCTGGTCGGCGTTGCCGCTCAGGCCCGGTCGGTGGCCTCCTTGGCGCTACCGGCAGCCTGCTTGGCCGCCTCCTCCTTGGCGCTCGCCTGCTCGACCTGCTCGCTGGCGTCCGCGCCACCAGCCTCCCCTCCACCCTGCGGAGCCGTCCCGGCGGTGGCCGCCGAGGCCTGCTGGGTGGTGGCGGTGGCCTTGGGCGCCGTCTCCAGCAGCGCCGGCTGCTCGGCGCCGCCCACCCCCTCGGCCGGAGCGGGCTTTGCGGCGCCGGCGGGTGCCGGGGCGGGCGCCTCGGGGCGGGCGGCGGCCAGCCTGGCCGTGGCCTCGGGATCGCCGGCGTTTTCCTCGTCGACCCGGCCGATGCCGGCGCGGACCTCGTCCAGGACCGACTCGAGGTGGCCGTACATGCGGCCGAGCTGCTCCAGCGACCGATGCCGCAGGGTCTCCAGGCGGATCGCCTCGGACTCGACCGCGACCCGCTCGCGCTCCGCCTCCTGCCAGATCAGGTCGGTGGCGTCGCGGGCCTCCTCCAGCACCGTCCTGGCGTCCTGCTCGGCCTGGGCGCGCATCGACTCGGCCGCCTCGCGGGCCTCCTCCTCGACCCGGATGCCCTCGGCGCGATGCTCGTCCCCGATCTGCCGGGCGTCCTGCTCGATCTCGCCGGCGCGGTGCTCGGCCGCCTTGATGATCTCAGAGGCCTCCTCCTCGGCCGCGTCGACGGCCTCCTGCGCCCGGTCGGCGGCGTCGACCAGCATGTTCTCGGCCGACTTGCCTCCTTGGCCCAGACTTCCACCTGCCGGCGGTCGAAGCCACGAAGGACCACCATGAAGTCGGGCAGGTCGACCTTTGGCTCGGACAGCGGCTGTGGCTCGAACGCGCTCACCAGGGGGACCTCCCTTTGGTGCGGTGGGGGATCAAATGGGGGGAAACGCGAACCCCCCCGGCGACCCGCCAGGACGCGCGATAGCCTACCTCCAAGCCGGACTGCCAGAAAATCCGTCAAAACACCGTGGCGCGGTGCCTGGCCGGCCGCGCCGTCCGGGCCCCGGGCCCGGGCCGCGCGCCTCGCCCGGGTCAGAGCCGCTGGAGGCCGCGGAGGACCTGTTCGAGCAGTGCGGCGTCGGGGCCGCCGGTGTGGCTGGGCGCCGGATGGATCACTGCCACGCCGTAGTCGACCAGGTCGGCGACGAGGATGCGAGCCACCCCAAGGGGCAGGTCGAGGCGGCCGGCGATCTCGGCGACAGAGTGCAGCTCCTGGCACAGCCGCGCGATCGACTGGTGCTCGAAACTGAGCCGCGGCCAAGAGGCGGCGGTGCCTGGGATGGAGCCGACCAGGTCCTCGAGGGCCAGGCCGCTTCGGCTTGCCTCGGTACGACCGTCGGTCAGCGCGTACGGCCGCACGAGCGGGCCTGGGTCGGGCCCGCTGGCGCCGATCACGGCGGCGCCTCCGGGTCGCCGCTGCGGCTAGCCGGCCATGTCATCGTCGCGCCCGGTGGCTGGCGAGGGCACGGTTCCCAGACCTGGTGGCGCCTGCGGAGCGGGTCGCCCCGGCCCCGGCCCGGCCGCCAACCCAGCGCCGCTGGCCTGCGGGACCGTGAGCGGCTGGGCCGTGCCCGGTCGCGGCTGCCCGCCAGGCACCGCTGGCGGGGCGCCGTCAGGGGTGGGCTGCGCCGGGTCGCCGACGGCGAACGCGCGCGGGCCCCGGGGCACCGGCATGGGCTCGGGCTCGGCCGGCCCGGCATCCTTACCGTCGGCTTCGGCGGCCTGGTCGAACGGCTCGCCGAGCAGGCTGAGGGGTAGCAGGACCAGCGCGGCCAGCCCGCCGAACCAGGAGCGGCGCAGCCGCACCTTGATGCCATCGCGGGCGGCCAGGCGCCCCACGACGTAGAAGCCCAGCCGCTGCGCGCGGGCCAGGTCGATGGCGGGAGGATTGGCCAGTTGCTCGTTGGCCTTCGCCAGCTCCTCCGCGGTCATGCCGATCCCCTGGTCCTCGATCTCCAGCAGGTAGCCGTGAGGAGTCGGCTCGCCGGTCACCTGCACCCGCGTACCCGGCGGTGAGAACACGGCCGCGTTCTCGATCAGCTCCGCCAGCAGGTGGACCACGTCGCTGACCGCGTGGCCAACGACGTCGGCGTCCGGCATGGGCAGAACCACCACCCGGGCGTAGTCCTCGATCTCGGCGGCGGCGGCGCGGATGACCCGGACCAATGGCACAGGCTGGCTCCAGCGCCGAACGGGCTCGGCGCCAGACAGCACCAGCAGGTTCTCGGCGTTGCGGCGCATGCGGGTGGCGAGATGGTCCAGCCGGAACAGGCTCTGTAGCTGCTTCGGGTCGACCTCGGTGCGCTCCAGCTCGTCCAGTTGCTCGAGCTGCCGGCCGACCAGCGTCTGTAGGCGTCGACCGAGGTTCAGGAACATGTCGCCGACGCTGCGGCGCAGCGCCGCCTGCTCAGCGGCCACCTGCACGGCCACGCTGTGCACGGTGTCGAACGCCCTGCTCACCTGGCCGATCTCGTCACGGCTGCGGATCCCGATCGGCGGTGGCTCGACATCCAGGTCGACCGGCTCGGCCCGCTGGAGCTTGTCGACCACACCGGGGAGCTGGGTGTGGGCGACGTCTTCGGCGGCGGCCTTGAGCTGCCCCAGCGGCCGAACAAGGGAGCGGGCGACCAGCAGCGACAGGCCGACCGCCACCGCCAGGGCGAGCAGGATGCCCACCCCGTCGGCCGTCGCCCGCGACCTGGCGGTCGCCTCGGCCCGCCGGCTGCGGGCGGCCGACGCGGCGCCGAGGTGCCCTTCGACCTGGTGCAGCAGGTCGATCTCGGCGCTGGTGACCGTCCACCACTCGACCGGGTCGATATCGAGCTTGGCGGCGGCTTCGGCGGCGACCGCGGTCGCCTGCAGCTCCCTGGCGCGCTGCACCTCGGGGCCGACCAGCGTGTCGACGTACAGGGCACGCTGAGCATCGGTGACCGACGCCCGGAACTCCGCCAGCAGCACGGCGCGGGTGGCGAGGGTCGAGGTGAGCTGCGGGTACTCCCCGGCGGCGAAGCGGCCGTGGTGGAGCACGGTGGTGATCAGCTCCCGCTCCAGCGCGGCCAACTCCGTGATGCGGGAAACGGCCACGAACGCCCCGACGCTCTGGGCCAGCTCGGGGTCGGCGATGCCAGCCGCCAGCCCGCGGTTGGTATTGAGCAGGTCGGCGATGGTGGTGTCGTAATAGTCCAGCGTCGCCGCCACCGAAACCGTTCGGCGGTCGAGGTCGCGTCGCACCCCGGCGAGCCCGTCCAGCCGGTCGCCCGCCGAGACCAGCCTGTCCCTTGTCGCCGCGGCCAGGGAGGGTTGGTCGACCGTTCGGGCGCTGGCCTGGTAGGAAGCCACGGCACGGTCCACCGGGTCGCGCTGGGCCAGTAGTGCGCCGCGGTCCACACCGACCTTGCCACCCAGCAGCCAGCGCAGCGACAAGCCTCGCTCCTTCTGCAGCTCGTAGGCGAGGGTGGTGCCGCGCAGCGCGAACTCGGTCAGTTGCGTGACCCGATCGGCCCTGCGGCTGGTCGCGATCGTAGAGCCGACTCGCAACCAGGCAAGCAATACGATCACCGCGGCCGGCAGCAGCAGGATCAAGGCGATCTTCCGCCGGATCGACAGCCTGCTCAGCATCGTCCACCGTCCGGGCGGGCGGGTCGCGTGGGGCTGGACGGTTCAGGGAACATCTGCGCCTGCTGACTTCCGAGGGGAATGCGAGACGTGAGATCCGCCCGGTGCGGAGTGGAGCCTGGCGTGCGGCGTTGTAGTCTTCCAACTTCGACAACCCAGGGCAAGCCAGGCAGGGCGAGGAGGTCGAGGGCAGCGATGGCAAACGCGGCGCGCACCGGCCGACACCTGCCTCGTCTGCTGGTCCCGTTGCTGACGCTGACGCTACTGGCCGGCTGCCACGGCGGCAGCGAGCAGCGGGCGGCGGATCGGCCGGTCGCCCAGGGGCTGACCCAGCTTGGCAGGCGGCTCCCGCCGGCTATTCAGAGCGCCCGCGAGATCCGCGTCGGGTCGGACGTGTCCTACGCGCCAGTCGAGTTCTACGACGCCTTTGCTCCAGACGTGCTGGACCGCCCGGTGGGCGATCCCGAGCCGCAGGTGCTCGGCATCGACCCGGACCTGGCCACCGAGCTGAGCCGTAAGCTCGGGGTCCGCTTCACGTTCCGGAACGTCGCGTTCGACGAGCTCATCCCGGCGCTCCGGGCCAAGCGCTTCGACGTGATCATGTCGGCGATGACCGCCACCCCAGATCGGGCCAGGCAGATCTCCTTCGTCCAGTATTTCCGGGCCGGCACCTCCATCCTGGTCGCCAAGGGCAACCCCAAGCGGATCCACTCGCTTGCCGACCTGTGCGGCAGGACCGTCACCCTGCAGACCGGCACCACCCAGGAGGCGCTCGTCGCGGCCGAGCAGGCCCGCTGCGGCGCCCGCCCGATCCGGGTCAGATCGCTTGCGAGCGGCACCCAGGTGATCCTGGCGATCAAGTTCGGGCGGGCCGACGCGGCCCTCACCGACTTCCCGGTCGCCGCCTACAACGCCAAGGTGTCCGCCAAGGGCAACGACTTCCAAGTGGTCGGCAGGCAGATCGATCCGGGTCCCTACGGCATCGGCGTGCGCAAGCAGGACGTGCAGCTGCGCACCGTGCTCCAAGACGCGCTCAAGGCCGTCATCCAGGACGGCAGCTACGACCGGGTGCTCACCAGATGGGACGTCATCGACGGTGCCCTCAGGACGGCCGCCGTGGCCCAAGAGTCGACCCCATGATCAGGACAAGCGCACCATCTGGGGTCTCAGCCCTGAGGCGCCCTGGTCCCGTGATCGGAGCGGCCTTGCAAGCGCCCGAGGTCGAAGTATCGGCCGACCTCGCGCCTCACCAGCAACCAAATGGCGTTGCCGTCCAGGGTCGTAGCGCACCTGGAGGGCAGCGCCACCGACTGCCGGGCTGGCGAGCGTGCCGCTGACCGCCACCACCTCCGCCTCGCCGGCGACCTGGTCGAGCCACCGCGCCACCAGCCGCAGCTCGTCAGCCAGATGCGGCGGCGGGGGACCGCTGATCGGCTCGGGGCCATCATCAGGGGCGTTGGCCGCGGGCTGGATCGGGTCGTCGGCCGGCAGGATCGTGACCGAGACGAGCTGGCCGTGGCGCAGCACGGTGACCTCGCGTCCGCGGGGATGCGGCCTGGTCAGGACCAGTCGGCCAGCAGCGCAGATGGTGGCGATGCGGCGGCGGTCGTCGAGGGCGCGGCTCAGCGCCTCCAGCCGGTCGCGGGCCGCCGCCGCCTGCTCGGCAGCGTAACCGGCCATGCGCTGGCGCAGCGGCGCCAGCAGCGCCGCGGGGTCGCCGTCCAGGGCGGCCTCCAGGCGTCCGACCAGCGCGGCGTAGACCTCGGGCGGCACCCTGCCGGTGCACGGCCCCAGGCAGCGGCGCAGCTCCAGCAGCGCGCACGGCGAGCCGCCACCGTTGGCGCCGATCCTTGCCGTGCAGCGGCGTAGCGGCAGGGCGTCCTCGATGGCGGCCTTGACCAGCTCCGCCAGACCGCCCGAAGGGAAGGGGCCCAGGTAGCGGGCGCCGTCGGGGAGCACCTTGCGGACCACCGACAGGCGCGGGAAGCGCTCGCGGGTCAGCTTGAGGTACCTCAAGATTACGTTTGTCACATCCGAGCGCCCGCGTGCCGGGGGACGAATCGTGCGAAGGCATCTGCGCTCGCTGCGGACGTAGACCACCCGCAGGGCTACTCCTCCTCCACGAGTCGATCAAGCTGATGTGATCCGATCCTGTCCAGCAGGTCCGTGCCGATCCACTCCTGGGCGATCCGCTGGCCGCTCGTGAGCAGGTCAATGGTTAGTGTTCGCAGGTCGGTTGGCAACCACGACACGAGATCATGGGCAGCGCTGGACGGTACGGCCCGGGTTGGCTTGGGGCTCGGTTTGCCGTGTTGGAGCAGGAGGCGGTACAGCCCTGCCGCCGGTTGAACCGGCGGGAGGCCGAGTGTGCGGCCCTGCGCATCTGCCTTGAGGGGGATGCGCAGGCCGCCTTGGTCGAGGTCACCGAAGTAGCGGATCTGGGTCACGGGCGGGTCGAGATCCGCAGCGAAGCCGATGCGGGCTGGGAGCTGCCATCCGCCGCCGAATCCGACGACGGCCGTGTTGCCCTCTCGGGGAAGGTGCCGGCAGAGCGTTCGATACGTGGTGGCGTTCTCGACCACCAGTAGGAGGGAGCCGGCCGCGATCCTGGTGATGGCGAACGGGTCGAAGACCCGCTCGACGCGCAACAGCTCCAGGGTGAGCCGCCCAGGAGCGAACAGGGCAGTACCAACGAGTCGTTCAAGGTGCTTTTCGTCCCCGCAGAGCTCCAGGGAGCGTTCCCGGATCGGGACTACCTTGCGGTCCTCTCCGCCGTTGGCCAGGAAGAGGTTGACCTGCTCCAAGAAGCGGCGATGGTCGTGGTCGATGTGTGGGGTGGCGGCCCAGGCGAGGTCTGGATGCCAGGCGACGTCGAGTGCGCGGGTTCGCGGGTGCTGCGGTAGGCGAGCGGGAATGGTGACAAAGCGTGGCAACGCAGGCGCAGGGAAGCGCTCCCAGGATCTGCTCGCAGGAAGGGTAAGCCGGTTCGCGCCGGCGAGCTCTAGGAGAAGTCCAAGGAGCCGCTCGCGTTTCTCCGTATCAGTTGCCCCGCTGGGATAGACGGCGACGAACGCTTCCCAGAGTAGCGGGAGCGGGACGCGGCGTCGGCGCTGACCGCGGAGGTACGCCTCGAAGGCGTGCGCCGGATCGCTCAGGTCCACCTGCTCGTTCGCAGGCTCACGACTGCTCTGCACGATGGTAGACCTCGGTTCCGACCACACGACGATACGCCTCGGGCTCGTCCAGGGTGACGTACTGGTGACGCGTGCGCGCGTCCACGTGTTCATTGCGCAGCCGGATGATCTTGGGAAGCACGCTGAGGGCATCCAGATCGTTCACGCCGGTGGCGTAGATGAGCTGGACGTTGAAGCTGTCGGCGACGCGACGTTGAAGCTGGAGCAGGCTGACGCTGGAGCATGTGCCGATCGGGTTGTCGGCAAACAGCGTGTAGGTCGGCTGGAGCAGCCCGAGGCGTGGGGCGCGCAGCCGGACGAGAAGGAAGAAGAGGAGTAGCGCAGCGGTCAGCCGTTCCCCGCCGCTGGCGGTTGAGGCTTCCTCGACAGCCACCTCACGGCGTTCCATCACTGCCGACGGTTTGAGGAGTCGTGCAGCGAAGCCGGCTCGGCCAGCGGCGGCGTGTACCGCCCGCTCCAGCAACGCTTGCCCAGTGGGCGTGGGGCCGCCCGCCACCAGGTCGGCGATGACCTCACGCATGCGATCTCGCAGCCCCTCGTTTGGACGTGGGAAGCTGAAGCGCAAGCGCAGGAATGGCTGGTGCGACCAGTCACCGAGGTCGCCCGGCAGCCGTGACGCGGTCTCAGCGCGGCGGAGGAGGGCGGCTGCGTCATTGACCAGCCCGCAGAGTTGCTCGACGAGCTGTTCCTGGTGGCGGGTCAGGCTGACGAGATGCTCCTCCAGGTTGCGCAGGCGCACCCGAGCCTCCGCCGCATACCCCCCGGCGTGGGCGACGAGGCTGTCCTCGTCGTCGCGGAGGCGTTCGCGAAGACGACCCTGGATGGTGTCGAACCGCTCAGTCTCAATGGCCTTGCTAAGCTTGCGGATCGCCTGGCGACAACGATCGTGCGCTTGCGAGGCGTCCTCTTCCGCGCTCGCAAGGCGGCGCAAGGCCGCGTCCACGGCCTGCGCCGCACGCTCGGAGTCCCAGCGTAGTTCCTCGGTGACCGCCCCTGGTGTGGTGGTCGCAAGGCTGGGTATCCGGTCTACCAGTCGCTGAACCTGGACACGAAGGTCTCGTGCGGTCGTGCGATCAGCTTGTGCGTCCTCTGTGAGGCCGTCGATCCTTTTTCGCACCTCGACCCTTTGGCTGTATGCCGCGTTGGCGTCGACTGCCAGCCGCTCGGCCAGCGACTCGGTCGCCTCGATACCTTCGGGCACAGCGATGGCTTCAGCCTCAAGCATGCCCCGCCGAACGCCGTCGGGTTCGAGCTCCTTCAGAGCTTGTTCGGCTGTGCGGAGCCGTTCCTCGGCGCGTACAGCCTCGTCCCTGGTCGCCGTGGCAGTCTCGCCAGCTTGCTGCCTGGCCAGGTCCGCTCGATCGGGATCGGCTCCACCTGGTAGGGCTGCCAGCTCCTCGGCGCGTGCGCGGACCTCGGCCAACCGCGGGGTGGCCAGCTTGCGTCGCTGCTCCACAGCCCGCAGGTCCGCCTGCCGCTTGCGCTCCCGTAGCGTCTCGTTGCTGATCAGCCCGAGATAGCGCTCGCGGACCGTTCGATGCAGCGCTCGCGTCTCGGTGACGTGCTGGGGATCGCGGGGACGCAGCTCCCGCACCCTGCGTTCCTCCACATCGGCCAGCACAGTGGCGAGCTCCCTATTAAGGGCAACGCTCTGTCCCTCTGCCGTCTGCCGATCCGCTTCGGCTGCTTGCCATGCCTTCTGTGCCTGTGCCGCTGCGGCGAGCGCTTCCTCCTTCGCACGCTCGGCCTCTCGGATGCCGCGCCGCAGCTCGTCTGGTGTCGGCTCCACGGCAAGGGCCGCCAGGTCCTTGACGAGCCGCTGGACTCGTGGCTGGGCCTGCAGCCACCGGGTCTGGTCGGTACGGTCCCGTGTTAGTTGCTTGTCCAGCTCTTGGCGCTCGCGAAGCAGACGCTTGGCCTGTGCCTCAGCGTCTGCTGCGGCCTGCTGTGCAAGCAACTCCTGCTCACGAAGCGACTCGATCTGCCGGGCGATCTCCTCGAGGTGTCCGGGTGGGCAGCGGGCAAGGAGCGCATCGGCCGCATGGGCGAGTTGCTCGCTCGCCTGCCGCTCCTCTTCCAGCCGACGACGCTGCTCCTCGTAGCCTTCCAGGCGTTGCTGGGTTCGCTGGAATTCCTGACCCGCGGCTGACTCATCGAACAGTGAATCCGGGGCCGCGACCACGAACCGCTCGGCACCGTCCCCGTCTGTGGATTGGAACCCGGCTGCCAACCCGACCAGCACCGGGGAGGCCACAGAAGGGGGAGCCAGCGTAAGTTCGCGTCGGGCTCGATCGAACCGCGCTGGGTCGATCACGACGACGCCGTCCGCCAGCGCGGGTTGCTTGCGTGCGATGGTGGGGCGGTGCTCGACTTGCACCTGCATGGCAAGGTAGCGCCAGCCTGCGACCGCCGGGATCTCGGCGCGGTGCAATGCCTCGAGGACGATCTCAACGTCGGGGCGGGGCGGGAGCAACCCATCGGATCTGAGCGACTCGATGGCACGGCGGTCGTCGGCGGACTGCACCTCCAGATCGACCAGTGCACGGTTGGCCCGCCGAGCCTGCTGGCGGAGCAGGACTGAAAGCTGCTCTCGGAGGGTCCAGACTGGTACCGGCGCCTGCCCGCCGGAGGCAGCAGCAGCGTGGGGATCACTGGCCAGGCGTTCCGCTTCGGATTCCAGCTCCTGGAGTTGCTGCTGCAGCTCGGCACGTTTCTGGGCTGCTGCAGCGGCTTCCAGGCTCTGCCTGCCCGCCTCTTCCCGAGCTAGTAGTGCGGCTGCGTCGATCTCCCCCCGCTGGTAGTCAGCGGCCTCGATGGAACGCTCAAGGTCGGAGAGGAGCTCGCTGACTCGGCGTTCGGCTGCGGGTGGATCCTCCCCCTCACCGAGCAGGCCCTCCGTGACGAGGCTTGCCCGCTCGGCCTCAAGTCCCTGCCGGAGCTTGAGGAGCCGGGTCACCTGCTCTTCCAGGCGCGCCTTAGCGCTCGCGGCTTCGGTCGCCTTGCCCGTCCTCGCCTTGTGGTGGGTTTCGGCGGCGTCCTTGCGTTCACCGGCCTTGCGGGCACGTTCGGCTGCACTGTCACGCAACGCCAGCAGCATCCCAGCGAGTTCACTGGCGGTGGAGCGCAGCTCCTCCAGGACCGGCCTGGCGGCCTCGGCGGTCCGGTCGATCTCCTGCTGGGCTACTGCCGCTTCTGCCTCGGCGGCTCGCAGGTATGCCAGCTCAATGCAGGCTTCCCAAGCGATGTGCTCCCGCTCGGCAGTGGCCGCGGCCTGCCGGGCGGTCTCGAGGCCTGCTGCGCGCGAGGCAACCCGTCGGGTGGCCGCGATGACTTGTGCTTCCCGGGAGGCTGCGAGCAGGCGGTCGCCCTTCTGATCGAGCTCCCGCTCCGTTGGCTTCAGGGCCTCCGCCGCGGCGGCTGTGGCGTCCGCCCGAGCCTGGAGCGCAACAGCAGCGCCGTCGAGCTCTCCGTGGAGCTGTGTCGCCTCCCGCTGGCGGTCCTCCAGCGCATCCCTGGCATCCACGAGCTGCTCGGCGGCAGCGGCAAGCGGCTCGAGCTGTGCGATGGCGGTGCTGAGGAACGCCGCTTCCAGCTCGTAGCGTGGCTTGTTTCGCAGCTCACCGGCGTATCGTTCGAGGTTCTTGGTGATCTGTACCGCGTCCTCGCCGCCCATGGCCAGCCGCAGAATCAGGTCGACTAGGTCGGCTGACGTGCTCACGTGCGCGAACAGCTCCTCGGCACCGCCCTCACGCCGGTTCATCTCAAGCTGGTAGCGGAAGAGCTCCGGGTCGAGCCCGTACCGGATGAGCACGTCCAGCCAACGGCGCTGGTTGTCTGTGTGGATTAACTCGCATGCTGGAGCACGGCGGTTAGCTTCATCGAGCGCGTCCAGGTAGGCGGCGGCGTTGCGGCGCAGCCCGCGCTGGGCATCCCGGACTGGCAGGTCGGCAAGGGTCGGCCCGCCGAGCACATCGCTGCGGAAGGCATACCACCATCGGCGCAGCTCCTCACCGCCCAGTTCACCGCGCTTGGGTTGCCGTTCAAGCACGCAACCAGTGACCAGGCGCCGTCCATCTTCCAGCCCCCACTCGGCGGCGACGTGGCTGGTCTCCTCGCGCAGCACAACGTCGCTTAGGGCGCGCCGCTGGGCTCCCTTGCCACCCACGAAGTCCTTGAGCGCCGGTGAGAGGGTCGTGAACAGGATCGACAGGATTGAACTCTTGCCGCCGCCGTTCCGCAGCCAGATCACACTGTGCGCCGGCCGTCCGTCAGCGCAGAAGTCGAGGAGCAGCCCTCCCAAGCGCGCGTCCGGATGACCGATCCTGTCAAAGCGGGCTGCGCGGAGTTGCGGCATCAGCTTGCCCTCCGCCCCGCAGCGAGCATGCGAAACCCCTCGTAGGCGGCCAGCTCCCGGACATGGATCTGGTATCGGGCCAGTGTCCGATAGGTACCACCGTCTGCGTCCGACACCTTGGCAAGCAGCCCCTGTTGAGTGAGGCGGTCCAGTGCAAACTGCACCATCGCCAGGGTTGTCTTGCGTGCGCGGATCTTGGCCTCCCTGGTGGCCGGCTGCGCAAGGTAGGCGTTCAACGCCCGTTCGAGCTCGGGTGAGGCCGCAGGCACGTCTTCGGCGCCGAGCCGCTCCTCCAGCCGTTGGCAGGTATCGCGCAGGTCGCGCTCTACCGCCGCGGCGGAGACCGTACGGACCACACGCTCCTCTTCGGGATCCAGTGACTCCGCCGTGGGATAGCAGTACGCAGCAATGCCCAAGTGGACCAGGCCGTGCAGGAGGCGTTCCTCCACGCCCATGTCCCGCCGGTAGTTGTCCAGATGCCAGGCGAACACCGACTCTTCGGTGGCCGCCAGCACCAGCCCGTAGTCGTCAGCATCGAGCACGGCCAACCCGAGACCGGCCGCCACTCCATCGACCATCGTCCGGAGCTGGACGTCGTCACGGTAGCGGCGCAGCAGCGCCGCGTAGTCCTCTGATCTGGCAGGTCGAAGCCGTGGCTGCAACCCGAAGGCGAGCAGCCGGCCGGCCTCGACCGCACGCTCGGCTTCCGTACTCATTCGAGTGGCCGGGTCAGCTCGGAGTTCCTCATCCATCGCGTCCCGTTCCTGAGGTGGTCACCTTGACATCAGGAGCGACTAGCAGGTCCGCGCCACCGAAGATCGGATCGCCCAGTGCCGTCCCGTCGTCGTCCACGCACACCCGCACCGCGCCGAACCCCCGCCGCAGGAACCCGCCCAGCTCGTCGCCCTCCTTGTCGGCCTCGGGGGCAAACCAGCGCAGGGCCAGCAGCGTTACCAGGTGGTCGACGTCGGGCGCAGGGTAGGAGCGTGCCCTGGCCAAAAGCTGCGAAAGGCGCGTTGGGGCGGCCACACCGCCGAGGAGATCTAGCGCGGCAGCCTGTGTGGCATCGCTGAACTTGTGGTCGACAACCTCCCGGTGCACCAGCTCAGGCTCCACGTCTGGCAGCTCCGCCGCCCGCGTCGAGGGCGGACGCAGCAATGCCGCTACCAGGCCGGAGAGACGAAACGACCTGGGCACCCGCGGTCCCATCACCGCAGTTAGGAAGCTTGCCACGACCCTTTCGGCGACGGGCCGCTGCAACTCCAAGACGGGCTCGAGCAGCTCACCCCATGGATCGAAGTCCACCAGCACGCTCGGCCGCGCGAATACCTGCCGATCCTGCTCGGCCAGGAACACCGGCCGCGCTGTGATCAGATGCGCATGAAGGGCCTCGTGCGTACGTCGGCAGCCAGACAGAAGATCCACGAGCTCGAACGCCCGACGCACCTCGTGACCGGCCGTCGTCTCGGTGGCCGCCTGATCGATCCCCAAAGCCTCCAGGTGACGCTGCGCATGATCGATCAGGTCGTTGGTATCTCGCAGCCGATGCTCCAGGTGCTCCAGCGCGTCATCCAACAGCTCTGGCACCTGACCGTCCCATCCCGCACGGCGGCAGTCGCGCCGGGTGGTCTCCAGCACCCGCAGGATGTGATCCGCATACAGGTTGGACAGCCGCTGTGCCTCCCGCGCCGTGGTCGTCGCCGCGTCGATGCGACCTCGCTGGAGCTGGCTCCGCAGCACCGCCGCATTGGCGACCTGCGCATCCTCCAGATCCTGGTCCAACGCCACCTTGATGAGGTTCACCGCTTCCCTCGAGGCAGCCAACACCACTCCCTGCTCTGGGTCGTCCCGCTCCTCGAGCAGCCGGAACTGGTGCAGCTTGCGCTCGTAGGCATCGCCTGGGTCGGCGTACGTCCGGGAGAACTTGCGCCGGTTCTCCGCCTCATTGAGCAGCGTCGCCAGCACCTCACCCGCAACCCGTCGCGCCTCGCCGCGATCGAGATCGGGCTTCTGACTGGCGACAAGGTCATAGAGCGCGTCAGTCAATGACTCCACGTCGATGCCACTGCCGACCAAACCCATGTGGTCAACGACCACGTCGATGGCCACCAGCGACAGCCCTGTCAAATCGAGGCTGCTCCAGCCACCCTCTCGTAAGGTCTTTGAGCTCTCCAGCTCATGCAACGGGCTGGTCGCAAGGAGTGCCTTGAGACGACGCACAAACGTCGGATCGCCCGCCACCCCAGACGCCATCTCAGGCGCAACACTCCCCGCGCTGGGTTCTCCCGCAGGACTCGAGGTCGCGCCTGATGGCGGAGTTACATCGGCTTCAGAGTGTTCGGACATCGGTATGACACGCATTCGCCTTGCTGCGGCCAAGATTGAGACACATGCTCCGCTTGAGCTAGGCACGGATGATATCCGAAGGCCACGACTGTCCCGCTCCGACAGCCGATAGCGCGCTGAACATCGCCGGAGTCCGAGTGCAGAACAGAGCCGTTCTGCCGCCGTTGGCTCGCAAGTGAGTCTTGATCCAGGGCCGACGGACGAGTTGAGTCCCTACCTGCAGTCGTGGTGGCTGTGGCCACGAGTGCCCGCAGCGCGAGCTTGTCGGCAAGATGCTTGACCCGAACACGCGTTCGGCCTATCGTCACCCGGCAAACGGCAGGAATGGGCCGGTAGAGGGCAAGGTTCTCGGGACCGGGGGTCCGCGAGCATGCGAGCAGTCCAGCAGTCCTTGGGCGATCTCGGTACACCCCTTGTCGACATCGAGTTCGCAGTCCTCGATCTGGAGACCACCGGCGGCTCACCAGCCACGGACCGAATCACGGAAGTCGGCGTCATCAAGGTCTGTGGCGGCGAGGTCACGGGCACCTTTCACACCCTGGTGAACCCCCAGATGCCGATCCCGCCGATGGTCACCGCGCGCACCGGTATCTCCAACGCCATGGTCGCCAACGAGGAGCCGATCGAGACCGTGCTGCCATGCCTGCTGGAGTTCCTCGGCGATTCGGTGCTGGTCGCGCACAACGCCTCGTTCGACGTGCGTTTCCTGCAAGCCGCCCTCCAAGCGCACGCCTACTCACGGCTGCAGTCGAGAATCGTCTGCACCGCACGGCTGGCCCGGGTCCTGCTGCCTCGCGACGAGGTACCGAACGTCAAGCTCGCCACCCTCGCTCGCTACCTGGGCGCCGGCACACAGCCGTGCCACCGCGCCTTCACCGACGCCAAGGCCACCGTGGACGTCCTGCATGCGCTCCTCGAGCGAGCCGCCGGCTTCGGTGTGCTCGCCCTGAACGACCTGCTGACCTTCCCGACCATCCGCACACAGCAGCGGCACAGCTACAAGAAGATCCACCTGACCGACAGGCTGCCTCGCGCCGCAGGCGTCTACCTCTTCCGCGGCCGGAACGACGAGGTGCTCTACGTCGGCAAGGCAAGCAGGGACCTGCGTGGACGTGTGCGCTCGTACTTCTCCGGGGACGGACGCGCCAAGGTGGAGGAGTTGCTCGACGCGCTGGTAACGATCGACCACATCGTCTGCGCCAACGACTTGGAAGCAAGCATCCGCGAAGTGCGCCTGATCCAGCGGTATCGGCCCTACTACAACCGGCGCAGCCGTGATCCAGAGCGGTACTACTGTTATCTCAAGCTCACGCGCGAGCGCTGGCCGCGGCTCTCGATCGTCCGCAAGCTGCTCGAGGGCGGCGCCCACTACTTCGGCCCGTTTACCAGCACGGCCCAGGCGGAGCTGGTCAAGGACGCCATCGAGGACGCCGTACCACTGCGACGCTGCACACAGGCCATCGGTGCTCACAAGCGAGCCTCCGCCTGCGTGCTGCTGGAACTAAGTCGCTGCACAGGGCCGTGCACGGGCGAGGCCGATGCCGACCATTACGCGGGCCAGGTGGCGACGCTCGCGCGCTGCCTCGACGGCGGCGACCCTGAACCGCTACTGGCACCACTCCGGGAGAAGATGCGCCGCTACGCCGTAGCACAACGCTACGAGCAGGCGGCTGTGACGCGCGACCGGCTGGAAGCGTTGAGCCGCGCCCTCGACGACAGGCGCCGCATCGCCACGATCTACGCTGCTGGCGACCTGGTCTTGGCCAAGCCGCATCCACGTGGGCGCGAGGTCACGGTACTGCGCCATGGCCAGCTTGCCTCGGTCACCGTCGTGCCGACAGACGACCCGATGCAGGTTGCGACCAACCTCCAAGAGCATGACCCTGAGCTGATCACCGGCCCCCCGCCGCGGCATCTTGCTGACGAGATACGGCTGGTTGCGCGGTGGCTCGACCAGGTCGCGGACGAGGCGGAAGTGGTTGCTGTCAGTGGCACGTTCGCCAGCCCGGCAATTGGTGGCGCTGCACTCCAGGTGCGCTACGACCCTGGAAGGCTACGCGACTTTGTTCCTGGTGAGGCCCGAGGTCGACCGATGCTTCGACCTCGGGCGCTTCCCCGGCGCCGCTCCGAGCACATGTCCCGGGTGCCTCACGCCTGAGACCCTACGTCTCGCGGATGCCTAATCATCATGGCGACTATGTGCTGATCACTTCAGCGTCCTTGACCAGCGAAGACAGATGGCGGTCAGCCAGGAGCCCAATCACGGGGCGGGTATAGGGCAGGACTATGCCACCGTTCAGTGTGTGCAAGCTCCGCTGCAGGCCAACCCGCGCCATAACGGGACGCCTGGTCAACCGCCTGCTCAGTGCCGCCTGTATCTTGGTGACCAACTCGACGAATGACCAATCCTCGCTCACGAAGTCGAAGGCCCCGGCCGCCTGGTCGTCCTGGAGCCGGAACCTAACCGCCGCTTGAGGCCGACAGCCGTACCCTTGCTTAGCCACTGCCCGCCGCTGCGCGAAGTCGGCTGGACAGATGCAGGGCTTCGGGCCGTCTTGATGAGTTGCGCCATCGCAGATGCTCCTGTCTGTGCGCTGCCAGCCGATATCCAGCGCACCTGGCCTGCGAGCAGGATGCCGACCATCGATGAAGTGGTCAGGACCTCGGCCAGGCGGCGTGCGTCCTCGGGCACGTGGCACCTGCCGATGATGCCGAGTTCGTCGCCCGTCCAACAGCGCAGTCATGACCCCCGGGTGCGCAGGTCGTCGACCCGTTCAGGGATCCGCACCAGCTACAGCGAGACGGATCCCTGCGAACCGGCCAACTTCACGGTGACCGACCTCGTCGCTGCGTCCCCAACAGCGGCCGTGGCCAAGGCCCGCGACGCTGGCTGGGAAGCTCGGGCTAGCTGCAAACTTGAAGGGCTAGCTGCAAACTTGAAGCGAGTGACGTGCCTGCCAGCGTTGCCGTCAAACGGGCGCCGACCAGCGTGAGCCGGTCGTCGACCGCGAGCCGACAAAGGGCAAGCACCGCGAGCCAGTCAAAGGTAGGAAACGTGCTCCTCGCCCGAGCCGGTGCACGGCTTGTCCACAGTAGCGGGCTCGGTCCTTGACGACAGCTTCCGTTGAGTCGAACATCAGTTCGCCATGTCCGCCTCCACTGCCCCGCGCCTGGTGCATCGCACCGCTCGCATCCGCCTGCGTTCCACCCGTCGGCAGAACCGCCGCTGCTATGGGCTGCTGCGGTCGGCCGGGGATGTGTGGGCGTGGCTGCTGGACAGCAACCGGCAGCGACGCCAGCAGGGCGAGACCGCGATCAGCAACTATCAGGCGCTGTGCCGTCAGCTCACCAGCGTGGGCCCGTTCGGGGAGCTGTCGGTGACCGGGGCCCGATCGGTGTTGCGCCGCTACGCCGACGCCTGGCACCAGGCCGCCAAGCGCCGCAAGGCCGGCCAGCAGGACGCCGGGTTCCCGCGGCGCAAGCGCGCCCTGGTCCCGGTGCGCTGCTACCACGGCACCTTCACCATCCAGGACCAGCGGGTACGGCTGCCGGTCGCACGAGGCCGGCCGGAGCTGTGGGTGCGGCTGGCCCGGCCGCTGCCCTACCCACCCGAGCAGGTCCGCGCGGTCACCCTGCTGGCTGATGGCGGGCGGCTGTGGCTGGCGGTGACCGCCGCCATCCCCGTCCAGCAGGACCACGACATGGACCCGGATCGGGCCGCAGGGGTGGATCTTGGGATCATCCACCCCTACGCCGTAGTGACCGAGCAGGCGGCGTTGCTGGTGTCGGGGCGGGCGCTCCGCGCTGAGAACTACCTGCATCTCGAGGATCAGCAGGCACGGCAGACCAAGGCCGCCAGGCGCGCGCCCAAGCCTGGCCAGCGCGGCTCGCGTCGCTGGCGTCGCCACCGGGCCAGGGTGCGTCGTGCCGAGGTGCGGCATCGCCGGCGCGTCCACCAGGCCCAGCATGAGGCCGCCAGGCAGGTGATCGCCTTCGCCGTCCAGCAGCGAGTGGGCACCCTACTGATCGGTGACCCCAAAGGGATCACCGAGAACCACGCCGGCAGGGTGCAGAACCTGCGACTGCGGCGGTGGCGCCGCACCCACCTTGTGCAGGCCTTGCGCGACAAGGCCGAACTCGCAGGCGTGATCGTGCGGCTGGTGGATGAGCGCGGCACCTCCTCCACCTGCCCCGCCTGTCGGCGGCGGGTCCCCAAACCCAAGGGCCGCCGGTTCTCCTGTCCGTTCTGCACCTTCCACGGGCACCGGGATCTGGTCGGTGCCACCAACATCGCCGCCAAAGCTGGCGGCGGACAGTTGAGCGTGGACCCGCCGACGCTCATCGAGCACCGTCGGGCCGGCATCCTGCCGGCACGGCGTGACCGACGCCGCCACCAGCACGATGACCGGCGGCGGCGGTCCTGCCTGGCCTCGGGCCACCCTGACGAGCCTGCGTGCTCGCCTGGGTGTCGCTCGCCGGACGCAAGGCTCCAACCGTCGCCCGGCGAGGGTCAAGCAGCGCCGCCCAACGGGGCAAGCGTTGCCTGAAGGGGCACTAGACGAACACCTGTTCGGGGTCAAGCGCGCCGGGTCAAGCGCGCCGGGTCAGGCCCGGCGGGCCAGCAGGGCGACGCCCAGGCCGGCGAGGACGCAGCCGAGGCCGGCGCCGGCGGCCAGTCGCCCGGGCACGGTCAGCGCGAACGCGGTCGCGGCCAGCAGCAGGCCGAGGAACAGCGGTGCGGCGGTGGCGCGCACCAGCACGGCGGGCACGCCGGGGGCGGGGAGGTCGCCGCGGCGCATCGCCCGGCGGACGGTCAGCGCCAGGCGGAGCTTGCCGGCCGTGGACGCCTCGACCACCAGCCGCCGCCAGAACACTGCCGGCCCGGAGGCCCGCTCCAGGCCGGTGAGCAGGGCGCGGACGCCGGCGAGGTCCCCGAGCCGGAGCCGGGCAGTGGCGCGGATGGCCAGGGCGACGCCGCCGCCGTCCATGCCGGCGCGGCCGGCCAGCTCCTCGGCGAGGATCGGGTCGCCGACCGACAAAACCACCGCAACGCAGATTGCCAGGTTCTCGCCGCCAGCGGC
>WNFU01004715.1_pt1 | contig 20113 bp, 20 predicted proteins | sample 5400121 | NCBI WGS metagenome assembly WNFU01 (sample SAMN13153360, study PRJNA577476) | soil metagenome | isolation source: 100 cm soil or saprolite under grassland replicate 1 | place: USA:California | collected 2016-06-15 | reverse complement strand
CGGCGCACTCGCGCGCGCCGCCACGGCGAGCGACATTATCGGGAACCGTATCTACGCGGCGTGGGGCGTGGGTGACAACGGCGTGATGACGATTTTGGACCGGACGAAGCTGCTACCTCCGCCCTACGGAACGTATGCAGGCCCTGCGGACACCCCCACCGAAGCGGATTTGCTTTCCGCGCAGGCCGGGATTCTCTACATGTCGCCGGACCAAGGCGGCCATACGTCGATGCCGGTGTTCGGGATGAAGCCCCCGAGCTACGAGAACTTTACCGAATTCAAGACGCGCGACATCGTGCTGCTGGCCTCCGAATCGACGTCCGACGCGTGTGACGAGGCGCCTCATTGGAGCTTCATCGTCGATGTGACGGTTGAAAATTCCAAAACCGCTCCACCGGGTACCCGTGTCCAAGTCAATCCCTGGCAGGGACCCATGGTCCTCTCTACGATGTCGGTCGATCCGCGCGCCGGCGAAAAATACCCTCGCGGCAACTATTGCACGCGCGGGGCGCGCTATGGGGTGCACTCGAGCGAGGAGAACTTCCGCAATCCGCTCTACGGCAAGCTGACAGTGCTCGCCTACTTCACGGGAGGCGTGCGTGTGTGGGACATCCGCGAGCCGCAAAGCCCCGTTGAAGTGGCATTCTACGTACCGGAAACTACCAACTTCCGTGATCCCACCGGTTACATGACCAACAATGTTGAAGTCGACAACCGCGGCTTCATCTACGCGACCGACCGTAACGGCTCGGGCCTGGATATCCTGGAGCTGATGGGTCCGGCGAGAAACATCGTCTTCCCGCCGGGACAGTGAGCCGAAGCTAACGCCTAAAGGTGAGAATTACCGCCCGACGCAATAGCTCACGGGCAGCCGAGAATAGACAGGGCGCGTCATTGCGGCGTGCCCTGTTTTTTTATGTCCCGTTTACACTTTGGAGCAGGTCATGAGATTGCGTGCGGTGGAGTTGATCTGTTTCACGGTCCTGGTCGTTACCGCCGCGCCCGCGATGGCACATTGCCGAGGAGTGGTGGGCAACGTGTACCTCAGAGGTGACTATCAAGGCGATTGTGACGACAAAACCGAATTGGCCCAAGGACAAGGCGAGGCAAGAGGAGCCGATAGCTACGTGGGGTATTTCGTTAAAGGAAGACCGGATGGCAAGGGTACGTATACGTGGGAGAACGGCGCGCGCCTCGAGGGAACCTTCAAGGACGGCAAAGCGCATGGACTTGGCATCTATGTCTCGTCCAAGGGTGCACGCTATGAAGGTCGATTCGCCAATGGCAAGCTGGAAACATTGAAGTCGGACGACTGTCCAGCGACGCCCGGTCCTCTCACCTGCTGATCGCGCCGCTGCCGTCGGTGCCACGCGGGTGTTTCACTCGCCAATACTGGTCGAACCTGAGATCGGACAAGATAGCGCCCGATACGCGTGCGTCATGCCGTCCCCCTCTCTCATCAGAAGTCGTTCTTTGTTCTCGGGCACGCTTGGCTTCGCTAGGAATACGCGTTGATTCCAGGCAAGGCGTGCATCAGAGAACACGTGCGTAAGCCCACCACAACAGCACGCTTATCGCGGCATAGAGCAGGAGCGACAGGCCGCCGAGCTTGATGTCCTGGAACGAGGGGAGCGCCGCGAAGAGTGCGGTAGCAGCCAGATAGCCTGCGAGCAGCCACCATCCCCATTGGCTCTCGATCCACAGCGGCACGAGAACGTGGATGAGGCACAGCCATGCAAGGGGCAGGAGCAGCAGCGGAGCGAGCGCGACGAATGCGCCGTTGAGAAGACCGATGTTGCGAAAAGATACGCAACCCAGTATCCAGCCATTGCCGCTCCTGCGCGGCCAGATCGAGAAACCGTGCGGCGTTGCATGAAAGAGAAAACCGACAACAAGATGCGTCAGCTCGTGGGCGATCGTGCCGGGAAGCGAGAGCAACGCGACACGCCACATCGTGTCGCGCACGCCGCGCAGCAGAGCGTAGAAGATAACCACCAACGCCACGCTGGGCACAAAGCCGGCGTGCTGCAGGTAGGTTTGCAGGTATTCCACGCGCCCATTCTGCAATACGGTGGGCGCCGTCGGGTGATCAGGCCGCGCGCTCCATCTCCGGGCTCCATTTGCCTTGGCGCGCCAGGCTGTTCATCTTGATGCGTCGGGCAAAGGCCTGTTGCGCTGCCGGCCTGTTCTCCGGACGACCCGCCCAGGAATGCATTACCGGGTCCTGCAATGCACGCGCATAGGAGAACGACAGCACCCACGGCGCCTGCGGATACGCGACATTGATCGCGTTCAAGTTGGCCGTCGCTTCCTCGGGAGCCTGGCCGCCGGAGAGAAAGTTGATGCTGGGCACCGCGGCGGGCACCGTGCGACGCAGCACCTTGACGGTTGCCGCCGCGACCTCTTCCGAGCTTGCCTTGGGCCGATGTTCCTTGCCGGGGAGCACCATGTTGGGCTTGAGCACGATGTATTCCAGCATGACCTGATGCCGGTACAGCGCGTGGAACACCGCGTGCAACACCGCTTCGGTCACTTCATAGCAGCGTTCGATGCTGTGCTCGCCGTCGATGAGTACCTCCGGCTCGACGATGGGGACGATGCCGTCTGCCTGACATAGTGCAGCGTAACGGGCCAGCACCTCCGCGTTGGCTTCGATGCCGAGCGGCGTCGGATTATGCTCGGTGATGCCGTAGACCTCACGCCATTTGGCAAAGCGCATGCCCTGAGATTTGTAGGCCTTGAGGCGCTCCGCCAAGCCATCCAATCCCTGCGTGATCAGGTCGCCCGGCGCGCCGGGAAGCGCTGTGGTGTTGAGGCGCTCCGCCAAGCCATCCAATCCCTGCGTGATCAGGTCGCCCGGCGCGCCGGGAAGCGCTGTGGTGCCTTTGTCCACCTTGATACCGGGCATGATCCCTCGGCGGGCCAGGACTTGCGGCAGCAGCGTGCCGTGCTCGGCGCTCTGTCCGAGCGTTTCCTCGAACAGAATCACTCCGCTCAGGAATTGTTCGGCGCCCGGGGTTGTTATCAGCAGCGACCGATAGGCGCGGCGGGTTTCGTCGGTGCAATCGATGCCGACGGCCTTGAACCGCTTGCTGATGGTGGGCAGGCTCTCGTCCGCCGCGAGAATGCCCTTGCCGGGTTTCGTCACGTCGGCGATCGTCGCCTGGAGTTCGTCTTCTTGCTTCATGATTGAATTCCTTGAGCGTGGTTGCCGATCCTCGTCCTGCGGTACCGCGCCGGCGTTTCCTCTATCGGGAGCTAGTGAATCCGGTGTGACCTGATCCGATCGAGTTTCGCCGCATACAGGTCATGTTCCTTGCGGGTCGTGCTGTTCTCCAACGCAATAGTCAGTTCTGTGCGTGCCTGCTCGACTTCGCCTAGGCCGAGGTAGGCCGCCGCAAGCCAGAAACGGAACTCGTGGTAGTACGCGTCGCGATCGACTTCCTTCGCGAACAGGTCTCTTGCCGCCTTGAAATCGCCGTTGCGCATGGCTGTCAGGCCGAGGTTGAAGAAATGGAAGGGCGGATAGGGTTGCAGCTGCTCCAGCTTACGGGTCAGAGCCTTGGACTCCGCGACGCGACCTTCGTCGTTGAAAACCAGCGCCAGATTAGACATGACCTCGGTATTCCCGGGTTCGAGCTCGAGAACGTGCTTGAGTATCTGCTCGGCCTCTTGCAGATTGCCGTGATTTCGGTAAATGACGCCCAGCGTGTTGTAGGAGCTCAGAAATCTGGGGTCACGACCGATGGCCCCGCGCGCCCACCAATAACCGTCATTCAGCTTCCCTCGAGCGAGCGATTCGGCCGCCCGGTTGTTCATGTACATCGCGACGATGGTTTCCTCCCCGATCACCCGCATGCGCCGGCCCCTGATACTTTCCGGCTGAAGAAAATCGATCGTCATCGGGGCACTTTCGTAGTCGATGACCCGGTCGCCGATATGCCCTATGCCCAGCGTCAGATTGACATGCGAGCTGGCAAAATACATGTCGCCGCTGCGGCTCCAGGCGTCGTCCACAAACACCCTCTGGTATCGAACCGGCAGACCGATCTCCTTCGCGAACGCGGCGGTCATGATGACCAGGGACAGACAATTTCCGGCTCGTGCCGCGAACGTCTGCGCTGCATCTCGCGTCATCTCCGCGTCGTATTCGAGCTTGAGCTGGCTCTTGTCATACAGGGCATCGATAAGGCCCCGTTGGGGACCTTTGGCGCGCAATTGGCCGGCAATCTCCGCGCTCAGGTAATGCTTCATTTCATCGCTGAGCGCAAATACACGATCCCCACCGATGCGCTCCGACGGAGCGCCGAACAAATGATCTCTGAACAGGTCTTCCGCCCGCTGTGGCACCGGGGCGGTCGCGCAGGCCGCAAGAATCATGGAGAAGAGCAGGACACCCCAGTTTTTCATCTGATGTTTCCTTTCCCGGCGAGGCAACCGCGCCTGCTGCGGAAAGTATCTTCGCCGCTGCGCATGCGGTCAAGCCACCATCGGCGGCGCAGTTCACCGTCCCGAGAGGTTCGCACTTGGCGGCGCGGCTTCCGAGCCGGCCGTGCGTCCGAAATCGGCCAAGCTGACCTGAGGAAAGTACAACCCTTCCAGCCGACGTTCCCACCACCGACGGGTCGCGGCGCGCGTGCTCCGGTCGGCGAAGCGATAGTCGTAGAGCTTGGCTTGGACATACTTCGGGGGGCGATCGGGAAAGGGATTGGAATCCAGCAGCGCGAGGACCGGCGGAGCGCCTTCGAGCAGGCGCAGCAAGAGGCTTTGAAACCAGGGATTCGCTCGGGCGTCGCCGAGCGCGGCGAACCACATCTGCCAGTCGAGCCGCGGCTGGTGCGGGATGTTCCACGGTGGGGGGCGCGTGAGCGGGCCGGGCTTGTAGCGAAAAACGTACTCGCGCCATACCTCGCCGTCGGTCGAGCCCTCGATCACGATCTCCGGGCGCGCGGTCGTCATGACGGCGAACAACCCATAGGGATTGACGATCAGCAGAGGTGATACCGCGTCGGAAATTATCCCGGCAACGGGCAGCTCGGCATGCGTGAAAACCTCCCAGATCCGGTTCAGCCCGGCCGGCACCACGACAAGGGCCACCACGCTTGCGGCCACGGTTGCTGCGCGTCCCGGCTTCGGCGCCCGCCTGTGCGCCCACGATTCAAGCCGCTGCGGAATGAGCCGGCGCAGTGCCGCGTCATCGAAGAGCAGAACGCACATCGACATGCTGAGCAGGTTGAAGAAGTTGTAGTTCCCAGTAAGCAGGATCAGCGCTTGGAAGACCAACAAGCACCAGGCCGCGACGGCTCGCAGGCGCCGCGGCAGAAAAATGAGGACGACGCTCCCGAGCTCGACGGCGAGGGTCGCGGCTGTGCTCGCGACCAGGAGCCAAGGCGGCAGTTGCGCGGCGTACCACGCAAGCGGGGTTGGCAGGGGTTGCGTCCAGAAGTGATATTCGAGCGCCGTCAGATCGTGCCACGTCGGGTCGCCCGAGAGGAGCTTTACAGCGCCTGCCAGGAGAAAATAGCGGAAGACCAACCAGCGATAAAGCCAGACCACGATCCGGGATCCGCCCGTAAGGAATATGGCCAGAAACCCCGTTTCCAACAGCAGAAGATCCCACTGGAAGCTCATGAAGTCCTGTCCGGCGTAAACATAGGACAGGTACAGTGCGAACAAGCCGATGAGCGCAGGCCGCGTGCACCGATCCAGGATGACGAGCAATCCGAGCAGTACGCCGACGATGGTGCCCGCGATTAACGCGGCGTCACTCGCGTTCAGCCAAAACAACGTAGGCACGACCCGATAAGCCGCGCTGCCGAGCGCCTGGTGCGCCGCATCGAGGTAATCATCCAGCGGCAGGATTCCGGCCTGGCCCACCAGCCCCCGTATCTGAACCGCGAGCGACGCGAACGCCGCAACATAGATCGCGCCGAGTAACCGCAGGAACACCCAGCTCACGAGCTCATAGCGCTCCGGCTCGAGTGTGGGTCCCCACAGGAGCCTTGAGACGCGGTTGAGCAAGCCTCTGCGGCGCGCGAAGAACGCGTACGCCCATTCACTTGCCATCGCAAAGCCCGGCAGGTGTGTGTACATCCACCACCAGGCGGCACGCCCCGGAGCATGGCGCAGCACGCGATACGTTGCGGCCGCGCCTGAATACACTTGTCGATCCGGCTCGATCAGCTGGACCGCGTGCGGAAATGCTTCGCGCGGAATCTCGGGGAAATCCGCAGCTGCTTCCTGGTACGGCCGGTAAAGTACGCGCTCGTCCGTCAGCCCCTGCCAATAGTTCACCCAGTAGCGGCAGATGCCGCAGTCGCCGTCGTATACGAATGTGGGGCGCATGTCTGACATTCGGCGTGGCAAAGATGTCGATCGATCGGCAATCTGTCTGTTTCGACTATTGTGAAGGGCAATGCTTGAGGAAAAAAGGGGCGCCGGGGGATCGGACCGAGAATGGCGGAATCCTTGCTCCGCAAGGCTTCGCCACTGCGTCGCTCGAGCGCCAGCCGGTCGTGGATCAGAGCCACGCGGCGGCGAGAAGCCGTCCTCAGCAAACCTAATGACTACAATCAGGCGCGCGAGAGTCAGTGATCAGCGACGACTGCCCATTTCGCTCGGGCCAGTTGTTTCGGACCCAAGGCCGGCGCGTCGACCGTGCGGTATCGCTACAGCTACTCCGCGGGCATTGGATGGTGCGCGCTCGCTCGGTGTTGGAGGGAATGCAAAAAAAGACGTGTCGCTGGGATAGTTAAACGGAAGTGTCGGCCGCGTTTGCGTCGATGCCTATGGCTGACCGAAGTCCCCGGCGGTGAGACCCACGAGAAACTCCGCGACCCATGCTCTGCCCGGTCCGCCGAGGTAGGTCGCCGTGCGCCCATTGTGAACGTTTTCAACGCGGACAGCGAAAGTAGCCCCTCCTGATGCGGGACCGCTAATGCCGCGTATCCGCTCGACATCGAGCGCGAAATCATCGGGAGCGAATCCAAAGCGTACGACTTCCGCCGCAAATGCGAGCTGGTCTCCGCGGGCCAGCAAGTAATGGCGACGTTCGCCCCGAAGAACTGGCTGTCTTTGCTCGCTGAAACTCAGGTGAACCGGCTCGGTCACCGGCGCGATCTCGCGCTCTTCCCCCATGGCTCTATCCCCTCCCGCGAACACCATATTCGCGACCTTCACTAAAGCAATCGTCGAGCCATCTATGCTTTTTCTTTATTTCCCCGTGTGTTAGCCAATTGCTTGCAGATGGATACCTATGCGATTGTAAGGAATGCTGTCATTTGACTTTGCGATCCGCAGCCAGAAAGGCTGGCACGGTCGCCCGGGAGCACCAGACGCGAGGCGCTTGTCGCCGAGCTTCCGCGCTCCAGGCGGAATCCTGAGCACGTGCGGCAGCCGGCGTCCGGCGGTCTCCAGGGCGTTCAGTGGCGCGTTCTTGCAACCTCTTGTGCGAATCGAACGGCGCTAAACAGGGTGCTACGCCGCTACGCGCGCTTTGCGCTGGCCGATTGCCAATACGATGCCTGTGCCAGTATCGCCGGCGTGCGTTCGGGCTTGTCTTTGCTGTTCGCGGCGAATCCTGGCGAAAGTTTTGCGGAGGTCAGTGTCGACGCTCTTCGTGTAGCGGAACGAAGGATCGAGGATAGATTTCATGGAATCTCCTATTCTCGCTTGCGCGATATGCGCTTTCCTCGGCACATTGCATGCAAGAGTCGTTCCTAAGGTGCAATCGTCACGAAGGTTCAGAGGGTTATGCAGGGATGTCGAGCGGCGATAGATCGTAACTGTAAAGTGGATCGACACTTTGAGCGATCGCAGAACTTAGACAAATTGTGCAGCACCGTCGAGCGGACTGCTGCGCGGTTTCGTTGTGGTGACGAATGGTCAGCGACAAAAGATCGCGCTGCGGTATTTCCTGCCACAATTTATCGATGTCAATCTATCGCAGGTTCAAGAGCGCTCCTCGCGACGACCTTCACTATTTTTCGACGCAACGCGCCTCGCATGAACTCGCCTCTCGACCTGAGATCGAATCGCTGGCCCGACGGAAGGCAAATCCGTGCGAAGAGTTCCTCACCACGACCGCGAGGTGGTATGCGAGCTTGCCATTAGTCGTCCAACCGGAGGTACTCCGCGCGCGTTTCCCGCGGATCGCCAATGGCCTGGCGGCTGGATGGCACGATCGCGATACCACGAGGCGCTACCTCGACGATCTCCTCACCGACAGAAGGGGTGGCCGCAGGGGCTTTCCCGCGGATGTGCTCGAAGAGCTGCACAGGCTCAAGACTTTTTACGAAGCGCTGAATCCAGCGCCCGATGATGTCTGGCGCAGCTCGACTTAGATACCGCATTTCGCACGCGCAGCAAGCAAGCGATCGCGATACGCGCGCTTTCACGTCCGGAGGCTGCGCCTGCTAATCGAGGTCTAGACAATTACCGTGATCGGATCGCCGACCTTGATCCCGAGCAGCCGCACCGCGCTCGCTCGATTCGCTGCGAGCTCTACCAGGCCGATGCTGTTTTCGTACCAGAAGGCTCGGCCGACCGGCGCCTCTGCAAAAACGCGCGCGTAGGAGAGACGGTGGTCGCGGACGGCAATCATGGCGCTCTGCGGTACATGACGAGCGCGCGTGCCAGTGAGCGCATTCCCATAATGATCCACGTGAATGACTTCCGACAGATCGTCCGGCCCGAGCCGGACCTGCAATGCTCCGATCCGCTCAATCTTGTCAGCGGGAAACGCTGCATTGGCAATCCAGGCCGCGACCGGGGCGAACAAGTCGCGTCCGTGAAAGGACGCTGCCAACTTCTCTGGACGCCAGATGATTCGCCAGGCCCGCGTTTCCGCGGCGCGGGCGGCGACCACCGACAGCAGGCCGTTATCCGGTCCCACATACCATTTGCCGTCTGCTTGCAGGACTACTGCATCGCGGTCACTACCGACATCCGGATCGACAACCGTCAGAAAAACGCTACCCGCCGGAAACCGGTCCTCGAGCGCGGCCAGCAGATGAGCGCCTGCTCTTATGTGGAAATTGGGTACGCTGTGGAACAGGTCGACAATGTGCGCGCCATGCGGCAGGTGCTCCAGCAGCGTCGCCTTGATCTGCGCCACATAGATGTCATCGGCGCCGAAGTCGGTGAACAGGACAATCATGTTTGGAAAGGCAACGCAATGCGAAAGCCTATACTCATATTGTCTTCACGTTAGCGTGTCCAGCGAAAGGAGTACGGAAATGATCAAGATCCTGGCACTTGTCGTGGTCGCGGCATTAACCGGATACACCTTGCATGTTCTGGCTCAGGCGCGGATAGACACCCGCGCCGCAGTGACACCCATCGTGAGCTCTTCCTCCAACGGTGTCTCATTCGCCTGGTTTTACGATCCGGCGGAGCGCACTGTATACGCCTGCCGTGCGGGGCAGGGTGGAGCAGACACGGTTGAATGCAAGGCGAAAACAGCGCTCCCCTGATCCGACATACGGGTCAGACTCGATGTCGACTTTCGCCGAGAGTCACGCCGCCGGCGATAAGGTGCGCGGTACGCAACGGTTCGGGCATGCTGCTGTGGACGGCAAGGCGCTTCAATACACGCCGCGCATCATCGATGCTGATCCCTGCGCGCTGCACGAACAATCCGGCAGCGGATTCCGTCGGACCGGCCTTTTCGATAAGACGCCATTTGCGCAAGCCGCCGGGCACGTGTTCGAGCAGCGCCGCCTTGATGCGGGGCAGATTGGGACGGCGGCGCACGACGGCCATCACGGGGAGACGCAGCGCTTGATGCAGCATGTCGAGGTCTACGACGTTGAAGCCGGCAAAGGCGATTCCCTGGAGCAGCACGAGATGTGTCTGCGCCACAAAACGTGACGCGCGCAGCGTGCGGGTCAACACTGCCGTCGCGTTGACGCCATCGCGTCGTACCTTTGCGCTCAGCACGCCGTCCAGGCGCAAGCCTGCGTAGACAGCGCCGACAACGAGCACGTCGCCGCGATCGTCGCGGTCGAACGGCGCATCATCGAAGCCGATGACATGAGTGAATCGGCTGGTCATGTTCGATGTTTTCCAGTTCGCTCGCGGGTATGCAGTCTTTTTTTGGCGCGATCGGATGCCATTGTGCTCCCCAAGCCGCAATCGAGAGAACGGCACTCGACGCCAGAGCCCTTTTCCACTACGGTTATCGTCGTGCCTGCGAATCTCTCGCCCGAATACAAGGCGGCCGAGGCTGCCTTCCGCAAGTCCCGCGACCCGCGGGAGCGCCTGGAGGGGTTGCGTGAGATGTTGCGCACCATCCCGAAGCACAAGGGGACTGAGCGCCTTCAGGCTGATATCAAGGCGCGCATCAAGGACCTCTCCGAAGAGCTCGAAGGCGCCAGGAAGGGTGGAGGACACGGTGGCCCGCCGCTGGTGATTCGCCCCGAGGGCGCCGCGCAAATCGCGCTCCTCGGGCCGCCGAACGCGGGAAAATCCTCGCTGCATGCGCGGCTGACGGGCTCGGGGGCGCATGTCGCGCCCTATCCGTTTACGACCCAGTATCCCGAGCCGGGCATGATGCTGCACGAGGATGTCCACTTTCAGCTGATCGACCTGCCGGCGATCGCACCCGAGCATCCCGTGCCGTGGCTCGCCGGAGCCTTGCAGACGGCCGACGCCGCCTTGCTCGTCGTCGATCTCGGCGAGCCCTCGTGCCTCGATGCGCTGGAGGCGGTGCGGTCGGTGCTGGAGAAGAAACGCCTCACGCTCACCGAGCGTTGGGAAGCAACGGGAGCAGCGCGGGGCAGCGCGCCCCAAGGCGACGAGGATCCATTCGCGCTGCGGCTGCCGACACTGATGCTCGCCAACAAGGCTGACCGCATTTCCGACCTGGATGCGGAACTCCAGGCGTTTCGCGAACTGACGAACTTGCGCTATCCCGTGCTCGCCGTTTCCGCAACGACGGGTCGAGGTCTGGGGGAGCTCGGACCGTGGCTTTTCCGGAGCCTCGGCATCGTGCGCGTCTATACCAAGGCCCCGGGCCACCCACCGGAAAAGAACCGGCCATTCACCCTGCGTCGCGGCCAAACCGTGGGAGATGTCGCGCGGCTCGTGCACAAGGATCTGGAGCGCTCACTCCGCTATGCCCGCATCTGGGGCAGCTCCGGATTCGAAGGGCAGCAGGTCGGCCACGAACATTGCGTCGCGGACGGCGACATCGTCGAGCTGCACGCGTAAGTTGCGGGTTAGGCGGCGAGCGCAGCGAACGCCTGCTGCAAACCCTCGACGACTCGGGCCATGGCCGTGTAGTTGACTTTTTCGGGCGTATCCAGCGCCGTGTGATAGTACGCATAACGATAAAATGCCGTATCGGTGACCATCAGGCCGGGATACCCCTGTCGCCAGAACGAGAGTTGATCGCTCCACGCGACGCCGGGAATAAATTCGAACGCAGCGAGCGATGCGGCCGGAAAATCCGAATGAGCGCGAAACGCTGCGACCAGTTGCCGCAATGGCTTGCGCGATCGCAGGTTGGAGACAAACGCGACGAAGTTGCCGCAGTCAGGATAGCAAAATCGCAGCAGCGGGGGGTAGCTTTGACTGCCGGGTGCCTCGCTGTAGCAGCCAAGCATTTCGAGCGAGATCATCAAGCGGATATCGTCGCCCCGCGCCCGTGCGGCCTTCGCGTAAATCATGCTGCCCATCTGGTCCCAATAGAAGAATGGCGGCTCTTCATTCACGAAGGCGACCAGGCGAACGCTGCGCCCGCAGCTGAGACGCGCGAACGCCCGGCTGATCTCGAGCAACGCAGCGATGCCGCTGGCGTTGTCGTCGGCGCCGGGGCTACCCTGGACGGAGTCGTAGTGGGCGCCGATCAGGATGATCTCGCCGGCTTTCCGCGTGCCAAGGCAGGAGATTTCAAGATTTTCGCTTAGAACCCCGTGGACTCGATAACCCTGGGCCGCTACCGTGTAACCCATGGCCGTCCATTCGGCGCGAATGTAGTTGGCCGCGGCCTGCAGGGCTCGTGGCCGGAACACGTTGCGCTCGCCGATGTCTGTCGCTAGTTTGGAGACGTGTTCGCGCAGGCGATTCGCCAACTCGTGCCCTTCGGGTGAGGCTATGTCGAGCGCTGTCACGCTGAAGCGACCAGGAGGCGTGATTGGCCAGGAACGCAGGGGAAATGGAGATCCGGGTGCACTGCTATGCCGGCCATCGCGGTGAGGAGGAGCCACGCAGCTTTGACCTCGGAGAGCGGCACCTCGAGGTGGTCGAAATCATCGACCGCTGGCTCGCCCCCGATCATCGCTACTTCAAGGTGCATGCCGACGACGGCAACGTTTATATCCTGCGCCACGATGAGCTAGCGGGCGAGTGGGAGATGACGTCGTTCGCGGGGCGGCCGTGAGCTAACGGCATCGGGCGCCCGGCGGGTCGGCCCGACGGGCAGCCGCTGCCGCTGCGAGGGATGCCAAGCTTTTCACTCGCTCGGAAACGTATCCACGAGTTCCTTGAGCCGCATTTTGGCGTCGTGGAGAATCGACGCCCCGTCGCCCAACAAAAGCGTTTCGAATTCCAGGTCGAGAAGTTTTCTTACGCTTCGCTTCAGGCGTGTGGGATCGTCCATCACCTTCTCGCGCAGCAGTCCGCAGTGCCCCGGCGGATTGCCGATCACCGCATCACCCACGATGAGGAGCTTGCGCTCGGGCCAGTGCAGCGCAATCTCTCCCGGTGATTTTCCCGGGACGCCCACGATCGTCAAAGGGCCGATCTTCCCACCCACGTTCAAATCCCCATCAATCTCAGCCCCTTGGCTTCGGGCATGGGCAGCGTCGTCCGGGTGAATGAGCGTCGTGGCGCCGGTGCGGGCGCGTACCGCGTTGGCCGCTCGCGAATGGTTGCGATTGGTGACAAGAATTTTCGCACACCCGATCCTCGCGATATCGGCAAAGCACTCGTCACTCGGCGGTACCGGATCGATGCAAAGATTTCCCTCTTCGTGACGAACGAGGTAACCGTTGAAGTTGTATCCGTGCGGCTCGGAAAACCACGCCCAGGTTAAAACATCGCTGACGATTTCATTCATGCGAGGGTCTCCTTTCAATCGCCTTCCATTTCGTTGCGGACGCGAACATACTGCCGCTGCCGCAGCATCTCGTAAGTACCGGCTACGGCAACACCGAATACCAGATGCGTCACGAGCGTGATCCAGTCACGGGTAGCTTCGAACCAGGGAAAAACGGCAGTAAAGCCGTACATATTGATTCCATACAAGCATAGGCCGAACGCTGCGCCGGCGAGCATGGATGGCGCGGTGCGAAGACGCGATATCAGCGGGGAAAGCGCCAGGCCGTAGGCGATGGAAAGCGCGAAATGGACCAGTGTCGCGACAAGCAACACTGGCCAGTTAAAGCTCGCGGGTGGCGGTAACACCCCGCGGCCCAAGACGATCGCGGCGGCGAAACGTGCGTCCCTGAAAAGGATTGCGGGCAGGGCGTCGGCAAAGACCGACCACAATGCGATCTGCACGACCGTGGCGAGGATGCCAGCGATAACGCCGGCGCACACGGCGGCGCTCAAGTTCGCGGAATTGCGCATCGGCCGTTGGCGGCGTTCAAGGCTGAAATTCGTACGGCGGCAACGTGGACAGCCGATGATCGTCCACAGCGCCGCCCATGGTGAAATGGTACAGGCTTTGCCAGGCATGACCGTTGATTCCAAGTAGCGCGTGCATTTCGTCATCGAAGAAACAGCCGATCCCGGTAGCGCGCACTCCGGCGGCCTCGGCTTCTAGATAAAGGACCTGTCCGAGCATGCCGCACTCCCAGTAAAGGTTGCGGTAAAGCCATGGTTCGTGAAAAACAGTCTCGAAGCGCGCCAGCATCCCCAACGCAAAACACGAGTCCGCACCGATGTCCTGGTGGCAGCAGATCGCCTTTGCTACCTCGCGTAAGTCGTAAGGCAACAAAAGATACAGTGGCAGATGATCCGGTCCACACTTCTGCCACAACCATTCCGGGCGCATCGCTTGCTTCAGATCGAGTAGGCGAGCCGGATCCCGAAGAAACATGTACAGGCCCGGCTCCAGGTCAGCCACGCGGTGTACCATCAGCGCCGGATGCACGGAAATGGGAGAGGCTAACGCATTCCACGGCGGTGTGTCGTGCCGCACCATCAGACATTCAAGCATAGCGAAGAATGCCGCGGCGCTGATACACGTGCTACCGTCGAAATCCACGGCGCTACGGCGTTGTCGTGCAAGCTTGGCAAAGCTTGGATCGAGAGCGGGAGCAGCAGGGGGTGGCAGCGACGCGGGTACCGGCGCGGCTGGCTCCGGCCCAAGAGGCCTGCGCGTGACACGATGAATCAAAGCAATTTCCGGCCACTGTATCTGCTCTTGGCTCAACCGGTTGGCGTGGCCGTACCAGCTCGCGCTGCGCAGAGGGTCCAATAGGCGTGCGGGATCAGGCTGCGCATCGGGATCACCGACCCACAGCAGGGTATCCGGCGCTTCTGCTTCGGCAGACTCGAAATCCGCGCTGCGATCGAGTCCCAGCAAGCCGGCCACGAGCTCGTCCGCGGCGGGAAGGGCGATTCGACTTTGCCAACCAAGCGCGGCGGCGGCATAGCTCACTGTCGCAATCGCATGGCCACAATCATGCTGGCAGTAGCGCCACGCGCGCATGCCGTATTTCCACGCTTCGCGCCAATAGATCGAGCTGATGCCTATCAGAACGCCGCTGCCGGAAAACGCTTCAGTCCAACGCGGGTCATCGACCGCCGCGCGTTTTTCAAGTACATGATCCCGGCTCAGGTAGTGGTAGACCCCGGCCGCCAAGCCGGGAAGCGGCGGACAGAGAACATAGGCTTCGGTCGGATGCAGGTTTCCGCTCGAAGGGTTGCAGCGAAGCGCCCACCGTTTGCCGCCATAGGATTTCCACGCCGACAGGCCGAGTGAGAGTTCGAAGAGGATTGCCAGCTTGTCAAGATCGAATCGGCTTGGAGGCGGCAGGCTCCCGCGACGCACGTCGTTGTAGCGTGTGACCAAGGAATCCGCGGCTAAAGGCAACTTGATCTGCGGTGCGCCGCGAAACACCCGGAACGGGTCCGGCTGGTTTGCCCAGTCGAGTGCGGTCGGGCCGGGAGCGTAATGGTCGACGCGGTGCTTGCTGCGCTCGTGATACTCGAACAGACCTTGCATAAACCCGGTCATGTTGTGCGCCATGTAAAGCTTACCGCTGATCTTGCGCTGACGCATAATCGCGGAGTCAGATTAATCAATACGTTGCGCGCATTTCCGCACTTCGCCAATGGCTCGCTGGTCATTTGCGTCTGAGCATTTGAGCCAGGGCCGAAGGCTTGATTCCGATGTCGTATGCGGTTTGGTGCACGTCGAGCACCGGCGTAACATGGCTTTTTCAAGCGACTTAGCCGTAATGTCCCCTGGCCTTGCCGAAGAACCGTTGGTGGTAGCCGTCGTCGGCTTTATTGCAGCCGTAGTTGCCCTATTAATGGTGGGCGGGGCAGGCCCGGCATACAAGCTGGGACTTGTCGGCTTGACCGACGCGTTTGTTCTCATGCGTTGGGGCGCGTGGATCGGTCTCGCTGCCCTTTTTGTCGCCCTTATCGGCGCGTGGATCACGCGCCCCGGTGCCCAGCGACGCGGTTTCGCCTTGACGTTGGCCGGCGCGTTGGCAGGAGCGGCCGCGTTTGGCGTACCGTTCGCAATGTTGCAGAGCGCTATGGCATCGCCGCCGATCCATGACATCACGACGGACACGGAGAATCCACCGCGATTCGTAGCAGTGATCGCGCTACGGCAAGGCTCTCCCAACTCCGTTGAATACCAAGGGGAGGCTGTCGCCGGGCAGCAACGCATGGCGTATCCAGACATTCGGACGGTCATGCTTGCCGAACCGCCTGATGCAGCGTTCAAGCGGGCGTTAACTGCTGCCCGCGACAGCGGCTGGCAAATCGTCGCCGCGGTGCCGGCTCAAGGGCGGATCGAAGCAAGCGATACAACACTTTGGTTTGGGTTTAAGGACGATGTCGTGGTTCGCATCACTCCCACCGCCGGGGGCAGCCGTATCGATGTGCGCTCGGTCTCGCGCCTTGGGGAAGGCGACCTCGGCAAGAATGCGGCGCGCATCCGAGCCTACCTACGGCGAGTCCAACAATGAGGCGCCGGACGATCTTTATGCGCCATTCTGAGCACACTGTTCGTACGAAAGTCGTGCCCTGTCGCGAAGGTTGACAGAAAAATTCGAGAGATATCGGATGCACGCTACTTTTCCACTTCTTCGCGATACTGATTTCCCAAGCGTACGTCGGCGCGAGCTGGAAACGCTGCAAGTCAATCTCGGCTATCGCTGCAACCAGACGTGTCAGCATTGTCATGTGAATGCGGGTCCAATGCGCAAGGAAATGATGGACGCCGAGACCGCGGCCCTCGTGATCGAGGTCGTGCGTGCGCGCGGCATTCGAGGGGTCGACCTGACCGGCGGCGCGCCCGAATTGAATCCGAATTTCCGGAGCCTGGTGGTCGCGGCACGAGCAACCGGAGCGCGCGTGATCGATCGCTGCAATTTGACCATTCTTTCCGAAGCCGGTCAGGACGGATTGGGTGCGTTTCTCGCGCTCCATCAGGTGGAAGTAGTCGCGTCCTTACCATGCTATTCAAAGGAAAACGTCGATGCGCAGCGCGGAGACGGAGTATTCGAGCGCAGCATCGATGGGCTGCAACGACTGAACGCGCTCGGCTACGGCAAGCCCGACACGCGCCTCGTCCTGAATCTGGTCTATAACCCGCTGGGCCCGTATTTGCCGCCCAGCCAAGACGACCTGGAGCGCGATTATCGGCGAATATTGGGAAAGCGTTTCGGCGTGGTTTTTAATCGGCTTTTCACCCTTGCCAATATGCCCATTCAGCGCTTCGGCAGCCTCTTGATTTCCAAAGGGCAGTTCGGTGCCTACATGCAGTTGCTGCGCGATGCCTATCGGGCGGAGAACCTCGACGGCGTCATGTGTCGGAGCCTGATTTCCGTCGACTGGGAAGGCAATCTGTACGACTGCGATTTCAACCAAATGCTCGGACTCCCGCTCGGGGGAAAGTCTCCGGCATCGCCGCGCCGCCACTTGCGCGATCTACTGAGAGACGACCATCGCTTCGATCATGCCGCAATCGCCGTAGCCGATCACTGTTATGGCTGTACCGCCGGGCAGGGCAGCAGTTGCGGCGGAGCATTGCGCGCAGCATGAAGCCGGTCGTCTGAGCATACCGCCGTGATCACCGAGCCGTAGGCGACGCGACATGCGCGCGAAGCCGATTCTCGCGGGTGTGCTGTTCGCGATCGCGGTAATCGCTTGGTTTGCCCTCGATCTGGGCCGTTTCCTGACGCTGGAAAAGCTGCACGAGCATCAGGAGTGGCTGGTCCAGCAGAAGAATGCGCACCAAGCGCTGTTCGCGGCGGCGTTTTTCGCGGTCTACGTGCTGGTCACCGGCGCATCGATACCCGGCGCAACCGTCCTGACGCTCGCGGCGGGGGCCGTATTTGGTCTGCTTTGGGCTGTCGTACTGGTCTCCTTTGCTTCTGCCTTCGGTGCGACCATCGCATTCCTCCTGGCACGCTACGTCTTGCGCGATTTCGTTCGCCGCCGTTTCGAAAAACAAAGCGCGGCCGTCGATGCGGGCATCAAGAAAGACGGGATCTTCTACCTGCTGGCGCTGCGCCTGGTGCCGATCTTCCCCTTCTTTCTGATCAATCTGGCGATGGGTCTGACCGCGATCCCGGTGACGACTTTCTACTGGGTCAGCCAGCTGGGGATGCTCCCGGGCACGATTGTGTACGTCAATGCCGGCACCCAACTCTCGCAGATCAAGACGCTTGCCGACGTGGCCTCGCCGATGCTGCTCGGATCATTTGCCTTGCTGGGCATTTTTCCGCTGCTGGCGAAGTTCGCACTGGACCGGATCAAGGCGCGCAAGGTTTATCGGCGCTGGGTAAAGCCGCGCCGTTTCGACCGCAACCTGATCGTCATCGGCGGCGGCGCCGCCGGCCTGGTCGCCGCCTATATCGGAGCCGCCGCCAAGGCAAAAGTCACGCTGGTGGAGGGCGGGCTGATGGGGGGCGATTGTCTCAATTTCGGTTGCGTTCCATCGAAGGCTCTCATTAGGGCAGCAAAAATCGTTCATCAAGCGCGTCACGCGGACACGCTTGGATTGCGCAACGCGTGCATGGAATTCGATTTTGGGGATGTGATGGCGCGCATCCGGCGCGTTATCGCGACTATCGCGCCGCACGACTCGGTCGAGCGCTACACCGCGCTGGGCGCCGAGGTGCTGCTCGGTCGCGCAAGAATCGTCTCTCCGTGGTCGGTCGAGATAAGCAATGCAAGCGCAACGCAGACGCTGACCACGCGCGCCATCGTCATCGCGGCGGGTTCGAGCCCGGTCGTCCCGCCGATTCCCGGCCTCTCCGCCGCGAAGTGCCTCACCTCGGACACCATCTGGGACGTGTCCCAGCTGCCCGAGCGGCTCGTCGTGCTGGGCGGTGGTCCGATCGGCTGCGAGCTCGCTCAGGCGCTGGCACGGCTCGGCGCCACGGTGACGGTGGTGGAGATGGCCGACCGCATACTGCTTCGCGAAGATCCTGATGCAGCTGCCGCCGTCGCATCCGCCATGGAGCAGGATGGAGTGCGGCTTCTTACGGCGCACAAGGCAACTCGCGTCGAACAGAGCGAGAATGTAACATCGATAATTGTCGAAGGCCTTGGCCGGCAAGAGCGCATCGAGTGCGATGCCATCCTGTGCGCCGTCGGGCGCGTGCCGCGCGTGGCAGATTTCGGTCTCGAAGACCTTGGCATTCCGCTGCGGGAGAGCCGTACGATCGAAACAGACGCATATCTGCAAACGCTCTACCCGAACATCTATGCCTGCGGCGACGTTGCCGGACCGTTTCAGTTTACCCACACCGCGGCACACCAGGCGTGGTATGCCGCGACCAATGCGCTGCTGGACGGACTCTGGCACATCAAAATGGACGACTCGGTGATTCCATGGGCAACGTTCACCGATCCCGAGGTGGCTCACGTCGGGCTCAACGAAACGGAAGCGACGGGTAAGAAAACCCCCTTCGAAATCACGCGTTATGCGCTGAGCGATCTGGATCGCGCGATCGTCGACGACACGACCTCCGGCTTCATCAAGGTACTCACCCCTCCGGATCAAGATCGTATCCTGGGCGTCACGATTGTCGGCGAACATGCCGCCGACTTGCTGGCGGAATTCGTGCTCGCAATGAAACACGGCATCGGCTTGAAAGGCATTTTCGCGACTATCCACAGTTATCCGACGCTTGCCGAGGCCAACAAATACGCGGCCGGGAGCTGGAGAGCGAGTCATGTATCCACGCGGGCGCTTGCCCTCGCCGAGCGCTATCTGGCTTGGCGCCGCGGGAGCTGAGGCTATGCTGCATACGGCGACCGTGGGCGTGCGACCAAGCCCGCTCCTGACGATCGTCATCCCGGCGCTCAATGAAGGCAGCGTCATCGCGGACCTTTTGGCATCGCTTGCGCCGTTGCGCGTGCGCGGTGTCGAAGTCGTCGTCGTCGATGGCGGCAGCACCGACGGCACGGCCGAAGCCGCCGGCCCCGGCGCGGACCGCGTTATCGTCGCGCCTTGCGGCCGGGCGCGCCAAATGAACGCGGGCGCCGCAGCGGCGCAGGCGCCGGTGCTGTTGTTTCTTCACGCGGATACGCGGCTGCCCGCAAACGCCGAGGCGCTGATCGTGAATGGGCTGGGTGCTGCGGGTCTCGAATGGGGTCGCTTCGACGTGCGCATAGAGGGTGCATCGCGCTGGTTGCGGCTTGTGGCCTCGTTCATGAACCTGCGATCGCGCATCACCGGTATCGCGACGGGCGATCAAGCAATGTTCGTGACTCGACGGGCGTTTGACGCGCTTCGAGGCTTTCCGGATCAAGCGCTCATGGAAGACGTCGAGCTGTCGTCGCGTCTCAAGCAACGCGGGCCGCCGTTGTGTCTCAGATCGCCGGTGGTCACGTCGGGGCGGCGCTGGAGCGCTCGCGGCCTCGCCCGGACCATTCTTTTGATGTGGTGGATACGGCTGCTGTACTTTTTCGG
>WNFU01005253.1_pt1 | contig 20115 bp, 16 predicted proteins | sample 5400121 | NCBI WGS metagenome assembly WNFU01 (sample SAMN13153360, study PRJNA577476) | soil metagenome | isolation source: 100 cm soil or saprolite under grassland replicate 1 | place: USA:California | collected 2016-06-15 | reverse complement strand
GGAGGTGTGGAAGTTCTTTATGAATTGTCCGAATTGTTTTGAGCGCAGTTTTGTGTGCCGCCGTGGACCCCGAATGCCCCAATAGGATATAGTCCGCATGGAAATCAGAGATTTCTTTGATTAATCTTTGATAAGACCATCCATATAAATCGTGGTCGATGAGCTTCACGGTGAAACCTGCGTCAATCAATGGTCCCCCGATACATACCAGTCCCAGTGGAATGAGATAACCTAATCCGTGCTCGTTGGCAATAAAATGCCGTGCAGGATTGATCAATACAATTCTCCCTGCCATCTCGCCTCCTCTACCGCCTGTCCGATTAATAGGCAAACTTTTCGATTACTTTGTAAGCCAAACCGTATTACGCGGCACTCGGTCAATTAGGACTAATTGGATAATATTCATTGTGAATTTTATCACTATGCGGCGGTTTGTCAAGAGTAAATAAAACCTTGCGAAGGTTGTGAACCTTCGCAAGGTTTTTAAGGTTTGTTCTAAAATCTATTTTATTGAGACGGCGAAGCTCTTAGCCTTCTCACCAGGAAGATGACAACAACAAGTGCAATGGCTATCAAGATCAATCCGGGTGCGCCAACATCATCGGCAAAGCCTGTGTTAGGCAACGCGGTGGATGTGGGAATGATCGTCTGTGTGGAGTTAGCGATTTGGGTGAAGGCTGCGCCCAACGTAACGGTAGCAGGATTGGCTGTCGCGGTGAACGTCGAGGTCGCTTCTGCGATCACAGGTGTACTCGTTGGAGGAACCGTATTCGTGACGGCCGCGGTTTGGGTAAGGTTTTGGGCAATAAACGTTTGGGTTACTCCCGCTTGAATCGTAGCTGCATTTTGTGTATTCTGCGCCTCTATCGTCGATTGATTTTGTTGGTTAGAACTATTTCTAAAGAAAAGATATCCACCAATACAGAGAAGCCCTAGTAAAACAAGCCCACCAAGAATGCCTGCGACAAGCAGAAATGTACGATTACTTGATTCCTCAGGCGGATTGGCATCATCGAAATCTGCATTCTCATCATATGACATTTTGCACTCTCCTCTACATTGCGTTTCTGATTCGTACCGCTTACTGCAAATTAGTATATGTTTTCAAACAATTTATGGGCAAAATTGACATTCCTAATGCATCTTACACGGCACTAAGAATTATCCCACAACTTCCAAATTTATTAAAGGCACAAGCACCGCTTCACCATTTTCAAGTTTTATTTCTGCGGCAGGCGCGCGTAATCCACTCGGTAACACGCTAAGTCCATGAGGCAAATTGGATAACGTACCGATCATTCCGGCATTGGGCGGGCGACGCAAACGTACAGTTTGCCCCACAGTAAACGTTTCAAATGGATTGGGTTCGGGAGGTTCCGTGGATACAGGGAGAGGGATGATTACCTCGGGGCGATTTCCGTTATAACGATCAAAGTGTTCGGCATTTACAGTGGCTTCGCGTTTATCATTTGTTGTTAAAAGTCTGAACGCCGCTGAGTTCATTGGCATGGCGCCAAAGCCATCTGTGACGAGTATCGGATACCGCATTTGATAGGCAGGCACGATCAAAGATGAAAGGAGGCTTGAGAGGATCAAGCCGCGCACAGGTAGCTCCGCTGCCGCGCGTAACGTCTCCACATCCCGCACATGTCCACCCAGGATAACAGAACCGCGTAGACTCACATCGAGACGGCCTGCACTGAGGACTTCATCTGGCTTCTGCATTAAGTTAACCATCAAGCCATTATCGATGCGACCATTCCCCCACACTCCCTGGATGAGCGCGCCGGCTGTGCGGATGACCACACCACGTTCGGGCAAAACCTGTGTGACCAACCCGGGCAAGCCTGCTTTTATCTCAACACGCGTGTCACCAACTTCCATCAAAACCTGTCCGCTGCCAACAACCATTACGCGCCCGGCGCGTGGAGCTTTGATCGAGCGCGAGAACAGACCGCCACTATCCGCCACCAAGGCCCCTTGCATCACCCGATCACCTTGATTCACTTTGATCATCTTATCGGCTTCGTTCGCCGAGACCCCAAACATGCGTGACACGTCCAGCAGAACATGCTCCCGTGCAAAGCTAGCTTCTGCAATGACATCGGTTGGATTGACATGCTGATTGACGTGAACGTTCACTTTTCCGGCAACGGGCAGGGTTCGTTCGCGAATGATGGTAGCAAGCGGTAAAACATGAAGCACTGGAGCCAGCATATCAGCCTCCCACCGCGTATGACCATCATCCGCGCGACGAAGCGGTTGCAAGCTGAGACGCGCAGTTTGTCCATTCGCCAGAGGCAGGATTTCCAATCCACCAAACTTGACTTCTGCGCGTGCCTCTGTCCCATCACCATAGGTCAATTTGGCGCGCAAGACCTGATCGCCATAATTGGCTGAAGCGATCACAGAGACTACTGTCCCCAAGCCGATGAATGCGCCAGACTCGATCACCTGTACTGGCAGATAATGACTGCGTGAGGCAGCTGCGCCAAGCATGGGCAATAAATTGTTTTGATCCAGCAAGATAGGCATGATCCCAGTCGGCTGGATCGCATCCAGCAACAACAACAAACTTTGTCCGAGGGAGGTGCCATCGCTAATCACTCCGCCTCCTCCAATAATCAGATCCAAAGGAGGCATCACTCCATTTCGCATGGAACGGGCATGGACAGGAAAATCTTTTTGAGCCTTGCGAACAGCGAGGTATAAAGCTTGCCGTGCAATTGCCTGGGCTAGAGCCTGTTCATCTTTGGTAGCAGGGATTGCAGACGGATAAAGTGATTTTTGAAATAAATACTCTCGCAACATATTCTGCGAAACATCGAGTTGCAACCAGCGCATAATGTCATCGATCTCAGTTTCCTGCAACAAACCGGCCAAGTTTTCGCCCAATCCATATTGTGGATATACACCCAAGGTCAATTCGCCGCTAAACCCAGCCGCCACCGATGTTGCAGAGGCGCCTACATTCACACACAACAACCCGCGTGTAGATTCATATAACTTGCTCAAAAAGCGGATGATCCGTCCTTGAGCGTATGCGGTTGGCAAAAGATTTCCAGCGGTCCAGAGATTGAGTTCCTCCACGCCTTTGAGCTGTCGTTCGCGCAACTTTGTCATGAGCAAAGCAAGTTCGTGCCGTCCAGGATCAAGATCTTCTATTTCGAGGGAAGGACGAATGTTGTAACTCACTTCAACCTTCCCTGCATGACCACCCAACAGGTCCTTCACATCATTGGCAAGTTGTTGATTGCCTGCATACAAAACCATCGGACGTTTTTCCAAGGGCATCAAATAACAGGCCAGGCCAATAGCTTCCAACATTTTTTGGATCGAACGGGAGGCGCCACCATCAATACCGCCGGCGAGCACGACCAGATCGGGTCGAGAACGTACGATCCCATCCATTTGCTGATCAGGCTTGCGTCGGTCAGAAAGATCAAGGGTATCCACCACGCGGCTATAAGTCGACTCAGCCAAACGCCGCGCGCTTTGCACAGAAACATCTGAAAGCAACCCCACTACCACTGTCTTTACTGCGGGCCCGGCAGAAATCGTCCCTACGACAGCATCCACGCCAGATCCATCCGGTTGTGACGGCGCGATCAGATTGTTATCATGTTCACCAAGTAAGGTGGCACCGGTAATATTCTGCAAGTTGGTGATGGCTTCGCGCACGCCCATCCCAATATCCTTGAAGGGCGCTTCCGCCGTGGAAGGAGCCTGTCCAGAGGCGACAAAGCGATACTCCCCTTCAACCACATCAAATAACACCGCGCGTGTCACCGTCGCGCCGACGTCAATTGCAAGTATGGACTCATTTTGAACCAGCGATGCAGGCATAAGTTAGATCCCAGCCAACTGTCTGATGAAATTAATGGCAAAACTCAAGCGCTCGATCATAGCCGTCAGGGCGGACATATAAACACCCGCGAACACCACACCGAGGGTGATCGCAATGAAAAGGCGTCCAACCCAAGCGATCGCTTCAATGATCGGGTTCCGCTGAGGAGTGCCATCTGATGCACGTCCAGCCGTAAAATGGAAGGATGCCAGCGTGAAAACCGTTCCCCCCAACATGACTACCCCCTGAAGTAATTTAGAGGCTACCAGCAAGCCGCCTCCCGCAGAACGCACATCGAACGTGCCGATCGCAGCCCCAAGTTGCGGCATCAACGTCCCAAGCAGTGCCCCGCCGATCGCCACCGCTGCGCTCACACCAACTAACACTGCCATCGCAAAATTCCCAATCCATGAAATGCGCGGCGAGAGCTTGGCTAACAAAGTAACACCAAATAAGAGAGGGATCATAGCAAGAATTAATTGATTAATATCATCCGGTTGCAGTGAACTGAATCTGGGTATCAGCACATAATTCACAATGACGGTCGCGGCATAACCGGAGGCGACTCCTATAAATAGATATACAGCGATACGGAATAATGGATTATCGCCAATGAGATAACTGAAGACCATCAGGGTCAGGATCAAGCCGATGAGTGCAGAGATGATTTCAATGGACATTGGTTTATCCCTGTTCTGCATCTGTACGACGGGTACGCATCCCTGTAAACAAACTCCAGAGGCTGCCAACAATGATCAAGGCAATCGACATCATCAGACCAATCCCAAACGTATCCCAATAGGAGCGGGTCAGTCCAGCTGAAAGACTATTTTTCGTCTCATACTTTGCTGCGTCTGAAATACCGCTGATCATGCCAGTGATCTGGCCCGATAAGACATATGGCTGCAGCAATGGACCTGCCTGAGCGCTGGCAACCATCAGCAATGGCTTATTTGCCAACGTAGCATCTATTTGTTTCTGGCTTTGTAATTGCTCCACCCATACCCGCCCTGACTCAGCGTGGTCGCTCAAGACAATCAGTGCAGAATAGTCGGAAAATGATTGAACATCCGCGAACGAATTGACCTGATGTGGTGATCCCATAAATCCCAAAACGCCAGTTGCGCCACCGGGTAAATATCCAAGGTTAAGATACGGTGAACCCGTCTGATTGATATTTGTGTTGCTTATCAACCGTTCAACAAGCGCAGGACCATTTGGAGAAGTAGAGAGGAACGAAAAATTAGGATGACTGAGTTGCGCCATTTGAGACAATAAGGGACTACTGATCGCTTCCATTTCACCCGCAAGCGATGGTTCGTAATCAATCACGACCAAAACTTTTGAGTTCGCAGGAATGTTTAGCACAGCATTGGATACATTATCGACTTCAACAACTGGCAAGCTTGCAGAGACCGGTATGGACTGCGAGCGAAGAAATAGTACACCACTCAACACAAGCAGGAATAACCCAGTTAATACCCAGCGTAGCCATTGCTGAGGAGCAACAAATGAAGATGTGATCAATTTACGCGGGCTGGTTTCAGTTCCCAAAATTTGTTCCAATAATGCGGCACTTGCCTGTTGTTCATCGGAGGCCTGCAATTTAAGAGAAACGGCTTTGGGTCTTCTTGAAGAGCCAATCGGCGCGATGGGAATCACACCCTGCAATCCAGCAAGGGGACCCTCCGTTTCCGTGGGCTGATCCGCGACACTAGGCGTAGTTTCAGAAATGACCGCTTCAACGGGTCGCATGGCTTGGACCCATGAAGGCAAGTCAACCGGCGCAAGCGATTCATCACTCGTGGTCGCAGGGACATCACCTTGTTGTGAAACAGGTTCTGCCGTTCCAGGTTCAGGCTGAGAAAGCCAGTCAGGCATCTCAGCTGAAAAGAGCGAATCAACTTCCTGGTTCGAAAGAGCGGCAGGCTCACTTGGAGTGGAGAAAAAATCCGATTCCAAGGGAGCAGGTTGAGGCGTGGCAGGGACTTGTTTCTCATCGGCAGGTTGTCCAGCCCCGCTGAACCAATCCATAGACAGATCACCAGGTGCTGGCATGGAAGGTGGTTCAATTGCACTTTTTAGCCAATCAGGCTCCGCTTGTGCGTCCTTCTCGGCATTCTGACCCAGAGGGGCAGTCTGCCGCGGCGAAGTTCCCGTCGAAGGGGGTTCGCTAAATGGTGGCGCAGCTAATGGTTCTGATTCTTTACCCAGAGTATTGAGCCAACTCAAATCCTCTGAAGAGGAAAGTCTTTCTTGAGAATCTTCAATGGGTTGTGAAGGTTCTGAGGTTCCTCCAAGTTTATTAAGCCAGCTTAAATCTTCCTCTGATGCAAAAGGTTGGGATGGAATTGACTGATTTGGAGTGGACTCAGGGGTTTGAGGTTCCTGTACAGCACCTAAATCATTCAACCAACTTAGATCTTCCTGTGGTTTAGCAGGTTGTGCTGGTTGTGAAGACTCCGGTATGCCGCCAAATTGATTTAGCCAACTCAAATCATTTTGCGATGTGGAAGGCTGTGCAGGACCTTGCTGAGAGGGTTCATCAATTCCACCCAAATTATCCAACCAACTCAAGTCTTCCTGGGAGGCAGAAGGTTGTGATGGAGTGGATGGAATCTCAAGGTTTGCCTTCCAATCCATTTCCTGCTTAGGAGTTTGAAGATCGCCAGTTTGTTTTGACGCAGCTTCAAGGTTATGAAGCCAGCTAAGATCCTCTTCCTCTTTGGGAGCAGATGGCTCAGCCGCAGTGGAAAGCGAACCAAGGTTGCTTGGCCAACCCATGTCATTCTGTTGCGCAGCTGCATCAAACCCAATTGGTTCCTCTGGTCCTTCAGACGCCTTCGCAAGCCAGTCTGAGAGTTCATCCTTTTCCGCAGGAGACGTTTGATTCTCCATATTCGCCCAGGCTGGAGATTCGCTTTGAGCAGGCTCACTCACTGGCCCGGGCTTGGATTCGCTTTGGTTGAATTGAGCAAAAAAGTCTGGTTCGGGTTCAGACGCGGATGGAGTCGCAGGCTTTGACTTGGCTGTTGGGTTCATACTTGCCAGCCAATCAGGAACGTCCTCCTCATTTGCGCTGTTGGCTTGAGAAGCGAGTCCTGCCAAAAGGTCAGGCGGTTCCTTTTTCTGAGACTTGGACTGGACAGCCGCTTGCGCAGCCGCATCTTGTTCAGCTGAATCTCTTGCCTGCTGACGCATATCTTTGAGCCAATCCGGGAGAACAGATTCCAGCTCACCCGTGTTTTTCTTCGTTGGGGTTTGACCGATCCGCAATACGGAATCGGGTTTAAGCGGCGTCTGGCAAAACTGACAGACATCCAAAATATCTGGATTACTCTTTCCACAATTGGGGCAACGGAGTTCAGCCATGCTCAGTTGCCTCCATAGGGTCGATCAATGCCGAACAGAACACGCAACCCCGTTAACAATGTTCCCAGCGCAATGCCAATCAACAGTCCGCGTGTGCCTCCATGGGAGAACATTTCCAGGAAATTAACCAGCGCCTGATTCCCGCGTTCACCGAAAAGAGGGCCGAAGGGTGTTGGCAGGATTGCAATCAGAAACACAACTGCCACCCCCAGGAAAAGCACACTCATCACATCTACGCGGCGACGCAGGAGACGAATGCTGGCATAGATCAACGTCACCGCGAGGATCGCCATAAGCGAAGCCTCAACAGGGACGATGATCGCGTCCATTGTAAAACGCATATACGGATGCTGAGGACCAAGGACTAATCCGAATACAAATGTAATCACAAGTGACACGATCAATATCACGCCATAGTCTCCACCTTTTTGGCGCGTCCGGATCTTTTCCATTTGCACGGCAACTAGATTGAAGATTCCCACTAACACAGCCATCCCTGCAATAAGTATTGCCCAATCAATGAGGAGAAATCGTAACGACTCCAATTGAGCGGGGAAGAAATAACCAAGTAGAACGATGAGTCCAGCAGCAATGGCGAAAGCAGCAGTGACGTAACGCATAAGACCGACACTCCTACAAGCTTGAGCCAAGCTTGAGTACAGAACCAAGTATGATCGCAAGGATGATCAGCCAACGCAAAATATCCTGCACATTCAAGCTGGCTTCATGGGAGGCGCCCGCACCCACATACGCGCCTGCCGCAAATAATTCCTCTCCAACTAATGGCTCCTGTGAGGAGGCATAAAATATTGATTGCGCGGAAAGATTATCACTAGCCGCAATCAAACTCGTATTTTCGCGATCAGAGGCTTCTGCCAATAAGGCAGACTCCGCCCCAAAATCACCGATGAAAATATTCGCGGAAACACTTTCATCATGGATCGTAGAAACTGTCCCAGCTGCATAAGAAAAGGGTGTGAGTCCGGCTAAACGTCCGGTCGTGAAGCGATATTGATCTTCTGCTCCCGCGGCGCGATAACCAGACTGTAATGTATCCTGTGAAAGAATGGCGAGCGGTGCATCCCCTGACGTAACAACAGGGGGACGATCACTCACGGAAGTACGCTCGGAGAGTCTTCGCAACATCGCCAAGCCCGCTAAGGCAGAGCCGGCTCGCGTGCTAAAAAGATTACCGCGCCCAAGTGAGATATGCAACCGTGTACCGCTTTCCACTGCCAGACCTACTGAACGGTTAAGACGTTCATACGCATCGATCAAACGCAATGATCCTGGTGATCTTCGTCTCCAAAGTGTAAGCGCCAGCAAAAGAATCGCCGCAAGAACAAGGAAACCGAAAGCAACCATTACGAATCCTCTCCACGTAAATAACGGGCAAAGGCTTGTACTTCATCATCTTCTTCAAGCATGTGAGCAAATGCATTCCATTGTTTTCCACCCAGAAATGGCTGGCTGATGTAAAGTGCCTGTGCACCTAAGACGGTCAGAGGCGCCCCAGCTTCGAGCAGCCATGAAGCCAGTCCATCTAGTTTCAAGCGGTGTAGTGATTCAGCCCAATGTGACCAGTCTGCGCGCGATTGCATGAACAAAGTATAGCATATTTTAAGGATGCCTCGACTCGCCATAGGTACCGGGAAATTTCAGCCTCATTGCGAAATTAATGATGATAATCAGGATAGTTGCATTGCCACACACCTGTCCTGGCCCTTGCAGGTGGTGCCAGGGGAGATCACTGAGTTTGCTGAGAAGATCAAGAAAAGGCTCTGAGTTCCTAGCGAAGCATACTCGCAGAGTGCAGTGCGCTCTGTGGCTAAGCTGTTGGCAAGCTCAACAAGAGATCCACTCGTGCAAAATAGGGAATGGCTAAAAGAATGGGCTACGTTCCACTCACCACGGAGAACACGGAGTTCACAGAGATTTTAAAAGCTTTTCTCCGTGTTCTCCGTGGTGAAGCTGTTCGGCAAGCCCACCCAATTATCTACTCTTGCAAAGTAAGGATGATTTTTGTCACCTCACCATCATAGTATAATGATATGAGAATTTTTTCACGGAGGAACCATGACGGAGAAAAAAATCCGTGTCCTTGTTGCGAAACCCGGTCTCGACGGGCACGATCGCGGCGCGAAAGTCGTTGCCCGTGCACTGCGAGATGCCGGTATGGAAGTGATTTACACGGGCTTGCGTCAAACCCCTGAGATGATCGCCGAAGCCGCGCTGCAAGAGGATGTGGATGTGGTTGGCTTATCCATTCTTTCGGGTGCGCACATGGCATTGGCACCCCGCATTTTGGAACTGCTCCAAAAGAACGGACAGGATCAAGTCAAGGTTTTCATAGGAGGCATCATTCCCGATGAAGACATGCCACGATTAAAGGAAATGGGCATTACGGGCATTTATGGTCCCGGTGCATCTACGGACGATATTATCAAGGATGTTCGTGAGGCAGTGAAGGTGTGAGGTTACGTGGCGCCTTAGCGCCACGTAATTTCGTATATAAGAGAAAGATGTCTTTAGCACAATCCATCCTGGAAGGAAACCGCCTCGCGTTGGCACGCTTGCTAACTCAGGCAGAAAATGATGCGCAGGAAGGCCGCGCTGCACTCGCAGAACTCTTTCAACATACAGGCAAAGCGCATCTCATTGGTGTGACTGGCGCGCCGGGCACGGGGAAATCTTCGCTCGTCAATCAACTTGCTCTCTATTATCGAAAGAACGTCGATAAGAAAGTTGCTATTGTTGCTGTCGATCCTTCGAGTCCGTTCACGGGCGGTGCAGTCCTTGGTGACCGCGTCCGGATGCGCGACCTTTCGGGTGATCCCGGCGTCTTCATCCGTTCGATGGCTTCGCGCGGTTCATTGGGTGGGATTGCTCAAAAGACAGCTTCCCTCGTGCAAATCTTTGATGCTGCGGGATATGAGATCATTATCATTGAAACAGTCGGTGCGGGACAAAGCGAAGTGGATGTGGCGCGGCTCGCCCATACGACGATTGTGGTTGAAGCGCCCGGACTCGGCGATGATATCCAGGCGATCAAAGCCGGGATCTTGGAAATCGCGGACGTGCTCGTCATCAACAAAGCGGATCGTCCCGGAGTCGAAAATACGGAACGTGCGCTCCGCTCCACGCTCGAGCTGGCTCATCCAACGAAGCGCATATTTCGCCATCATGGAAAGGACATGTCCATTTCTGCACCGATAACTGATTCAACCTTATGGATTCCTCCCATCGTCAAAACGGTTGCTACCGAGGGCAAAGGGGTTGACGAGCTAGCTGCTGCCATTGCGAAGCATGTTGAGCACTTGCAACAAACCGGAGACTGGATAGCTCGTGACCGCGCCCGCTTAGGATCCGAAATGGAAACGTTGCTGCAGGAAGCGTTAATGGATCGCTTTCTGGAAAATATCCAGCGACAAAAGTATGAAGAGATGATCGAGAAAGTCGTCAACAGAGACATCTCCCCGTATGAAGCCGTTACAGCGCTGTTAAATGGAAATCGAAAATAGAGGCGGCTTTTGGAAAAGCTTTTTGAAAGGTAAGGAGCAAAGATGTCACATCACACTCATGGAATAAAAATGTACGGGGATATAAAACTATATGCCGGATCGGCTTCACCCAACCTGGCACAGAAGATCGCAGATTATCTCGAGCAAAAATTAAGCCCACGCGAGATCATTCAATTCCCCAACGAAAACATCTTTGTCAAGCTGAATGATAGCGCTCGCGGACACGATGTATATGTAATCCAGAGCACTTCTTCCCCTGTCCACTACAACCTGATGGAATTACTTATCATGGTCCAGACCATTCGCCTGGATTCAGCTGCACGTATCACAGCCGTTGTGCCTTATCTTTGTTATGGACGTTCAGATAAGAAGGACCAGCCACGCGTACCGATCACTGCCCGGTTGGTGGCGGATATGATCGAGAGCGCAGGTGCAGACCGGTACATGACCTTCGATCCGCACGCCGGACAAATCCAAGGTTTCTTCTCTGTCCCTGGCGATGTGTTGACAGCTTCCCACATGATCAGTGATCATATCAAGGATAACCTGCGTTCTGAAATGCAAGATCCGGTTGTGGTGGCAACCGATCTAGGCTTTGCCAAAAAGGGACGAAATTACGCGCTCGATCTGGATGTGCCGATTGCCTTTATTGAAAAGCGCCGCACAGGGAATGATGCCAAAGCCGAAGCACTAACGCTGATTGGAGAGGTGAAAGGTCATGATGTCATCATCGTCGATGATGAAGTGGATACTGGTGGGTCTGTGGCGCAGGCAGTGGAAGTGGTAAAAAAGAACGGCGCCCGCGATATTTATCTGGCGTTTGTCCATCCCCTCTTCTCCAAAAGCGCCGCGCAACGATTGGCGGAGCTGCCTATTAAATGCATTCTCACAACGGATACTGTACCCATTCCAAGCGCAAAAATGAAACCGCTGGAAGGACGCATTACGGTGTTATCCATTGCCCCTTTGCTCGGAGAAGTCATCCGTCGTGCCCATCAGGGACGCAGTGTCGGAGAGATGTTCAACGAATAAAGGTAATCAGTTTTCAGTGTTCAGTAACCCAGCACTGAAAACTAATTACTGGTTTTTAATATGCCCGAACTGCCAGAAGTTGAAACAATCACACGCAAACTAAGACCACATCTACTTGGCAAAACGATCAAGGATGCTGATTTACGCTGGGCTCGCACGCTGGCGTTACCTTCTCCTAAAAAATTCAAGGCGCAGATCAAAGGACAGGAAATCAAAGAGGTCACACGCCGTGCCAAGTTTTTCATCCTGCGCCTTTCGGATTTCAGTCTCCTGATCCACTTGCGGATGAGTGGTGATCTCATTATTAAAGATAGTAAAATTAGACCCGAAAAACATGATCGCTTGATATTAAAATTACTGCCTGGACAATCCTCTGCACAGGAGGCTCCGAGCAATCTGGTATTCAACGATACGCGGAAATTCGGGCGCGTCTGGTTAACTGCAGATCCTGAGGAAGTACTTGGCAGACTTGGTCCTGAACCATTGAGCAAGAGATTTACACCACAATGGCTTTACATGGCGTTACACAGCAGACATCGCCAGCTCAAGCCATTGTTGCTCGACCAGACGTTCCTCGCGGGTCTCGGTAACATCTACATAGACGAATCTTTAAATCTTGCAAAGTTGCACCCACTCTCTGTATCTGATTCCATTACAGCCCAACAGGCAGAAGCTTTGCATGAGGCGATTCGGACGGTCCTGAAAGAAGGTATTCGCCGCAATGGTGCATCCTTTGATTGGGTCTATCGCGGCGGTGAATTCCAAAATTATTTTCGAGTGTATGACCGTGCCGGAAAACCCTGTCCCACCTGCGGGACAACTATCGAACGCATTATCGTAGGTCAACGCAGCACACATTTTTGCCCAAATTGCCAAACAGTTTCCTTTGTGCCGTAGAGTCAATTTTGCAGTACTTTGTAAGGTGAGCTATGGAATTTAATTGGTCAATTCTTGCCTGGATCGCCGGACTTATTTTTGTTTATATTTTCGGTCTGTATGAAGGCCGCGGTCAGGGCTACAAAAAAAGAAAAGCCGAAGAAGAGCAGGAGAAGAAAGATCAACCAGCACCTGCTCGTGAGATTAAGCCGGAGACTGTCACAGTAGATGATCCCGGACTTCTCCGGATTAAGAACGAGAACGGATCGTTCGCTCTTGATCTCGACGGGAGGCGCGTGAATCCATCCTCCTTATCGCCAGACCAACGCAAGCGACTGATTGACATGTTGAACATTATGCGTCCGTGGCTGGAAGGACGATCTGCACCTTCGATGAATACATCATCCCAGCCAACATCAATCTCTGAACGCCTGGACGCTTTGGGTGGCACTCCTACTCAGAGTAAGCCTACTCCGGTTCAACCTGTGCGTCCTGCATCCCAGCCAGTTCCGCCATCTGCCACACCTAGATTCTCAACCATCGCAAAAGAGGACCGGCCGTCTACGCCAGCCAATAGCATCGTGGGGCAGATCGACTCGATCCTGCAAGCCCGCCTGGAAGGAACAGCGCTCGGAGAGCGCGGCATCTTTCTCACTCAATCCCCCGAAGGCGGGGTGGTGGTCTATGTTGGTTTGACGCGCTACAATGGAGTGGACGATGTGCCGGACCCGGAGATCAAAGCTGCCATCCGCGCCGCGATCTCAGAATGGGAAGATCGATACACACCAGGGTTTAAGACCTAATAAGAACAGGAGCGAGTCTGGGGGCTCGCTCCTGTTTATGACTTAATCGCTCTCGCCCTCATCACATACTTATTTACTCCCCCAAATCGATACTTGTACTCCTCATCCCCGCGCATGAAGTCGAATTCGTAGCGTCCATTGTCGCAGCACCATTGGATGGTGTGAGCCAATAACACCCAGCCCGGAGAGAGTTCCATATGCTCCCGGCTGACACCTGAGTTATAACCCCAGAGTTTGTTTTTGTAATCGAAATTCAGTGACGCAGCTGTTTTCGCTCCATCGATTTCAAGAAATGCCAGCCAGAGATATCCATATTTATGCGCGTTCTGGATGGTGACAGTCAATTGTTCACGCATGGTGGGGTGAAGAAATTCCTGTTTGCTAGGCTCCTGTACCATCAGCTCAAAAAAGGCGTTGATTTCAGAGTTAATATCTTCTGTTCCATTTACGATCGTAAAACGGACATTCTTCTCGCTTTCGGCGGCGCGGCGCATTTTGCGGCGAACTTCGTGGCGTTGTTTTTTATCGATGCCTGAGAGATATTCTTCGAACGATCCGTTCAACGGGATACGCGGCGTGGGACGATAGATCTCTTCGTGATGGGTCCAGCCGCGCTTTTCAGCCTCGGTTTTGAGGGCCGCGAGGGTGGGTGAGGAATCGGGGATGTTATACCAATCGAGGGCGGACCAATGATCGGCGACAGAAGAAGAAGCAAGAAAATCCAAAAGACCGGCTAAGAAAAGAGGCAAATCCTGTTCGCGAACGATCAAGTCCAGATAATCCGAGATTTCAATGCTGCCAACAAGCATCAGCGCGCGTTGACCGTCGTAATCAGAAATGAACAATGGAGCGATACCAATGAGTTGATCATTCTCACTAGCCGAAACCAAAATCAACTCCGCGCTTTGGCGAAGCCATTCTCCTCCACCCAGCGTTTTCCACCATTCGCTCAGATACTCGTAACGCGAGAAAGGCGTGTCCGCGAGGCTCTGCTCCACGAGCGCGTTCCAGGGCTCGGGGGAAAGTTCCGAAAAGTCCTTATGCAAACTGAAATTCATGAATGATTTTTGTCCTTGATTTAATATCTGTTGTCTATCGTCCCGCACCGAAATTTTACCGTATAATGATGGCAATCTTTTGAGCATTCTTACGCTGTGACACTATTTAACCTGAACATCCTCCCCATTCATAGGAACAACGGACAGGAGTTGGCTGAGATTCCCGGCTTGCTGGCCCTCACGCCCCCACGCAAGACCGCGCGCGGGCGCGAGCGCGACAGTTTTGTCGCCTATCTCATGCTCTCAGGGAATACAACGTTCTCAAATGCTGAATTCAAGCAATTGACCAGTGATGCAGCAGGCTTGTTCTATCAATCAGCGGGCCCACTGACTTCTGCGATGCGTAAGGCAGCCGACCAGATCAATTCCAAATTGCTTGAGCGTAACTTAACCACAACGGGTCGCGGACAATATGCGTTGGGCTTGCTTGTCCTGGCTGCCATTCGAGAGAACCAGTGCACTTTGCTGCTCAGTGGTCCAACCCACGCGGTTTGGGTGAGCGAAGGGCAATCGCGTCACATCCATGAGCCAGCGCTTTCAGGGAAGGGATTGGGGTCGAGTCAGAACCTCAGTGCTTATCTTTCACAAATCGAGCTACATCCGCAGGATCTGCTGGTGTTGTGTGGAATGTTCCCAAGGGATTGGGAAGCCGATCTTTTGAACGAACGTCCGCCGGCTTCGTTGGATGCCAGTTATCGTAAGCTAACATTCACAAAAGGCGATTTGAACGCGGTCTTGATCCAGGCACAAGGCGGGCATGGGACGATCACAATCCTACGGCCGGACATCAATCCTGCGCGCGCTTTGGCGAGCCAACCAGTTCCTTCACCTGTCCTCTCACAAAATGCAAATATCGATCAACGCTCCGATGCGGCCTCGCCACTCAACGCTCCGAGTCAGGGCAAGTCTGTTCCCGTATTATCTTCCCCTTTGACGATTGAGGCAGCCGCCACGCCTCAAAATATGGAATCTCAGGATCACAAAGAGCAGGAAGACTTAAAGCCAGCTTCGCCTTCTTCCGAACCTCATGAGGAAGAACTCGTTCCTGACTCTCAATCCCCCATTAGTGAAGAAAAACTGGATGCACTTGCAGATTTTGCGGCACACATCATACAACCTTCTGCCTATGCAATTCCTCCACAACCTGAAAATACCACGCCTCTTCCAAAAGAAGAGAGCCAACTGACAACGTCTGAGGTGCGCGGCTTTCCATCTTCGATTCCGCGGGCAAAATCAGCCGAACAAAATGTTGTCCAGGAAGAAATCCCCGTTGAAGAACCTTCTTTAGAACCCCCTGTTGAAACCCCTCCTCAGCCTGGCAGAGCACGCAGGCGAAGGCTTCGATTCACTGCACCCACTGCCGCGACGCGTCAGGTGGCAAAGGTAATGGTAGGCGGAATCCAGACTGGACGGCGCGTGAACGAGCGGGTTGGGTCGTTTTTGCAAAGGTTCGCCCCGCGTTTGCTGCCGAGTGGAGATGCGAATCAACCGTTTACGATTCCAACCTACGTGTTGGTTCTGATCGCAGTGTTTATCCCGGTGCTGGTTGTGACGGTTGCGAGTCTGGTCTATTTCCGTTTTGGTCAGAGCATCCAATATGATGAGTTGTTTGCGCAGGCAACGACTGCCCAACAACAAGCCATGAGTGAGAGTGATCCGTCGCGCCAACGGGACGAATGGCAAAGGGTATTGACTTTTCTGAATGACGCAGATACGTATCGCGATACAGAAGAATCAAAATCATTGCGTGCCCAGGCGCAATCCAATCTCGATTCTTTGATGGGAGTCCTCCGCCTCGAATTTGTGCCGGCTTTTCCCAATGGCTTGGGTACCTCGACTCAGATCAGCCGTATGGCTGCCAGCGAAAGCGACCTTTATATGCTGGATTCCGAAGGTGGGAAAATCCTGCATGCTTCGTTCACCGGGAAAAGCCTGCAACTAGACAATGCCTTCAACTGCCAACCGGGATCGTATAGCGGCTACCAGGTGGATACATTGGTAGATTTGATCGCATTGCCGAAAGCCAATGCCTTGAACGCCACCGTCATGGGCGTGGATGCAAGCGGTAATTTATTGTATTGCGCGCCGAATCAAGTCCCACAAGCGATTCCACTGCCTGCGCTTCCAAACACAAACTGGGGACGTATTGTTTCGATGGCGCTGGATAGCGGTAACCTGTATGTTCTCGATGCACAATCGCGCTCCGTCTGGGTCTTTATCGGCAAGGACAGCACATTCGTCGATACACCCTATTATTATTTTGGTAATGAGATCCCTGCGAATATCGAAAGTGCTATCGATTTGGCTGCCAACGGTGATGATATTTATATGCTGCATGCCGACGGACATCTTTCCACCTGCACATTTAGCCGCCTCTCCGATGCCCCAACACGCTGCCAGGATCCAGCGCCCCGCGTGGATAACTATCCTGCGCATCGCGATGTGGACGTCTTCCAACTGGCGCACTTCACACAAATGTCGATTACCAGCCCTCCCAATTCAGTCATCCTCGTGCTGGATTCTGAAAACCAGAGCGTATTCCGCTTCTCGCCGCGTTCGTTCGAACTACAGAATCAAGTGACCGGCTACGCAGGGAAAGCCAATCCCTTCAAGCGTGGATCAATGACCGCCATGGCCGTGAGTCCCAACTATGTGCTTTATCTCGCGATTGGTGATCAAGTGTACTTCGCAACCAATCTGCCGTGAGTTATGTGCTCCTGACGCCTTCCTCGGCGTCGAATACAAACGTCGGGGACGGCGTTTTGAGCAGAGCTATGACCCTATTTGACTCCTTTTTTCGCAGACGAAAAACTTCATCGCCTCCACCGAGTCAGCCGATTAATGCTCTCGACAGCTCGGAGGAACCGCCACAAGTAACCGTGCTCAAGACGCTCGTTATTGTTTACGATCCTGTGGTTGACGCGAAGGCAGGCAAAAAACTCTCAGAGTTCATGCATTGGAATCGAGTAGAAGATCTCGCAAGAGGCTTCATGACCGACATCTTGCAGACCAGCGGAGGGCTGGCGCGCTATCAAATCGTCCAGCGCATTGACGTAGATGGTTTCCCGGCAAAGGTGGATGGGTACGTGTACGATGCCCAAACCTATCTGAATGTGATGCGCGGTGTCAATCGTCCCTATATGCCGCAAGAAGCGGATTACCACGCCATTATTAATCGTTTCAATATCCTGCCCCTGATTGCCAGAAACGAGATTGACGAGGTCTGGATCTTCAACTTCCCGCATGCCGGCTTTTACGAATCCATCATGGGTGGACCCGGCGCCTTCTGGTGCAATGCTCCGCCACTGAAAAACACGGACGCAGCCAGGCGGCGCTTTGTCATCATGGGATTCTCGTATGAGCGCGGCGTCGGTGAAATGCTGGAAAATATGGGGCACCGCGCCGAATCCATTCTGGAAAAAACATTCGAGGGATTGCCAGCCATCCAAAATTTGTGGAGGCGATTCATCCGCTATGAGAAAACCGCACCGGGCAAGGCCGCCTTGGGAAATATCCATTTCGCACCAAACAGCCAGCGCGATTATGATTGGAACAATCCAGCGTCTGTCTCCAGCGAATGTGATGACTGGTTGAAAAACTTCCCAAACTTTAAAGGTGAAGTCCGTACCGTAACAGCACGTGACTGGGGAAACGGCGATATTCGGGAACATCACAAATGGTGGTTCAAGCATCTGCCAAAAGTGGCAGGTCGCAAAAATGGAATCCATAAGTTTCTTGTTCTTTTGATGTAAACTAGGTATAAGCGCGACGGGGGGAACTATTCATCACTTTTATCAATACGGTAGAGAGGAATATCTCAAATTTGCAATTCTTTTACCATTCCTGACAGAATAAAATAATTTCATAAATAAAAATTAGGTTTGCTTCTGGATGAGATTGATCTAGCGTTGCCGTGAGAAAATGCAATGAACAGGCTAGCCTACCCACAGAACAAAAGTTCCCAATATATTATTATCGCTATCGCATATGTGTTGTATACAGTGCTGTTCGCGATGCTCCGCAGTTCTATTGGAGTAGTCGTCGGCGCATTAGCCCTCATACCTGTGATTGGAGCAAGCTGGTATTTTGGCTATAAAGCTGGCATATTCTTATCAGCATTGTCCATTCTAAATAATATGATCCAGCAAGGAATTGGAGGGGGTTCGCTTCATGAGCTGTATCTTACTCCAAACGAATTTATTGGTTTTTTTGTACTAACGTTTGTTTCTTTAGTCGTTGGCGGCCTGAAAAGTGTGATCCAGGAGCTTAGTAGTGCTCTCCTTAAACTGGAACAGTATGAACTGGATCGCCAGGCTCACATGGATTTTCTCGAATTGCTAAGCGAAAATACGGGAATGGCGCTTGAGGCAGACAGTCTGGATTCCACTCTCAAAATCCTGGCCGAAAAGATGGGAAAACTTTTTGAAGCCGACGATTCCTTTATAACATTCTGGGATGAAACAAACAAAATACCTATTCCAGTCGTAGCCTATGGCTCGATGAGCGACATCTATTCTTATATACAGTTTGGACCAGAGGATCGTGCCCCGACGACCTCTGCCCTCGAAATTGGACATCCTATCGCAATCGTGGATCTGGATACCTCCCCTTATATAGACCCAAAAATTGCGGCGTTTTTTCCTAGTCGTTCCATGCTTGCACTTCCACTGATCGTACACAATCGCAAATTAGGCGCTCTGCTCCTGGGATATAACAAGAGCCGATCGTTCCATGAGAATGAAATCAACCGTGCACAAGTGGCAGCCGAACAAATTGCGCTGGTATTATCAAAATCACTTTTACTGGAAGAAGAACGGAAACGAGTAAAACAACTGACTGCCCTTCATGATATTTCCCTGATTTCAATCGAGGTGGATAACGAAGACGAATTGATCAACCGCGTGACCGATGTGATCGGACAAAATTTGTTCCCCGATAACTTCGGCATCTTGCTGCTCGATGAAGCATCTGGGATTTTAAAGGCGCATCCTTCCTATCGTTTTTTTACCGCTGAAGACCGTCACATGATGGATGTGCCTCTTGATAAGGGATTACTTCGATGTAGATGAACGAACGATTTCCGAACTTTGTGTACCGATCAAATTCAAGGAACAGATCCTGGGCGTGATCAACGCAGAAAGCACCAAGCGAGACGCATTCACGGAGGATGATGAGCGCCTGTTGATCACGCTGGCTGGACAAATTGCTACCGCTATGGAGCAGATCCGCAGAGCACAGGCAGAACGGAAGTGGCTGGATCAGCTTGCCCACTCCAACGACTTGGTCTATGCTCTTGCTCAAATTACGACTCATATCGAAAAAGCATTTGATACCGATGATATTATTCGAAATCTTGGAATAGAGTTAAGCAAGATTGATCTGACCTGTATCATGGCGACCTACGACAAAGAGAGAGGTTTTTTCACCGTTAATTACACGTCCATGGAACCAAAATTTCTGGAAATCGTGGAAAATGGACTTGGACACCCACTAATAAAATATACGTTTTCTCGGGATAAATTGAACCTGGCTAATCTTCTGTACCCTACTGTACTATCCAACCCTGCGATCGAGATTCAGCTGTTATTTGCCAACACGCGCTGGGA
>WNFU01000615.1_pt2 | contig 20115 bp, 11 predicted proteins | sample 5400121 | NCBI WGS metagenome assembly WNFU01 (sample SAMN13153360, study PRJNA577476) | soil metagenome | isolation source: 100 cm soil or saprolite under grassland replicate 1 | place: USA:California | collected 2016-06-15 | reverse complement strand
TGGGTCTTCTCGCTCTTCTACGTCGCGGTGTTCGCGGTCGCCGGCCGGGCGACGCTCCAGCTCGGCGCGCTCGTAGGCCTCGTGCACGGCCTCTTCGTCGCGGCGGTCGGGCTGCCGGCGCTCCCGGCGTTCCACCCGCGCGTCGCCCGTCCGCACGCGGGCCCGACGACCGAGCGGCGGCTCGAGCCGTCCGGCTTCATGGCGCGCAACTACGGCTGGTCCACCGGCGCCGTGCTCGTGTCGGCGCACGTCGTGTTCGGCGCGCTGCTCGCCCTGGGCGCGGGCCTCGCGCGCTAGGCCCCAGGCGTGCGCGCCTCCGGGCGCGATGCCCATCCTCTCGGGGGGCGGGGATCGAGCGCCCAGGACGGAGGAGGAGATGCGCCTGCCCGGCGACGGCATGAGCTGGAAGGAGTTCTTCAAGGGGCTCTCGGCCGAGATGTCGAGGGACGGGATCACCGATCTCGCGGCGTCGGTCACCTACTACGGCATCCTCGCGCTCTTCCCGTTCCTGCTGTTCCTCGTCGCGCTCGCGAGCGTGATGATCACCGCGGACCAGGCGCAGGCGCTCGTCGACGAGCTCGCCCAGGTCGCGCCGGGGCCGGCGACGCAGATCGTGGGCGAACGGATCCGGCAGCTCGGCGGACAGCAGAACGTGACCTTGCTCGGGTTCGGGGCCGTCGCCGCGATCTGGGCGGCGTCGGGCGCCGTCATGGCGGTCGTCGGCGCGCTCAACCGCTGCTACGACGTGAAGGAGGGGCGCCCGTGGTGGAAGGTGCGCGCGATCGCGATCTTCATGACGCTCGTGTCGGGCGTGCTCGCGCTCGTCGCGGCGCTCGTCGCGGTCGCCACCGCGCCGCTCGCCGACGTCATCGGAGGCCCCGTGGGGACGGCGATCGGCTGGCTCCGCCTCCCCGTCGCCGGGCTCGTCATGATGTTGCTCTGGGCGCTGCTCTACTACGTGCTCCCCGACGTCGAGCAGACCTTCCGCTTCATCACTCCGGGCTCCGTGCTCGGGGTCATTCTCTGGGTGCTCGCCTCGTGGGGCTTCTCGAAGTACGTCTTGAACTTCGGCAGCTACGACAAGACGTACGGATCGCTCGGCGGCGTCATCGTGCTCCTGCTCTGGATGTGGATCTCGTCGCTCGCCCTGCTCGTCGGCGCGGAGACGAACGCGCTCATCGAGCACCGCTCCCCCGAGGGAAAGCGGCAGGGGGCGAAGCGGCGGAGCGACGCGGGGCTCGAGCCCATCGCGACGTCCGTGCCCGTGGATGAGCCGGTCCTCGCGACGCGGCCGGCGGCGCCGGTCGGCGCCGCGCGCCGCAGGCCGCCCGTCCGCGGGCTCGTCGCGATCGCGGCGGGGCTCGCCGCCGGCGTGCTCCTGGCGCGGCGCGAGGCCTAGGTGCGCCGGCCCGGGCGCTCGCCTACCATCGTCCCATGGCGAGCGCGAAGCTCAGGCTCGGCGTGTCCGCGTGCCTCGTCGGGCGGAAGGTCCGCTACGACGGGCAGCACAAGCGGGACGCCTTCGTGGCGGACGTGCTCGGGCCGTTCGTCGAGTGGGTGCCGGTCTGCCCGGAGCTCGAGGTCGGGATGGGCGTGCCGCGCGAGCCCATCCGGCTCGTCGGGACGTCCGCCGCCCCACGCCTCGTCGCGGAGCGCAGCGGGACGGACCACACGGACGCGATGCTCCGCTTCGCCGAGGCGCGCGTCCGCGAGCTCGAGCAGCTCGACCTCGCGGGCTACGTGACGAAGAAGGACTCGCCCTCCTGCGGCCTCGAGCGCGTGCGGGTCCACCCCGCGCGCGGCGGCACCCCGCGTCGCGACGGCGTCGGGCTGTTCGTCCGGGTGCTCGCCGCGCGACTGCCGCTCCTCCCCGTCGAGGAGGAGGGGCGGCTCAACGACCCGGCGCTGCGCGAGAGCTTCGTCGAGCGGATCTTCGCGCACGCGCGCTGGAAGGCGGCCGTCGCGCGCGGGATGCGCCGCGCCGACCTCGTCGCGTTCCATACGGCGCACAAGCTCGCGCTCATGGCGCACAGCCCGGCCGCGTACCGGGCGCTCGGCGCGCTCGTGGGCGGGCTCTCGAAGGGCTCGAGCGCGCGGACCGTCGAGGCCTACGGGCGCGGCTTCATGGACGCGCTCCAGGTCCCGGCAACGCGAGGCCGCCACGCGAACGTGCTCCAGCACGTGCTCGGCTACTTTCGCGGGGTCCTGCCGGCGGCGGATCGGTCCGAGCTCGCGGACGTCGTCGCCGACTACGCGCGCGGGCTCGTCCCGCTCGTCGTGCCGCTCACGCTCCTGCGCCACCACGTGCGGCGCAGCGGGATCGCGTACCTGGCAGGCCAGACCTACCTGGATCCGGATCCCAAGGAGCTCATGCTCCGCAACCACGTGTGACCCGGGCCGGGGTGCTGCGGCCGCGCGGCCCCGCTCCCCACGATCCGCGCCCCGCTGCCGGCGCCGCGCCTCTAAGACGCTCTGGTGCAGGCGATGGAGCCGAGGCCTTCGTCGCCTCGACGCGCCCACTAACGAGGCGGCGCGAGCACCGCGACGAGCAGCGTCCACGCCGCGTGGGAGACGATCGGCGCGACGAGGTTCCGGCGCCAGAGGGCGACGCCCCCCCACGCCGCGTACGTCGGCGCCGTGGCGAGCGCGAGGAAGGGCTCGCCCGTCGCGAGCGAGACGGCCGTGGCGAGCCCCGTCGCGAGCAGGACGCCGCGCCAGGGGCCGAGCCGGGCGACGAGCCGCTCCTGGACGAGCCCGCGCCAGAACAGCTCCTCGGCGGGCGCGACGAGCAGGGCGAGCACGAGCGCGGCGGGGAGCGTCCGCGTGTCGAAGCGGGCGAACATCGAGGCGAGCGGCGCGCAGAGCGCCTGGGTGAGGCCGCCGCAGCCCGCCCACAGGACGGCGCGGGACCCGGCGTACAGCACGGCCGCGAGGGTGAGCCCGATCCCGAGATCGCCCGAGCGCGCCCTGAGCCGCGCCCCGAGGCCGGGCGGCGCGGCGCGCGCCGAGAGCGCGATCCAGAGGGCGCAGAACGGCGCGGCGGCGAGGAAGAACCAGCGGGGGCTCGCGGCGACGAGGAGCGCCCAGACGGCGGCCGCAGCCGCGGCGGCCGTGGTAGCGTTCACGTCCCCAGGTTACCTTCGAATGGCGACCGCGTCCTTCGTGAACCCGTTCGGCCGCTCGTCGCGGGCGCCCGCGTCGATGGGATACCATCCGTGCCATGGCGACGTTCCTCGAGAGGCTGCGGGGGGATCCCGCGCGCGTCCGGCTCGAGCGGCTCGAGCGCCTCCAGGGGCTCACCGAAGAGCTGTCCGCCGCGCAGACGCGTGAGGAGGTCCTGCGCGTCATCTTCGAGCGCGGCCTCGGGCTCGTCGACGCGAGCGCGGTGATGGTCTACCTCGAGCGCGCGCCGGGCGAGCTCGAGCTCCTCCACGGGCTCGGCGTCTCCGACGAGTTCGTCCAGCGCCACCGGCGCGTGCTCTCCGAGGATCCGCTCCCCATCGCCGAGGCCTACCGCACCGGCAAGCCGGTCTGGCTCGCGAGCCCCGAGGAGATCGCCGCGCGCTACCCCGGGCTCGCGCCGGCGGCGGATCGCGTGCGCGCGCTCGCCTGGGCCGCGATCCCGCTCGGCTCGGGCGGAGGGCGCGGCGCGCTCGGCCTGCAGTTCCCGGAGCGGCGCGCGTTCGACGAGGAGGAGCGGAACTTCGTCCTCGCCGTCGCCCGGCAGTGCTCCCACGCGGTCGAGCGGGCGCGGCTCTTCGACGCCTCGAGCCGGCTCGCGGAGCGGCTGCGGCAGCTCCTCCGCACCACCTCGGCCCTCTCCGCCGCGACGACCGCGCGCGACGTCGCCGCCGCCGCGTTCCGCGCGCTCGGCGCGCTCGGCGCTTGCGCCGCGGAGATCCACGGCGTCGAGCAGGGCGGCGAGCGCGTCGCGCTGCTCGCGCGCCACGGCCGATCGGCGGCGCTCCGCGGCGTGCCCGTCCCGGTGGACGCGCCGACCCCGGCGGCGGAGGTCGTGCGGACCGGCAAGGCGATCTGGCTCGACGGGGCGGAGGAGATCGCGCAGCGCTACCCGCACCTCGAGGCGGCGCGCGCCGCGACCGAGGAGGCCGCCTGGGCGGTGGTCCCGCTTCTCGCGTCGGGCCGAACGCTCGGGGCGCTCGTCGCCACCTTCGCCGAGCCGCGCCGGCTCGAGCCCGACGACCGGACGTTCGTGCGGCTCGTGGCGCAACCGTGTGCGCAGGCGCTCGAGCGCGCGCGGCTGTTCGAGGAGGCGTCGCGCTCGCGCATGGAGGCGGAGTGGGACTCGGCGCTGGTCGCGGGCATGTGCGGCGCCGCCCCGGTCGGCCTCGCGCTGCTCGATCGCGAGATGAGATTCATCAAGGTGAACGAGAACTTCGCGCGCGTGGACGGCATCGCGCCGGCGGCGCACGTCGGTCGGACGCCGATCGAGGTCCTCCCGCAGGCGCCGGCGGACGCGATCGTGGCCGCGTTCCGCGCCGCGCTCTCCACCGGACAGCCCGTGGAGCAGGAGATGGAGGGCGAGGCGCCGCCCGAGCCCGGGGTGCGACGCCGGTTTTCGACGAGCTGGTTCCCCGTCCGGGTGGCGGGCGAGATCGCCGGCGTCGGGGTCCTGCTGCGCGAGCTCAGGTGACGAGCTCGGGGGTGCGGCGCGGGATGGCGACCGGGAGCCGCGCGGCCGTTCGGCGACGTCTTCTTGCGCGGCAGTCCGCCGCAAATGTAGGATCCGTTTCGTGAAATTCTCGTGCGAGCGGTGCGGGAAGAAGTACGCCACCGCCGAGACACCGGCGCCCGGCAGGGTCTACAAGATCAAGTGCAAGGCGTGCGGTCACCTCATCGTGGTGAAGGCCTCCGCCGGCGTGGTCGCCACCGCGACGACCGAGATGCGCGCCCCCACCATGATGGGGATCCCCGCGGTGGACGGACCCGGGGTGGAGCCGCACCCGCAATCGACGCCCGACGTCCAGCTCGAGATCGCACCGCCGGAGCCTGCGTATCCGTCTTCCCCTCCCGAGCTCCCCCCACGGCGCGCGGCGCCGCTCGCCGCACCGCAGGAGGACGGGGGCTACGTCGACCTCTTCGACGACTCGCCGCAGAAGGAGGGGTCCTCGCTCCAGGAGGATCCGTTCGTCGCGGCCGCGCGCGCCTCGCTGCCCGACGGCTACGGCACGACGACGCCGGCGCCCGATCCGTTCGCGCCGCTGCGCGACGAGCTCACGACGCCGCCGCCCGAGCCACTCACGGCGCCGGCCGCACAGCACCCGGTGCCGAAGGTCCCGGTCATCCGGAAGCCGTCGCAGCAACGGAGCGCGACCCCCATCATCCTCATCGGCGCGGGCAGCCTCGTGCTCGTTGGGATTCTCGCGTTCGTCCTCCTCTCCGGGAAGAAGGCGCCGCCGCCCGCTCAGCCGCAGGCGGCCGCGCCGCTCCAGGCGACCGCGCCGGCTCCGCAGCCGACCCCCGCGGCGCCGGTCGTGCCGCCGCCCCAGTCCGACGCGCAGCCGGCGCCCCCGGCGCCCGTCCGCGCCGCGCCGGTCGCGGCTGCCCCGAGCCCCGAGCCCAAGGGCGCGAAGGAAGACCGTCGCGTCCGCGACGAGCGCCGCCAGCGAGATCGCGAGGAGAAGGCGGCGAAGGACCGCGAGACCAAGGAGGCGCGCGAGCGCGAGAAGGCGGCCCGCGAGGCGAAGGTGCGCGAGGAACGCGACGCGAAGGCGCGCGAGAAGGCGGCCCGCGACGCGCGCGGGCGCGAGGAGCGCGACGCGAAGGAGCGCGAGCGCCAGCGGGGCGAGGCGGAGAAGGTCGCGTCGGCGAACATGGGCGAGGCGGAGGCTGGTCTCGGCCAGGATCAGATCCAGAAGGTCCTCTCCGCGACGCGGAGGGCGTTCGAGACCTGCATCGTCTCGTCCGGCAAGACCGGGGAGATCAAGCTCGACGGTCGCCGCGTGATGCTGCGGCTCAACATCCAGACGAACGGCGCGGTGACCTACCCGACGCTCGACGACGTGACGCTGAACTCCACCGAGCTCGGGTCGTGCCTGAAGAGCGCGGCGCGGCTCATGGTGTTCCCGAAATTCAAGGGGGACACGATGCACGTCGAGATCCCGCTCGTGCTCGCGAGCGGGAAGTAGCGGCCCGAGACGACGGAGCCCCGCGCGCGCGGGACGGCGTCTAGGGCGCGGCGGGGGGGCTGCCCTTCCCGACGAGCCGGCCGACGAGCGCGAGCAGCCCCACGACCGCGCTGCCGAGGACGATCCAGAACACGGTCCGGGCGCCCGGGAGCCGGCGCCGCGCGCTCGGCGCCGGTCCGAGCGCCACCTCGCGGACGGGGGCCGCGCGGAGCCTCGGCGCGAGGAGCGCGAGGTCGTAGCGCGGCGCGGAGAGCCCGCTCGCGCCGTGGAGCAGGCGGAGCTGCGGCCCCGGGTGGAAGAAGCGCAGCCGCCACGCCGGCAGGAGGAGCGCTGCCGAGACGAGAGGGAGCGGAGCGTTGTCGCCGTCGTCGAGCGCGACGAGGAGCCGCTCGCCCCGGACGGCGGGGAGCGGGATCGTGAGCGCCGGCGCGGCGCGCGCGGGGTCCGCGTGCGACCACGCCGCCTCGGCCATGGGCGCGGGGCTCGCGCGAGGATCATCCGCGCCCTCGACGTACACGCGGACGGTCCGCGTGAAGACGCGCGCGGAGGTCTCGAGCACGAGCCGGGACGCCGGGGCGGCGCCGAACGCGAGCGGCAGCGCGCGGACCGTGGCGCCAGGGCGCGCGGCGGGCGTGCCGGGGAGCGGCGCCGAGAGGGCGAGCGGCACGGTGAGCGGCTCCGGGCGCGACTCGGCGAGGTACGGGAGCTGCCGCCCGTCGGCCTCCGCGAGCCGGACGTCCGCGAGCTCGGGGCTCTCCGCGAGCACCGCCGCGTCGAGCCGGACCGCGGCGAGGCCGGGCTCGGCCGCCGCGACGGTCCGCGCGATCCGGAAGGCGCCCGCGTCGAGCGGCGCGCCCGGCAGCGCGGCGTCGCCGGCCGCGACGGGCGCGGGCGGGGGCCGCTGCGGCCCGGCCGGCGAGGCCTCGAGCCGGGCCGCGAGGAGGAGCGTGGAGGAGCGCGGGCCGGCGGCGCGAACGCGCACGAGCTCCGGGCGGACCGCCTCGAGGTCGTAGCGCGGCGCGCGCAGCTCCGGGTCGGCGGCCGTCGCGGCGAGCTTCGCGCACTCCGCGCTCTCGAAGAACACCCACGGCAGCGGCGCGAGCTCCGCCTCGGCGCCGCGGAGCGCGAGCGGCGCGCCGTCTCCGTCCTCGACGACGAGCTCGAGCTCCTGCTCCTCCGGGCGCGCGATCTCGATCCGGAGCGCGGCGACGGTGACGCCGTCGCGCTCGGTGCGGACGAGCTGTCCGCGCCCGAGCTCGTGCGGGACGAGCCGGCCGCCCTCGAGCCGCGACTCGAGCAGCCGCGCCGGCCGGAACAGGTGGCGCGCGTCCACGTCGAGCCGGACGGCGCGGACCGGCAGGTGCGGGCCGGGCAGGAGGATCGAGAACCGCGACACGCCGGGCTCGGCGTCGCGGCGGGAGACGGCGAGCGGGACGGAGGGGCCGCTCTCGTCGGCCTCGGGGCCGGCGAGCAGCGCCTCGGCGCCGCGCATGGGCGGCAGCGGCGGCGCGCGGCGGTCGTCGAACACGACGCGGAGCCGGCGGACGGTCGCGAGGGGGAAGCGGACCTCGAGGTTCGTGAGCCACGGCCCGCACGCCGGCGGCGCGCACCCCTCCCGCTCGAGCGCGTAGATCGCCCCCTCGGCGACGAGCGTCGTCCAGCGCGCCCCGTCCACGCTACCCTCGACGCGCAGCGAACGGACGAAGCTCGCGCGGGCCGGGACGTCGAGGCGGAGCCCGGCCACGTCCGAGGTGGCGCCGAGGTCGAGCTCTGCGCCGCTCTCCTTCTTGTTCCGCACCGGGATCGGCCGGACCACCGGCGCGCGGACCCAGCGCAGGGCCGGGTCGGACGGCGGGACGAGGAGGTACGGGACCTCGCGCCCCTGCCCGTCGCGCAGGCGCAGGTCGGAGAGATCGCCGCGCGCCGAGGCGGAGACGAGGGCCGGCGTCACGTCAAGCCGGTTTCGCCCCGGGCAGCCCGGGAGGACGTCGAAGCTGGGTCCCGCGGGGGCGGAGAGCGCGAGCGAGAGCGCGAGGCCGGACGCGATCACGTGGGGTCCCGATCGGAGCGGCCCTCGGCGGGCCGGAGCACGAAGCGCTGCAGGACGACGGCGACGAGGGCGAGGCTCACGGCGAGCCCGACGAAGGACCCGACGCGGTAGAGCCCGTCGAGTCTCGCGAGGTCGTGGAGGAACGCCTTCAGCACGGTGGCGGACAGGAGCGCGATCGCGGCCGCGCGCGCGGGCCGGCTCGCGAGCGCGACACCCGCGGCGAGCAGGCCGATCGCGAAGACCGCCCAAGCGATCGTGTAGGTCAGATCCTGCGCGAGCCCCGCGAAGACGCGGAGCTCGAGGCTCGGTCCGCTCGAGAAGAAGTCCTCGATCCGGAGCGCGAGCCGCGGGCCCATCGAGAAGAAGTCCGCGATCTCGATGTTCACGAGCGCGAACAGGAGCACCGCCCCCTGCGCCGCGGCGAGCCCCGAGAGGCGCGGCCACCGCGGCAGGAGGCGGTCCTCGCCGCCCGCGAGGAGCCGGGCCGCGACGAACGCCGACGCGGCCGCGCCGAGGTACGCGTACAGGTACCAGTTCCAGATCGGCGTCCCGCTCCTCGGGTGGTAGCGGAGGATCTCGGGGTTGAGGACGAGACGCACGAGCACGGCCGCGAGGAGCCCCGCGCACCCCGCGAGGAGACCGCGGTGCGGGATGCGCCGCCACAGCCAGGCCAGCGCCGCGGCCTCCAGCGCCCAGCCGAGGGTGATCCACTGCTTCTCGAGCTGGAGCGGGATCGCGACCGTGACGAAGGCGAGCGCGGCCGCCGCGACGAGGGCGAGCGTCCCACGGGGCGGCGCCGCCGCGCCCGGACCGCCGCCGCGCACGAGCAGCGCGAGATGCGGCACGAGCAGGAGCGCCTGGACGACCGGGAGCGCGCCGATGTACGGCGCGGCGCCGAGCTGCCCGAGAGCGCCCCGGGCGACGAGGAAGAACGCGGCGCTCGCGACGATCGCGCCGGCGTAGGCGAGCCGCTCACCTCGGCCGCGCGCGCCGCGCAGGAGCGGGTACCCGAGCGGCAGGAGCCAGAGCGGCGCGGCGACGAGGAGCGCGGCGCGCACGGGCGGATCGACGAGGTGGTGGTGCGCGAGCGCGGCGAGCGCGGCGATGACGGCCGCCGCGAGCGCGAGCCGGTCGCTCGCGAGTCGCCAGGCGACGAGGAGCGCCGAGGCGACGGGCAGCGCGTACGCCGCTGCCGCCGGGACCCCGTCGAGCCCGTGGCGCGAGAGGACGAGGAGCACGAGCGCCGCCGCGGCCGTCCCGGCGCCGAGTACGAGCTCGTCGCGCCGGCGGAGCGCGTCCGCGACGAGCGCGAGCTGCAGCACGACGAGGACCGCGAGCACCTCGCCGCAGCCGCCGTTGAAGTCCGGCACGGCCTCGTCGACGGCTGCCGCGACGAGCGCGACCACGTACGCGCCGAGCGCGAACGCCTCGAGCGGCGGCGCCCCATCGACCCGGAGCCGGAGCGGGCGCCCGCGCCGCTCGGCGGCGAGCGGGACCGCGAGCGCGAGGAGGCCGACGAGGATCGCCGCGAGCGTCGCGGCGGCGGAGACGTCGAGCGGGCGGTCGAGCCAGCGCAGCGTGCCGGCGAGCTCACACGCGGCGAGCGCCGCGCCGACCGCGGCGATCGCCTGGAACAGCGCGTCGCCGCGCAGGACCGCCGAGGCGCCGCAGCCCGCGAGGAGGAGCACGGCCGTCGCGGCGAAGACCCAGTGCGGCGCGTCGCCGTTTCCTCCGAGGGCGGCGAGAACGAGGAACAGGAGCGGCGCGCCCCAGACGCCGAAGCGCCCCTCCGCTCGCAGCGGCCTCCCGAAGCGCTCCGCGACGTGCGGCGCGGCGAGGTCGAGCGCGGCGAAGAGCAGGATGAACGCGTACAGCCCCGGTCCGGCGCCGGGCGCGCCGGCGAGCGCCGCGAACGCGCCGATCGCGGCGACCGCCGCGCCCGCGCCCACGAGGTGGAGCCACTCCGGCCCCTGCCAGATCGCGACCGCCGCGAGGCCGGCGGCGAGCACCGCGACGAACCCGAAGAGGAGCGGCCAGCGCTCCCACAGCCACGGCTGGGTCGCGGCATAGAGCGCGAACACGACCGGCGGGACCGCGCCGAGCGCGGCGGTCCAGCGGGCGACGCGCGACACGGCGTCGCCGTGTCGCGAGGCGAGCGCGAGCGCGACGAACCCGAAGGCGGCGAACACGAGGAACACGCCGATCGCGATCGGGAGCTCGTCTGCGACGTCGAGGAACCGCTCGACCCAGCCCCACTGGTAGATGGCGGTGAGGGCGAGCGAGGCCGCGGAGAGCAGCGGCCAGCGCTTCTTCCGCGCGACCCAGGACAGGCCGACGTTGAGGAGGAGCAGGTAGGAGAACAGGCCGATCGGCCGGTCCTCGCCGGTCGAGAGGAGCCAGGGCGTCGCGAAGCCGCCCGCGAGCCCGAGCACCGCGACGACGAGCGCGTCGCGGCGGACGGCGAGGAGCACGGCGACCGCCGCGACGAGCGCGAGCAGGCCGAACGTCGCGAGCGCCGGCACGAGGTGCCAGAGCGCGTGCGCGGCCCAGAAGGTCGCGAAGAGGGTGACGGTTCCGCCCGCGGCAAGCGCCTGGGCGGTGACGCGGTAGCGCTGCGAGATGCGCAGCTCGGCCCCTGCGAGGAGCGCGGCGCCGACCGCGACCCCGATCGTCATCCGCACCGCCGGCACGAGCCAGCCGTGCTCGACGGAGTAGCGCGCGAACGAGACTGCGGCGACGGCGACCGCCACCCCCGCGAGCCAGGAGTAGAGCTTCACGCCGACGAGCCGCTCCCAGTCGAAGCGCCACGGCTCTGGCCGCGGGGTAGGGGAAGGCGGAGAGAGCGGGGCGGCCGGGAGGACCGTCTCGAGCGGTTCCGTGGGGACGCTCGGGGTCGCGGCCCTTCGACTCCGCGCCGAGGCTTCAGCCTCGGCGCTACGCTCAGGGTGAACGGCCTTGCCGACGACCGTCTCGGGGGACGAGGTCCCTCGTCGCTCGACCGCGAACGTCGCGACCGCCCGCTCGAGCCTCCCCACCTTCGCCTCGAGCGCGCCGAGCCCCTCGCCGATCCCGCGGCGCCGGCGCGCCTCCGCCCAGAGCAGGATGCCGAGGACGGCCGGCGAGAGCAGCCATGCGCCCGCGACCATGATGAGCAGAGTCTCGTTCACGCCTCACCCCCGGTGGTCTCGGCGAGTGTACCTCGCGGGGATGCGCGGCGGCGCGCGCGTCCATCATGGCGCCGCGCACTAGAAGTTCACCGCGTGCGCCTTCGCCGCCTCGGCGCGGAAGACCTCGAGCCACCCGGGGCCCGAGAGCTTCTCGGCGAGCGCGACGGCGAGGTGCTTCGGCTCGACCCCGGCCGCGCGGTTGCGGGCGAGGCCGTTCACGCACGAGGGGCAGTTCGTCAGCACGGTCGCGCCGCGGCGATCGCGGAGCGCCTCCGTGAACGCGCTCCGCTTCCGGTGGAGCATCGCGTCCGTGATGTCGGGGCGCGACAGCGCGAGCGTGCCCGCCTCCGAGCAACAGTGGGGGACCGCCTCGATCCGGCCGAAGCCGCCGAGCTTCACGAGCACCTGCTCCGCCTTGCCGTCGAGCGAGTCGTGGCAGGGGGCGTGGTAGAGCAGGCCCTCCTCTGCCGGCGCACCCGGAGTCGAAGGGTCGAGCCGCAGCCCCCGCTCGACCGCGTACGCCGCCACATCCACGAGCCGCCCGCCGAAGAGCTTGCCCGCCTCCATCGCGTCGAGCCCCTCCTTGCAGGTGCCGCAGGTGATCACGCAGCCGTCGAACTCGAGGTACGAGAACATCTCCCGGATCTGGCTGAAGAGGATGGTGTCGCGCAGCACCTGCCGCGAGTGCTCGGCGGTCTTCGCGTTCACGTGCGCCGGGAACCCGCAGCACAGGTAGGGCGGCGGCAGGATGACCCGCGTCCCCATCTTCAGCAGGACGTGCAGCGCGGCCATCGAGATGTGCGACTGGTAGCGCTCCGACCCGCAGCCCGGGAAATAGAACACCGTGCGCGCCGCGTCGTTCTCGTGCCGCTCGCCGTTGCCGTTCGAGGCGAGCGCGCGCGCCGCGACGTCGGGCGGCGGCGTCGGCTCGAACAGGAGCACCTGGTCCGGCTCGCACGCCGGGATGACGTCCCGCAGCGTCTCCGCCGGTATCCGCGGCATCGGCGAGCGGAGGAGCTGGAGCGCGTACGCGTCCGGCCGTCCATCGGCCGGCTGGAGCGGCGCGGCGAGCTCGCACGCCGCGCGCTGCACGGCGCCGCCGAGCCGGACGACCGTGGACCGGAACACCTTGTTGTACGCGGGCGAGCGGCTGTCGAGGAACGAGAGCGCGGCGCGCGTCGCGAGGGTCGTGTTCTTGTACCCCCAGCTCTGCAGGATCTCCCGCTCGAGGATCGACACCGCGCCCGAGTCGATGTCCACGGGGCACGGCTTCAGGCACTTGTGGCAGATCGTGCAGTGGTCGGCGACGTCCTCGAGCCAGCGGAGCAGCTCGAAGCGGGTCGAGCGCTCGCGCTGCGCGTCGTAGAGGAGCGCCTCGATGAGCGACCCGATCGCGAGGTTCTTGTTGCGCGGATGGAAGAACATCCCGCGCGCCGGGTGGTAGACGCAGCAGTCCGGCTTGCACTTGCCGCAGCGCACGCAGTGGGCGATCGACCGCGCGAGCTCCTCGAGCTGGCCGTGCTGGAGGATGCGCGCCTCGAGCTCGAGCAGGTTGAAGGAGGGCGTGAAGATCTGGTCGAGGACGCCGAGGTCCTCGAGCTTGCCCGGGTTCATGAGGCCGCCCGGGTCCACCTCGCGCCGGTGGGCCGACAGCTCCGCGATCCGCTCCGGCTCGAGGTACTTGAGCTTCGTGACCCCGATGCCGTGCTCGCCCGAGACGACGCCCCCGAGCGCCACGACCTTCTCCATCACGCCGTCGATCACCTGCTCGGCGCGCTGCAGCATCGGCCGGTCGTTCGAGAGGACCGGGACGTTCACGTGGACGTTCCCATCCCCCGCGTGCATGTGGGTCGCGAGGACGATGAGCCGGTCGCGGATTGCCTGGTGCGCCTGCTCGAGCCCCTTCGTGATCTCGGGGTAGCCGCGGACGAGCTGCGAGACCTCGCGGTGGAGCGCGCGGAGCACGGCGAGCGTGCGGAGGTCACGCTCGCCCGAGCGGGCGATCGCGTCGCGCGCCCGGTCGAACCGCTCGAGCGCCGCCGGGATCTTCGCGGCGAGCCACTCGGGGTCGCCCGCGGGCGGCGCCGCCTCGCGCAGGAGCTCCTGCGCGCGCTCGACGAACCGCGCCTGCGCGAAGCGCTCCTCCTCGACGTTCACCGCCTCGACGTAGCGCGCGAACTCGGCGAGCGCGTCGAGCGGCAGCACCACGTCCTCGTTCATCTTGAAGGCGTTCGTGCGCCGGGCGATGGCGCCGAGCTTCTTGCGGTCGGCCCAGAACCGCTTCCCCTCGGCCGCGTCGCGCGCCTCGAAGAGCAGGGTGTTCGGGTGCGCCTCGAGGATCCGGCGAATCTTCGCGATCCCGTCGCCGACCTCCTCGGGCGCGTGGCCGACGACGTCGACGAGGAGCACCGCCTTCGGAGTCTCCGCCCGCGCGGCCTTCACCTTGTACTGGATGGCGCGGACGTACTCGTCGTCGAAGTGCTCGAGCGCCGAGAGCGCCTCCTTCCCCGCGTTCGGGAACGGGAAGGCGCGCGCGAGCTCGAGGATCACGCGCGAGGCCTCGTCGAAGTCCGGGCCGAAGAACTCGAGGCAGAGCGTCCGCTTCGCCTCGTACTCCGGGTAGAGGACGAACTCGGCCGAGGTGATGACGCCGTCCGTCCCCTCCTTCTGCAGGCCGGGGACGCCGCCGAGCGCCTTGTTCGTGATGTCCTTCCAGAGCCCCTTCTTGCGGATGTCGCCCCCGCGGAGCTGGATGCGCTCGACGGCCGCGCCGTGCTCGTCCACGACGTCGAAGGTGACCGTGTCGTCGGGGAGGATCTTGCGCAGCTGGTGGTCGGCGCGGCGGACCTCCCAGCGGTGGCCCGACGGCATCGCCATCCGCCACGAGACGAGGTTGTCGATGCAGGTGCCGTAGAGGACGCAGTCCTTGCCGCCCGCGTTCTCGGCGATGTTGCCGCCGATCGTGCAGGCCCAGGCGCTCGTCGGGTCGGTCGCGAACACGAGCCCGTGCTCGGCGGCGTGCTCCATCGCGCGCTCGGTGACGACGCCCGCCTCGAGCTCGACCACCTTCGCGCGGGCCTCGCGCCCGTCGGCGAGCCGGAACGACCGCTCGGTCGTCTGGCGAATCCGGTTCAGCTTCTCGGTGTTCACGACGACGCAGCCCGCGCGCAGCGGCACCGCGCCGCCGGTGAGCCCCGTCCCCGCGCCGCGCGGGATCGCGCGCAGCCCGAGCTCGCCGATCGCCGCGAGCAGCGGCGCGACGTGCCCCTCCTCGCCGGGCATCACCACCGCGACGGGGAGGTGGAGCCGCCAGTCCGTCGCGTCGGTGGCGTGCGACACGATCGTGAACGGGTCGAAGAGGACGTTGTCCTTGCCGACGATCGCACCGAGCTCGCGCATCATCCGCCGGCGCAGCTCCGGCGCGCCGTCCACCTCGCCGCGGAAGGCCTCGAGGAGCGTGCGGCACTCGCCGAGCACCTCGAGCACCCGCGGCTCGCCGTTCGCGTTTCGCTGGACGAGCCCGAGGTCCTTCTCGATGTTCTCGAAGAAGCGGCGGCGCCGGGGCTTCGAGTCCACGAGCTCCTGGAACAGGAACGGGTTCCGCCGGTGGATCAGGATCTCCCCGAAGAACCGCATGAGGAGCCGGGCGCTGCGTCCCGTGACGCGGCGCGTCCGGAGCTCCTCGAGCCGCTGCCAGACGGCGGGTCCGAGCAGCAGCGCGATGACCTGGCGATCGTCCGCGGAGGTGTAGTTGAACGGGATCTCGCGGGGGGTCGGATGCTCTCTCATCTGGCTGAAACCCCGGGCCGCGGGATGTGGACTCGTGCGGGCGGCGACGGGGGGCAACCATAGCAGATCCGCCTTCTTGGATGCGACGGGCGTCGTTCGTTCGGGGGACTTTTCCCCGGGGGTGGAACCGGGGCATCGTGCACCCGGGGGAGTGAAAGTCGGTTCACGGATGTCGGTGCAGTGGGACCCCACGCTCGCGCTCGGCCACGCCGAGATCGACGGGCAGCACAAGGAGCTCTTCCGGCGGTTCGGGGCGCTCGTCGAGGCGATGGCGGGGGGGCAGCCAGACGAGATCGGGATGCTCTTCGACTTCCTCGGCGAGTACGTCATGAAGCACTTCGCCGCCGAGGAGCAGGTCATGGCGGCGACCGCCTACCCCGGCGCGAACGTCCATGGCGCGGCCCACGCCCGTTTCGTCCGCGAGTACCGGGAGCTCCGCGCGCTGTTCGACGGGGTCGGGGCGACGTCGGGGGTGGTGGTGAAGACGCAGACCTGGATCGAGGGCTGGCTCCGCTCGCACATCCTCGGGGTGGATCAGGCGCTCGCGCGCCACCTGCGCGGGCGGTGACGGGCACGACCCGTGGGACTTGCCCGCGGAGTTCGAAGCGTGGTTCGGTTCACGAGGGACCGGCGCGAGGCCGGAGGAGGAACGGGCATGGCGCTCCAGTGGACGCCGGCGCTTTCGGTGGGGGTCTCCGACATCGACGCTCAGCACCGGGAGCTCTTCAGCCGCGCCGAGCGGCTCATCTGCGCCCTCCGCGCCGGCGATCGCGGCGAGGTGCTGCCGCTCCTCGCCTACCTCGACGAGTACGTCGCGCGGCACTTCGACGTCGAGGAGCAGCTCATGAAGAAGCTCGGCTACGAGGGGCTCGAAGCGCACGCCGCGGCGCACCGCGCCTTCCGCGACGACTACGCCGCCATGGTGCGCGACTTCGAGCGGACGGGGGCGACGGCGCTCGTCGCGCTCACGATGCACAACTGGCTCTCCGACTGGCTCCGCAAGCACATCGGCGGCATCGACGTGGAGCTCGGCAAGTTCCTCGTGGCGACGGCGCGCTGAGCGGGCGCCCGCCTGCCGTGGGGCCCCCTCGACTCAGACGGCCCGGGCGTGCTCCAATGGCGCCTGCCTTATCGCGCTGGACCGAGCCGAGCTCAAGCCCGACCCGTTCCTCGCTTCCGACGCTCGCGGCCGCGGGCGAAGGGCGGCCAGCAGCGAACGACATCGAACCCAGGCCCCCCCCGAGCGACGGGAGGGGTCGACGATCGTTCCTGGAGCCGCTCATGCCCGTCCCGTTCAAGAGAGTCATGGCCGCGAATCGCGGCGAGATCGCGATCCGGATCTTCCGCGCCTGCACCGAGCTGGGGATCCAGACGGTCGCCGTCTACTCCGAGGAGGATCGCCTCTCCCTCCACCGCTACAAGGCGGACGAGGCGTACCTCGTCGGCAAGGGGAAGGCGCCGATCGACGCCTACCTCGGCATCGAGGAGCTCGTCGGCCTCGCGAAGCGGCTCGACGTCGACGCCATCCACCCGGGCTACGGCTTCCTCTCCGAGAACGCGGAGTTCGCGGAGGCGTGCGAGCGGGCAGGGATCGTCTTCGTCGGCCCGACCGCGGAGATGCAGCGGAAGCTCGGCGACAAGGTGGCCGGGCGGAAGGCGGCGGCGGCGGCCGGCGTGCCGATCGTCCCGGGCACTCCCGAGCCGATCCTCCACGACGAGGAGGCGCTCGTCTTCGCGCGGGAGCACGGATACCCGATCATCATCAAGGCGAGCGCCGGCGGCGGAGGACGCGGGATGCGCGTCGCGCGGAACCAGCGCGAGCTCGTCGAGGGACTCGTCTCCGCCCGCAGCGAGGCGCGTGCCTCGTTCGGCAACCCGGCGGTCTTCCTCGAGCGGTACATCGAGCGGCCGAAGCACATCGAGGTGCAGGTCCTCGGCGACCACCACGGCAACCTCGTCCACCTGTTCGAGCGCGACTGCTCGATCCAGCGGCGCCACCAGAAGGTGGTCGAGTTCGCGCCGTCGATGGCGCTCAGCGCGGCGCAGCGGGAGGTCATCTGCGAGGACGCGCTCAAGATCGCGCGGAGCGTCTCGTACCGGAACGCCGGCACGGTCGAGTTCCTCGTCGACCAGGACGGGAAGCACCACTTCATCGAGGTGAACCCCCGCATCCAGGTGGAGCACACGGTCACCGAGGCCATCACCGGGCGCAACCTCGTCACCGCGCAGCTCCAGATCGCGCAGGGGAGGAAGCTCTCCGACCCGGAGATCGGGCTCTCGAAGCAGGCCGACGTGCAGATGCGCGGCTTCGCGATCCAGTGCCGCATCACGACGGAGGACCCGCAGAACGGGTTCGCACCGGACTTCGGGGTCCTCAAGGCGTACCGCTCGCCGGGCGGGTTCGGGGTCCGCCTCGACGCGGGCTCCGCCTACGCCGGCGCGGTGATCACGCCGCACTACGACTCGCTGCTCGTGAAGCTCACGACGTGGGGGCTCACCTTCGGCGCGGCGTCCCACATCATGGACCGCTCGCTCCAGGAGTTCCGGGTGCGCGGCGTGAAGACGAACATCTCGTTCCTCGAGAACGTGATGCGCCACCCGGGCTTCCTCGCCGGGACGTGCGACACGTCCTTCATCGAGGGCCACCCCGAGCTGCTCCAGGCGGCGGTGAAGAAGGACCGCGGGACGAAGATCCTCAAGTTCCTCGGAGAGGTGATCGTGAACGGCTCTCCGGGCGTGGCGCGCCCGCCGCGGAGCGCGGAGCTGCGCGAGCCGCGGGTTCCGAAGGTGGACCTCTCGAAGCCGCCGCCGAAGGGGACGCGCGACCTCCTCCTCGAGCGCGGCCCGGAGGGGCTCGCGAAGTGGGTGCTCGCGGAGAAGCGGCTCCTCTTCACCGACACGACGTGGCGCGACGCCCACCAGTCGCTCCTCGCGACGCGCGTCCGCACGCACGACCTCGTCCGGATCGCGCCCGCGACGAGCCAGCTCGCCTCCGGCCTCTTCTCGCTCGAGTGCTGGGGCGGCGCGACGTTCGACGTCTCGATGCGCTTCCTGCGCGAGGATCCGTGGGAGCGGCTCCACAAGCTCCGCAAGGCCGTGCCGAACGTGCTGTTCCAGATGCTGCTCCGCGGCTCGAACGCGGTCGGCTACACGAACTACCCGGACAACGTCGTCGAGCGGTTCGTCGAGGAGGCGGCGAAGAGCGGCGTGGACGTGTTCCGCGTGTTCGACGCCCTCAACTGGACGCGGGGCATGACCGTCGCCTGCGAGGCCGTGCGCAAGCAGGGCAAGGTGCTCGAGGCGGCGCTCTGCTACACGGGCGACGTCTCCGACCCGAAGCGCGACAAGTACCCGCTCGACTACTACGTGAAGCTCGCGAAGGAGCTCGAGCGGATGGGCGCGCACTTCCTCGCCATCAAGGACATGGCCGGGCTCCTCAAGCCGTTCGCGGCGGCGAAGCTCGTCCGCGCGCTCAAGGACGCGGTCGGCATCCCGCTCCACCTCCACACCCACGACACCTCCGGCGTCTCGGCGGCGACGATCCTCGAAGCGGCGAAGGCGGGCGTGGACGTCGTCGACGCCGCGCTCTCGTCGCTCTCCGGGCTCACCGCGCAGCCGAACCTCAACTCGCTCGCGGCGGTCCTCGCGGGGACCGAGTGGGACCCGAAGCTCGACGAGGACGGGCTGCAGCTCCTCGCGAACTACTGGGAGACGGTGCGCGAGTACTACGCGCCGTTCGAGTCGGGGCTCAAGAGCGGCACGGCCGAGGTCTACCGGCACGAGATCCCGGGCGGCCAGTACTCCAACTACAAGCCCCAGGTGACCGGCCTCGGCCTCCTCGACAAGTGGGAGGAGTGCAAGGACATGTACCGGAAGGTGAACCTCCTCTTCGGCGACGTCATCAAGGTGACGCCGTCGTCGAAGGTGGTCGGCGACATGGCCATGTTCCTCGTGAAGAACGGGCTCGAGCCGGAGGACCTCTTCACCGAGAAGGGGAAGGACCTCGCCTTTCCCGAGTCCGTGATCGGCCTCGCGCGCGGCATGCTCGGCCAGCTCCACGGCGGTTTCCCCGAGGCGCTGCGGAAGGTGATCCTGAAGGACCAGGAGCCGATCACGCGGCGGCCGGGCGAGCTGCTCGAGCCTGCCGATCTCGAGGGGGAGCGGCAGCGCGCGGCCCAGAAGATCGGCGGCTACGTGGACGACAAGGCGCTCGTCTCGTGGCTGCTCTACCCGAACGTCTTCCCCGAGCTCGTCCGGCACAGGGACGAGTACTCCGACACCTCGGTCATCCCGACGCCGGTCTTCCTGTACGGCCTCGAGCCGGGGCAGGAGACCACGATCGAGATCGAGGCGGGCAAGATGCTCATGGTGCGGCTCGTGGCGGTGGGCAAGCTCGAGAAGGACGGCACGCGCGACCTCATCTTCGAGCTGAACGGCGAGGCGCGGACGCTCACGATCCGTGACCAGGCGGCGGCGCAGACGACCGTGCAGCGGGTCAAGGCCGACAAGGGCAACCCGAGCCACGTCGCCGCGCCGATGCCGGGCAAGGTGCTGAAGGTGAACGTGAAGCCCGGCGACCAGGTGAAGGCGGGCGCGGTGCTCGTCGTCACCGAGGCGATGAAGATGGAGACCAATGTGAAGGCGAAGGCGGACTGCAAGATCGCCGAGGTGAAGTACAAGGAGGGGGAGAAGGTCGAGAAGGAGGATCTGATCGTCGTGCTTGCGTAAGCCGGCCCGACGGCCGACGTGATCGTCGTGCTCGCGTCACCGACGGCCCCGACCGAGAGTAGTACGGCCCCGACCGAGAGTAGTTCCACGGCCTACGGCCCCGACGGCCCCGACCGAGAGTAGTTCCAACGGCCCCGACCGAGAGTAGTTCCACGGCCTACGGCCCCCACGGCCCGACGGCCCCGACCGAGAGTAGTTCCACGGCCCCGACCGAGAGTAGTTCCATGGCCCA
>WNFU01004307.1_pt1 | contig 20123 bp, 18 predicted proteins | sample 5400121 | NCBI WGS metagenome assembly WNFU01 (sample SAMN13153360, study PRJNA577476) | soil metagenome | isolation source: 100 cm soil or saprolite under grassland replicate 1 | place: USA:California | collected 2016-06-15 | reverse complement strand
ACAACTTGTGCCGGAAACACGGCACGTTGAAGGGTAAGACACCAGCGCAAGCCGCTGGCTTGAGCGACCACTGTTGGACGCTCAGGGAATTGCTAACCTTCAATGCTGCAATTACTTCAAAGATCACGTAGGGAGTACCAGCCAAAGAAGTCGTTTTGGAATTTATGAAAGGCGCGCCCGAGGAAGACTGGCTCGAAAATCTCAAACTCACTATCAAGAACAAATCGGATAAGCTGATCACTTATATCGGGCTCTCAATCCAATTCCCCGAAACAGTAGTCAATGGCCCGACTATGGTTGACACTTCACTCAACCTTGGGATACATCCCAAAGCCCCCGCAGAATGGGCAAACCGTAGCGCGCCTTTAGCCCTGCTCCCCGGCGACACAGCAACCTTTACGCTCTCCGCTCAGGAATTGACATCGATAAAGAATTTTCTCGCTTCCAGAAAGTTCCAACTCGCCGGACTGAATAAAGCGGTTATCAGGATGGAGACAGTGATTCTTGAAGACGGGATAAAATGGTCAGGTGGGAATTTCTTAAAGCCGAGCAAGAGCGCGCCAGGCGGCTATGAGCGAATTGATCAATAAGCGGCTGAGGTAGAGATGCGCAGGTTGACTGACGAGATGAAGGAACTGATAGAGCGGCAACGGCTCGGATTCGTCGCCACAGTCTGTCCCGACGGCACTCCGAATCTGAGGATCTCAGCTTTTCTGTGTAAAGCAACTTGAAGACCGCCTCGTCGTTCGGGAACAGGCTCCGGTTCTTGATGATTTTACGCAGGCTGTAATTGAGCGACTCCACTGCGTTGGTCGTATAAATCACCCGCCGAATCTCTTCCGGGAATTGGAAGAACGGGAGTGAGCCTGCGGCGAGCCGGCGTCGCCTAAGCCATGCCGGCTCGCCGCAGGCTCACGGTTTCATTGTCTCTTTTGATCTGAGGCCGAAACAGACACACAAGCGACTTTCCACGTCGCACCAAGCCTCGTTGCCGAACGAACACGATTGAAATGAACTTAGAACATCAAGTCAACACAATTAGCTCCCGTAAGGATTTTGTCGTCTTTGTACGCTCTCTGTCAGACTCTCTAAGAAGTTCCCCGAATGATTGGGAGAACGCAAATCTTGAAGGGTTTCTAGATGCATTAGCGGCATGGGTTGAAGACATGGACGGGTACTTTGAAAATCGCGGTGAATCTCCTCCTCAGACGCCTAATTGGAAGTTAGTTGGACAGATGCTCCTTGCGGCAAGGATTTATGAATGATTCCGATCACATCATCTAAAACATGAAAGCCGGGTTCGCCCGGCTTTCATGTGAAAACAGGGAGGGGGCAGCCAAGTCCTGCCCCTCTCTAGCGTAGTGTGATCTCCATTTATCTTTTGGGGCCTCCATCTTCTACCATTGACTACTGGCAATTACTTCTGCCACATCGCAATCCACCGGGAGTATCGCGATTTTGATCCATTTGCGAAGTCTGATGTCGGATTGATCTGCTGTCGATGGTAACTTACCACCGGCGATTTCTCGCATACGCATTTAATCACAGATAGGCGCATTTATCATCAAATTTTTTAGCTGTTCGCAACCCGTCGACCCTAGCCTTTTCAAGCCACCTATTAAGAACGGACAGGTCCATAGGCAGATCCGGGGGGTCGAAGAAGTTGGCGGGTTCCGGCTCCCTGGAAATCTCGACGGCCTCCAGGCTGCAGTATCCCACCCCGTCCGGGGCGTGATTGACCAACCTCAAAGGAACACGGGAGCCCAGCTCTGGAGTCGTCCAGATTTCATCCTGACTGGCTCCAATCTTCTTGCCATAGGCTATGAAGCCCAGGATGTTATCCGTCCCGAAGGAGTCCCTTTTGTACCAAGCAACATTGGTACAGTACCGGGAGCGGTAGCGACCGGGCGCCTTGCAAAGAAGGCGTTTCGATGGGGGCGCCCGGTCGCTACCGCTCCCGGTACTGTACCGCCGCGTGTACCAATGTTGCTTGCTCTGATTTAGATATCAGGGTGGTTTCCTTCTCTTCACCTTCGGGTGAGTATACTGTCTCCTTCCATTGCCCCGAAGGTGGGTCTACAAAGCGGATTCGCTTATCCATGATCTTATCCTCCCCGTTGGCTAAATGCCTTGTTTCGAGGTAGGTGATTTTGAAGAAGGTCTGTTCCTGTTGGGCCTTGGAGTGGACGGCGTTGAGGCCCACGGCGGTCAGACACAGGGCCGCAAAGACAATGGTTCTTCTGAGCATAACTTTTTGTGAACCTTCGGTGAGCAGGTTGGACATCCTGTAATGCGTCAACGCTGCTCACCGAAGGTTCACTACCAACTCACCAAAGGCACACGCTTCGTTTAGTCGTTCCTCAAAGCGACCATCGGCTGAACCCCGGCGGCCCTCAGGGCGGGGATCAGGCAGGCTACCAGGGCCACACTCAGGAGCGCTGCTCCCACCACCGCCAGTGTCACCAGAGAGGGAGAACCGGCGCCGTAAAGGGCGCTCTGCATGAGCCGAGCGGCCACCCAGGCGCAGCCGGCGCCAAGTATCAGACCGGCTGTCGCGAGGGACAGTCCCTGCTTGAGAACTAGCCTCACCACCTGTGACCGGCTCGCCCCCAGGGCGATGCGCAGCCCCATCTCCCGCGTGCGCTGCCTGACCAGCAGGCTCACCACCCCGTAGATTCCGACCGCCGCCAGCAATAACGCCAGCCCTGCAAAGCTGCTGTAGATGATCGCTTCAAACCGCCCGAAAGCGAGCTGGCCCGATATGATCTCTTCGAGGGTTCGCACATTCCCTATCGGCAAACCGGGGTCCATGGAATGCACGACAGCGGCGATCGATTTTCTCAATTGGGCTGGCTCACTCGATGTCCATACCGCCAGACTCGGGGATGAAAACGGGAACTGTGAGAACGATGCGTAGATTTCCGGCGCGGTTGGATGTCCGAACTCCAGGGCGTTATGGATGTCGCGAAATACGCCGATGATCCTGAATTTGGCCGGGCTGCCGGGTATTTGCAGGAACTGCGTTAAAGGATCGACGCCAGCAAGATATTCGCGGGCGAAGGTTTCATTGACCATGACCACCGGTTCGCTCTTGAGATGATCCTGCGCCGAGAAAGCTCGCCCCTGAACCACTCTGGCGCCGAAGGTCTCCATAAAGCCGTCGGAGATCATTCGCGTCCGGGCCTCATATAGCGGCCGGGAAGGATTGGTCGAAGGGCGTCCCGGGATTGAAAACTTTATGTCCCAGGTTTCGATCGTGGGCACGGGAACAGGTGGTGGGTTCGAGATTGCCACCTGGCGAACGCCGGGCAATGCCCGTATCTTCTCGAACATTTCCTGATAGAACATAAGATTTTCTTCTGGAGATTTGAAACGGTCGGGACGAGCCGGCGTCACGAAAGTCAGGATATTATCCGTTCGCACGCCTAGATCCATGTGCGTGTTTTTCCACAAATTATGGAGCGCCATACCGGCCGCGGCCAGCAACGTGAACGCCAGCGCGAATTCGGCGACTACCAGCGTCCTGGCCAGCCGGCGCCTTGCGCGGCCGTGGCCCGCCCCTCCGCCTTCCTTCAAGTCGTCGACGAGGTTGACCCTGGTTGCCCGCCACGCAGGCGCGCAACCGAAGATCAGTCCCGAGATCAGGGTTGTCAATACAGCGCCAATCAAGACCGGAAGACTGAGCGCGACCTGGTCGGCCGGCACCCCCAGGGATGGCGGCACGAGCGCCAGGAAGGCTTTCAAGATGCCCCAGCTCAGAGCCACGCCGAGGGCTCCACCAGCCAGACATAAAACCAGGCTCTCCGTCAGCAGTTGTCCAAAAAGGATCCATCGACTGGCCCCGAGCGCCGCCCGGACTGCGATCTCCTTCTGATGGGCGGATCCGCGAGCCAGAATAAGGTTGGCGACGTTGGCGCATGCGATCAGCAGTACCAGCGTTACGGCGCCCATCAGCAGCCATAAGTTTTGAGATGTTCTCTTTGGGAGCCAGCTATTCCTGGATTGTCTGAGGTTCACGGTCCACCCCGCGTTGGACTGTGGATATTCGCGGGCGAGAGCGGCGCTGATCCCCTCCATCTCGGATCGGGCCTGCTCAATCGAGACGCCGGGTTTCAGGAGCCCGCCAACACCCAGAACGCGATCATCCGTACGGAACTCGTCTGAATCGACGACCAGGACGGGAAAGAGCGGTTCCTGACGCAGATCTTGATATCCGGGCGCTGTAACTCCGACCACCGTATAGCTTTCTCCATCCAACCTGATGTGCTTCCCGATGATGTTCGGATCGGCGCCAAAACGCGATCGCCAGAAACGATTGGTTATGATCACCACTCGATGGTTGCCTTTGATACCGTCTTCCGGCAGGAAATCGCGGCCCAGGATTATTTTATAGCCCAGCATGGTGAACCAACCAGGGGTATAGTACTGGATCTGAATGAGCTCCGGCTCACCTGCATCGTCATTCAAGGTCACCATTTTCTGAATAACAGCCATGAATGATTCAAAGCTCCTGCTTCGCCGCTTCCACTCCTGATAGTCCCGCGGCGAAGTATGAATACGCGTGCGGTCCATTCCATCGGCAGTCCCGCGCCACTCCACGCTGTTGTCCAGAGGTCTGGACCAAATCGCCACCAACCGGCTCTCGTTGGTATTGCCGGTCGGGCCCCGGAAAACGCCATAGAGGATGCTGAACATGGCCGTGTTGGGCCCGATCCCGAGAGCGATGACGATCACGGCGGCGCAGGTGAAAGTCGGGTTTTTGAGGAGCCTGCGCAGGCTATATCGAAGGTCCTGCCGGAACCTGTCCATAATCCTCCCTCCACGAACCTCATAGACCAGATCTTTCATCCGGCCCGGATTCCCGAAGCTTTTGAGCGCCGCGGCCCGCGCTTCCTCTGGGCTCATCCCCCGCTCGATGTTGGTCTGCGTCTCCATCTCGACATGGAGACGCAGCTCTTCATCAATATCTTCGATCACCGCGTCGCGCCGGAAGAGGGCGCGCAGCCGATCTGTCAGAATGCCGAATCGCTTCATAACGGCGCCTCCTTATGTCGCCTCTCGCACCTTCGCGATCGCCAGTGCGAGCAGATACCAGCTTTCCTCTTCGACCGTCAATTGTTTGCGCCCCGCTCTGGTCAAGGTGTAGAACTTCGCCCGGCGGCCGGTCTCGTTCACCCCCCACTTGGAACTGACGGGAGCCACGCTGCTCGATCCGATAGAGCGCCGGGTAAAGCGACCCCTGCTCGACGTTCAGCATCTCGCTAGACAACTGCCGGATGCGTTGAATGACGCCGTAGCCGTGGAGCGGCCCTAAGCTGAGGGCTTTGAGGAAGAGCATGACGAGCGTCCCCTGCAAGAGATCCGCCTTCGGTTGGGTCAAACTTCACCTCCAAATCTGCGTTGCTTATTGGTCACACTTAGAAATTCTGGGTGTAGGGTAGGCAGGGAGACCTAGAATGTCAATGTATAGCCCGTGAGGGTGTCTACAAAATTAGGCTACGGATTTGTGCGCGCCGCGTAGGGGCATTACCCAATATATGCCCAAAGGTCAGCCGAACGAGAGTAAAAGCATTGTGTCAAAGTGAGGCGTTCAACGGGACGGCTTGGCGGCTGGCGGGCAAGGACGAGTGAAACCCGCCACAGATTGTGGTCGCGCACTTATTTGAAATTGGCTCTCCCGCAATCTCGATGATTCGTGAGCATTCGGCAGCCTGTCTGGATTTTTATCATAATCAGGTCAAGACAGCCCGCCGAAAGCTCACGAAGCTCCCTGCAAAACCGCAGCGGCTACCTTTGTAAAAGCCTGCGCGCGTAACGTTCCAGCCCAGATACGTGCCGAGTGGAGCTTGATGCAGCGGTGAAGCGATGCCACTGGTTTCATTGCCGTCAGCGTCTACTTTGGGGACGAGGCTTGGTAACACACGTTTGATGATTGGCGGTTGCAGCGCCGTCAGGCCCGACAAATCACTGTATTTGAATTCTGGCCGCCCGATCACGGATACCAAACCATGACGATATCCCAGATGTCGCTGGCGTCAGCCACATAAGCCTTTCCCCTCTGCCCCGCTCGTAGCGAGCCGCATCCCGTTTGACGCGCGTGGTTGCTGCCCGTCACGGCGGGATACTGCATAACCTCGATAATACGGCGTTTTTTCCTCGTCCGTCAGCGAAATCGAAATTATCACCGCCACGGGCGAAGTGGTTTACGCCACGCCATCCAACGAACATGCCGATCTCTATTACGCTGCGCGGGGAACGTTCAGCACGATCGGGGTGATCACGGCCGTGAAAATCAGGCTGCGTCGCGCCGATGAATACGTGGTCTCACGCTACTACCACGTCTCCGATCTGGAGGAATACTGCCGCCTGCTCGCGGAACGCAAGGGGAACTGCGAGTTTGTCGAAGGCGTGGTATTCGGCCCCGATCATTACACGGTGATCGTCAGTAATTTCGCCAGCCGGAATCAGATCGAATGGGAGGGACTCCCCATCTACGAGCCGCTGAAACGCGGCGAAGAATGGTACTACTACTACGTCAAACGGACGCGGCGGCGCGGGATCGTGAATGACGCCATCCCCACGATCGATTTCCTGTTCCGCTCGCATCGCGGCTTGTGGTTGATGGCGGAATGTTATCTCGATTCTGGGCCTCTGGCCGGAAGCCGATGGGTTCGAGAGAAAGTGGACGACGCTACGGAAGCGGCGTTGGCGAAGTTCGGCCTCTTTGACCCCTGCCTGAAAACGGGAGAGCGCGAGAGGCGCATGCTTCAACAGGATCTGCTGGTTGCTGCGCGCGTTTCGAATGCTACTGGGTCGAACGCCGCTGGCCCGAACGCCACTGAGAGGAGGCGCCCAATGATGACCATTACCCGCAGTTTGCAAAATCTGCTCACTCCGACGCCCTCAGGCATACGCCCGGGAAGGCCGAAGGTAGGCGAAGCAAAGCGGTTGCTCGAGGAGAAGCGTGAGAAGGCCTGGGTCGAGCTGGCGTTCAGGCACGGGCGGACTTTCCGCTATCAAGGAACGGTCGTGACCTGCGATCCGCAACTGGTCGAAATCCTGCTCACGCGCAAGGCCCACACCGAGCGGCGCGCCCGCTCTTACAAAGCGATGGCTCGCCTCATTCCGGGAGCGCCGGGGCCGCTTTTTATGGACGGCGAGGAATGGCTAGCGCAAGCCAAAGCGCTAATGCCCGCTTTTCACGGCGCGCACGTTGACAGCCTCTCGCAAACGATTCACCAGACGGCCCTCGACTACGCCTCGGGATGGCGGGAGGGAGAGCGCATCCAGGACCTGTTCACGGAGATCACGAAACTCGGCGCCGACGTCGCGCTGCGCGCGGGACTCGGACTCGACCCGCAGTCGCGCCTGGCCCGCCAACTGGGCGAGGAGCTGATCCGATACAAGTTTCACACGATGCGCTCAATTAACCGCCTGGACGAGTTCGGTTTCTCTCTTGGGCAGTTGCGTATGCTGCCGAAATTCGTCGCCGGGCTCATGGAATTGAAGTCGCAGATGAAGCGCATCGGCGCGCTCGTCCGCTCCATTCTCGAAGAGCGGCGCGTCATGGGCGGGAACGGCTGGATCTGGCTGATGCGTGAGGCGGGCTTCCCCGAACTGCAGATCAGGAACACGGTCAACCATCTCTACGGCGCTTACAACGCGAGCGATTTCAGTATCACCGCGCAAAGTGAGATCGGCGCCGCCACCCTCTATCACGAGATCTTCATCCAGAAGTCTTACTTGCGGCACGGTGTCGAAGTGTCGGATGGCGACTGCGTCTTCGACGTCGGGGCGAACGTCGGGCTCTTTTCAATTTTCCTCGCCCAATCGCGCCGCGGGTTGAAACTGTTTGCATTTGAGCCAATCCAGCAAACGTTTTCGCTTCTGAAGAGGAATGTGGGCGCCCATCTAAGCGGATCGCAGGCGAAGCTCTTTAACTACGGCCTGTCGAGTCAGCGCGGGACGGCCCGGTTTGAGTACGACAGGTTCCTTAGCCCCGCCGCGACGATGTATCCGAAAGAAGTGAACGGCTGCGTGCGCCCAAACACTGGAATGCGCGATTGGGCGAAAGCCGGCGCACTGGATCTGCAGAGCATTTCCAAGCTCTCGGATCGACAGGCTTACCTTTTGCTGAAAGCCTTGTCCACACCGGTTCTAGGCTGGGTGGTCGCGGCGTTCATGATCGTCCTGCTCCTGGGCTCGATCGCCAGGAAAAAAGTCTTTCTGCAACGCCCTGAATGCCGGCTGAGAACCGTATCTGAGATGATTCGAGAGCAACAAGTCAACGCCATCGATCTGATGAAGATCGACGTCGAAGGGAGTGAACTCGATGTGATCCGCGGGATCGAGCCGGAGGATTGGCCGAAGATTCGGCAGTTCGTTGTCGAGGTCCACGACATAGACGGGCGTGTCGAGGCGATGAGGTCCATCTTTGAGCATCATGGGTACCGGACGGTCGTGGATGAGTGCGAGTGGGAGACGCTCAAACTGATCAATAACTTCACGATTTTCGCGGTGAGATAAATCCGCCATCGATATCACTCGGGAGCGCCAAAGAGGCGCGACCCATCCCTTCGAAGCGTATGCAAATCATTACAGCCTTAGACAATTTGTCCCCTCTCCTGATCTGGGGTTTGTTCCCGAGGCTCCTGGGCGTGGTTTACTTCATCGCCATCGCTTCGCTGTTGCGCCAGGCGCCGGCGATCGCGGGTACTCGGGGCATCTCTCCAATCAAACCGCAGCTGGAAAAGATCTGAAGCCTTTCCTGATCAGCATGCCGCTCCCGAACCGCTTGAGCTGGTACGCCCACCGCCTCCCCGACTGGTTTCACAAACTCGGCCTCGTGTTCTTATTCCTGATCGAGATCCCAGCGCCGTTTCTGATCTTTGTCGGCGGCGACTCGCGCCTTTCAACCTGACCGGCAGCGGCGATCCGGAACGGCTGGAGGGCGCAGTGGCGAGCGGCAATTTCTTTCAAGCGATGGGGGTGGGCGCGGCGATGGGGCGCGCGTTTCGGCTCGAAAACGAAAAGACGGGGCAGGATCAAGTCGTTGTGCTCAGTCAGGGGCTGTGGCGCCAGCGCTTCGGAGGCGATCCTTCGATTATCGGCAAATCACTGACGCTCGATGGAAGGAAGTTTGAGGTGATCGGCGTGATGCCGCCCGAGTTCGACTTCCCACAGGGCGCCAGACTCTGGACGCCGATGAACTTTGAGACGGCGGATGGGATGCGACAACGAATGGCGCATTTCCTTCGCCCGATCGGCCGGCTCAAGCCGGGAGTCACCCTCGCGCAGGCGCAAGCCGATATGGACGCCATCGCCCGCCGGCTGGAAGCGCAGTATCCGGAATCGAACACCGGCTGGAATCTGCGCATGGTTTCGCTGCGCGACCAGCTCGTCGGAAATATCAGACCTACGCTACAGGTCTTGTTCGGCGCGGTCGGTTTCGTGTTGTTGATCGCGTGCGCGAACGTGGCCAACCTGTCGCTCGTACGCGCGGCGGCCCGGCAGAAGGAGGTCGCCGTGCGAATGGCGCTGGGCGCGGGACGTTTGCGAATTGCGCGGCAGATGTTGACGGAGAGCCTGCTGCTGGCGTTCGCGGGAGGCGCGCTCGGCGTTTTTCTCGCCGTAAGGGCGCGAGCCAGAGCGCGCCGCGCAATCGCACGCGCAGTCTGCTCATCGTTTTCGAAACCGCCGTCGCCGTCGTGTTGCTCATCGGCGCGGGCTTGTTGATCCGCAGCTACATCCGGTTGCAGAACGTCAATCCGGGTTTTGACGCCGCGAATGTGTTGACGATGAGGATCAATCTGCCGCGTGATAAATACAACTCCCCGGAAAAGGCCGGTTCATTTTGGGGGCGATTACAGGAAAGTCTGGCCGCGCTGCCCGGCGTCGAAGCCGTGGGGATGATTACCGAACTGCCTCTGAGCGGCCAACTCAACGATACGCCCTTCAGCGTAGAAGGGCGACCGCCTGTCGAGCCGAACCAGCGGTTCGGCGCCGATTTTCGCCGCGTCAATCAGGATTACCTGCGCTCGATGAGAATTCCACTGCGGCGCGGGCGAGGCTTTACCGCGCAGGAAGTCAGGCAAAACGCCACAGTGGTCCTGGTCAGCGAGACGCTGGCGAGCGCCGTCTTTCCCAACGAAGATCCGCTGGGTAAACGGTTGCTGCTCGGTATAACCGGACCAACGCCGTTCGAGATCATCGGCGTCGTGGGAGACATTCGCCATCGGGCGTTGGAAGCCGCGCCGGCCGCCACGATGTACCTGCCGATGCTCAGCACGGGCGGAACGAATTTGACAATCCTCGCGGCGGGAGACCCGATGAGCCTGACCACGGCGGCGCGCAGAGAAGTGATGGCGATTGATCCCGACCAGCCAATCGCCGCCGTCAGGACGATGGAGCAGGCGCTGTCCGAATCGGTCTCCGCGCCGCGTTACCGAACGACGTTGCTGGGGCTCTTCGCCGCCGTCGCGTTGCTGCTGGCGGCGATCGGGATTTACGGCGTGATCGCTTACACCACCGCGCAGCGCACTCACGAACTCGGCGTTCGCATGGCCTTGGGCGCGCAATCGAAAGACGTGCTGAAGCTGGTCATCGGACAGGGAATCAAGCTGGCGCTGGCCGGCGTGCTCCTTGGATTGGGCGGAGCGTTGGCGCTGACGCGTTTCGTGAATACCCTGTTGTTCGGCGTAAACGCGACCGACCCGCTGACGTTCGCGGGTGTAGCGCTCTTGCTCACGCTTGTGGCGCTCCTGGCGTGCTGGATTCCGGCTCGACGGGCGACCAGAGTAGATCCGCTTGTGGCGCTCCACTACGAGTGAGTGTGGCCAATCACCTCAATATAGCATTTGTCGTCATAAATGATCACATCCTCGTCATCCCTGGTCCAGGTTCTCGTCAGGCTGTGTTTGGGCCAAGGATGAGCTACGTCCCCGTCTCGAGCGAAGAGTTTGACGAACTCCGAGCCGGCGACCAACGCCTCACGCGCGTGCTGCCAAACGCCAATGCCACGGGTCATGAAGTGATTGACTTTCGCGTCCTGCGACCACTGGCACTGCGTGGCCTCGAGGGCTGGAACCCCGACGTCGTCCGGACGATCCATGGCTATGACGCGGCCGTGATTTGGAAGGGGGCGCTTGCCTCTTCAGCCCTGAGGTGAGCCGAGAACCGAAACCTCGCCAATGATCGTATCATCAATGAAGCGGTAACCTTCATAAAAAGCGCCTTTCCCTCCATCAGAGCCGCGCCAAGTGCCCTCAAGCCAGCGCAATTTCTGAAAGTCGGATTGTGAGAACTCCTTTCTCATAACAGCGCTTCCTTCAATACCTTTTTGGGTTTTACAATTATTAGCCACGATCACAGCAATGCAAACAAAGATCGCTGTGATAAGTCGCACTAAGTGACGTGTCACAGGATCAGAACATAAAGTCATGGCTTGATCTCGCAGTTCCAGCAGTTTCATATGTTTGATTGAAGCGCTCCGCATGGTCCGCCACGACTGCACACCCGCGCCGCATATGAGCACGCCATCTATTCAATACGCAGCGCCACGGCCGGATCAATGCGCATTACGCGGCGGCCAGGCAAGTAGCAGGCCGCCAGCGCTGTCGCTAGCAGCAGCGCCGCCATCGCCGCGTACGTGAGAAAGTCGACCGGCTTGATGTCGAACAGCAACGTCGCGAGATAGCGTGACAGCCACCACGCCCCCGCCGCGCCCAGCCCGATTCCCAACAACGCGGGACGCATTCCTTGAAGCATCGTCATCCGCAATGACAGCGTCAACGTGGCCAGAATGGCCAGCCCGGGATTCCGGCGCAGACCGCGCATTCCATAGCGAAGGTCCTGCATGGCGGCCTCCAATACCGAGACGCCGCGCGCATCCCGGCATTCCTCTTTTACTTGATCCAGTCCGCCCAAAGCCAGCCGCGCCCGCCTCGACGCCTCCTCGCGGCTGAGGCCGGATCGCATCAGTTTTTCGACTTCGTGTTCGAAGTGGAATCGCAGCTCGTCGTCGAGTTCCTTCTCGACTGAGCGCCGCCGGAAAATGGCGCGAAGACGAAATAGCAGATCACTGATCATCATGTCCTCCTCCGGCCTAAGCCGTGTCCAGAATCTGACCGACGGCCGCAGTCAATCTGCGCCACGAGTCCGTCTGAGCCTCCAATTGTTTTCGCCCGCGGCGGGTCAGCTCATAGTATTTGGCCTGCCGATTGTTCCCCGTAACGCTCCAACGGGCTTTTATCCATCCGCGGCGTTCCAGCCGGTGAAGGGCCGGATACAAGGACCCCTGCTTAACCTGAAGCGCGTCGCTCGACATCTGCTGAACACGTTCGGAAATCGCCCATCCGTGTTGAGGTTCGAGGGCTATGGTCTTGAGGATTAATAGGTCCAATGTCCCTTGTGGTAATTCTATACGCGCGTTTGCCATGTTCGTTTTCCCCTTCACGTTCCCCTTTCGCTTCTACAACACATCTTACCTCCCGCTTATGTCGAAGCGCAGGGGAAGTGGGATACAGTGCGCTGGACATCAACATGGGTTACGGCAGTGGGGAATTTCAAATTCCCCACTGCCGTAACCCATGTTGATGTCCAGCGCAATCCTGTAATGCGTCAAACCTGCTCACCGAAGAGGCGCGGCGCATCGGCTTGAATCCCGGCGCGGGTCGTATGAAAACTCAAACCAATTTGCCGCAGCCTTACAAACATTCGCGATCCCGAAACCGTGCCAATCCACCGAAAGGGATCGATCCTCCCAGTGATTTTCACGCAGCTTCTGGCGCGGATTCGATTTTTTGCGTTCGTCGGCCGGCGTCTGAGCGTATAAGTCTATCGAAAGCAATTTTGTCGCAGATAAAATCTTGAAAACAGCGCCTCTTTGGAAATTCGCTTGGAAGATCCCTCGATCTTGTGTCCGATTTCGCTATACATACATTGTGTCGCGAACTTCCACGCGAATTCCCAAAGAGCCAAAACAGCAGGATTCTTTGCATCCTCGAGCGGGCGCTTGATGGGGCCGGCCGAGGAATGAGCGGGAGGAATGGCCCAACGATGGATTCGATCCGTGACTTGAAGCATGCGCTTCGCCGTCTCGCGCGAACGCCTGGATTTACGCTGGCCGCGCTTATCACGCTGGGGCTGGGAATCGGCGCGAACACGGCTATTTTCAGCGTCATCAACAGCGTCCTGCTCCGGCCGCTTCCCTTTTACGAACCGGAGCGGCTGATCGGCGTCTGGCAAACCGCTCCCGGGGTCAAGATCACGAATCTGAACGCTTCGTTCGGCGATTATGTGACCTATCGGGAGCATTCGACGACCTTCGAGGACGTCGCGCTTGCAAGCGACATGTCCGCTTCGGTCACGGAATTCGCGGACCCGGAGCGCGTCGAAGCGCTCGTCACGACCTTCCGCCTGCTTCCGATTCTCGGCGCGCAGCCGATTCTAGGCCGCGATTTCATCGAGAAAGACAATGACGACAAAAGCCCCGAAGTCGTCATGCTCGGCTATGGATACTGGCAGCGCCGATTCGGCGGCGATCCGAAAGCCGTCGGGCGCCGGATCATGATCGACGGATCCGCCCGCGAGATCATCGGCGTGCTGCCAAAGGATTTCTGGTTTATGGACGTGGGCCACGATCTGGTCCTGCCATTGCGATTCAACCGCGCCGGCGTTCGGCTTGGAGGCTATAATTTCAACGCGGTCGCCCGGCTGCGTCCCGAGGTTTCGATCGATCAGGCGAACGCCGATCTCAGGCGGATGATCGACGTCGAGTTCAACAGCATCCCCGCGCCCGCTGAACTCAGCAAACAGATGTTCGAGGATGCGCGCCTCGGCCCCAATATCCGGCTGCTGCGGGACGATCTGATCGGCGATATCGGCAAAAGCCTCTGGGTCGTGATGGCGACGATCGGCGCCGTGTTGCTGATCGCCTGCGCCAACGTCGCGAATCTGCTTCTGGTTCGAGCCGAAGGCCGCTCGCATGAATTCGCGATTCGCGCGGCGCTCGGCGCCGGCCGCGGACGGATCGCCCGCGAAATGCTCGCCGAGAGCCTCGCCTTGGCGCTGATCGGCGGCGCTCTCGGCGCCGGATTCGCGGTCGCCGTCGTGAAAATCGTCCTCAGGCTGAGCCCGGCGCGGCTGCCGCGCTTCGAACAGATTTCGGTCGATTCGACCGCTTTGCTTTTCACCTTCGGAATCTCGATCGCGGCGGGACTGGCGCTCGGCGTGATTCCCGTCTTCAAACAAAGCGGCCAGCGGCTCGCCGAGGCGCTGCGCGGCGGCGGGCGCAGCGCAAGCGCCGGCCGTGAGCGCAATCTCGCCCGACATTCCCTGGCCATGCTCCAGGTAGGCCTGGCGCTCGTTTTATTGATCGGCTCCGGTCTGATGATCCGCACCTTTCTGGCGATGCGCAATGTGCATCCGGGCTTCGCAAATACGGAAGATCTGCTGACGCTGCGCGTTTCGATTCCGCGAAGCGCCGCGTCCGGAGATAAGGAGCTTTTGCAGATGCAGCGCGACCTGACGGATCGGCTAGCGAGCCTGCCCGGCGTCACGGAAGTCAGCATGCTGAACGGTCTGCCCATGACCGGATTTACGTCGATGGATCCCATTTTCTCCGCCGATCATCCGATCGCGGAAACTCAGATTCCGCCGCTGCGTCGTTTTTTCAATGCGGCGCCGGGCGCTTTTCATGCGCTCGGAACGCCGATGCGCGCCGGACGCGAGTTCACCTGGACCGAGTGCAGTGAAAATCGGCGCGTGGTCATCATCTCCGAAAATTTCGCCGTCGAATATTGGGGCTCGGCCCAGGCCGCAATCGGCAGGCGAATCCGTTCATTCCCGACCGAGGAATGGAGCGAGATCATCGGCGTCGCCGGCGACATACGCTATGACGGCGCCGAGCAGAAAGCGCCGAGCAGCGTCTACTTGCCCGTCGGCTCGCGGGTCCGCAATTCGAATTCGATGCCCATCCTCGTTCGCAGTTCCCGCGCCGGATCGGAAAGCCTCACGGCCGAAGTTCGACAAGCCGTCTGGTCCGTCAACAGAAGCCTTCCGATCACTGAGCTTCGGACCATGAAGGAGATCTATGACCGGTCCATGGCGCGGACAAGCTTCACGCTCAGCCTGCTCGCAATCAGCGGCGGCATGGCGCTGCTCCTGGCGGTCGTCGGGATCTACGCCGTAATCTCCTATACCGTCGCGCAAAAAACGCGGGAAATCGGAATCCGTCTGGCGCTCGGCGCCCAGCAGGGCTCGCTGAAAAGAATGTTCGTTCTTCGCGGCCTCCTCTGGAGCGGGATCGGCGCGGCGGCCGGCCTGGCCGCGGCCATCGGACTCTCGAGGCTCATGGCGGCGCTGCTTTTCGAGGTCAGCCCCTTCGATCCACTGACTTATCTGGCCGCAACGCTTGGCATTCTCGCGGCGGCGGCGGCGGCCAGTTATCTGCCCGCACGTCGGGTCACGCGCGTGGATCCGATCCAGGCGCTGCGCGCGGAATAAGCTGAACTCCGGCCCAATGGCTTATTGAAGCTCTTTTGTTACAGATCGATTGAAGCTCAGGTTGCGGACGCTAGCCGCTGAACAAGGGATTGGAAGTGAAGGTAGGTGTCCTTGCGGCAGTGCGGCTTGGCGCATCTGGTTCTTACCTATGCCGCATTGATACTGTTGGCGAACTCTAAAGTCAATCGTTTCAATACCACTGAGCGGCCTTACGCTATGCGATATCGTCTAGCCAATGGTGTCCCTTCGGCTCGCCGAAGGGACACGTTCTAATTGATGAGGGTAAGCAACTGGCGTAAAAACTTTCGCCTTTCGCCCTCTTCTCTTGGCCCGGTCCTCGCATGGAGGATCGCAATCTCGGCGACAGTCTCAGCTCGATATTCCCCGCTTGGAACAGTTCCCCCATCATCAAAGATCTGGCCGTCAGTGACAATTGCGCGAGCGACCTCAATCGCAAGATCATACTTTCTATCCTGAGCCAGTTTGATAGCGGTATCGCCTAATGTATGACAAGTCGGAAATAATGTATGGCCGCTCACAGATTGCCGCCCAAAATTTTGAATGGCTTGCAATCCTTTCTCACGTTCTCCTGTCTCGATGAGCTTGAGAGCTGCTTCTATTTCTGGTTCTGGCGGAGAGTATGTAAGTGTCTCAATATCACTGCCTTTAGAACAGATGGCGTCTACGCGTTTCAGCGCATCGGATCTATTATGTTCGATCGCTATGATATTGGATATTTCATTGGCCCGTTGGCAGAAGCCGCTCTTTGCGAATTCCTCTGCGACAGTAGTCAGGGCCATCGACTTATTCGGTTCTGATTGACTCCTCGCCGCAGTGATCATTTCAAGCGCTTCAGATAGCAGTTCTTCAGCTTTGTGACCTTGCCCTGCCTTTGCGTAAGCTATTCCCATTTCAGCCAGGGCAGTGCTTTTTAGTGATGTATCTTTGATGGCTTCGATTGTTTGCTCCGCTCGCTCAAGTGTTTCAAATGCCTGATCACTTCTGCCGACCTCCAGGTATTTACCGGCCAGTTTCAGGAGGAATCCAGCTCTGAACGGAGCGAGCGCCTCGGGCCCGTCAGAAAAGTGTTCCGGTTTGACGGAATCGATGACTTTGAGCGCCTGACTGTCGGCGCCAAGCTCGACATATTTGGAAAAGATTTCTATCAGCGCCTCTCTTGCGCTGTAGATGTTTTCAATTTTCTCCACGATCTGAAAAGCCTGTGAAAGCATCTCTAACGCCTTATCCTTGTGCCCAGTCCTCGCATAAAGCCCTGCCACCGCAACCAGGGCTTTCGCTTTATTTCCCAGATTGAAGTCTAATTGTTCGGAGAAATGAAAACGCCACCCTGGAGGATGGAATATGAAATAGTCTGTCTCCTTGACCTCGTTGATGATTAGTTGCGCACGACGAAAATCGCCAACCTCAGCAAAAGCGACGGCGACTTTGCAGACTATTCCACTGTTGTAATGACCGCTCTTCTTGGCGGCATAAAGGGCGCAGGATAAGGGATTTTTTTCAGCCTCTGCCCTCAATCTCCGATCCGGCTCCGAGCAGCGCCAAAGCGCGATGACCAATAGAATACCCGCTGTGCCAACGATAAAGAGAGTCTTTTTCGACTGCGCAAACTTCAACATAGAACTCGCCGCATCTGCATTCAATCATCCACTTCTCATCGCGCTGTTTTCAGTGTCGCCTCTACGACTTCTCTATCCTGCATTAGACTATCAGCGACTGACTTTAGTTCCGGGATCCAGCTTAAAAATCCAGACACTCGCCGAAAGCTCACGTTTACCGCCCGCCGGGATGAGAGGACTGAGCGGACGTAATGTTCGCAGTCAGACTCTTCTTCTTTTTCGGGCACGAGAAAGGGGCGTTTATGGGAACTCGCTCTCGCAAGATCGGCTGCCTTGAGCAGGCAAACGGAGGAACATTGTTTCTCGATGAGATCGATGATCTGCCTTCGCGGAGCCAGGCGATGCTTTTACGCGTCCTGCAGGAACGTTACCTCAAGCGAGTCGGAGGAACAGAGTCGATCGATATAGATATACGCCTGATTGCCGCAACCAATCAGGATCTCCGCCGTAAATCGGCGGCTCCAGCGCAACAAGCGTTAGGCGGCATGTATTCACTGGGCATAATTTTGATTTTACGCTGGATATGTGGCTTTCGTTATCCTGTAAGCACCATATGCTATTGCGAGACCAACTATCACCGCCGATATAGAGCAACGGAAAAAACTGATCCTCATCCCTATCTTCAATGCTAAAAATAGCCAGGCGGAAAATACGACTGAGTAGATTACACATGCGACTGCTTTTGCGTTAAATAATTTATCGATATTTATTGATGGATGGCTTTCATCGGGGCATTGCTCTCCAGCGCAAACATGAAACTGACCATGTCTGATCCCGAGTTGACGCTCAATATGCAGTCCTTCAGTTATTAAATGATGACATCTCCAGATACTGCGGATCTCATATCCGAATAATGCCAATGTTAGCAGTGCGGCGAATACGGCTGCAAAACCAAGTAAGTCGGGTGAGGCCCCAATTGAAACTACGGATTTTTCTTTATCGAGCAGGAAAAGCCCAACTAGAGAAGTCAGTGGTAAAAGTCCAAGCAATTTAGTTCGAAAGTCGTCAATCGCATGATAGCTTTTACATATTTCCGAATACACAGCAAGTAAAGCTTCAGCTTCTTCCTTTTGCCTTACAGGGGCTACATCGACTCCAACGTTCATATTTTTTTCCTTTTAACAGTAAACAGATCAGGTGGCCATCGATTTTTGCTTCCTAACATTGGTTTAACCAGGTCGGCTTGAACGAAGGGTTATGCAGGCAGCGGCAGGGCATTTTCCGTAGCGTGCGATCGTATCTGAGCCAGCACCTTCTCTCTGTATCTCTCCTTTCCTATTTGGTGGCTGTAGTGCGTCAGTCGAATGAGATCCGAATACTCGGTCGGGTGAAGGTTCTTTGCGAGAAGCGCGTGCGCTGCCGACCCGAACGCGAGTATCGTCGGCTTTTGCGCTCGGAGATCGCGTAACTCTTCCCGAAGCGCATCGACGCTCTTACAAATGATATCGGGGCGCGTCCTCAAGTAACTCATCAGCTCGGTTGACCTGGTCATTGCGATATTCTTGACGATATCTGTCATATACGCTCCATAGTATGGGGTACTTGTAAAGGCATACCGAATCTTGAAATCATTCGCCTGGGGGCTTGGATCGTGGAAGTTTCGGAAGCGTTCAGATAAGGTTCGTGAGATGTTCAGTCCGACCATTACGACGTCATTCCTGAGAATTTCTAGTAGGGCTGGATTTGTGGCTACGTCAAGTATGCTCAAGTCGTCAACGTTGGACTTCGGTCTGTCCGACGCTTCGGCCCATATGGCCCAGCTCGCGTAACCGCCGTGCTTCCGTCCGATGAGTTCGAATTGGTCTCGGCCTATCATGTTCGACCTCACGTGGTCATGGCTCCGGTAAGGGGAATGAACCGCTAAGTGATTGCGCTGGGTTTCAAATAATCTCCAATTCAGTTTTGTGTTGTTCCCCCTTCCGGGAAGATCATCTGGGCAATTGAAAATATGCGGAGACTGAAATTCGGCTGTGACTGTCTGCCGCCATCCGGGCGCCGCTGAGAAAGCCCAGTGAACAAAAACAATGCTGAAAGACGGGGCGATGCTACGCCTGTCGGATTGGAGAGTCAATCTCCCGAGGCGATTCGGTGGATGCGGAATTGCGCGAAAAGAAAGGTCGGCCGGGGATGGGGATTCCTCGGCCGGCCTTCTTAACATATAATCTCTCCAACTCGCAGTAGTATATCCAATGGCTGAGGACGCTGCGGAATCGGGGAGCCGAAAGGGTCCCCTAAAAAGATCGAAAGCCGGTCGGCGCATCAACGCTTACCGGCTTTTTTCATGGGGAAAATCGTGACGTCACAAGGCCGGAGGGGGATACCGCTTGAGGTTGCGGGACAGGTGGGGCCCGACGGACCGCCACCGGTCGCCGAAGCCCTGGCCCTTCGATTCAAGTTTCTACACTGAGTGTTTGTAGACCACGGACATTCCCTGTATCGCCTTTTCCCAACACAAAGATTTTTATCTGAATCTCACCGACTCGGAAACCCTCAAGATTCTTCAACTCTTCCGTCATAGCTTTTCGGAGAGCGGCCACTTGATCTTCACGATCTTCATTGCCGGGCCGTAAATCTCTGAAGAATTTTTCGGGCGCGAGCTTCTCCACTGTCGCCGTCGCGTCCTCTCCAATCAACTGCAGAAATTGGCCGGCCGTGGAAGGCGGCCATTGCTGTGATTTCTCCGGAACCAGCTCGTAATAAGTAAGCGGCGCGTCCGTCTCGCTCATATAGAGCAGTCCTTCACTTAGTTGATCGAATTGCTCTTTAGTCATGCTCATTTTGAAATTCCTTTGTTTATTGGGGAGATACTGAACGCCGATCGCTGGGAGAGTTTAAAGAGATCATGGCTCTTTGGGAATTGCCGTGAAAGCCCCCAACATCTGGTGGTCAATTCAATCTCTCGGAAAAACCACGGATTTAACGGATCAAAAACGGATTTTCACGGATTGATCCGTCCTGATCTGTCTTAATCCGTTAAATCCG
>WNFU01003776.1_pt1 | contig 20126 bp, 16 predicted proteins | sample 5400121 | NCBI WGS metagenome assembly WNFU01 (sample SAMN13153360, study PRJNA577476) | soil metagenome | isolation source: 100 cm soil or saprolite under grassland replicate 1 | place: USA:California | collected 2016-06-15 | reverse complement strand
CCGGTTCCGGCCGGTACCAGTGGTGCGGGAAGTACAGGCCGGTCAACCTCCCGTCCTCGGCGACCAGGGTGAGCTCGCCGATCGGCGAGTCGACGCTGGTGCAGGTGGCGGCCATCGCGGTTCTCCCTCTCTCGTCCTAATCTCGCTTCATCTCGTAGACGGCCGGGGCCGGCGGAACGTGAGGGAGGCTCCGCAGGGTTCCGCAGGTCGGCGACCACACGCCGCCCGGCCCACAGCCGACCGGGAATCGACCGGTGTCGTCGACCATGGCCAGTGCGGTGCCCGGAGGTCGCGGTCCGGCGGCCGGTCGGTCCGGTCCAGGGTGGGGGCCGGTCCCGGGTGCTGGGAATCGATCACCTGTTGTGCCGCTCGTCCTGGCCGCCGCCGCTGCGCACGAACCGGACCAGGAGGGCGGCCGCCAGCAGCAGGAACGCGATGTTCAGCCAGGTGGTGTAGTTCCAGTGGACGCCGATCCCGGTGATCGTCGTGTTGCGCTCGGTGGGCACGAGGCCGAGGGGCCGGAAGATCAGCTCGGTGGCGTAGCCGGCGGCGGCCATGGCGAGGTAGAACAGGCCGAACAACCGCACCGCCATGGCCGTGCCGAAGTACTTCCGGTAGATCAGCAGGATCGGGATGATGATCAGGTCGGCGAAGATGAACGAGACGACACCGCCGAAGCTGATCCCGCCGTTCCAGAGCACCGCGGCGAGCGGGATGTTCCCGATGGAGCAGACGAAGCTGACGACGGCGAGCATCGGCCCGACCAGCGGGCCCCACAGGGCGGAGGCCAGCGGGTGGCCTTCGAAGAAGAAGCCGCGCAGGAACGACTCCGGAACCCAGGCCATGAACGCCCCGGCGATCAGCAGGCCGAGCACGATGTCGCGGATGACCGCGGCCCACTCCATCACGAAGATGTGCGAGACCGCGGTGAACGCCCCGCGCGAGCGCAGCCGCCGCCACAGGCTGCCCTCGGTCTGGATGGACATGTCCATCGCGGCGTGGCCCTCCATCGAGCCGGCCAGCCCGCGGTCGGCCTGCTGCCGCGCGGCCTGCACGATGCGGCCACGGATGAACAGGCGGAACAGCACCGCGATGAAGACGATCATCAGCGGGCCGCCGACGAACTCGGCCAGCGTGAACTGCCAGCCCATCAGCAGCGCCAGGATAATGCCCATCTCGATGACCAGGTTGGTCGAGGCGATCTCGAAGGCCATCGCGGCGGTGAAGTTCGCGCCCTTGCGGAACAGCGACCGGGCCAGCGCCACCGCCGCGTAGGAGCACGAGGAGGAAGCCGCACCGAGGCCGGCGGCGATGAGCAGGCTCCTGGGCGAGTCGTCCGGCATCAGTCGGGTGATCTCCTCCTTGCGAACCACCGCCTGCACCACCGCGGACAGGAAGAACCCCAGGATCAGCGCCCAGGTGATCTCCCAGGTCATCGACCCGGCCGCCGCCAGGGCGTGCCCGAGCGCGGCCAGGAGTTCCATCGGGTCGCTCCTTCATGGCGGGTGGCGCGGCACAGGGCCGGTCGGATCCCCCTCAGTAATACCCTACCGGGGTACTGTGTCAAGCCAGCGGCGGCCGAGGACCGCCACCGTGGCGCTGACGGTCCTGACCGTCGACCCGGGTGACGCAGTCCGCTGACGCAGGACCAGCCGCCCACTGCGGGGTCAGCCGTTCGTCGTCCAGTAGGTCGAGATGTTCGTGCTGGACTGCTGCGCGATCCAGGCCCAGGCGGGATCGCTGGAGGTTAGGTCGAAGGCGGTGGCGGTGGCGGTGGCCGGCCGGCTGACCGTCACGTCGCTGATGATGTCGCGGTAAACCAGCCCGCCCTGGCTTCCGTCCCCGGACAACACCTCGTGGTAGGGCTGCGTGTCAACCCGGCCGGTGGCGACGAAGGAGGCGGACACGGTGGTGGTGATGCTGATCTCGTGCGTCTCGCTCTGCCACTCGCCGAGAACGGGGTCGAACCACCAGGAGGATGCCCAACCGTGGCCGGTCACCTCGGTCGGCGGCAGCACTGCGGCGGACAGGTCAGGCTCGATGGTGAAGGCGCCGGCCGGCACCGGCGTGATCGCGTCCACCCCGTAGCCGGTGCAGCTCAACCCGTCCGCCGAGCAGGAGCTGTCGAAGATTCCGGCCGATACGGCCGGCTGCTCCGGGGTGCGCTCACCGTTGAGGGTGTAGCTGCCGACGCCGAAGTTGACGTACCAGGCGCCGTTGCCGCTGGGCGTCGGGTACACCGCGGTCGCCCCCATGCCCTGGATCTGCATGGTCGTGTGGTCCGGCGGTGCCGCCTGCGCGGGGGCGGTCAGCGCCGGCACTATGGCCAGCGCCGCAACGAGGACGCTCAGAAAGCGGAGGGCGCGCACGAAACCACCCCTTCCGAGTGGAGATCCCCGCTGGACATCGGATGTGTTACCACATCGCCGGGCAGGTGAGAAGAGCCCTGCGTTCAGCGGTCGCCGGTCACCCGCGGTCGGCGGCGGGCTGCGCGAAGGGGTCCGGGCCCGGGTCCGTGCCGGTCGCCGCGATGGTGAGTCGGGCCAGGAAGTGAGCCCAGCCGATGGCGTGCTTGGCGGCCTCCTCGGGCGGGAGGTCGCGGTGTTCGATGCTGACCCGGGTGCCTTCGGGGATTGCGGCGAGGGTGATCTCGAGGGTGCTGCCGCCGGGAGGCAGGAGGGCGGATCCGGCGTGGCCCCAGGAGATCAGCAGCCGGTGAGGCGGGTCGAGTTCGAGGTAGCGGCCGCGGACGAGCACGCCGTTGATGTCGAGGCTGAACACCCCGCCCGGTGCGGCGTCCAGGACGGCGTGGTCGCCCATCCACGTGAGGATGGCCTCGGGGCGGGTGAAGTAGGGGTAGACGGCCTCCGGTGGGGCGGTGATGTCCACCGAGGTCCGGTACGGCTCAGTGGTCACGGTTCACCTGCCCCGGCCGCGGAGCCACAGTTGGCGCAGATGTGGGAACCCTACCTCCCGCTGGTCCTGGCCAACCTCAAGAAGCTGGTGGAGAACCCGACCCGACACCTGCCGCACCCTCATGACCGAAGCGTTCGGGTTCGCCGGTAACCGACGACGGCGGCCGGACCCGCCCGGGTCGCCTGGTATCCGGCGGTCAGGTCAGCGCAGGCCACGCAGCACGTTGCCCTCGGTGGTGAGGTAGTTGTCCTGGTAGTCGAAGCGGGGGGAGTGGGCGAACATCAGGTAGTAGTACTTCATGTTCTCGCTGAACCAGTAGGCGGATGTCAGGTCGCCGAGGGTGACCGGCGTGGTGGTCACGTCGGTGGCGATCGTGTAGCCGTTCGGCACCCGGCAGTTCTGCTTGACCCGCAGGAAGTAGTCGTACGCGCGATCGCGGTAGACCTCGTGACCGGTCACCAGCCACAGGTTGAACGCGGCGTCGACGTACTCCGGCCGGAGCTGGTTTCCCCGGCTGGTCGCGGCGAACGTGGTGTAGTCGATGCCCTCTGGGATCAGCGGGTACCGCTCGGCCACGGCCGTCCACGAGTCGTGGTACGCCGCGCCGAGCCCCACGTGGCCACTCTCGGCCAGCAGGCCCGCGTAGAAGGAGGTCAGCTCCGACGTGCGGCGGGCGACCAGGTTGCCGGTGTCCTTGTCCACCCGCCGGAACCACAGGTGACCGTTGAAGATCTCCCGCTCGTGCCGCAGGATCGCGGCGGTGAGCAGGCGGTACCAGTCCAGCAGGTCGCGGTCGCCGAGCAGGTGCCAGCCGTCCCACAGGTACTCGAAGAAGGAGTCGACCGGCGGGTCGATGGTTGCGGTCCGGTTGACCCACTCACCGGTCTCCACGTTCATCGTGGTACCCACGAGATCGAGGTCCGACCGGCGGTCGACCACCGCCCGGAAGGCCCGCTTGCCCGCCTCGAAGTACCGCGCGTCGCCGGTCAGCCGGGACAGGTCGCCGAACTCGGTGATGTTGGTGCCGATCTCGGCCAGCACGTTCTGCGCCCCGCTGACCGCCCCGGTCCGCAGGTTCACAAACCGGTACGGCGCACCGGTCGGCGACGCGGTGAACGCCGGCAGCAGCCGGTCGGCCAGGTCCCGGGCCAGCCGCAGCAGCGCGGAGCGGCCCGTCGCGTGGTAGCCGGACAGCAGGCCGCCGACCATCCGGATGATCGTCTCGAACACCTGGAAGTAGGCGTTGATGTCGAAGCTCAGGTTCTGCTCGCACCACTGGACGGCCAGCTCGAGGTCGTCGTCGAGCTCCATCAGGTACAGCGTGTCCAGCGACTCGACGATCGTCAGCCCGACCGGGTGACCGTTCGCGAAGAAGTCGCTGCCGACACCGGCCAGCGGCCGCAACTCGTCCCGCCCCCAGGCCAGCCGCCGGTAGGCATTCCACGCGACCAGGAACTCCTCGCGCACGGTGGCGGCGACCGTACTGTCCGGTGGCCTGGTTGCCGTCCCCGCCGTCGTCCCCAGGGCGGTCCCCGGTGCGGCCAGGCCCGGCGGCGCCGACAACCACGGTGACGCCGCGGTCAGCGTGCCGGCGGCAGCGAGCGCACGGAGAACCGTACGACGATCCAGTAGGCCAGTGGCAGGCACCATCACGATGTAGCCTCCGTCCGCTACGGTCCCTCGGCGGCGGAAAACACCTTTCGACACCCTAAGGGACCCGCTATCCGGTATCCAGCCTCACGTCGGAATCTCCGGCCAGTCACACGGAAGAGCGGTGGGGTTGCGCTCCTGATCTCAGCCTGGGCGGTATCCACACCGCTGGTGGCTGCTCTGTCAGGGCAGGCATCCCGCCGGTCGGTGCGACCTCGACAGGTCGGGAGGCCGGTCGTTCGGGCGCGGAGGGGGCTGGGATCATGGCGCTGGACGGGTACGGGATCCTCATCGGGCGGGCGGTCGATCGTCGCCGCGAAGGAGCCACCGCAACGCCGCACTACCAGATCCACCTCGTCGACGGCGGTACCGCCGGCTACCGGGTAGCGGTCAACGCCAGGTCCCAGCAGGCGCCCTCGGACCTGCTGTACCTGGTCGAGGACGATCTGCGGCATCCGGTCACCGCCGCGCTGAGCGGCCTCGGCGGCGGCTGGCACGCTCTCGCCGCCCGGCCGGGGGGTCCGAACCTGGACTACGTCCGCGGGAACCTGTTCGACCCGGCACGGATGCGGCTGCTGCCTCCGGAGGTGGACGGCCCGGACAACGACCTCGCCGATCTGCTCGACCACTACGTACAGCGCGCCATCGCCGACCCGGCCGCACTCGTGTACGCCTTCGGGCAGCGCTGGGGCCCGGAGCCGGCCACGCCGGACAAGATTTTCGGGTTCCGGCCCGGCAACGGCGTGCACGACATCCACATGAACCAGGGCAACAGCGGCAGGTTCCGGGCCGACGACGGGGTCTGGCAGGACGGCGGTCTGCTCATCCACCTGCCGGCCGAGTCCCGCTGGGTCGGCATCTTCCTGGCGTTCCAGAGCCAGGTCTGGCACACCGACGACGCCACCGGACACGCCCTGGACGGCGCCCCGCCGCGGCGCGACAGCCGGACACCGGCGATCCGCATCCTCGCCGCGCTGGTCAACCCCACCGGTCCGGCGCCGGAGCGGGAGACGGTCCTCCTCCTCAACGCCTCGCCGGCCCCTGTCGACCTCACCGACTGGCGCCTGGCCGACCGGCTCAACCAGACCTGTGCGATCCCCGCCGGCCGTCTGGCCGCCGGAGCCACCCTCACCGTGCCCGTCGGCAATGGCATGCAACTGGGCAACCGGGGCGGATCCATCACCGTCCTCGACAGCGCCGGCGTGAAGATCACCGGCGTCTCCTACACCGAAGACCAGGCCCACCCCGAAGGCTGGACCATCACCTTCTGACGACACCCGGACAGTCGCCGCCGGGCACGCGCGCTCCGCCCGGTGCGCCGGAGCTCAGGCGTGTACGGGGGGATGCCGGTCGCTCCAGGGCGCCGCCTGCTCGAGTTGGCTGGCCACCCGGATCAGCAGGTCCTCCCGGCCGTAGCCGGCAATGATCTGCACGCCGACGGGCAGCCCGTCCGGGGTCCAGTGCAGCGGCAGGCTCACGGCCGGCTGGCCGGTCACGTTGAACTGCGCGGTGTAGGGGATGAAGCTGACGATCCGCGGCCCCTCGTGGTCGGGGCCGTCCGCGGTGAACCAGCCCAACTCGGGCGGGGGTGCCCCCACCGTCGGGGTTACCAGCAGGTCGTGGCCGCCCCACCACTCCGCCATCCGCCGGGCCCACATCCCCAGCCACATCCGGCTCTGCAGGTACGGCACGACGCCGAGCGCCCGGCCGCCCTGCCGGTAGCCGACATTTCGCGGCTCGATCTCGTCGTCGGCGATAGCGCGGCCGAGCAGCATCTCGAACGCCTGGAGGGAGGCTTCGACGTCGGCGGCGATGATCGTGGTGAAGTGCTGGATGAACTCCGGCTCGAACATCGCGGCCGGCGCGGACTCCTCGACGTGGTGGCCGAGGGACTCCAGCAGGCGCGCGGCGCCGGCCACCGCGGCGCGGCACTCCGGATGGTCGAGGTAGCCCTCGGCGGCTGGCCGGTCCAGTATCCCTATCCGCAGCCGGCCCGGGTCGGCACCGACCTCCTCCCGCAGCGGGCGCGGCAGCGGCGGCGCGTAGTACGGCTCGCCCGGGATCCGCGCGCTGATGACGTCCAGGACGCCGGCCGCGTCCCGTACCGACCGCGTCACCGCGCCGTCGATGGTGGACCCAGCCCAGCCCTCGCCGACAAGCGGACCCTGGCTCACCCGCCCCCTGTTCGGCTTCAGCCCGACCAGCCCGCATTCCGATGCCGGGATGCGGATGGACCCGCCGCCGTCGTTGGCATGCGCGACGGGCACCATGCCGCTGGCTACGGCGGCCGCGGACCCGCCGGACGACCCGCCCGTGGAGTGGTCCGGGTTCCACGGGTTGCGGGCCGGCGGGAAGCTCTTCGCCTCGGTGGTCACGGTGGTGCCGAACTCCGGCACGTTCGTCCGACCGAGGGGAACGAAGCCCGCCGCCCGGTACTGCTCGGCGAGATAGGACGTCACCGGCCACGCCATGTCCCGCAGCGGCCCGATGCCGAACGCCGTCGGCTCGCCGGTCACCGTGCAACCCAGGTCCTTGAACAGGATCGGCACACCGCGGAACGGCCCGCCAGGCAGGTCTGCGCCGGCCTCCTCCCGCGCCGCGTCGAACCGCGTCCAGATCACCGCGTCCAACTGCGGGTTCACCGCCTCGACACGGGCGATGGCCGCCTCCACCAGTTCTTTCGGACTGACCTCGCCCCGGCGAACCAGGTCAGCCTGCGCGGTCGCATCCAGCCATACCGTCTCCACCATGCCGGGAACGCTACCCCCGGTGCTGCCGCCGGGCACCCCTGGCCGGGTCGGGGCCGCCGCGGTCAGACGACCTGTTCGTCCACGAAGCACCAGCGCCAGTCCTCGCCCGGCTGGAAGGACTGCATCACCGGGTGCTGGGTCTGCCTGAAGTGCCCGGTGGCGTGCCGGCGCGGCGAGGAGTCGCAGCAGCCGACATGCCCGCAGCCCAGGCAGAGTCGCAGGTGTACCCAGCGGGTGCCTTCGATCAGGCACTCCGCGCAGCCGTCCGGGGTCTGTGGCTCCGGGGCCGGCCCGAGATCCGCCACATGCTCACACGTTGTCATGGTTCCATCCTGATCCATCAGGGCCGGATGGGCCCGCCGCCGGTCCCGGCAGACGCGGTCTCCTCGCGTGGCGTCGGGACCCTGGCGACGCCGTGTTCGCCGTCCCGGCGGAACCGGCCTGGGCACGCCCAGCCCGCCACCGACCGGCGCAGCACCCCGGGAAACGGGCTGGGCTGCTTTCCGGACCATTCGAGGAATCGCCATTCGCCGACCCGACCCGACCCGACCGACCCGACCCGACCGACCCGACCCGACCGACCCGGCCCGAACCGCCGCCGGTCCGCCGAGCGGAGAACTCGAAAGGACAAGCACATGGCCGACCCCGTTTGGCGTGCCGGTCGGCGGGTAACGCCGAATGACTCTGCCGGCCTGGTATCAGGCGGTAGCCGATGGTGCTCCAACATTACGAGCGCTCTTCATGAATGCGTGGAGCGCCGGACCTGGATTGACCGGGGGAGGTCGGCGGCGTGAGAGAGGACGCGGATGTGGTCGATCTCGTCCGGCTGGCGGGCGAGGGCGACCGGGCGGCATGGGATGCCCTGGTCGATCGGTACGCCTCGCTGGTGTGGTCGGTGTGCCGCCGGCACCGGCTCATCGCCGCGGACGCGGAGGACGTGTTCCAGAGCGTCTGGCTGCGGCTGGTCGAGCGGCTGCGGGATCTCCGAAACCCGGCCGCCCTGCCCGGCTGGCTGGCCACCACCACCGGCCGGGAGTGCCTGCGGGTGACGCGCGCCGGCTGGCGGGAGCAGGCCGAGGAAGCGTTCGACCTGGAGATCCAGGCCCAGCACCGGCAGGACCCGGTCGAACAGGGCCTACTGGCGGAGGAGCTCCGGAAGGCGATGCGGACCGCGTTCGCGCAGTTGCCGAGGCGGTGCCAGCAGTTGCTGTCGCTGCTGATGGAGGATCCCCCGGTCAGCTACGCGCGGATCAGCGAGCGGCTGGGCATGCCCATCGGCGGGATCGGACCCAGCCGGGCGCGCTGCCTGGACAGGCTCCGCGGCTGCCCGGTGCTCGCCGCGTACTTCGGGCCCGTCCGCGACTATGGAGAGGGGTCGGGAGCATGACCGGCCGATGGTGGGACGACGATGACGAGCTGTTGGCAGCGCTGCGGATCGCCCTCGACGAGGACAACGTTCCGTCCCGGCTGGTCCAGCAGGCCAAGGACGTGTACCTGTGGCGCAACGTGGACGACGAGCTGGCGGCGCTCACCTACGACTCATCGGTCGACGCCTCGCCGGTGGTCACGCGCACCGAGGCCGCGCCGCTGCGCACCCTCATCTTCGCCACCGAGCGGCTGACCATCGAGCTGGAGGTCACGCCGGAGGCGCTGTTCGGACAGCTCATCCCGCCGTACTCGGGCGAGGTCGAGCTGGAGTCGGCGACCGGCACCCGGCGGCGAGCCACCATCGACGACCTGGGGGTGTTTCTCATCCATCCCATCCCGCCCGGCTCGTTCCGGCTGTGCTGCCGTACCGCCGAGGACGACTCGGCGATGACCACCTGGATCGTCCTGTAGTGACCGGCTAGCAGCCGGCGCCGATGCAGGTGAACAGCGCGGCGGTGAGCTCGTGCGGGGCGCCGGAGGCGGTGCGGCGCACGTCGGCGAGGGCTTCCGCCGGTGCCCGGCCGGTGGCCAGCCGCCTGTGCAGGGCCAGCATCACCGCCTGGGTGTCCGCGTCCGGTACCGGCAGGATCGGTGCGACCAGGGTGGTGGTGCCCTGTGCCAGTACGGCGGCGGCCACCCCCATCAGCTCGTCGCCGGGCAGTACCCCGGACAGCCCCGCGTCGCACGAGGCGAGGACCAGGACCCGCGGCGCCAGGCGCAACCGCTCCAGGTCGTACACGAACATCGGGCCGTCGGCGAGCTGCAGCGACGACAGCAGGGGCTGGTCGGCGCGGAACCTGCCGTGTGCCGCGACGTGCGCCAGACCCGCCCCGTCCAGTGCGTCACCCACCGCTCGGGTGGTCGCGGCCGGGCCGGTCAGCGCGGTGGCGTCCGGGTAGATCGCGCGCAGCGCCTCGACCTCCGTCGCGCCGTAGGGCAGGTCCGGCCCGCTGATCAGGACGGTACGGCCGCCGGCCCGGTCCCCGAGCCGTTCGCCGGCCCGGTCCTCGGCCCGTTCGTCGGCCCGTTCGCCGGCCCGTTCGCCTGCGCGGTCACGGGCCCGGTCGCCGGCCGGCGCGGACATCGCGGCCCGCCGCCACCAGCCGGCCGACGGCGCGACGCTGACCGGACGATCGGCGGCCGACGGCAGCGCCGCCCAGGCGAGGGTGTGCAGCGCCGCGGTCGGGATGATCACCAGCGGCCGGTCGTCGGTGCTGCGCCGCAGCGGCTGGAGCAACGCCTCATCGAGCTGCCGGGCGGCCGCGTCCGCCGCCGCGGCGGTCTGCTCCAGCGTGCGCGCACCGAACTGGTGCACCAGCCGACGCAGCCAGAACCGCTGGGTGATCACCAGCCGGGTGGCGGCGAGGGTGGGGCCGAGCTCGTGCAGCGTCTGGCCGCGTTCGGTGACCACCACGGCGTGCAGGGTGCCGCCCACGTCGACGAGCTCCACCAGCGCCTGCCGGTCCAGCGCAGCGCGGATCTCGGCCAGGGAGGCGCGCTGCGGCTCATACCGGGTCGGTGCCGGGGCGCGGCGGGCCAGCCGCCGGACCGTGCGCTCGAGGGCCGCCTGCCGCTGGCGCAGCGACGCCGGCCGGGTGCCGGCCGCGTCCGGGCCGCCTCCGGTGCCTTCCGGGCCCCCTCCGGTGCCGAGCAGTTGCCGGAGCTCGGCGAGCGCCTCGCTCATCTCCTCGTCCTGCGGCGGCCGGACCGGCGGCATGGACAGCGTGCTGGCGCGCCACCGCTCGGCCCACCGCAACACCCGCGCCGGGTCGCCGTCCTCCACCGCGAGCCGCAGCCCCAGGGTGGCCAGGTCCGCGGCGTGCGCCGACGCGTACGCGCGCAGGTCGGTACCGCCGAGGTCGCGGCGCTGCCGTTCGACCACCGCCATGCCGGCCCGCAGGGCGGTGTTCGCCCGCCGCCGGTCATCGGCCAGCAGGTGCAGCAGCGCCCGGGCGTAGAAGGCGCGGGACCGCAGGTCGGCCGGGTCGGACCGGCGCGGGACCGTGAGGCCGGCGAGTTGGGCGCGGGCCGTCGCCGGCCGGCCGAGCGCGATCGCCACCTGCGCCGCGACCAGGCGGGCGTCCGCGGCGGCCACCATCCAACCGCTGCGCTCCAGCGCCCCCGCCGCCCGGCGGCTCGCCGCGAGCAGCGCCGCGGTGCGCTCGCCGGCCCGCCACGTGGCGTGGATGGCCACCTCCTCGGCCAGCGCGCGGTAGCTCGGCCGTCGCTGCCGGCCGAACGCCTGCGCGCTCTGCCCGGCGAGCGTGCGGGCCTCGGCGTACCGGCCCTCGTATAACGCGATCCTGGCCAGCACCAGCCGGGCGAGGTCAAGGTACGCGGACAGGTGCAGCCGCTCGTGCTCGCGCACCGCCCGCTCGGCCACCGCCCGCGCCTCGACCAGCAACCGCCCTGCCAGCAGCACCTCGCTGCGGTCCAGCAGCCCCACCGCGTCCGCCGTGCCGGCCCGGTCGAGCATCTGGTCGACCTCGTCGAAGGCCTCCAGCGCGGCGATCAGGTCGCCTCGCCACGCCGCCACCAGCCCCAGGTTCTGGCTGGCTCCGGCCGCGGCCGCCGCGTGGCCGAGCCGCCGGTGCAGGGCCACCGCCTGGCGCAGGTCGCTCTCGGCCTGGCCGAACCAGCCACGCCGCGACCGCAGCATGCCGCGGTTGTTGTGCAGGACGGCCAGAGCCTCCAGGTCGCCGGCCCGGCTGAGCAGGGGCAGCGCCGCGGACAGGCGTTCGTCCGCCTCGTCGAGCCGCCCCTCGAGCTGCAGCAGGCCCGCCCGCTGCAACTCCACCCTGGCCAGGTCGGTGCCGGTCAGCGCCTCGGCGGCCCGGTCGAGGTCGGCGTGCGCGGCCGCCGTCCGCCCCGCGTAGGCCAGCGCCAGCGCGCGGCTGATCCGGGTATGCGCCGCAAGATCGGTGGCTCCGACCCGTTCGGCCAGCCGGACGGCGCGGCCCAGGTGCTCGGCCGCCGACACCACGTCCTGCTCGGCCCGGGCCGCCATGCCCAGCGCGCGCTCCGCCTGCGCCGCGGCCAGGTCGTCGCCGGTCCGCGCCGCCTCCGCCAGGACCCCTTCCGCCACGGTCCGCGCCTGCCGGGAGTCGACGTCGGCGAGCCGCAGGGCCGCCTCGGCACGCCGGAACGCGGCGCCGGTCTCGAGCGTCGGCAGCGCCGGCGCCGCACCGCGGCGCGCCTCCCTCGACATGCCATTAGCTCCATGGGAGTGGACAGAACACCCCGTGGCCGTATCAGATCATGTGCGTTGGCGCTCCGCCAAACGGGGAACAATCACGGGAGGCGAAATGGGCAACCGAATCGAGCTGCTCAACCACGTCCAGGGTTTGCCGCGGGAACCGCCACGCGCGGTGGCCGACCTTGATGCGGAAATCAGGGCATTCACGCAGAACCTGCCGGCGACCGGCCGCCCGACCACCGTTGCCGTACTCGACAGCGGCGTCGGCCGGCACTGGTACCTCGCCGACCGGACGATTCCGGTCGGCGGCGCCGGGGGCGGCGACGAGTGGTGGGATCTGTCGAGTCCGGTGCTCCCGCGCGAGATCGGGCACGGCGGGGCGGTCGCCGGTGTCGTCCGGCAGTTCGCGGCGCGGGCCACGATCCTCTCGCGGCGGGTGATCGACCGGGACGGCGCGAGCCACGACGACGTGCTGGCCCGGGCGATCCGGGACCTCATCAAGTACAGCCCGGACGTGCTGAACCTCTCCCTCGGCCCCGGGCGCCACCCCGACGGGTCGATTACCGCCACGCCGCGGACCGCGGCCGCCATCGCCGCGCTGCAGGGGGCCTGCGGCACGATCGTCGTGGTGGCGGCCGGCTACAAGAACGACAACTGGCCGCAGGCCGAGCTGACCGAGCCCGGGGAGCGCACTGTGATCGTCGGCGCGACGGAGCCGGACGGGAACATGGCAACCTTCAGCGACGACCGGGACGTGCGGATCTGGGCCCGGGGGCGCGGCGTGCTGGTCCCGTTCCTGTACTGGAACGGCCTGGTGCGGCTCGGCGAGACCGACGACGACGAAACCGCGCAGCCGGACGCGACCGGCACCGAGGACGAGCCGACGCCGATGCGGTTCGCCGGCTGGGCGGAGTGGACCGGTACGTCGTTCGCCGCGCCGGCCGTGGCGGGTGCCGTGGCCGACGCGATCGGGCAGAACCCCGGCACGTATGACCACCGGGAGCGGCGGCTGGCCGGGCTGCAGGCTGTCCTGGACGCCGCCGTCGTAGACAGCTACCAGCGCCGGGTGCTGAGTGCGCGGTCCAGCCTCAACACGTTCTACAGCGATCCCACCCGCTGAACGGATTGCGCTGAATTACCGTTGGTAACTGCTTTCGGCACGCCGGAGGGCATTTCCGCACACATCATTCGAACTGCGCGGGACGGCATTCTGATGGAATGACGGAGGATGGGACGCGGGCTCGCGCGGCGAGCCAGCGACCCGTCCTCCTCTTCCGCTGGCCGGGCACCCGCCATCTGCGGGGCCCCCGGGGGCGCAGGCGCGTGCGCCAGCGGCTGAACCGTTGGCAGCCGCCGGTCCGTGCATAGCGCAAGACCGGAGCGCAGCGCCGGACGGTCCCCCGCACACGCGGACGTGGCGCCCGACCCGTACCAGATGGGTGACACGTGGCCGACCACGAGACCCTCGGGATCCAAGTCCCGTGTCCGCCGAGGTGCAGCCCGTTCCGCGGCGAGGAGCTGGCTGCCGAGAGCAGGGCATGGATCAGGTCCTACGGCATCGCCGACCCGGTGCACGACTACGCCGACCTCGCGTTCTTCAGCATGCCGCTCACCGTCTCCCGAGCACGGATGCGCTGGCTCTGCGACTACTTCCAGTGGCTGTTACCGACCGACGACCTGCTCGACCGGCCCGCCTTCCTCGGCGCCGACCCGGTGGGTGTGCGGCGGCTCATCGACGGCCTGGACCGCGTCGTGGAGGGCGGCTCCGGACCGTGGCACAGCCCTTACGTCGCCGCGTTCGCGGACCTGTGGCGGCGGATCGTTCCGGACCTGTCCCGGGCGCAGGCCGCCCGCCTGGCCGGGTACTGCCGCGACTACGGCGAAGGCCTGATCTTCATGGCGGAACAGCGGCGCGGCGGCCGGGTGCCGCCGTTCACCGAGTTCCTGACCATGCGACGCAAGGAGTCCGTCGGCGACGTCTGCCTGATGCTCATCGAGTACTCCACCGGGACGGACGGCACGGGACGGCGCGGCGATCTCGATGAGATCCGCGCGGTGTTCGGCGACTACGCGATCGTCACCCAGGACCTGCTGTCGTACCGGAAGGAACAGCAGGACGGAGACCTGCTGAACTGCATCGACGCCTACCGACTGCAACGCGGCTGCTCCCGCGAGGCGGCTTTTGCCGCGGTGACCGCGATGGAGCGCCGGCTCCGGGACCGGTTCATCGAGCTGACCGGGCATTCCGGACCCCACCCGGGCGTCTACGCGGACGGCTGCCGGCTGTTCATCGCCGGCTACCTGGCCTGGACGTTCAGCGCCGCCCGTTACCGCGAAACGGACCGCAGCGCGTGAACCGGGCGACCCACCCGCCGGCCGAACGCCCTCCAGCGGACCTCGAACACCGCCCCGTGCCGGATCGGCCGGCCTCATCCTCCGGTGGTGCCGACCGTGCAGGCGGTGTGGTGCGCGGCTGCCGCGGCGGCGGCGCCGTGCTGGTGCCTACCCTCCCGGCCGGCCAGCAGGTGGGTGGTCCGGGGTGCACCGCCCCCGGGCAGGAAGGCGCTGGCCGCGGCCAGGCACGGGACGTCCGCCGCGGTGACCCTTGTGTGCTGGCGCTGGTGCTCGGCCCAGGTGGCCACGGTGTAGCTCTCCACCATGCGGCCGGGTTCGGCGGTGTCCTGGTACAGGCCCCACCGCATGGCCCCGTCGCGGCGGCGCTGCTGGCTCACCGACCGCATCGCGGCGGTGAACGCCCCGACGTCGCCGGGGTCGATGCGCCACTCCAGCTGCACGAGCACGGGGCCGTCGTCCTCGCCGTGTTCGATCATGACGACCGGGTCGGGCCATAGCCGCGCCGAGGACGGGTCGGTGTCGGCCCGGCCGGTCAGCCGTAGCTGCGCGGACAGCCCGGTTGCGACGACCAGGCCGACCGCGGCGCCGAGCAGCGCCGTGCGGGGGCTGGTCCCGGAGGCCACCGCACCCCAGGCGGCGGCACCGGCGGCCATCGATCCCTGGAAGACGAGCATGTACACCGCGATGGCCCGGCCCCGGACCCAGGATGGCAGGATCGCCTGCATCGTCACGATGACCACGGATATGAACATGATCGACGCCGCCCCGGCCACCAACAGGGCCAGGCACGTCACCGCCAAGCTGGTCGTGGCGGCCACCACGCAGGTGGCGGCGGCGTAGCCGACCGCTGCCAGCGCGATCACCCCGTCCGCGGGCACCACCCTGCGGATCCGCGGCAGCGCGAAGCCCGCGACCACCGCGCCGCCGCCCAACGCGGCCGACAGGATGCCGAACTGTCCGGCGCTGGCATGCAGGCTCCCCCGCGCGACGACCGGCAGCAGGGCGGTCAGCGCGCTCGCGAACAGCATGAACAGGGCCGCCCTGGTCAGGACGATCTGGACGCCGACGGCGTTGCGGACGTACCGCACGCCGGTCCGGACCGCCGAGACCAGGTGCTCCGCGGGCAGCCCCGCGGAGGCCGGCTCGCGCCGCCATCCGTACACCGCGACGATCATCGCCACGAACGAGGCCGCGTTGAGGAAGAAGACCCAGGCGGGTCCGAGCGCGGCGACCACCACCCCACCGAGGGCCGGCCCGATGGCCGCCGCCGCGTTGATCCCGATCGCGTTCAGGGCCACCGCGGGCGCCAACTCGCTGCGCGGCACAAGCTCGGGGGTCATCGCCGCCCAGGCGGGAAGGTTGAGCGTGGCTCCGATGCCGAGCACCAGGGTGAGCCCGAGCAGGATCGCCGGGGTCACGCTGCCGTTGACCGTCAGGACGCCGAGCACCCCGGCCGCGGCCAACATGAGAACCTGCGAGCCGATCAGGAGGCGCCGCCGGTCCACGATGTCCGCCAAGGCGCCGGCGAGCAGCGCCAGGCAGAACGCCGGGACCGCGGCCGCGGTCTGCAGCAGGGCGACCTGCCCGGGCGAGCTGGTCAGCGACGTCATCAGCCAGGCGGCGCCGACGGTGTGCATGAACGTGCCGATGTTGGAGACGAGCCCGGCCAGCCAGATCCACCGGAACAGCTTGATCCGCAGCGGGCTCCACGCGGTCGGGCCGTCCGCCGGCCGCCCGGCCGGGGCCTGCCGGGCCGGGGTCTGCCCGGTCGGGGTCTGCCGCCCGGGCGGTTCCGCCGTCGTGGACAGGTCTGGTGGCGGGTCGGACGCAGTCGCGGTCATGTGCCGAACCTTTCGACGATGGGTGGCGCGGGCGGGACAAACGGTCCGCGGGGGCGAGCCTCAGGCCTGGTCGCGGTCGGCGCCGGCGAGCTGGTCGAAGCAGTAGTAGATCGCCATCACGCCGTGCACGGCGAGGGTCGCGATCGCGTTGACGAACGCCAGCCCGATGGTGGCCAGGTAGAGGATGTTGCCCATGCCGAAGCGGCGCAGCGCCGCCCGGCTGGCCACCGGGTCGACGTGCTCGTGCAGCAGCCGGGTGTCCCTGGTCACGGCGATCCACAGCGCGCTGTAGGTCAGCCCCATGGCCAGCATGGTCGCGCTGTAGATGGCGGCGGCCAGGTGCGCGTCGGCGCCCGCGGTGAGGTACTCCGCGATCATCCGGGTGGGGAACGGGATCGCCGAGACGATCAGCAGCAGGGCGAGGTTGACGAACAACACCTGCCGGTTGACCGTCCTGACCTTGCCGAACACCGTGTGGTGGTTGACCCAGATGATGCCGATGACCAGGAAGCTGACCAGGTAGGCCAGGTAGGACGGCCACTGGTGGGTCAGGAAGACTCCCAGCTGGCCCGGCTCCAGCTCCTTCCGGCTCGGCACCACGAGGTCGAGGACGAGCAGGGTGATGGCGATGGCGAAGACCCCGTCGCTGAACGCCTCCACCCGCCGGCCGCTCATCGCCCCGCGCATGCTGGTGGGCGCAAGCGCGTCCTGTTGGTCGGTCATGTCCTCAGCCACCTCTGACCCCGGTCCCGATGTGCTCCGTCGCGGCCGGTCACCCGGCGCGACCCTTGCCGGCCGCCGCGCCCGGGCCGCCGTAGCCGTCCAGGTCCGGGGCCCCGTCGAACTCGCGCAGCAGCCGGTAGGCGTGCGCGGCGGAGACCAGGGTCACGTGGTGGTGCCAGCCGCGGAACGAGCGCCCCTCGAAGTGCTGCAGCCCGCACTCGTCGGACAGCCGCTGCAGGTCGTGGTCGACCTGGCCGCTCAGCTTGAGCAGGCCGACCAGGTTCGGCAGCCCGGCCCGGTTCAGGTTGGTGATCCACAGCCCGGCTGGCCGTGGGTGGCCGAGGGGCCACTCCGCCACCAGGTGCCGCGGCGGGAGGTGCCCGTGGCCCGGCACGATGCGGCTGAACTGCTGGCCCTGCCCGAGCGGCGTCAGCGCGAACGCTGAGCAGCCGCCACGGGCCTGCCTTCCGGACCAGCCGACCACGGTGCGGTTCGCGGTCGGGATCGCCCCGGCAATGCCGACCACCGTCAACGGGCGCTCGGCGCCGGCCCGGCACCGCAGCGCGCGCGTCGACCGCACCGGGGCGTCGCCGCTGACCTGCACCGCGTAGCGCAGCCGACGCGCCTCCAGCCCGCGGAGCAGCGGCTCCAGCCGGTGCTCGTGCCGGCCGTCCACCAGCACCGGCGCCGGCGGCAGGCCCCAGCGGTCGATCAGCTCGTCGAGCGCGTCGAGCACGTAGCACCACCAGGGCTGGTGCCGTTCCGCGGCCGGCACGCAGGCGCTGGCCCGCCGCTTCAGGTCGTCGTCCCAGCACCGCGGCATCGCCAGCCGCCAGGTGATCGGACAGCTTCCGTTGTCCGCGGCGAGGAACAGGGCGAGCCCTAGCTGGCCGTTCACCATCCGGCCGAGCGACGGGGCGTACTGCCTGGCCACCGCCACCGAGTTCTGGCCGTGCTTGGGGAACGCCACCTCCCGTAACACCCACGCCCGCGGCCGCAGGGTGGCCGACAGCATGGCGGCCAGGTTGCGGCGAACCGCCCGCTCGTCCCACGGGCTCTGGTTGAGGAACTGCTGCAGCGACTGCTCGGCCCGGTAGCCGACCACCTCGTCGGCGATCCGGCGCAGCGACTTGCGCCCGGGGACCGAGACCAGGCCGCGTACGTACACCTCGGCCCACCGGCGTTGGTCAGCCCTGGCCAGCGACCAGAACAGGTCCGCACAAAGGTCGGGCAGGTCACGCAGATCGCGGACCGCGGTGTGAGCCATGACGTCATCGCGATCATCGACCGCAACGGCTTGTGCCTTACTCGACATTGCTCCTCCCGGAGGCTCCGGCCGTCTCTTGGGGTGGGCAGTAGCACAGAAGGTGGGCGGCGATGGCCGAGGCGTGCGGGGCGTACGCCTGCCGCCAGGCCTGGAAGGCGAGCCACGCCGCCTGCTCGTCGCGCTCGGCGGCCAACCCGGCCTGGACCGCTGTCTTGACTGTGTCGGGGAAGTCGCTCTCCTCTCTGCCATGCAGGCTGACCGGCGGCGCCGGCACGGCGACCCGCAACTGGCCGGCGAGCTCGTCCAGGCACGCCGTCCCGGAGCGCAGCAGCGCGCGTGCGTACGGCATCGCCGCGCTGGGCGCGATTGCGTCGACCAGGGCCGCGGTGTCGAGGGCGATCACCATCGCCTCCAGCCAGCACAGGTTCCCGTTGCGCGGCAGGTTGACCAGCACGGGATACGCCGAGTGCGTGGTCCGGATGTCGCTGAACCACTCGTCCCACTCGGTCAGCAGCGGGTCGATGTGCCGGCCTGACCCACCGCGCAGGTACCTGGCGAGCAGGTCCTCAGCGTCGGGCGGGCGGACCGCCTGGCTGGCCAGCCGGCGGACCGTGCGCTCGCGGCGGCCGTACGCCGCGGCGACGGTGACGAGGTAGCCGGCGAAACAGACCACCACCACGCTCGCCGTCGCCCAGGTGAGTACCGCGACGAACTGCCCGAGCAGGTTGCTCCGGCCGATGTCGGTGCGCAGGAACAGGCCGATGATCGCACCGGGGTCGGCGCGAACCCCACCCGTGGAAACGGCCAGCAGGACAAATCCGTTCACCAGCCCGATCAGCCAGCCCAGCAGGACCGCGAGCATGGCGATCGGCCCGACCATGTCGACGGCCCGAGGTCGCCCGCTCTCGCCGCGGCCGGGCCGGACCGCCACCCTGGCGGTTGCCAGCGTGACCCGGAGCGTCCGGTGGACCAGCCTGGAGGAGCGGTTCCGGGGGACCAGTACGGTGCGGGCCACGCTGCCGATGACCGTACCCAGAACAACCCATCCGAGCGCGAACTCCGTTGTCGCGATCAGCTGGTGCACATGATCGCCCCGCTCTCTCATCAGGAAGGCTGTGCAGACGGAAGGAGCAGGTCCGTGTGGCGCCGCTCGACGCTCATGGCTGAAGTCTTGTAAGCGCGGCCGCCGAATCACAGCACGTAGTTATGCTGGTACTGCCAGTTCTACCTTCGTGGAGGAGCCGAAGTTGGGGGGAGTGCTTGCCGGGAGACGACCGGGGGAGGAGCGAGCTAGCACGCTTCCTGCGCAGTAGGCGGGAGCGGATCAACCCGACCCAGGTCGGCCTGCCGGTCACTCGCCGCCGGCGCAGTCCAGGGCTCCGCCGCGAGGAGGTCGCGGTACTCGCCGGCCTCAGTTCTACCTGGTACGCATACCTTGAGCAGGGTCGCGACATCCGACCGTCCCCCGCGGTGCTGGACAGCCTGGCCCGGGTGCTGATGCTGTCCGAGCACGAACGGCAGTACATGCACCTACTTATGTTCGGCCACCGGCCCCGGCCCCGGCCGCGGGCGCACCGGCAGCTGGTCTCGGTGACCGAGATGGTCGGCCAGCTCATCGACTGCTACGGAAAGGTGCCGTACCCGATCTACGCCTTCGACGAGATCGCCGACCTCATAGCCTGGAACGAGGCCGCCGCCGAGTGGTACACCGACTTCGGCCGGCTGCCCGAAGGTCGCCGGAACATGATGTGGTGGCTGCTGGTCGAACCCGAGGCGCGCGAGCGGCTGGCCAACTGGGAGGAGGACTGCCGGGATATCGTGGCCCGGTACCGGTCCTACGTCGCAATGCGGCACGGCAACCCGAAGGTCAGCAGGTTCATCGCCGACCTGCAGGGCGCCAGCTCCGAGTTCACCCGCTGGTGGGTGGAGCATGAAGTGCACGGCCAGGCGCGGCGGCCCAGGACATTCCGGCATCCCCGGCTCGGGCTGCAGACGATGCA
>WNFU01011922.1_pt1 | contig 20130 bp, 19 predicted proteins | sample 5400121 | NCBI WGS metagenome assembly WNFU01 (sample SAMN13153360, study PRJNA577476) | soil metagenome | isolation source: 100 cm soil or saprolite under grassland replicate 1 | place: USA:California | collected 2016-06-15 | reverse complement strand
CCCGGACCTGGGCGGCAAGGTCGGTCAGCTCCTGGCGGGTGGGCGGCTGGATGGTGACGGCGTCCAGGGCGCGGCGCAGTTCGGCTTGGCGGACGCGCAGCTCGGCGAGCTTGGCGCCCTGCTGTTCGACCCGCTGGCCGCAGGTCTCAGCCGACATGGTGCCGGCTTCGAAGGCGTCCAGGTAGCGTTCGATGGTCGCCTCGGCCTTGCGGATCTGCTCGGTGACGATGGCAAGCTCGGCCTGGTGCTGCTCGTGCAGCAGCTCGGCCTGGGTGCGGGAGGCGGCCACGGCCTGCTCGAACAGGTCGGTCTGCTGGAAGGTGGCCAGCAGCGCGTCGATGACGGCCTGGTCGAGCAGGTCGGCGCGCAGCCGCTCGGCAGGGCAGGTGGCAGTGCCGTAGCGCTGCCGGGAGAAGCAGACGTAGTAGGGGTAGCGGCGCAGCTTGCCGTGCGCGGCAGCGCCGACGAACGCCTTGCCGCACCGCTGGCAGCGCACCCGGCCGGCAAGCAGGTACTCGGAGGCGTTGCTGGCCCGCTTGGAGTGGGCGTCGCCGCGCTGGTCCATCAGCGTTTGGACCGCGTCGAAGGTGGCCTGGTCGACCAGCGGCTGGTGCCGGCCGGGGTGCCAGGTGTCACGGAAGAACACCTCGCCGAGGTAGACGCGGTTGCGCAGCACGGTGCGCACGGCCATGTGGCCCCAGGGCTTGCCGGCCTTGGTGCGGTGGCCGTGGCCGTTGAGCCAGGTGGCGATGGCGTGGGCGCCCAGGCGATGGTTGGCGTAGTGGTCGAAGATGACCGGGACCAGCGGCGCCTCGGCCGGGTGCGGGTGAAGGACGTGGGTCTTGTCCGCGGTCGTGCGGACCTGGTAGCCGTAGGGCCGGTAGCCGCCGCACCACTCCCCGCGGGCGGCTTTGCGTTCCATGCCGCCGATAACCCGGTCGATGATGGTGGCGCGCTCGAACTCGGCGATCACCCCGAGCATCTGGACCAGCATCCGCCCGGCGGCGGTGGAGGTGTCGAACGGCTCGGTCGCCGAGCGGAACGCGACCCCGGCGGCGTCCAGCTCGTCGAGGATCTGCGCCAGCCCGCGGACGGTGCGGGCCAGCCGGTCGACCTTGTAGACCAGCAGCAGGTCGTACAGCCCGGCGCGGGCGTCGGCCAGCGCGCGCTGGAGGCCGGGGCGGTCAAGGGTGGCGCCGCTTTGGTTGTCGGTGTATTTGCGGACCAGGGTCCAGTTGTCTTGGCTGTTTGTGTAGGCGGCGAGCTTGGCGTCTTGCAGCTCGATCGAGAATGGCTGGTGCTGTTCGTCGGTGGACCGGCGGGTCAGGGTCGCGACTCGGGTTGGCATCGGAATCGTCCTTTGCTAGCGGTCGGGCTGGGAGAAACGGGCGAGCCGGCGAAGGTGGGCGACCAATTGGCCGCGCGAGAGGGTCTCGGGCGGCTCGGAGGGGTTGAGCGACCGGATCGTGACCTCGGCTGGCTCCAGGGCTGCCAGGATCTCCAGCAGCACGCTGGGGCTGCGGCCAAGCCGCTCAAGGCTGTGGACCAGCAGCAGCCCAAAGGTGCGCTTGCGGGCGTCGGCGAGCAGACGCCGCAAGGCGGGGCGCTGCCGGACAGCCGTGTTGCCGGAGACCTCGCGGTCGAGGTAGGCGCGCACGTGCACGAGCCCGCCCGGCTGCTCGCCGATCCAGGCGTTGAGCGCTCGCCGTCGTCGTGCCAGCGCGCCAAGGACGGCTGGCTCGTTGTTGGGGATGCGGTCATAGATGGCAACCCGATCAGCCATGACAGCTCCTCTCCCGCGAGAAATCCAAATCCGGGTTCCCGCGAATTCGACCGGATTTTGTGATTTCTTTTTTCGCTCCAACTCGACGTTTTTGTCAAGCAAGCACCGGTGATAATGGAAATAGCCCGGTGGCCACCTTTGGTGGGGTGGCGACCGGGCCACAAGCAGGCGGTCAGGAGGGTTGTCGTTGTGAATGCTGGTTTCGTTCGCGGACCAGCGCCAGCAACCGCGCCAGCGCGGTGATCGCCTCGCGTTCCTGCTCGGGGGTGAGCGGCACGTAGCGGGCAGGGCCAAGCACCACGCCGCCAGGCTGCGGCGCCGCCGCACCCCCAGCAGCGCCGCCGTGGGTGTGCTGGGCCTTGGCAGGCCGCGAGCCGGACACGCCGGGAGCTGAACGCTCAGCCATGCTGGCGGCAGGCGGGTCGGCCGGCCGGGCTGGTGGACTGCCCGAAGACCAGCACGTCCTCGTGGGCCACGACGTGGACGGGCAGGCCGGCGGCGCGGTACTTGCGGGTGTTGTCGATCTGGAAGAACGACGCCCGGCCGACCAGCCGGTCCTCGCGCAGGCCGGCGAGCAGCGCGACGTTGCGCTCGACGGGGGTCAGGCCGGCGCGCTCGGCGGCGCGGGCGACCTGGCCGGGCAGGTCGACCAGCGCGCCGTGCCAGCGCCACGGGCGGGTGGTGAGCACCACCAGGCCGCCGGGGCGGAGCACGCGGCGGCAGCCGGCAAGGATCTGCTCCACCCCGGCCAGCAGCCGGGCGGGGCTGGTGTTGCCGAGGTTGTCGGGGTTGGCGGAGTAGCGGTGGTCCCACTTGGCCACGCCTTGCCCGGGGCGGGTGCGGACCTGGCCGTGGTTGTAGGCGGCGTTGGTGTAGGGCGGGGAGGTGAGCACCAGCGCGACCCGGCCGTGCAGCTCGCCGGGCACCAGGTGGACCAGGTCGCGGGCGTCCCCGCAGAGGACCTCGGCCGTCCCGGGCGCGCCGGCGGCCAGGGCCAGGGCGAGGTTGGCCTCGGCCAGCCCCGCCCAGCGGGGCTCCAGCTCGACGCCGACCGCACGCCGGCCCAGGTGGACGGCCTCGACCAGGGTGGTGCCGATCCCGCACATCGGGTCCAAGACCAGCTCCCCGGGGGTGGTGTAGGCGCTGATCGCGGTGCGGGCGATGGCGGGCAGCATCTTGGCGGGGTGCGCGCCCGAGGCGCGAAGGTAGCGGCCCTGCCGCTGCCAGCGGGAGGGGGTCTGCGCGGTGGCCCAGACCGACAGCGGCAGCTCGCTCGGCATGGGCGCGGGGGTCGGCGTGGTGGCGGTCATGTGGCGCACATCCCTTCGCACTCGTTGCCGAACCCGTCGATGACCGCGCGGTCGGCCGGGCCGTCGAGGGCGACCTGGTCGAGGGGGACCAGGGAGCGGTGCACGAACGCCTCGCCCCGCACGAGCGGGCCGCCGGCGCGGGGAGGGCCGCGGCGGATGGCGCGGTCGAAGGCGACCGCCTCGGCCCACTGGTCGGGGGTGGTGTCGCGCAGCTCGGCCCAGCGCAGGTCGGCCTGCAGCGGGCAGCCGACACAACCGGAGCTCGGGGCGACCCACCCGCGCGCGCCGAGCCACCGCTGGCAGTCGGAGCGGCTCAGGCCGCGTTCGATGAGCGGGAAGCGCCAGCGGACGGGGGCGGCGTCGACGCGGGGAGCGCGGGCAGCGTCCTCACGCGCCAGGCCGAGCCACAGCTCGACCTGGGGGCGGCCGGCCGTCCGCCACAGCTCGCCCACCGTGCGGCCAACGGGAGCCGCGCGGTAGCGGGTGGCGCAGCGCGCCGGCAGGCGCCGAGCGCGCCCGTCACCGTCGGCGACCAGCAGCGGCAACCCTGCCCAATCGTGGCTGGCCGGGTCGAGCGCGTCGTCGCGCAGGCTGCCGGCCCCGACCCGGCAAGACGCCACCCCGGCGCTGCGAGCGACCCGGGCCAGCCGTCCCAGGTGCTCGGCGACCGCGCGGCGCTCGAACCCGGTGTCGGGGAAGACGACCGCGTCCAGCCGGGGTAGCTGCCCAGCCAGCGACATCAGCAGCAGGCTGGTGCTCGGCGTCCCGCCACCCAGCACCAGGACGCGAAGCACCCGCCGCGACCGGCGCAGGATGGGTCGCTCAGCCATGACCGACCACCCCCGCAGCGGTGCCAGGGCCGTTGGGCGCCAGCCGACAGAACACGAGCACGTCCTCGTGGACGGGCAGGTGGACCGCCACGCCGCGGGTTCGGGCGTTGCGGGTGTTGGTGCGCTGACGCAGCGACGGGCGCGCCAGGAGTCGGCTGCCGCGGACCGCGGCGTGCAGGGCGACCACGTGCTGCAGGTAGGCCAGGCCGGCCTGCTGGGCGAGCTGCACGGTGGCAGCGGCCAGGTCGAACAGGCGGCCCTGGGGGCGCGGGTTGCGGGTCACGGTGACCAGGAAGCCGCCGGGGCGCAGCACCGTGGCGCAGGCGGCGTAGACCTCGGCCATCGCATCGAGGTAGCGCTGGCCGCGGGCGTGGCCGAGGTTGGCGGGGTCGGCGGAGTAGTAGCGGGTGCCCGGCACCCGGGAGCTGCCGCCCTGACGGTAGGCGGCCATGCTCATGGTGGAGATGTCGCAGCCGTACGGTGGGGAGGTCGCGACCAGGTCGACGGTCCCGGCCCGCTCGCCAAGCAGCGCGGGAAGGGCGCGGGCGTCGCCCTCCACGACCTCGGCGCGCTCGGCGTGTGCCCGGTCCAGGGCGTAGGCGAGGTTGCGGCGGGCCAGGGTCGCCCAGCGGGGCTCCAGCTCCACGCCGACCGCTTGCCGGCCCAGCGCGGCGGCCTCCACCAGGGTGGTGCCGATGCCGCACATCGGGTCGACGACCAAACCGCCGGGCGTGGAGTAGGTGGTGATGATGCGGCGGGCCAGCTCGGGCAGCATCTTGGCGGGGTGGACGCTGGTGGCGGGCAGGTAGCGGCCGGCCCGCTGGGTCTTGGCGGTGGCTTGTGCGCATGGCCAGATGGCCAGCGGCACCGCCTCGGAAGCGGTGGTGGGTGGGGTCATGGTGGGGTGTGGCCCCGGTTGCGCCTACCCCATAACCAGCTTTCACCCCTGGAATTTCGACATCGCGAGTCGAGGAAATCTCTGATGGCTCGTGTGGGTGCGATCCAAGACCAAGGCACCAGGTGCTGCCGGCCGGTGTCGTGGGAGTCTCGTGGCGTCGCTGCGGGCGTGCGCGCGCTGACGTTGCCGCGTGACCGGGACGTGCTGTCACCGACTGTCACGCCACCATCACCGTGCTGAGCTGCACTGTCAGCGCACTATCACGCCACCGTCACGCCCCAGCATCGCGAGCATCGAGCCCGGCGGCCGGGCGCCCACCCGGTGCTCGACCATCACCGCGCCATCACACGACTCGCAAATACCTACCGGAATCCCATCACGCAACCATCACCCGGTCTCAGCGCGGCGTGTGACGGAAAACTGATAGTCGGCAGTGGCGTCATTCGGCTCATCCCGATTTGTGTTTTCGCAGGAGGAGCCGACATGGCCGACGAAGCCCCGTTTCCGTTCGACACCCTGGAAGCCACCTTCACCGCGCTTGTCAGCGGCCCCGCCCCGCTGGCCCTGGACGGCCGCGCGGTCGGCCGCGGGCTGCCCGCCCGGCTGCTGCCCCTGGGCGAGCTCCGGCGGCTGCTGCTGGACGCAAGCCTTGGCTTCGCCGCCCGCGACGCCGCCCTCGCCGTGCTCGTCGACCGCGCCAAGACCCACGGCGGCACGGCCACCATCGGCGTCGCAGGCGTCCTGCTGCCCGGCCTTCGCCGCGCGGCCGCGCCGCTGGCCCTGGCCAACCCGCAGCGGATCTTCGACCTCCAGGCCGAGGTGCTGGCCGGGCTGCTGGAGGCCATCGCGGCCTTCCCCGCCCCTGCCCACCAGGTCGACCGGGTCGCGGCCCGGCTGGTCTGGGCGGCGGTCCACGCCGCCGAGCGGCTGCTGGACCGCGAACGCATCTGGCATGCCCGCACCACCGGCATGCCGCGCGGCTCGGCCCCGCCGCCCCGCCCGGCCGGCCATCCCGACTTCGTGCTGGCCCGCGCCGTCCACGACGGCGTGCTCTCAGCCGAGGACGCCGAGCTGGTCGGCGAGACCCGCATCGGCCGGGTGCGGCTGTGCGACCTGGCCCGCGCGCAGGGTGCGCCGTACAAGACCCTGGCCAAGCGCCGCGACCGTGCCGAGCGGGCGCTGGTCACCTGGCTTGCCCGAGATCGGATGTCGAATTTCGGGGGCCGCGCCCCGGTTTTGGGTCGGACGGGTGCTCGTGGCGACCGCCGGACGAGCCGGACACCGGTTGCGCCGCCGTGGCCCTGACACCCCCGAGAGGAGGCAAGGCCCCGGCCGCCCAGCGCCGCCTCGAGCCACCCACCGCCCCAATGGCCCTCGTCCCTGTCCAGGAGCCACCGGGCCGCCACCCGCCCGTTGCTGCTCGCGCACCGACCGTGGAGGCCACCATGTCCGCGCACGTCGCCCGCCTGCTCGCGGGCCTGGCCAGCACCACGACCAGGCCGACCCCACCCATCCCGGCCCTGGCCGCCGTCATCGCGCAAGCCGCCGACCCGACCCTTCAGGGGGTCATCGGCCGCGCCCGCAACGTCGTGGTCGGCCTGCTGGTCGCGCTGGCCACCCTGCAGCTCACCATCGCCGGGGTCCGCTACCTGTTCGCCGCCGGTGAGCCCGAGCAGCTCGACAAGGCCAAGCGGGGCGTGCGCGCCGCGGCGATCGGCTACGGCCTGGCCGCGCTGGCGCCCGGGCTGGTCGCCCTGCTCCGGCAGATCGTCGGGGTGTGAGCCCGATGCGCCACTCCCTGCTTGCGCGCGGCATCACCACCGTGGCGGCCGCCACCCTGGCGATGCTGCTTGCGGTCCTGCTGCTGGCTGGCGCACCAGCCCGGGCAGCCCAGCCCACGCCCAGCTCGACCGGCCCGCCCGGCCCCTCGGGTACGCTCGGCCCACCGCCGACCCCGACCACCACCACCGCCCCAACGCCACCCGCCACCGCCCCGCCGACGACCTCGCCGTCCGGGGGTGACGGCACCGACCGGCTGCCGTTCCCGTTCGGCAACGGCCCCGGCTTCCCCGACATTGCCGGCCGCGTCCGCGACGCGGTCAACGGCTGGTTCCGCGACCTGGTCGCAAGCTCCCTCGGCCCGCTGCTGGACATGGTCGCCCGCACCGTGCTGGCCACCCCCGACCTGGCCGCCGCCGGCAGCCGGGTACGCGAGCTGTGGTGGGTCTCGGCCGGGATCGCCAACACCGCGTTCGTGCTGCTGGTCACTGCGGGCGGGGTGCTGGTCATGACGCACGAGACCCTGCAGACCAGCTACGGCGTCAAAGAGGTCGCGCCGCGCCTGGTGGTGGCGTTCCTGGCCGCCAACCTCAGCCTCGTCGTCACCGGCCAGGTCATCCCGCTCGCCAACGCGCTGGCCCGCGCCCTGCTCGGCACCGGGGCCGACCCGGCCCACGTCCAGGCCACGCTGCGCACCCTGGCGCTGGCCCCGCTGGACACCTCCAGCGGCCTGCTCATCCTGGTCGCCCTGGTCGTCGCGGTCATGGCGCTGGCGCTGGTGGCCACCTACGTGATCCGGGTCGCGCTGCTGCTGGTGCTGGTCGCGGGGGCGCCGCTGGCGCTGGCCTGCCACGCGCTGCCCAAGGCCGACGGGCTCGCCTACCTGTGGTGGCGGGCGTTCGCGGGCTGCCTTGGCATCCAGCTCGGCCAGGCGCTGGTGCTGGCGACGGCGGTGCGGGTGTTCTTCCAGGCCGACCGCGCCCACGTCCTCGGCCTCCAAGGCAGCGCGCACCTGGTCGACCTGATCGTGGTCGGCTGCCTGCTGTGGATGCTGCTGCGCATCCCGGTGTGGGCCTCCCGGCTGGTGTTCGGCCGGCAAGGCTCCACCCTGGTCCGCCTGGCCAAGTCCTACTTCATCTACCGCGGCGTCCGAAGCTGGGGGCGAGGCTGATGCCCCGCATCCCCGCCGACGTCGAGCGGCCCGACCGGATCGCGTTCAACCTCACCGCCCGCCAGCTCGCCGTCCTCGCCACCACCGGCCTGCTGGCCTGGCTGCTCGCCACGGCCGCCCAGCTCCTGGTCCCTTCGTTGGTCGCCGACGCGCTGGCCCTGCCCCTAGTCGCGGTGGGCGCGGCGCTGGCGCTGGGCCAGCGCGACGGGCTCGGCCTGGACCAGCTCGCCCTGGCCGCGCTGCTCCAAGCCCGCGCGCCGCGCCGCCAGGTACCCGCCCCCGAGGGGGTGCCCGCCCCACCCGACCTGCTCGCCGGCATCCCAACCGGCCCGCGGCCCGGCCCGCTGGCGCTTCCCGCCCGCGGCATCGGCCCCGACGGGCTGGTGGACCTCGGCAGCGACGGCATGGCGCTGGTGTGCCAGGCCAGCACCGTCAACTTCGCCCTGCGCACCCCCGAGGAGCAGGAAGCCTTGGTGGCCGCGTTCGCGCGGGTGCTGCACGCGCTCACCGGCCCGGTCCAGCTCGTGGTCAGCGCCGAGCGGGTCGACCTCGCCAGGCTCGTCCGCGACCTCCACCAGCGCGCGGGTGGGCTGCCGCACCCTCGGCTGGAGCAGTGCGCCCGCGACCACGCCCGTTTCCTTGGCGAGCTGGCCCGCCGCCGCGACGTGCTGCGCCGCACCTGGCTGCTGGTCCTCCGCGACCCCACCCGCCCCGACGCTGGCGCGCGGCTGGCGCGCCGCGCCGAGGAGGCCGCCGCGCTGCTGCACGCCGCCGGCGTGCAGCTCGTGCCGCTGGACCAGCCACACGCCCACGCCGCGGTGGGCCGCGCGGTCGACCTCGACAGCCCGCCGCCGCCGGGTGGGCTCGCACTGCCCGACCAAGCCGTCGCCCGCGCCCCGAGGAGGCCCCGATGCTGACCCCGCACCTTCGGCTCCGCCGGCGGCGCGGCCGCCGGCCCACCACCATGAGGAGCGAGCGGGCCGGCATGCCCGGTTGGCTGTCCGGTCCCGACGCGGTCGAGGTCGGGCCGCGCTGGCTGCGGGTGGGCGGCACCTGGTGCCGCACCCTGGCCGTCACCGGCTACCCCCACGAGGTCGGCCTGGGCTGGCTGGAGCCGGTCCTGGCCGCCCCGGGCACCCTCGACGTCGCCCTGCACGTGGAGCCGATCCCGCCGCTGCTCGCGGCCGACAGGCTGCGCCGCCAGCTCGCCCGGCTTGAGTCCACCCGCCGCCTGGACACCGACCAAGGCCGCCTGGCCGACTTCGGCGCCGAGGCCGCCGCCGACGACGCCGCCGAGCTGGCCCGCCGCCTGGCCCGCGGCCAGGGCCGGCTGTTCCGGTCGGCTCCCTGCTGCTCACCGCCCATCCGGCCACCTTCCGCAGCCTGCAAGGCTGGGCCACCACCCTGCCGATCGGCGTGGACGCGCTGCGGCTGCGGCGCACCTTCGACACCGAGGCGCTCGCCGCGGCGTTCCCGTTCGCCTCCGCCGAGTTGCCCAATACCGACGGCGTCCTGTACGGCCGCAACCGCAACAGCCAGGGCCTGGTGTTTTGGGACCGCTTCGCCCAGCGCAACTACAACAGCGTCCTGCTCGCCCCCTCCGGGTCGGGCAAGAGCTACCTCGCCAAGCTGGAGGCGCTGCGCTGGCTGTACCACGGCGTCGACGTGCTCGTGGTCGACCCCGAACGCGAATACCAGCGCCTCGCCTCCGCGGTCGGCGGCACCACCCTGCGCCTCGGCGCCCCCGGGGTGCGGCTCAACCCCCTCGACCTCCCACAGCCCACGGGCACCGAGGCTGACCGGGAGGCGCTCACCCGCCGCGCGCTGTTCCTGCACACCCTCGTCGCGGTCCTGCTCGGCCAGCCGCCCAGCCCCGAGGAGGCCGCTGCGCTGGACCGCGCGATCCTGGCCGCCTACAAGGCCAAGGGGATCAGCGCCGACCCGCGCACCCACACCCGCCCCGCCCCACTGCTCCGCGATCTCGCCGCCGCACTGGCCCGCGACCCGCACCCGGGGGCCAAGACCCTCGCGGCGCGGCTGGAGCCGTTCACGGCTGGCTCGCACCGCAGCCTGTTCGACGGGCCAGCCACCGCCCGGCCCCAGGGCCACCTCGTCGTGTTCTCGCTCCGCGAACTCCCAGACGAGCTGGCCGGGGTCGGCACCCTGCTGGTCCTGGATGCCATTTGGCGGCAGGTCGCCGATCCTTCCCGGCGCAGGCGGCGGCTGGTGCTGGTGGACGAGGCATGGCTGCTGCTGCGCGACCCGGTCGGCGCCCGCTACCTGTTCCGGCTGGCCAAGTCGGCCCGCAAGCACTGGTGCGGGCTCACGGTCGCCACCCAAGACGCGGCCGACCTGCTGGCAAGCGACCTCGGCCAGGCCGTGGTCGCCAACGCCGCCACCCAGATCCTGCTCGGCCAAGCCTCGCAGACCATCGAGCAGGTCGCCCGAGCGTTCCGCCTGTCGGGTGGGGAGCGCCAGTTCCTACTTGGCGCCCAGCCGGGCGAGGGGCTGCTGCTGGCCGGCGAGCACCGGGTGGCGTTCAAGAGCCTGGCCAGCCCCTCCACCGAGCACCCTGTCGTCACGAGCGACCCGGCTGAGCTCGCCGAGCTGCACGGCGATCACGACCCCGACGACGGGGCGGAGCTGTGAAGCGTCTCCTCGTCGCTGCGGCGGGTCTGCTGCTGTTGCCGGTGGTGCTGCTGGCCGCTGCGGTCGGCGCCCTCGGCGGCGGCCCGGCGGCGACCATGCCGGTCGGCGCCCGCGGCGCTGCCGGGCTCGCCATGGCCGCCGCCCAGGCCGGCTTCACCGGCCGGGGCCTGCGGCTGGCCGTGGCGGTCGGCTTGGCCGAGTCCGGCGGCAACCCCACCGCCCGAGGCCCCAACCCACCCACCCCCGGCTGCCCCGCAGGGTCGGTGGACCGGGGCGCCTGGCAGCTCAACAACTGCTACCACCCCGAGGTCTCCGACGCCTGCGCCGACGATCTGGCCTGCGCGGCGCGGGAGACCTACCGGATCTCGGCGGCCGGCAGCGACTGGACGGCGTGGACCATCTCCACCTCTGGCGCCTACCAAGCCCAGCTCGGCGCCGCCGACCAGGCACTCGCCACCCTCGCCCCCCCAAGCTCGGAAAGTGGCGTCCCGCCCGGCTACGGCACGCCCGGCCCATGCGGGCTGTCACCGGCCACCGACTACGCCAAGCACCTGGTGACCGAGCTGTTCGCCATCAGCGACATCGGCGGGTGCGCCTACTCGGGTCATGTCGAGAACAGCGACCACTTCCCGGACGGCAACGGGCAGGCGCACGCCATCGACGTGATGGTGGGCAGCAACAGCGCGCTCGGCTGGCAGGTCGCCACCTGGGCGGCCGACAACGCCGTCGCGCTGCACGTCAAGTACGTGATCTTCCAAGGCCAGGTCATCGACGTCCGCGAGCCCTCGCCGGCCTGGCATGCCTGCCGCGATCCTTCCTCGAGCTGCGCCGTGGAGCACTTTCAGCACCTACACCTCTCATTCGAGACAAACGACTGATTCCCGCTGTTCTAGCCGTGCTTCCACTGTCCTGCTGCCGCAAGGAGGACAAGATGACCGCTCCAGCCAACCCCGAGGCCGAGATCCGCCACCCCGAGATCACGGTGCAGCTCACCGCCACCGACGGCAACGCCTACGCCATCCTCGCCGCCGTCCGCACCGCCCTGCGCAGCGCCGGCCACACCGACGAGGTCGCCGCGTTCCTGGCCGAGGCGACCAGCGACTACCAGCACCTGCTGGCGAGCTGCACGCGCTGGGTCACCGTCCAATAGAGGAAGCGAGGCTGGTCTTCCATGCGCCCGACCCTGGCCCCACCGCCGCCGACCACCACCCGACCCCCCACCACGGCGCCGTCCACCAGCACCTTGCCCGACCTTGACCGCAGCCCCCTTGGCCGCTACCTGCTCCACCCCCAGCGCACCCTCGCCGCGGCCGCCAGGACACTCGCCCACCACGCCGCCCAGCTCGCCCACCGGTACGGCCTGTGGCTGCTGATGCTCGCCGTGATCCTGCTGGCCGCGCGGGTCGCGCTGGCGCGGTGGCGAGCAGCGCGCCTGCACGATGGCGCCCGGCTGGTCGAGGTCCTCCCACCCCCCCAGGTCGACCCCGACGGCGCACCCGGCCTGTGGCGCAACCTTGCCGGGCTGCTGCGGCAACGCCGCCTGCTCCAGGGCCGCCCCCACGTGGCGTTGGAGTACCGCTGGTCGCCTGCCGGGCTCACCATCGCCTTGTGGCTGCCCGGGATGGTCGCGCCGCGGCTGGTCGAGCGGGCCGTCGAGGCGGCCTGGCCCGGGGCGCGCACCCACACCACAACGCCCGCCCCGCCGCCGCTGCCGGTGGGCGAGCGGGTCGGTGGTGGGGCGCTGCGGCTGGCCCAGCCCGAGTGGTACGCCCTGCGCGCCGAGCATCCCACCGACCCGCTGCGTGCCCTGCTGGGCGCGGCCGAGGAACTCGGCGCCGGGGAGTCCGCGATCGTGCAGGTGCTCGCCCGGCCCGCCAGCGGCTGGCGGCTGGCCCGCCTGCGGCGGGTCGCGCGGGCGCTGCGGCGCGGCCAGCACCCCACCCGGCCCGGCCGGCTGCTGGACCTGCTCAACCCCACCAGCAGCAGCATGGGAAGCCGGCGTGCCTACGCCGACGACCCCGCCCGACACGCCGACGTGCACGCCATCACCCGCAAGGCCGCCGGCCCCGGCTTCGAGGTGCTGATCCGCTACGGCGTGGCCACCTCGGTCCAGCACCACGTCCGGGGACGGTTGCGTGCCCGCGCGCACGCGCTCGCCGCCGCCTTCGCCGCCTACGCCGGCCGCAACCGCCTGGCCCGCGGCCACCACCCCAGCCGGCGTTGCGCCCGCGCGCTCCGCGAGCGGCGGCTCGGCCGGGGGATGTTGCTCAGCCTGGACGAGCTGGCCGCCGTGGCGCACCTGCCCTGGGACCGCGGCGTCCCCGGCCTGGAGCGCGCCGGGGCCCGCTCGGTCGCGCCACCCCCAAGCGCACCCCGAGCGGGCAAGGTCCTCGGCGACGCCGACACCGGCCCTGCGCGACCCGTCGCCCTGGACCCGGCGGATGCGCGTCAGCACACCCACCTGCTGGGCGCGACCGGCTCGGGCAAGTCCACCCTGCTGGGCAACCTCGTCCTGCAGGACGTCGACGCCGGCCGCGGCGTGGTCCTGGTCGACCCGGCCAAGGGCGACCTGGTCCGCGAGCTGCTGGACCGGCTGCCCCGCAGCGCCCGCGACCGGCTGGTGCTGCTGGACCCCGACGAGCGCGTCGCCCCACCTACCCTCAACGTCCTGGACGGCCCCGACCCCGAGCTGACCGTCGACCACCTGCTGTCCAGCCTCCGCCGCGTCTTCGCCTCGGCGTGGGGGCCGCGCACCGACGACACCCTGCGCGCCGCCTGCTTGACCCTGCTGGCCCGCGGCCCCGCCACCCTGGCCGACGTGCCCCGCCTGCTCACCGACCCCGGCTTCCGGCGCCGCGTCACCGCCGGCCTGGACGACGAGCTGCTGCGCGGGTTCTGGGACGGCTACGAGCAGCTCAGCCCCTCCGGGCACGCCCAGCTCGTCGGCCCCGCCCTGGCCCGGCTGCGCGCGTTCCTGCTGCGCTCGTTCGTGCGTGATGTGGTCGGCTCGACCAGCTCCAGCCTGGACCTGGCCGGGGTGCTGGACGGCGGCATCCTGCTCGCGCGGCTGCCCAAGGGCGTGCTCGGCGAGGACACCGCCCGGCTGCTGGGCGCGTTCGTGGTCGCCAAGACCTGGCAGGCCACCGCCGAACGCGCCGCCAAGGGCGAGCAGGCCCGCGCCGACGCGGCGCTGTACCTGGACGAGTTCCACAACGTCCTGCACCTGCCGTATGCCTACGAGGAGCTGTTGGCCGAGGCGCGCGGCTACCGGCTCGCCCTGACCCTGGCCCACCACAACCTCGCCCAGCTCCCCCGCGAGCTGCGCGAGGCCGTCAGCGCCAACGCCCGCACCAAGGTCTTCTTCACCTGCTCCCCCGAGGACGCCCACGTCCTGGAGCGGCACGTCGCCCCCGAGCTTGGCGCGCACGACCTGGCGCATCTGGGCGCGTTCCAGGCCGCCGCGCGGCTGGTGGTCGGCGGGGTGGAGGTGCCGGCCTGCACCCTGACGACCCGCCCGCTCCCGCCCCCAGTTCCGGGGCGGGCGCAGGAGCTGCGCGCCGCCGCGCGCGCCCGCGTCGGCCGCACCCAACCCCAGCGGCGCGCCGAGCAGCAGCGCCGCCAGGCCGTCGAGGACCAGCCCCGCCTGCCCCGCCGCCCACGCGCAGCCCGCACCCGCCGCCCAGCCCCGCCGGCCGCGCGGCCAGACGCCACCGGCGCGGCTGCCGCCACGACCACCGCCCCCAGCCCGGCGGAGCCGCGCCGCCAGCCCAGCAGCACTCGCACCACCACCGGGCAGGACCGGCCGTGACCACTGCCAAGCGGCCCACCCAGCCAGCCGCCCGCGCCAGCACGGGCCGCCAGGCGGCCACCCGGCCGGCCCCGCCACGCACCCCGGCCAGCGCCGACCTGGCGCTGCTGGCCGGCCGCCTCACCGACCGCGACCGCCAGCTCTGCCGCCTGCTGCACGAGCACCGCGTGCTCACCACCAGCCAAGTCCGCGACCTCGCCTTCGGGTCCCTTAACGTCGCCCAGCACCGCCTGCTGGCCCTGGCCCGCCTCGGCGTCCTGGAACGCTTCCGCCCCGTGTGGCCCCACGGCGGCGGCTCCGCACCCTGGCACTACGTCAACGGCCCCGCCGGCGCCGCGGTCCTTGCCGCCGAGCAAGCCACCACCCCCGCCCAGCTCGGCTACCGCCGCGACCGCGCCCTCGCCATCGCCCACTCCCAGCGGCTCGGCCACCAGGTCGGCGTCAACGGCTTCTTCGCCGCCCTGGCCGCCCGCGCCCGCCGCCACCCCGACGCCGAGCTGCGAGCGTGGCTGTCGGAGCGGGCGTGCGCCGAACGGTGGGGCCACGTCGTCCGCCCCGACGGCTACGGCCACTGGCGCGACCCCGACGGCGAGGTCGACTTCTTCCTCGAGTACGACACCGGCACCGAACCACTGGACCGGCTGCTCGCCAAGGTCGACGCCTACACCGAGCTGGCCACCGCCACCCAGACCGACACCCCGGTGCTGTTCTGGCTCCCCGGCCCCGGCCGCGAAGCCACCCTCCACCACGCCCTGCGCCGCCCCGACGTCACGCTGGCGACCGCCACAGCCCGGCTCGCCGGGCACCCGGCCGGGCCCGTGTGGCTGCTTGCCGGCCAGACCGGTCCTCGTCGGACCCTGGCCGGCCTCGCCGACCTACCGGCCTGATCCGTCGCTGCGCCCGACCGGTGTCGATCCAGACATGCGGCAGGGAGCCGCTGCCAGCTCGAAGGATCTCCCAACGAGTCTCTTAACGGGTCTACTAGCGGATCTGGTAGCGGGCTTGGACCCGCTACCCCGACCAGCGGCAGTAGTCCAGCACACCATCGCGGTGCGAGCACGGCGCGCGGCGCCGACTGCGGGTCCGCTGCAGCCGGCTCGTCCCCCCCACGATCCCCGGTCGGGGAGTGGGCGGGACAGGCCGGCTCCGCGGCCCGCCCGCGCGAGCACGCAGCCACGCTCCCCCGCCCCGCCGAACCACCCTCGTTGCCGCCTTGGCTCGATGCCTCGACGCGATAGCCGGGCGAGGAGGCCGCACCGCGAGCCATGGCTCGGGCCACACCCAGGGCGCGGCGTGATGGCGTCCGGCGACGCGGCAACGTCGCGGGCAATCAGCCAGGAGGGCCCAGGCCGGCCCCACGGCCCCCAGGCCGGCCCCACGGCCCCCAGGCCGGCCCCACGGCCCCCAGGCCGGCCCCACGCGCGGACGCGCGAACCATGCCCGGCCAGCCCGATCCTGCCCATTGCAGCGACCCAAGTATGGCGCAGGTTTCTGCGAAACCGCAGGTCACCGAGCTTGACTGCACCGCGGCGACGGAGGTACCACCTTGCTCGCAATACCGCCGTACCCCACGAAAGGGGGCAGAAATGGCGAACGTCGCCAACCACGCGGTCAGCCTCGGGTTGCTGGTCGCGGTCCTGGCCGCCGTCCTGGCGGCCACCCTGCGCGCTCCGGCCATGGCCGGGGCCGCCCTGCCGCTGCTGGCCGCCGCCAACGGCCGCCAGCCCGCCCGCCGAACCGGCACCGGCCGCGCCACCGCCCGCAAGGGCACCGGCAAGGCCAACCGGACTGGCAAGGCCAACGGCACCCGCAACGGGAAGGCTGCCCGCGCGGGCAACGACAAGGCCACCACGGCCGCCCCGGCGCGCACGCCCCGCCGCGGCCAGGCCGGCACCAGCGCCGCCCCGGCCGTCAACCCGGTCAGCGGCACCCAGCGGCTCAAGCCGGGCAAGCTGCAGGAGCAGGTGCTGGCCTACCTTGCCGACCACGCCGGCGAGGAGCTGTCGCCCAGCCACATCGCCAAGGCGCTGGGCCGCTCCAGCGGCGCGGTCGGCAACGGCCTCGAGAGCCTGGCCAAGGACGGCGAGGTCCACAAGACCCGCCAGGCCCCGCGCCGGTTCATGATCCCCACCCGCGGCGCAGCCAGGCGCAACGGCACTGGCACCGGCAATCGCAACGGCAGCGGCCAGGCCGCGCCCAAGCCCGCCCGCGCCAGCCGGGCCGCGCGCAAGGCCGGCAACGGCCCCAACGCCACCCCTGGCACCGGCAAGGGCAACGGCAACGGGGCGAAGGCCGAGCCGCCCGCCACGCCGGGCCGGGGCTCGAAGGCCCCAGCCAGCAAGCCGGGCGAGCGCAAGCCCGCCGCCAGGCGGGGCCGTCCCAAGGCCGGGGCCGCAGCGGATGAGGCTGCGGCCACCGGCACCTAACCCCCACCGAGCGATCACGTGAGGGCGCTGCCGGGGTGGCCAACACCACCCCGGCAGCCGCCGCATCCAAGGGAAGTCGAGGTCCCCGATGCGACACTCAAATCCTACCCAACGACGCGAGCTCGGCGACACCCTCGCCGACCTCGCCGACCAGACCGCCATCGCCATCGCCCGCGCGGCGGCGCTGGGCATCCAACCACCCGCCGCCGTCCTGCTCGCCGAGCGCGACCTGGCCGGCTGGGCACGCGCCCTGCACGCCACCGGCGCGGCCCGGCCCCGCACCCCAGGCACCCGGGAGGTGCTGCTCGCCCTGCTGGTCACGGTGGCCGACGACCGCGACCCGGCCGCGCTTGCCGAGGCGGTCCTCCGCACCGCCGGACGGGCCGGCCAGGGCTGGCGCGTCACCCACGTCACCGCCGCCGTCGACCCCACCCGCCTCCGCAGCCCCGCCACTCCCGCCAACGGCGAGGAGGACCGGCGATGAGGGAGCAGGTGTTCACCGCCGAGCGCCTGGCCGCCCGCCTGGCCCGCGCCGACCACCCCGAAGCCCTGGAACCGATCTGGCACCTGCTGATCCACGCCGCCCACCAGGGCGCCTTCGGCGTGCTGGTCTTCTGGGACCTGTGGGACTGCCTGACCACCCTGTACCGCGCCCTGCCCTGGCAGGCCAACACCGACCCAGTCCGCATCGAACTGGCTCGCCTCCATGGGCCCGTGCGCGCCTGCAAGCTCCAGGCCAACCACCGCGTCGTCGTCCGCGCCGACCCCGGCGTCGCCTGGACCCTCGCCCACTCGCCCGTGCTGCTCAGCGGCGAGCCGCCCATCCCGGTGGCGGTGCTGCGGTTCACGGCAGGCCAGTGCCTCACCGTCCCCGACGACCACCCGTTCCTGGTCATCAACCAGCCACGCACCAGCACCCGCGCGCCAGGAGCTGGGCCATGCCTGAGCTGATCGGCTACCTCGCCCCCGGCAAGGTGTTCTTCGTCGTCCACTGCCCCGCCTGCGCCACCGACCTCGACACCCCCGTCTACCGCGAGAACGTCAACGGCTACAAGCAGACCTGCCACGCCTGCGGGCGCCTCCTCGCCGGCCACCCCGAGTGGGTCGAACTGTTCAGCGGCTAACACCCCGCCTGGAAGGCTCGCTCCACTATCACGCAACCGTCGCGCCGCCCGGGACCGGGCGACGCGACGCCGCTCTCCCGCCGGCCCCACGGCCCCGACACGGCCACCGGCCGGCCCCACGGCCCCGACACGGCCACCGGCCGGCCCCACGGCCCCGACACGGCCACCGGCCGGCCCCACGGCCCCGACACGGCCACCGGCCGGCCCCACGGCCCCGACAGGACAGGCGGCGCTGGTGCCGGCGCTCCTGGCGAGAGTCGGCCCATTTCGGTCCAGTAGCTCCATTGTGGGAGGATCATTCCTCTAGTCGCTTTCAATGAGATAGAGGTAGTCGCGGCGATGGGGCTGGAACCGTTCCACCGCGGCATCTTCTTGGTGGATATCGAGCGTTCCGCACGATCTGAATGGACTGATCCGATCCGTGTCAGGGCTCGCGAGCGTCTGAATCGGTTGCTTGACGATGCGCTTGCGGAAGCCGCGATCGACCCTCGGCAGACTGATCGTGCTGACACCGGCGACGGGGTGCTGTTGGTGACTACCGAGGTGCCGATCACCCGGCTGCTCCACCCGCTGCTACCGGTCCTCACGGAGCGGCTCGTCAAGGACGCGCACGGGTACAGCGGCGCTGCGCTCACCCACGCTTCTCGGCTGCTCGACGCCCAAGCCGGCCGGGCGGTCCTGGACGCCGTGCCAGACGCGCAGGTCGTGCTGTTGGCCTCCGACTATGTCTACGACACCGTAATTACTTCGCCCTGAAGAACTCAGGGTTGGGCAAGCCTCTGAGCAGCGAAAACACTTCCGGATGATGGATGCAGGGTAGCAGAATGAGCCGTTAGCTCCTTCCGAGTGCCAAAGGAGCTTACGGTGCTTCGCGTTGCCGCCCCGCCACCACCCGCCTGGGACGCGCTGCTCCCACCCCAAGCCAGACGCCTGTCCGCCGAGCTCGCCGCCATCGACGCCTACCTCGACGACGACCGCTTCATCACCCCCTGGCAGCCACACTTCTCCGTCCGCCTCGGCCGCCCGTCGGTCCCGATCCAGACCCTGCTGCGCCTGCTGTACTTGAAACACCGCTACCAGCTCGGCTATGAGACGCTCTGCCGGGAGGTCAGCGACTCGATCTCGTGGCGGCGGTTCTGCCGCATCGGCCTGGACCAGCCGGTTCCCCACCCCACCACCCTGGTCAAGCTGGTCGGCCGCGCCGGTGCGGCCACCATCGAGCAGCTCAACGCCGCGTTGCTGGCAAAGCTCGCCGGCGACAAGCTGCTGCGCTGCCACAAGCTCAGGATCGACACCACCGTGGTCTCAGCGAACGTGGCCTACCCGACCGACCTGGGGCTGCTGGCGCGGGCGGTCGGCAAGCTGGTCGCCACGGCCAAGCGGGTGCAGGCTGCCGGGGGCGCGACCCGGACCCGTATCCGGGACCGTCGGCGCGCAGCGCGGCGCCGGTCCCGGGAGGTCGCCCGGGCCATGCGCGCGCGCACTGGTGACGCCAAGCAGGTCGTGTTCGCGGTCACCAGGCAGGTCGCCGCCCTGGCCGAGGCCCAGCTCGCCGACGCCCGCCGGGTCGTGGCCAACGCCCGTCGTGCGCTGCGGACAGCCGGCGCCGCTGGCCGCTGCATGGCACTGGCCGACGAACTCCAGACCACCATCGCGCGGACCCGCCGCCTGCTCGACCAGGCGTCGACGCGGCTGGCCGGTGGCATGCCGGACGGGGCGAGCCGGCTGGTCAGCCTGCACGACCCGGACGCCCGGCCGATCCGCAAGGGCCGCATCGGCCACCCGGTCGAGTTCGGCTACAAGGCCCAGGTCGCCGACAACCCCGACGGGATCGTCGTTGACCACACCGTCATGGTCGGCAACCCGCCCGACGCGCCCCTGCTGGTCCCCGCGGTCAAGCGGGTCATCGCCCGCACCGGGAAAGCGCCACGGGCGGTGACCGCCGACCGTGGCTACGGCGAGGCCCGCGTCGACCAGGACCTGGCCGAGCGTGGGGTGACCCGGATCGCCATCCCGCGCCGCGGCCGCGCCGGTCTGGCCCGCCAGGCGGTCGAGCGAGGGCGTGGCTTCCGCCGGCTGGTCAAGTGGCGCACCGGCTGCGAGGGCCGCATCAGCCAGCTCAAGCACCGGTTCGGCTGGGACCGGACCCTGATGGACGGCATCCAGGGTGCCAAGATCTGGTGTGGCTACGGCGTGTTTGCCCACAACCTCGTCAAGGTCAGCGGGCTGCTGGAAGCCAAGCAGCGCAAGACAGCATGACGACGCCGGGGCCGGCGGCGATCCAGTTCACCCCAACCGAGGGCCGCACGGTGGTCACTCACCCGAGGAGTTCTTCAGGGCGAAGTAATTAAG
>WNFU01016587.1_pt1 | contig 20132 bp, 25 predicted proteins | sample 5400121 | NCBI WGS metagenome assembly WNFU01 (sample SAMN13153360, study PRJNA577476) | soil metagenome | isolation source: 100 cm soil or saprolite under grassland replicate 1 | place: USA:California | collected 2016-06-15 | reverse complement strand
TCATCTGGCCGTGGCCAGGAAACGCATGTTCCGGATCGTCGGCGAACTTCTTCACCCAATCGCGCAACTGCGACACATGCACGCCCAAGTCCTGCGAAGCCTGCACATAGGACACGCCTCGCTCCTTGATTAGGCGCACCGCCTCAAGCTTGAACTCGCGGGTAAACTTCCGTCTCTCCATGACCCACCTCCAGCTCCATCAAAACACCTAACTCGGTGTCTTCGGAACCGGGTGCAGGCCAAATCGGGTTATCCCGCTGGTGGTGATGGTCGGGCGGATGGGAGACTATTCGTTGGAAAATATGCCGCGTTGATGCAATTGGAGAATAGGGGAGGATTTCCCGGGCTCGTGCACGTCGACCTCGAGCGCGAGATCCCGGAGTGCGTGCCCAAAACAGTTGGGGCAGGGGAACGATTCAACTGCTTGGCGGATTATACTTACTAACGTTTGGTGCCGTCATGCTAACGTCGAAGGAATATGTCCAGCAAGCCGAAGAATGTTTGCGGCTTGCAAACGCGTCCAGCGACGTTTACGTAAGGGCGGCCCTTACCGAACTGGCTTATGATTTCAAGGCGATGGCCAAGGCCTTGGAGCAGCGGAAAGAATGGCTGGATGGAAAATGCGACGGCATGAAGACAATTGCGGGGCTGACGTGAAATGGATGAATGGTTATGCTCTCCGCCCATATCACAAGCTTTCTAAAGCTCATCAGTACCCAGCTTGAGGAGACATCTCGCGGGGTAACTAGCTCTCATCACTTCCACAACGTGCAATGTGGAATTGAAAACATTTTGTCTCTCCTCGAATATAACAATGACGTTGTTGATAAAGCAGATCAACTCTCACGCCGAGCGTCCAACTACATCACACGCCACGATCAGATCTCATCGAAGAATAGCGATAGGGACATCAGCGAAGACGCTGATCGCCTGCTCGCCGCTCATGAGGCGCTTGCCGGTTTCTGCTTCGCGATAGAGCACAGTCAGCCGAACTCGAGGGTTCGCACACTCGGACTGGCTTGAAATCGCTTAGCACAAGCACTCCAGTCACGAAAAGCAGGTGACTTGACTTACCCAGTACCGGGTTTCGATCCTGTGTGCGGAAAATGCAGCAGCGCTACCCACGTTGCCTATGCATAGACAACGATTACGGGCAGCCCGGTCCTTTCCTGCATCGCCCCGGTAGCATCGCGGTCCACCAACATTTCAAAAAAGCAGGCCAAAAAATCTCGGACCACTGCGTTACGCTGGGACGCTTTGCGTGCTTCCTTACGTGCTATTATCACGCGCGAGCCATAGGTTTGCGATGACAGGTATTGCAGAGTGGCTAGCATCGATCGGCCTGGAGGAATACGCCCAACGCTTCGCCGAGAACGCCATTGACCTCTCTGTCGTTCGCGATCTGACGGAGCAGGGCCTCAAGGACCTCGGCGTCCTGCTTGGGCATCGCCGTAAGATGCTGCGCGCGATCGCAGAACTTAAGGGGGCCGTTCTCATAACACCCCAGACGGGGGCCAAACTGGTGCCCCGGGACGACGCCGAGCGGCGCCAACTTACGGTGATGTTTTGCGATTTGGTGGGTTCGTCGGCACTTTCAGCGCGTCTCGATCCTGAGGACTTGCGGAGAGTAATCGGGGCTTATCACATCTGCATCGCTGAGGTTATTGGCCAGTATGAGGGCATCATCGCCCGGTACATGGGGGATGGCGTGCTCGCCTATTTCGGCTATCCCCAGGCGCACGAGGATGATGCCGAGCAGGCGACGCGCGCAGGGCTGGCGCTGGTCGACGCCGTGGCTAACCTCCAGACAGATATCGGCGCCGAGCTGCAGGTCCGCATCGGCATCGCCACCGGCACGGTGGTCGTGGGCGATTTGATCGGCGAAGGCGCTGCTCAGGAGCAGGCGGTCGTTGGTGAGACGCCGAACCTGGCTGCGCGCCTGCAAACCCTCGCCGAGCCCGGTACGGTGCTGATCTCTGCGAGTACGCACCGGCTCACCGGTGGGAACTTCGAATACCGCGATCTCGGCCCTGTCACGCTTAAAGGCTGGGGGGAAACGCTACCAGCTTGGCAGGTGCTGGGGACAAGTGGAGTGGAAAGCCGTTTCGAGGCGCAGCATCAGACCAGATTGACACCCCTAATCGGGCGTGACGAGGAGATCGACCTGCTATTGCGCCGCTGGCGGTATGCCGTTGCCCGCGCGCTTCAAGAGCGGCTCCAAGCCGAACCCCACATCACGTTGCGCTACTTCTGCTCGGCGCACCACACCATTAGTGCGCTGTTCCCATTCATCAGCCAACTCGAACGGGCTGCCCTGTTTGAGCGCAGCGACTCGCCCACGCAGAAGTTCGCCAAGCTCGAAGCCCTACTCGCTCAATCCGCCGCTGACGCGGACCACGTGGCAGTTCTGGCCAACCTGCTGTCGCTGCCACCCAACGACCGCTACCGCCTGCCGGAGCTGAGCCCGCAGAACCGCAAAGAGAAGACATTCGCGGCGCTCTTGGCTCAGCTCGATGGCTTGGCCGCGCGGGAGCCGGTATTGTTGATCTTTGAAGATGTCCATTGGATTGACCCAACCTCGCGGGAACTGCTCACGGTTACATTGGAGCGGGTGCCGCGGCTTCGGGTGCTACTGCTCATTACCGCGCGGCCAGAGTTCACACCGCCCTGGCCAGGTCATGCTCATGTGACGACACTCTTGCTCACGCGTCTTAGCCGACGCGACGGGGCGGCGTTAATCGAGCGGGTCACGGCCGGCAAAACGCTCCCCGAGGAGGTAATGAACCAGATCCTCGCCCGTACCGATGGGGTCCTTCTGTTTGTCGAGGAACTGACCAAGACGGTGCTCGAAACCGGGCTATTGCAGGAGCGGGACGGCCACTACGTGCTCAACCGACCGCTGCCGTCGATGGCGATTCCGATGACATTGCACGCATCGCTGATGGCGCGGCTCGACCGATTGGCGCCGGTCAGGGAGGTGGCCCAGATCGGCGCTGTGGTGGGTCGCGAGTTCTCCTACGAACTGCTGAACGCCGTAGCCGGGTTGCCTATAGAGAGGCTGGAGGAGGCGCTTGGCCAGCTGGTTCGGTCGGAGTTGGTATTCTGCCGAGGCGAGGTACCCCACGCGGTTTATACCTTCAAGCACACGCTTGTGCGAGACGCCGCCTACTCCGGGCTGCTGAAGAGCCGGCGCGCAGAGGTGCATGCGGCGATCGCGGGCCCGTCCGTCGCCACCCGATTGCGCTGCGCCCTGGTAAGGGCCAATTGAGTCGTCGGATCGGCCGCGAGCGAACGTATTGCACCCGACTGCGCGGCTGACCCATCTGCAGGTTCGCCGCGACCTACACGAGGAGGAGATCATGCCTCACACTCGATACATTGTCGTCCAGCACAAGGACGAATGGCTGATCAAGTTCGGTGATGAAGAATATGGGCCCTACCACAGTCGGGCTGAGGCGATGCTGTTCGCGATCGATGCTGCCCAGAAACTAGGTGAGCAAGGCGAAAATACCCAGGTGGGCTCGATGGGCGAGCATGACCGCTTCCGACCGGAATGGAGCTACGGCAAGGATCCTTATCCGCCCCAGGGATTATAGGGAGCTTGGCCTCCGGAGGTCGATTGGCGGAGAGGATGAGCAAGATCGAGATTGGACTTGACTCCCTGCACACATCAACGCGTCGGTGATCGCCCAAGGCCTCGCGCTCGTGCCCTCGCTGGTTCAAGCCATGATGCGCAAGGGAGAGATCACCAGCCTGTGCGAGCGCGGCGTGAATGAGGATGCGGGGCGCTATCGGCTGACATTCTTCCACAAGAGCCGACGTTTTCGCCTCGTCGTCGACGGGACCGGAACCGTCATCCAGCGGTCGACCGTCGACTTCGGCGATCGACCGCTGCCTGCGTCGATACACAATCTCCGCACCTAGCCGGCGGCCCAATGCGTTCAGCACCGCGCACGCTCGCGGCGCAGAGGGTCCGGCCGGACGCATCGAGCCTGCCGCTTGACGCGGCTTCTGCGACCAGCTCGTGCACCGGTTCTAAAGCGCCAACACGTGAGGAGGGGTCCACAGTCGATCACGACGCGAGCAGCCTGATCGGAGGTCGGGAGCCTGTCGAAATCTACCATCCAAAGATACCGGCGGAGGTGCTTCTCCGCCCTGGCCCTGATGGCCAGTCCGAGCTGCGTCTTCGGACGTTTGCCTAAGATGTGCCTCGCCAGGGCATCGAGCATGGCCTCGTCGCGCTCAGGCGGGAGCATGAAGTCCAAGGTCTCGAACAAAGAGCCGAGATAGAGCAGCGCCATATCCGGTTCGGCGGGCTGCGGCGGCTGTGACCGATTGTTCACGCTGTTGCGAGGCGCCTACTACGCCGTTGCGGATATGTACGCAGCGCGAGAAGATGAACGAAATGGGCAGGGAGCCCTTATAATCAGGCCGAACCCGATCTGAGTCGTGGCGAGGAGGGATCTGTGTCGGAAGAGGGGCGCAGCGATCTCGAGTTCGAACAAGAACGTCCACGGAAGATCATTCACATTGACATGGACGCGTTCTATGCGTCTGTGGAACAGCGCGACAATCCGGCGCTTAGGGGTAAGCCCGTCGCTGTCGGCGGATCGCGGGAACGTGGTGTGGTAGCAGCGGCCAGCTATGAGGCGCGCAGGTTCGGTGTTCGGTCCGCGATGCCATCGGTGACCGCGCGCCGGAAATGCCCAGACCTGATCTTCGTAACGCCGCGGTTCGACGTTTACAAAGCGGTGTCGCTACAAGTACGCGCGATATTCTCGGAATACACTGCGATTATTGAGCCGTTGTCGCTCGACGAAGCTTATCTTGATGTGACTGAAAATCTTCAAGGCATTGCGTCCGCGACAGAGATCGCCGAACAGATCAGGTCAAAAATCCGCGCTGAGACCCAACTCACAGCGTCCGCGGGTATCTCGTACAACAAGTTCCTCGCCAAGCTGGCCTCCGACTACCGCAAGCCCGATGGTCTCTTCGTCATCACCTCTGCGATGGGGCCGAGCTTTGTCGAGGCGCTCCCGGTGGAGCGGTTTCATGGTGTCGGGCCGGCGACAGCCGCGGAAATGAAGGAGCTTGGGATCTTCACTGCGCTTGATTTACGGGCAAAGGACGAAGCCTTCCTGTTGAGGCATTTCGGGAAGGCGGGACAGCATTTCTACCGCATCTGTCGAGGGATCGATCACCGGCCGGTTCTCCCAAATCGTATGCGCAAATCGGTTGGAGCGGAGAACACGTTCTCTCAAGACTTAACGAGCTTTGACGAGATGAGAGCTGAACTTGGTCCGCTCGTCGACAAGGTCTGGCAATATTGCGACAGCACCGGTGTGCGGGGACGAACGGTGACGCTCAAAATTAAATTCGCGGACTTCCAGATCATCACCCGTCGTCGATCTCGTGTCGAGCCGATTTCGGACCGCTCGATGTTGGCATCAATTAGCGCGGAGTTACTAGCGGCTCAGTTTCCGATGCGGAAGGGAGTTCGGCTCATCGGTGTCTCGCTCTCTTCGCTATGCGCCGATCCGGCAGACGTCGATACGCAAATGACTCTGGCGTTGTGACTCGGCCGCATCGCCGCTTCCTGTCGAGTACATTGCAAGATGATCGCATTTTTGCCACGCGGCGGTCCGTATGCGGTCGTGCGCAGAGGTTCGCGCTGTTTGACAAACCGTTTTAATTTCTGGCCCTTAAGCGGTGTTTTTCGGTTAGGCACTCGGTTTCAACCATCGGAGGGTAAACGTAAATTGCGTGCTCGGCACAAGGCGAGATGTGCAGCAGCAGACGATTGCCAATAAGAAACGGCTGGAAGAGAAGGATTTGCGCATACGGGCCAAGAACAACGAGGCGCTGCGCCGGACCGCCGCCGATCCAGTTGCCCACCGCGCCTACTTGCTCCGAGCCGCCCTGATCGACAGTGTGCGCAAACGCGCGGCAGCAGCGGCGTAGGGCAGCAGTGTCGTCCGGCAAGATTTTGAACGGATCGCCGTCCCACCCGCGACCGCCGTTTCATAACGGCGCGGGCCAGACCGACCGGCAGCTTTCACTCAGACGGGCTTATCGGCCGTGACGCTCGAACCACTTCGGCCCCGGGCCGCGCATATAGTGCAGCTCCGGTCGATAGCGGCGGTGCGACAAGGCGGCTCTGATGGCCCGGAAAATGGCCAATAGATGCATCCCCGATTCCCCACGCTATGTACCCACGCCTGTTGTGGCCGCAACTTTCGACCAATGCATGGAAGTTGTGAGGCGACAATGTGAAATTGAGCCGGGCGGAATTTGACGCGAGGGCCTTGCGAGAGAGGCTGCCACGCTCAATGGATCTGTCATGCCCGGGCTTGACACCGCAAGTCGGGTTTACCCGACTTGCGGCGCCCCTCCCACGGTTTCGAAGCACGTTCCACCATCGCATGAACTTGAGGGGTGAACTCGTCGATTCTTTTGCATAGGTCTTCCACGGATTTTTTTGGATCAGCGGAAGGTGACTGTGCGTTTGCGAGCAAATCAGGCGCCGCCTTTTTAAGAGTGGCAGCGTCATCTTTGACTTTCATCAGGCGAGGTAACCGAATTTCCTTACACGTAAAAGGCAATGTTGAGTCCGATGATGACGCTCAACAAGTTTTGCGTGTCGCCCCATTTCATGGCTGCACGTCCTGCTCAAATCGCCCGGGGCGTTCGTTAGACGTTATGATCGTGTCCTGCTTTCGGACGCCAACACCTTCTTCACGTCCGATTGGGATATGCCGAACTGTCGCGCAATCAGCGACGGTTTGATGCCCGCCTTAAATGCTGCCCGAACGGCGTTGACCTGCCCACGCGTCAACGAAACCGTCGCCGCTTCCACGTGCTGTCTATGGGATGATTTTTCCGTTCGCGAGAACCACTTTGGTGCAGATTCGTCTCTATTTGCCTGACCGCGTGGCAATCTGCCTCGCCGCTTCGCCTCTTCGAGACACGCCGCAGCGAGCAGGTCCAGTTCTTGATCATTGAGATGCTTGACCGCGTTGGACAAGTCCTTTGGCAAGACGTGACGTTGCTTCTGAGCGGACGAGTCCTGCTTCTTTGCCGGTAAGGATGAATCTCGGAACGACGCCGTCGAGAACAGATCGGGTGTTGCTTGCTGAGTGCGATCACGCCCCATAGCGGGATCATGCCGTGAGCAGAACGGAGAAACAAGTCCGTTACCGCCAGTTGGTTAGTTCTCACGCCCGAGGTATTCGCGCAGCGGGCTCGAGTGTTAAAGGGCTCTGGAGCTAAGGGAGGGTGAACGGGTTCTCGACATCGGCTCGGGGCCGGGACTGCTCGCCAATGAGATGGCCGCTTTAGTCGGGCGTGATGGTCGTGTATGCGGTATCGATATCAGCGAAGACGTCGCGCGAGTCTCGGCGCGTATCGGGAGCAATCCTCTCTACCTTTCGAAGTCAGACAAAGTCGTGACGGTATCGCATCATTTGGCCCACGCATACAGCGCCTTTGCTGCTTGCCCCTTTAATGAAGGGGTCGTGATGGTCGTAGATGGAGTGGGCAATTACAATTCGGACGTCACCGAACCAGGTCAACTTACCGACAACGTCAATCCATTGGCTGATCAAAGAGGAGCTGTGGCGGCGCATGCATCAGCCGATCCCCGATCAGGGGGAATGGCTGAGGCTGGTCGTCCGCGGCTATTTCAATACAGAACACAAGGCCCCTGGTCGGAAGCGGCTCAGCGCGCCAGCTGCGCCTGCGCCCGGCGGCGGTGGCGCTCGCGCTCGGCGGCGCTATCGAACATGAGCCGCACGTTGACGCTGTCGGGCAGCATCAGCGCCTCGATGCGCTGGCGTAGGCCGCCCAGGCTGAGCGCCGTCACCGGCAAGCGCAGCTCGGGGCGGCTGGCGACGTAGCCGCGCCGCTCGTCGAAGCTCACGCTTATCGTCAGAGGTCGTCGACTGTGAAGCGGCGGTGCACGGGACGGCGCCTTGCCGATCGGATGATGTCCAGCGCCGGTTCGACATCAGCCAGCTTGGTAACCTTGAAGCGGGTATAGCCAGCCCGATGTGGCTTGCCCGGTCAATGGGTTAGCCTTCATTTCAGAATGGGTCACCATCATATTTCCGTTGCGATCAGCGCCTGGAGACCTTAATTGGCGTCGGTCCGCTCCTAACTAGGGCGATCGAAAAGTGTTTCAATAGATGGCGGCGATGATCCGGATGAGTGAAGAAGACCTCAACGCACTGCGGGCGGCAGCAGCGACGCTCGAGCATCCGGGCTTGGCTGCCCGCCTCGGCAACATCGCGGGCAAGCCGATCGAGCTGGTGGGCCGGGCGCTGCCCGAGGCGGCGTCCGAGGCAGTCGCCGCTGCCACCACCAAGGCGCTCCACGCGGCGCTCGCGGTCGCGCTTCGCACCATGGAGAAGGAGCCCAAGGCCGCATCGCGCCTGCTGCATAAGGCGTTGGCGGCGGCGTCGGGGGCGGTGGGCGGCGGCTTCGGCCTCGCCGCGTTGCCGGTCGAACTCCCGATCTCGACCATCATCATGCTGCGGTCGATCGGAGACATCGCACGCAGCGAGGGCGAGGACCTCGCGGACCCGGAGAGCGCCCTCGCCTGCCTGCAGGTGTTCGCCCTAGGGACGCGCGATGGCGAGACGAATGCGGCGGAGAACGGGTATTTCGCTGCCCGCGGGCTGCTCGCTAAATCGGTCGCGGAGGCCGCGCGCTTCATCGCCGAACGCGGGGTGGTTGCGGAAGGCGCGCCGGTCCTGGTCCGTTTCATTGCGCAAATCGCATCCCGCTTTGGCGTTGTGGTGACGCAGAAACTCGCAGCGCAAGCCGTGCCGGTCATCGGCGCGCTCGGTGGTGCAGCGGTGAACTACGCATTCATCGACCACTTCCAAGAGGTGGCGCGGGCACACTTCGTCGTGCGCCGGCTCGAACGACGCTATGGCAAGGATGCCGTCCGGGCCGCATACGAGCGGTTTTGCTCCGAGACCGAAGCCGCCGCCTGAGTAGGGCGCCGGCAGCTCCAGAGTACGACCAGAGTTTGCGTTCCTAATCCCGGGCCGAAACCCCGAAAACCCTGGTGTGCCCCTGCCACCCGCTCAGAGGGGGGCCGTCGTTTGCGCACCTGCCTGCCGCAGTGGGTGCTCCAGCGCGAATGCCTCAATCTGCATGCAGGCATCGAGGATACGCCGCGCGGTCGGATAAGGCGCCGGGTCACTGTCACATAGCATGTTGGCACTGGTCAGATGTGCGACCAGGCAGATATCGGCGATAGTTGGTCGATCGCCGCAGCAGAAGCGCCCGGTGCGCGGGTCACGTGCAAGTACGTCTTCGATCGCGTGACTGCCCAAATCTTCATTCGAGCTGGCTCATCGAGATGAAGTTCCTGTTCGAGATATTTTCGCACGCGCGGGACGATAAAGGGATGCGCGTCCATAGCCAGCATCTGAGCAAGCCCGCGTACATGCGCTCGTGCGCGCAAATCTACCGGCTCGCCGGACCGACCGTATTTATCTGCTACGAATGCGTCGAATTATGCATGGACATCATCGGCGAGGAGAATAAATCCTCGTTGGCGAAGTCGCGCGATGGCATTCCGACCCCCAAGGTGTCATTCGGCGTGCAATTTTTACCAGCTCACCATCGCCAAGCTGCCGCTCGCCAAGGACCCGCCTCGTGCATCTCGTGCTCGGCGATCCTTGTTAGCTCACTAGATTGTGAATGGTCTCAGTGATCTCAGAATGCGCACCGGTCTTCATCTTGTCTTCCATGAGGAGGCGTATCCCCTTGAGCATCGCGCGCATCTCGGAAAGTGAGTTCAATGCACGATGTGCGCGCTCCGGAAGGTCGATATGCTCTTGCTTTCCGAATAACCCCTCGACAAAACCATCCAATTCCTGACGGCGTGTCAGGACGAAACGATGGAGGCCCTCCGATGTCTCTGGCACGTCAAAACACAGCAGCCGAAAGGGTACGCTGCGCTCTGGATGGCGTGTGAGTCTGTTTCAAAGCCCCATCACCAATGCTCCAATTAGTTCGTTGGCCGCATTGATGTCGTCAAACGGCGGAAGTTGACCACCCACAGTCCCCTGACTGTTTCGATGGGTGATGCTGACATTACTGGGGAAGCGATATTTCCGAGGAACCGCGTCCGAACCACTGGGCACTTGTAGCGATCAAGCAGCACTCGCACTTCGTCATCACTTACGCTCGTGCTCTTAATCGCTTTCATTGCATCACGCCTTCGTCAAGCGCACTCGGCTGATCCCTCCGGTTGAGACGGGGGCATCAGCCGTGTTAAACGAGCGTCAAGGACCATATTCCGAACGGAGGCGAGAAGCGTGTCGCTTCAGAATATGCGGGGCTCGCGCTGGCGCGTCAAATTGTTTGAAAATCTGGTCACGGGCGAACGCCACGTGCTCGAGTGGGGCGGGGCCCGTTTGCGCATCGATCAGCAGCAGGATCCCGCCGTCCTGTTCCGCTGTTTCACGTGAAGGCCGTGCCGTGGATGTGGTCGCTGACATCAAGATGGAGTCAAAGGTCGAAAGTGACGAGCTTTGGTTCAAGAACGCGATTACTTATCAGCTTCATGTCAAGGCGTTTGCCGACAGCAACAACGACGGCATCGGCGACTTCGCAGGCCTGACCGAAAAACTCGACTACCTCGAGGATCTTGGCGTCACCGCGCTTTGGCTGCTGCCGTTCTATCCCTCGCCGGGCCGCGACGACGGCTACGATATTTCGGACTACCGCACCATCAATGCCGATTTCGGCACGATGGCGGATTTCCGTCGCTTCATGCAGGAGGCCAGGCGGCGCAAGCTGCGAGTGCTCACCGAGCTCGTCATCAATCACACGTCCGATCAACATCCGTGGTTCCAGCGCGCGCGGCGAAGCAAACCGAGATCCGATGCGCGCAATTGGTATGTGTGGAGCGATACCGACCAAGCCTATGCAGGAACGCGCGTCATCTTCAGCGACACCGAGAAATCGAATTGGGCGTGGGACCCTCTTGCAGGGGCCTATTACTGGCACCGGTTCTTTTCGCATCAGCCGGATCTCAATTACGACAATCCGCGCGTGCTTTCCGCCATGATTCAGATCATGCGGCGCTGGCTCGATCTCGGCGTCGATGGCTTCCGTTTGGGCGCCATTCCGTATCTGTGCGAGCGCGAAGGAACCAACAACGAGAATCTTCCGGAAACCCACGCGATCATCAAGAACATCAGGGCCGAACTCGATTCTTACGCACCCGGCAAACTCCTCCTCGCCGAAGCCAATCAGTGGCCGGAAGACGTCAGCGCCTATTTCGGTGACGCTGACGAGTGCCACATGGCCTATCACGTTCCCCTTATGCCGCGGATTTACATGGCGATCGCCCAGGAGGACCGCTTTCCCATCACAGACATTCTGCGGCAAACGCCGGACATTCCCTCCAACTGCCAATGGGCGCTGTTCCTGCGCAACCACGACGAGCTCACGCTCGAAATGGTCACCGACGTTGAGCGCGATTACCTGTGGTCGACCTATGCGACCGACCCTCGTGCCCGCATCAATCTCGGCATCAGACGGCGCTTGGCGTCCTTGATGGACAATGACCGGCGGAAGATCGAGCTCATGAACTCGCTTCTGATGTCGTTCCCCGGTACGCCGATCATCTATTACGGCTACGCGGCTGTACCTGCCGATGATCATGGACCCGGTCTACGGTTACGAGGCGGTCAACGTCGAGGCGCAATCGCGCAGTCTGGCGTCGCTGCTGAGCTGGACCAAACGCCTGATATCGGTCCGCAAATCGAGCAAGGTATTTGGTCGCGGATCGTTGACCTTTGTCCGCCCGGCAAACCGCTCCGTGCTGGTCTACGTACGACAATACGAGAATGAAGTCGTGCTCTGCGTCGCCAATCTGTCGCGCTCGGCGCAGGCCGCCGAAATCGACCTCGCCCCCTGGCGCGGCCGTGTGCCGTTCGAATTGCTTGGCCGAACGAACTTTCCGCCGATCGGCGAAGGTCCATCGACGATCGAGGTCCCGCGGACCTGGGTTGAATTCGAGACGCTCGTCGTCACCGACGGCTGGAGATCGCTGCTGCGCGGCCGTTCCAAATCGGTCCTCGAGCGCGACGTCCTTCCGGCATTTCTTGCGAGCCGGCGCTGGTATGCAGAACGAGGGAATCCGCCAACGACCCATATCGTCGAGGCCATACCAATCGCTGCCGCCGAGTCCGATCTGGGAGTTGCATTGCTCGAGGCCAGAGGCAGGCGCGAAACCGCGAATTATTTGCTGCCATTGACCATCAAATGGACCCGGTTCGACCGCGAGCGGCAAAATCCGAGCGCGATGGCCGCCGTGCGCCGGGGGCCACGCGAAGGCAGCCTGCTCGACGCCACCGCCGATCCGGGCTTTGTCGCGCTTGTGCTCGAAAATTTGCGCGCCGCGCGGACCATCGAGGCCGACCAACGTCGAATCGAGTTCGCGCCGACGGCGAGATTTCCCGACGACGGGTCGATCGCGACCCAAGATGTCCACGCCGTGGATACCGAGCAATCCAACACGACCGTCCTGGTGGGAGCAGACTACGTCATCAAGCTCTTTCGTCGCCTCGAGCGGGGTCTCAATCCGGAGATTGAGCTCGGTCGTTTTCTGACGGAAACAGTTCCGTTCGCGCATACCCCGCCGCTCCTCGGAAGCGTCGAGCTCGAGGAGAATGGAGCTCGCAGTGCGGTCGCGGTCGTGCACGGCTTCGTGCAAAACCAGGGCGACGCGTGGACCGTGACAAGCCACTATCTCGACCGTTTCGTCGAGGAGCAGCGGCTGCTTACGGCCGAGGCCGCCGGACACAGCGACGAGGAGGCCGCCTATCTGCGGCGGATGGACCAAGTCGGGCGGCGTGTCGCCGAGTTGCAACTCGCGCTTGCCAGCCGTGACGACATCGTCGACTTTGCCCCGGAACCGATTGTCGCCGCGGATGTGCGATCCTGGACCGAAGGGCTGCTGCGGCGCGCCGGTCGCGCATTCGATGATTTGGCGCGCCGTCGGTCGGAACTCTCCGAGGACGACCGGCAGCTGGTCGACGCGCTTCTCTCTTATCGAGAAGCGCTTCCCGCGCGGCTGCGGGAATTGCTCCCGGAAACCGTGGACGCGATGAAGATCCGTCATCACGGCGACTTCCATCTCGGGCAAATGCTGATCGTCAAGGACGATGTCTCCATCATCGACTTCGAAGGCGAACCGCGCCGCAGCATCGAGGATCGCCGGCGCAAGGCCCCGGCCGCCTGCGACGTGGCCGGCCTCATCCGGTCAATCGACTATTCCGCAACGGCAGCGCTCGAGCGTGCGCTCAAGTCGGCACCCGACGAACACGGTAAACTCGCCCGCGCGCTCGAGGCTTGGCGCGAACACGCCGCCGCCGCCTTCATGGCGGCCTATCGATCATCGCTGACGGATGCGAGGCTTTGGCCGCAATCGCTCGAGGCCGCCGATCGTCTTCTCGATTTTTTCCTGCTGGAAAAGGCGTTTTATGAAATCGAATACGAGTTCGCGCATCGGCCGGATTGGCTGCGAGTGCCGCTGGCAGGCACGTGGCGCATCCTCTCGCGTTCGCAGGAGGCTGCGCAATGACGTCGCTTACGCCGGAAGCCTACGCGGTCATCGAGGGTCGCCATTCCGACCCGTTCCGCTATCTCGGCCCGCACGTCGAGAACGGCTCATCCGTGGTCCGTGTTTTCCTTCCCGATGCGGAGGGGCATCCACGATGCCGGCCTGTTCGAGGGTCGTTTGCGCAATGGGTCGCAACACTACCGCCTGCGTGCACGCTACGGCGAACGCCAAGTCGAGATCGAGGATCCCTATCGCTTCCCGCCGGTCCTATCCGATTTCGATCTCTACCTGCTCGGCGAAGGCACGCATATGAACCTCTACGACAAGCTCGGCGCCCATCCTATGGTGCTTGACGGCGTGGAAGGCGTGGGCTTTGCGGTCTTTGCGGCCTTCGGCCAAGCGGGTCAGCGGGTCAAGCCGGTCAGATTCCCACCCGGGCGGTGCAGGCTAACCACGAGCCCAAAGTCTACAGGATCGCCGACACTAGCCGCCACAATCGGAATGGTGGAAGTGGCTTGCTTGGCCGCGCGTGCGCCGGGTGCACTATAGGTTACGATCACATCGACGTTGAGCTTGACCAGCTCGGCTGCGAGTTCGGGAAGGCGGTCGTATCTGCCGTCGGCCCAGCGATAGTGGATGACAATGTTCTTGCCCTCGTCGTATCCGAGCTTGCGAAGGCAGTTCGAATGGCATCAACTTGTCGTCTGTGCTCCACGTGCGAGGTCGTGCCGAGAAAGCCAATGCTGTAGGTCTTCTCGGATGGCTGCGCGCGGGCCGCGATGCGATCGAGCCGACGCGCTACGTTTCCTGGCCCAAATCGAAACTCAAGGACTTCATGAACAAGAACCCGGACTTGCACTCGGCGCTCAAATCGACGCTTGCAGACCTGACGTCGTCGGCGAATAACCGCGAAGAGGCGCGACCGTCGATTGGCGCCGCAGCACGTTGAGTTGGTGTCGAAGGACAAGGATCTCGGCTTCCAACGCAGCCCGCGACCGAAACAGTCCGATCAAGGCGCACCAGATCAACCTGCAAAGATCACTCATCGGGAGCGAGTATCAGCCGATTCGCGGTCGCGGTCAGCCGCCCGATCCGAGGCACCCTCAACGGCGATGATGATGTCGAGGAACCGTGCCGCCGACACGTTCAATTCAGAGCGGGTCGACAAAAGGCGCAGTCGCCAGCGCGCCAGGCGAAACCTCTGGTGAAAACGATCACGTTGGAGCGTCGCTGGCCATAATAACGGTGAGGACATGCGCGTTTTCGTAGCCGGCGCGACCGGCGCGGTGGGAAGCCGTCTCATCCCGTTGCTCGTCTCGGCAGGCCACTCAGTCCTGGGCCTCACCCGCACGCCCGGTAAGGCCGAGGCGATACGCCGCGCCGGCGCAGATGTGGCGGTCGTCGATGCGCTCGACGGCGTCGCCGTCCGGCAGGCCGTGGTCCGCGCGAAGCCGGACGTCATCGTGCATGAAATGACAGCACTGAGCGGTGTCAGTGACCTCCGCAGATTTGACAGGGTATTCGCGTTAACCAATCGCCTGCGAACCGAGGGTCTCGACCATCTTTTGGCGGCGGCGAAGCAAGCCGGAACGCGGCGCGTGGTTGCGCAGAGCTTCGGCGGAGCTGCGACGCACGCTTGACGCGATCCGTTATCTCGAGAGCAAAACGGGCGCATTTGAGGGCGAAGGGCTCGTCCTGCGGTACGGCGCGTTTTACGGCCCCGGGACGGGAATGCTCGACCGGTCAATGATCGACCAGCTAGGCGCCGGCGCGTGCCGCTTACCGGAGCGGCGCGTTCTGCGCCGGCACAATCGCCTTTCCGATCGGCCACAGCGCTAGCCCGGCGAGCTTCAGGTCGCGAACGGGATGCCCACGATGGTCACGGCGAGCAGGATCGCTGTGACGAGGTGGCCAAGCGCCAACCACCATCCGGCGAGAAGCAGCCACACGATGTTGCCGATCACCCCCAGCGGGCGGGTGCCGACGTCTTCGCGGCCGAAATATTCGTCACGCGGTACGGCCTTGTAGCCGAACGGCAGCAGCGTGTAGACGGCGATGCTGAACCGGCTCTCGCCCAGGGCAAGCCGACAATGGTGATCGCCATGACGACGGCGGCGATCACCCAGCCGAGCGCCATCCACAAGCCGCCGAAGACCTGGCTGAGGAACAGAAGAATGTCCGCGTCTGGGGCGGCGTTCACTATAGATTCGCGATCCACACCAGCGAGGACGTGGGCCGAAAGGTCGCGGCCTACATGATCGAGAACACGCTCAAGCCGGCGCGTTGAGCTCTTGCGCGTTTCCGGGCCTCCTTAGCGAGTTTTTTGGCTGCAGCCTTCCGCTCCCGCCACGTTCGCCGCTAGGTGGTCGGGTGCGGCACAAATCCGCGCCTCGAGCGTTGGTACCCCGGTCATCGAGGGACAAACGTTGGCGACATCTCCCAGCCGGCTCGAGCGGCGCGCCAAACCGGGCTCTGCAATCGATGCCGAAATCGTCGCCGTCACAGCCTTACTGAGCGCCGTGCTGGTGGTGGGACTTGCGACGGCAGCAGACTACGGACTTACCGTCGACGAGTTCAACACCGACGACTACGGTCCCAAGGCGCTCGCCTGGTACACCAGCGGTTTTGTGGACCGCTCGCACTTCGAGACCGTGGAATTCCCGCTTTGGTATTACGGGCCGTGGTTTCAGATGCTCACGGCCTATATCCAGTCGTTCGACCTTGCCGACCGGGTCACGGTTCGACATGCCATGACCTTCCTCGTCGGGCTTGCCGCGCTGGCCGCGCTGCTGCCGATCGGGCGCCTTGCGGGCGGCCGCTGGGCTGGTCTCGCCGCGATCGCGCTCTGCCTGATGACCGGATATTTCTACGGCAGCCTATTCTTCACGCCGATCGACGTTCCTTTCGTCGCCGCGATGACCTGGGCCACGCTCGCCATCCTGGTGATGACGCGGCAGGTCCTGCCGTCCTGGCGGGCGAGCATCGCCGCGGGTCTGCTGACCGGGCTCGCCGTCGCCACGCGAACCGGCGGCATCATCACCCACGCCTACCTGCTCGGCGCGCTCCTTCTGTGCGCCGCGGAATTCTTCGCGACGCACGACCGATTGACGCCGCGCTACCTCGTTGCCATCGTTGCGCGCTATGGGGCCGTTGTCGGCATCGCCTCGATCACCGCCTTCGCGCTCTGGCCGTGGCTGCAGATCGGCAATCCCTTCGCGCAATTCAAGATCGCGCTTGTCCATTTCGCGACCATCCCGATGTCGTTTGAATTTCCGCATTGGGGCGGGCAAGTCTCAACCAGCGCATTGCCGGTATCCTACATTCCGGCTCAGCTTCTCGCCCGGCTGCCGGAAGCGTTCCTCGTCCTGCTGGCGGTTGCCTTCATTCATGGCGTTGCCGCCGCGGCGAGGCTCGCGCGTGACGCCGCCGTGACGTGGCGTGTCGACCGCGGCGCAGGCCTGCGTGCGGGCCTGCTGACGCTGGCGCGCGCGCGCCATTCTCGTCGTGTGCGCCGCCGTTGTCCTGCCGCTTGGATTTCTCATGCTCCAGCGTGCGACCATGTATGACGGGATACGACACGTCTTGTTCGTCATTCCCATGCTTGCGGTCGTGGCCGGCCTCGGCTGGCGGGCGCTCTTGCCGCCCCTCAATCGAGCTCCCGTTATCGCAGCCGTTGTTGCGGGCGCGTATGTCGGCAGCATCGTCGCCATGCTTGCGGTGCTGCACCCGCTCGAATATGTCGCGATGAACGCGCTCGCGGGCGGGACACGAGGGGCCTACGGCAATTTCGAGCTCGACTATTGGTCGGCGGCCGCGACCGAAGCCTTGCGGCGCCTCGAGCATCGTCTCGACTATGATTCATCCATTCAGCCGGTAGAGACCCCACCGAGTATCCTGATTTGCATCGGCTGGCGCGAAGGGAGCGTTCATCCGATCCTGAAACGGCCGTGGATCGTCGAGACCGATCCCGACACGGCCGATTTCATCATCGCGACGGAGCGCTCACATTGTGCGGACAACACGCCCGTCGTTTTGATCGACGAGGTCAAACGCTTCGATCGTACGTTTGCCTGGGTTTACGCGCGTCGCGCCGAGAACTAACGTGCCTTCTCCCCCGGCAGTTGGTCGGGTTTCGCCAACGTTTGAAACAACGTGTGGATCGATTACCGCTGGGCTGCGGTTGACGACGAGCGCATTCGTCAATATGCGGTGGATTTGGTCGCGACGGCACCGGGACGTCATCCTCACGAATGGCAGCGTGGTCGTAACCCCATTGCTACAGGCGACCCGCATCGTGCCCATCGTGTTTGTGGTTGTCCCCGACCCGGTCGGCGCCGGGTTCGTTGATAGCCTGGCGCGACCGGGCGGCAATGCAACTGGATTCATTCAGTTCGAATATGGCCTGAGCGGGAAATGGCTGGAATTGCTCAAGGAGCTCGCACCGCGCATGACACGCGCGGCGGTCCTCCGCGATGCCTCCATCCCCTCTGGGACTGGCCAGTTCGGCGCAATCCAATCGGTGGCCCCTTCGGTCGGCGTGGAGGTAAGTCCGGTCAACATACGCGACGCCGGCGAGATCGAGCGTGCTGTCGCGGCCTTCGCGTCCCGAGAATGGTGGCCTGATTGTGACCGGCAGCGCGCTGGCGCAGCTTCATCGCAATTTGATCATCACGCTGGCCGCCCGGCACAAACTGCCCGCAGTCTATTTCGAACGGTTCTTTGTGACTGTCGGCGGCCTGATTTCCTACGGGCCTGATCTCGTAGACCAGTATCGGCGTGCGGCTGGTTACGTCGATCGCATTCTCAGAGGGGAGAAGTCAGCCGACCTTCCCGTGCAGGCGCCGACCAAATACGAGACTGTCGTCAACCTCAAGACCGCCAAGGCGCTCGGCCTCGATGTTCCGCCCACGCTGCTCGCCCGCGCCGACGAGGTGATCGAATGAAGCGAGTTTGTCTCCAACGTTCAGAAAGCTGTAGAGCAGGCATTTGTCGTTCGCGGCAGGCAGCCGCAAGTAAGTGAGACCTGAGGAGTAGTGGCGTTTTGACTCATTTGAAAACTCTGTCCTTAAACAGAAACAGTGCTTAGAGGGAGGCGGCTCAGGCGGAGCTCTACCGTCGGCTGGACTCATGCCTTGTTGTCCACCGCGAGGATAGCAACCCTTTTCAACGTGCCGCTCGCGATTGCCGCGGGTTGGCTGCTTTGGCACTCGTTGGACTGGCCCTTGGTCGGTGATGCCACGATTTTCCACTTCATTGCCGGCCAATTTCAGATGGGCGCAGTACCTTATCGCGACATTTTCGACATTAACATGCCGCTGATCTACTACATCCACGCCGCGGTCGTAGCGATCGGAGGCATGAGCGATGTGGCATGGCGCGCATTCGATTTGAGTGCCGCCCTCCTCATGTTGGGCTTGATCCTGATGCTGGTATGGCCCGCAGGACGAGCGGTGGCGATCCTGGCCGTGCTCATCGTGCTGGTGACCCATTTTTTGCTTGGTCCCTATTCTGCCGGGCAGCGAGACTTTCTGATGTCGATACCGGCGCTAGCAGCCGCGCTGGCCTCGGCCAGGGCCGCAGAAGACCAGGAGCATGGTCATTTTTACCTGATGCTGGTCGGCGCATTCGCCATGGCCGCGGCGTCGATCAAGCCGAGCGGTATGTTGCTCTTATTGCTGCCCGTCTTCGCGAGCGTCGAACGAGATTGGCGTGCGCCGCTGTGGGTTATTCTCGGAGCCGCTGGAATAGGGATCTTGGTATTTGGACCGTTAGCGGCATGGGGCGGATTGGAACCGTTCATTACGACGGTGCAGAAAACGATGCCCCGCTATGCGTCGTTGGGGGCGCGCACAGTTCCCGAGATTTCTGAAGATGTGGTTGTCTGGTTGGCACCGACAGCGGGGCTAGCACTTGCTGCCGTACTGAACATATTCGCCCCCAAACCGCCGCGGGTGCGAGTCATGATCGGCCTCACGCTGTTCGGCCTCATTCACTTGCTCGTGCAGCGCAAAGGCTGGTTCTATCATGTGTATCCACTCGGAATTGGGCTGGCTTGCTGGGGAGCGTGGAGCCTTGCCTCGCTCCCTCCTTGGCGAGCGGCTGTATGCTTGCTCCTCATGGCCACCACTCCCGTCTGGCTGGCGCAGCAGCAGGCACCGATACGAACCAGGATGTATCAGGTCCTGCATTCCGCTTCGGCTATGCAGGCTGCGCTCGAGGACCGATTGCCGCGTGGCGCGCGTGTTCAAGTGCTCGATTCGGACTATGGGGCCTTCCTGGCTATGGCGCGCGCTGGCATGCGACAGGCCACGCCGCATATCCAGTGGTTCTCTCTTGTCTTTGCCGAGGATTCCGTTCGGCACCAGTTTCTTGCGGCGCTGGAGTACAATCCGCCGGCTGCCATTCTCTTGACCAACTCCCAGTGGCCGCAGCCGCACGGTTTCGATGCCGCCGATCGTTGGCCGAAGTTTGCAGCGCTGTTGGCATCACGTTATATCCTCGACCGATCCGAAAATGAAAACGGCATTGCTTGGCGGATTCAACA
>WNFU01003663.1_pt1 | contig 20136 bp, 18 predicted proteins | sample 5400121 | NCBI WGS metagenome assembly WNFU01 (sample SAMN13153360, study PRJNA577476) | soil metagenome | isolation source: 100 cm soil or saprolite under grassland replicate 1 | place: USA:California | collected 2016-06-15 | reverse complement strand
GCCCATACCCTGGCACTACGCACGCCGTTCTCCGCCGCCTACGACTCTGACCTTCGACAAGCCAGAACCTAGGCAGGACAACGGCGTGCGCTACTTACGACGCGCCGAACCCACCCACGGAAGCGTCAGGAGAGCCTCAAATGATCGGATGATGCCCGCTCTTCTCACCGTCGGGGCTCGTGTCTCGGCGATGATGTCCCTGGTCTCAATGCCTGCAAGACGATTGGCGGTTATGATGTCCGATGAGGCTCCATCCGGTCTGCTCTACGTGCTGACCGTCGGTAGAGAGAAGGAGCTCGTGCTGCGCATCCACGGTAAGACGCCGAGCACGCAGGACCTGTTCGCGTGGATGCGCGACGCGACGGTGCGCGAGCTGACGGTTTCGCGTCACGGCGACGATGAGACCTCGACGCTGGTGCTGAACTTCGGCCATGTCGTCGGCGCCCGCGTCGCGCCCTACAGCGATACCCGCAGCGGCTCTTTCTGACGTTCCTGGGTGATGCACACGCGTTGGCGTGGCCGGGGCCCGACCTGACCGGTCTCGCAGGCCGCGAACTTCTACACCGCCAACCTGGGCTCGGGTACGTCCGCGTCCCGCCACGGGCGGCCCCGGCTGTACGCCCGTGGACGTACCGGCGTCAGCCGGGGCGACGAGCCCTTCGTGGTCGTCGAGGGGAAGGTCCTCCGGAGTGACCGCAGTGATCTCCAGGCCGGTCAGCTCGGCCCGGCCGGTGAGCACGGTGGAGAACGCGATGTCAGTGGCGTCTCGACCAGTGGCAATGCGTACCAGGGTGGGGCGCGGCGCCAACCTGGTCGCATCCCAGGCGTACCAACGATTCTCGATCTCCGTCTCCACCACCGCGTGGAAGTCCATCGGCGACAAGCCCGGCGCGTAGACCGCCGCTATCCGGGCGGGTACCTCGACAGCGCGGCACAGAGCGGCGACCAGATGGGCGAAGTCCCGGCAGACCCCACGTCCGCCGAGCAGGGTGTCCACCGCATCGGTACCCGCACCGCTCGCATCGGCCTCGTACCCGACGTGCTCCCACACGTAACCGCAGATCGCCGCCACCCGCTCCGGCCGACAGCTGACCGAAATGACCGCGGGCGAAGCCGGCCATCCGATCGGACGGGCAGTAGCGGCTGGGGCGCAGCGCGGCGATCCGCTGCGCGACACTGACCGGCTCCGCGACCACGACCACGCTCCCGCTGATCGCCGCCTCGTAGCGGATCTCCAGGGCGCCGGGCCCGGCGCGGATCACGTGCTGACGACCACCGTCGATCCCGGACAGTTCCTGTGCCGTCACCGGCACGCCGTTGTTGAGCACCGCCAGACGGTCACTGATCTCGATGCCGGGACGGCGGGCGACCGCGACCTGCACAGCGAGGCAGGTCGCTTCGCCGACGTCAAAGACGAGCTGGCAACCGACCGTCCCCGTGGACACGTTCCCCCTCGCTCTCCACGCCGACGGTCCGGTCCTGCGCTTCCCACAGCTCCTCGGGAATGGCGCCGCGCCCACCGCACGCACGCAGATGGGCAACCACATCGCGTGGTACGGCGTCGAGTTCCGGCACGTACCCGCAGCCAGCGACTGTAGAGCGGGGCAGGCAGGGCAACGCCCCGGTCCTCGTCGGTCGGATGGAGGTGCAGCGCCGGAAATCTCGTAGCCGATGATCGTGTAGCGCGGCATGACGCCGTCCCCTCCCCAGGGCCGCCGGAGTGGATGAACACCCGGCCAGCGAATCCCTGACGCCCCACTCTAGCCGGCCGGGGCAGCCCGGCCCGGACAGCGTGGGCCGATGGACGCGCTCGAGCTCGCGATCGATCAGCGCCCACCGGTCCGCGCTGGCATAACCCGGGAATACCCCCAGTTGTACGTTCTGCACCCCGTCGTACCCCGGCGTACGCCGACCGCGCGGGTACCGTTCTTCGCGAACCTCACCTCGACCGGTACAAACACCCCATCCACCCGCCCAACTGCTCCAGCACCCCCAGTCGCGCAGGGTCCTCCCGGACCGCCGACGTCCCACCGGGCGGTGGTGAGCAACCGCTGCATGCCGTTGGGATCGCTGTCCCCGGGCGAATTCGGCCAGCGTCCAACCATTCTTGCGGGCACAACCACAACGACCCCGGGCCCCTGACCGGTGTTGAGGTGTCGGCGCAGCGGGGTGAGCGCAGCCGTGCCGTAGGCCGCGGGTTGTCCAACACGATGCCGACCCGCTCGCCACCGAGGACAGACCGACCGCGACTACCGTGCTCGCCGACCACGCGCAGCCGCTGTCACAACTGGCTGGCTCGAGACCACCGCCCTCGGCGCCGCGCAGATCCTCGCTGCGGTTCCTGACCCACTACTTCGAAACCCGCACCCTGACGCCGTTCGCCATCTACTGCGTCGCCGCCGGCGGGCCAGCCTCGGCTGGCTCATCCCCGTCACGACAGCCGCCGCCCATCTGCCCAAGGCGCGTCGACGTGCGACGGCTGCGCCACCGCCCCGAGCGACCAAGCCCTGCCGTGGTGGAGCTGGCCACGGTGCGGGGTCAGCGGGACAACCCGCAACTACCACCATCGCTATCGCCACCGGCATGGGCATGGGCATGGGCATGGGCATGATCAGATGAACGCGTGTCCGTTCAGGAACCCCGGTCACTGGCTACACCCACCAACCCTTCAGCGTGGCCCTGCGCCGGGCAGGACATCATTCTCAAGTTCACCGGCGTCGAGGACTACACCCCGCAGACCTTCTTCGTTATCGACGACACCAACCTGACGGCCGTTCACCTGATGTCGTGCCGGGACGCTGTAGGCGCACCGGCACGACATCCGGAGGGTCTCATGCGGCGGGCGGCAGGTGCAGGTCGGCCAGCGCGGTGGTCCAGTCGGTGGCGATGGCGCTCTGCGCGGCGGCGAGCGTGACCCGGTGGGAGCAGACGGCCCGGTTCAGGGTGTTCTCCACCACGTCCTTGCTGTTGATGCCCCCCGCCGGGTGGTCGTTGCGCTCCGGCCACAGGTTGCCGGCGTCGTTGCTGCCACCCAGTTCCAGACTCACCAGGTGGTCCAGCTCGTAGTCCCCGAGTACGCCCGGTTCCCGGTACGCGAGCATGATCTTCTTTTGAACGCCCCGGTCTGCGACTCGGGCGGCCGGACCATCTTGGTATACCCGGAGCGGCAGATGGTGGAGTCCAGGTTGTTCTGCGACACCGCGGTACTGACCACGCCGGGCGTGCATACCGGGTCGGGAAGAGGCTGCCCGTCACGGGCCGCGCGTTGCTGGCAGGCGGCTGGAACCACGCCGGTCACCTGGCCATCAACGGGCGTGGCCCGCAACGACCCGGGTGCCGCCGTCGCCGAAGGTCCGGCGCCAGGAACAGCGTGGGAGTGCACGAACCGGGCGAGGAGCACCGCCGCGACCACGACGACCACGACGGTGAGCAGGACTGCGGTCCGGGGACGCCGCCGGCGTCTGGTCTTCGCTGCGCTCACGGGCAGCACTGTAGATGCACCCGTACTGGCGGCCACCCTCGTGTCCGGACTGGACGCGGGACCAACTGGAGCGTGCCGACCAAGATCGCGGGGCCGATGAAACCTGAGCTGGCTGCCCACGATGCCGGCATTGGACGGCGTCTGGTTGGCTGGGGGCATGCAGGTCGGTTCGTCCCCACCGGTGCGGCGGCGGCTACTGCTGGCCCTGGGCGCGTTGGCACTGCTGGACGGCTGCGCCCACCCGGCCACCGCCGCCTGGCACGGCAGCCCGACACACTCGGACCTGCCCGGCGACTCCCACCCCGAACCATCCCCCTCTGGCCCGTCGCCGAGTCCCGCACCGTCCTGGCAGGTCCCGACCCCGGCGACGGCGACGCCCGGCGTGTGTCCGACGGTGCCCGGTGTGGTGCAGCACCCCGGCGGCCCGCAGCACTACCTGCCCTGCACGGGTACGAACATCGCGCTGACCATCGACGACGGCCCGGACCCGCAGTGGACCCCGCAGATCCTGGCGCTGCTGGCCCGCTACCAGGTCCCGGCCACGTTCTGCATGATCGGCCGGCACGCCGCCGCGTACCCGCACCTCGTCATGGCGGTCATCGACGGCGGCCACCACGTGGCCAACCACACCTTCACCCACCCGATCCCGATCACCCGGTTGGCCCCGACCCAGGTCCATGACGAGCTCAACCGGGCCAGCGACGCGATCACCGCCGCCTCCGGCGGGCACCGGCCGGCGCGGTTCCGCTCACCCGGCGGGATCTGGTCCCCGACCGTGCTGACCGTCTGCGCGCAGGGCGGGATGCGGCCGCTGGACTGGTCGATCGACCCCCGGGACTGGTCCCGCCCCGGCGTGCCGCACATCGTCGATGTCATCCTGACCAGAACCCGACCCGGGGCGATCATCCTCGACCACGACGGCGGCGGGAACCGGCAACAGACCCTCGACGCGCTGACCATCGCCCTACCCCGACTTATCGACGCCGGATACCACTTCACCCAACCCTGAGCGCCGCCCGGCGTAGGCTCCGCACGCCATGCGGGGGCTACCGGTTCATCAAGTCGTACGCACCACCGGCGGCAGCACCCTGCGGAAGGATTCTTCTCGACCTGCTGCGCCCCAGTAGTAACCGAAGCCCGCCGCCGACTCGACACCGCCATCGACTGGGGGCCGCTACGCCGAACTGTTCGGCTTCCACCACGGCGAACTCGTCGTGGAAGCCGATGCCCAGCCAGCCGTCACCTGAACATCTACAGCCAGTCCTTGCGGCAGAAAACCACGTACAGTACCGCCGACAGGGCCACCGTGACCAGCGTCGAGGTCCAGAAACCCCAGTGCGTCCCGAACCCCGGGTACGGCACGTTCTGCCCGTAGAAGCCGGTCACCGCGGTGGGTACCGCGATGATCGCCGCCCAGCTCGTCACCTGCTTCATGATCACATTCAGGTGGTTGCCTCGTACCGTCAGGTGGGTCTCCAGGATCGTGGTCACCAGGTCCCGCAGTGACTCGGTCCACTCGGTGGCGCGCAGCACGTGGTCGTACACGTCCTGGAAGTACGGCAGCATCGCCTCGTCGACCACGTGCAGGTCCCGGCGCAGCAGCGAATTGACGACCTCCCGCATCGGCAGTACCACCCGTCGTAGGGTGACCAGCGACTTGCGCAGCTCGAAGGTGCGTCGCTGCATCTCCCGGTCCTTCGCGTTGTCCTCGAACAGCTGGTCCTGCAACGCCTCGATCTGCCCGTCGAGGGACTGCACCGCGGCGAAGTGGGTGTCGACCACGTAGTCCAGCAGGCCGTGCAGCAGGAACCCCACCCCGTGCTTGGCCAGGTCCGGGGACTGGTCCCACCGGGCGGTCACCTTGTCGATGTCGAACCGTTCGTCCTTGCGGACGGTCACCAGAGCCCGGTCGGTGACGAACGCGGCGACCTCGCAGGTGTCCAACTCGCCGGTGGTGGTGTCCAGCGTCACGGCGTAGGCGGTGACGAACAGGTGTGAGGCGTAGCGGTCCAGCTTCGGACGCTGATGCTCGTGCACCGCGTCCTCCACCGCCAAAGGATGCAGTCCGAGTTCCTCGCTGATCGCCGCGAGGTCCTCCACGGTGGGTGTGCACAGGTCGAACCACACCGTCGCGGACGGGTCCGCGAGGTGGTCGGACACGTCGGCGACCGGGAACCCCTCGGCCTCCACAACCCCGTTGCGGTACAGGCGGGTACGCGGCATGACCGCCACCCTAGAACCCACACCCGGGATCCGTGCCGCCGCCCGGCAGACCCACCGCCCACGTTCGACCGCCGGGGCGGCGCCCCGGTCGGCTGGGACAATGCTGTGCGTGTCCCGACGCGCATGGTGGCTGGTGGCCGTCTCGGCGGCGCTGGCCCTGGCCCTGCAGGCAACCATCGCCACCGTCGTCTGGCAGCACACCCGGCCCCGGCTACCGGCTCTGGCCCCGGTCGCGCCGATCCTGGAGCGGGCCATCGCCGCGGTCGTCACCGCCGCCGTCGCGGTCAGCGGCGTGGTGCCCTACACGTCCTGCCAGAACACGTTCCTGGCCCCAGGCAGCCGGTTCAACCGCAGCGCCGACCTCTACACCGACCCCGGCGCCGAAGACACTCTCATCCAACGGATCGCCGACGCGCTGCCGGCTAGCGAACACCCCCGGCGGAGCAGCCCGGTCGGCGGCGGCGCCGCGCCGCCGAGCGCCGACCTCGGCGGCGACGTGCACCTGCGAGTCTCCCAACTCGGCCGGGGCTGGCTGGAAACGGTCGCCGAGACCGGCTGCCGCACTGCGACCCACACCGAGCCCGTGGACACCACACCACCCGCCGACGCGGTCACCGCCGTCACCCGGCTGCTGGCCGCCCTGGGCACCACACCGACCACGTGGCAGGTCCAGACCGTGACCTGCCCCACCGGGGCGATCACCACCGTGGCCACGATCAGCCGGGCCACCAACACCGACAACCTGCCCGCGCGGCTGTCCGGCGCCGTCCCGGCCACCGCGCGGCGGTTCACCTCCGGCGCCAACCGCCTCGCCTGGCGGGACGGGGCAACCAGCGTCATCGTCGCCGCCTCCGACGACGGCACCCATATCACCGCCCAACGCACCACGATCTGCTGACGGGCGCGGCACCTGGCCGCAAGGGCGCCGGAACCTGCGGCCCGATCCGTCCGGACCGCTGGCCGGTCCGCCGGGTCGATCCTGTACGTCGTCATCGAACTGCTCGCCGTGGCCCGCAAGTTGTCGGTCAAGCACCTCACCACCGGGGGCATCGTCGCCGGGCTGCTGGCCGGGATCGCCACCCACGCGATCCTCACCGCCGCCGGCGCCTGATCGCCTGGCGCCGACCGGCAACGGCACCGAAGTCCACGCGGCCGCCGCCGGCCAGGCTGCACACCTGTCGGGCAAGCTGTTTTCGGGCGATCACCGCCGGTAGGGTCTGGTGTTCCGGGATGCTGGGAGAGAAGGGTCGCCGGGATGACGCAGCCGCGGCAGCTGGAGGACTACGTCGCGGCGGGTAAGGCCATGCGACTGGCGATGCTGAACGGTGACGGGTCACCCGTGGTCTGCAACCTGTGGTACGCCCTCGGGTTACGGCCGGACCGGCTGTGGTTCATCTCCCGCCCGGCCCGGGCGCACTGCGCCAACCTGCGCCGCGACCCGCGGGTGGGCGGCGCGATCCTCGCCATCGAGTTGGACGCGGTTGGGCAGGCGGTGCGCGGGTCACCTTCACCGGCACCGCCCGGGAGCTGCCCACCACCGGCGTGGAGGAACAGATCGCGGTGTACGCCGGCCGGTGGCCGGGCGCGGCGAAACGCGATCGACCCGGCCAGGTTGGCCGCCGGGGAAACCCGCCACCGCATCTACCAGATCGACGTGTCCGTCTGAGTGCTCTACGACGAGGAACACGTCCCTACCCAGCTCCGCCAACCGGTACCCGCCCAAGGGCCATCGACCGTACGGTGAGACCCGACCGGGACTCGTCCGCGCCGCGGTGGTTTCGGCGCGCGGGAGGTCGGCCAGCGGGACGTGCGGGTCGGTGAGCTTGGCCAGGTTGACGCCGTGCCCGGTGTGGCCGGCGCGGACCACGTTCCGGATCGGGTCGGTGACCTCCCAGACGCTGACGTCCGCCCCGCCGGTGACCCGAAAGCGAGGAACTGCGGCGCCTTGCCTGCGTGCACGGTCTGCCTTCGCTCCGTACACCACACCCGTTGCAGATCGCGCAAACCATCACGCGTCATCCATCGGCCTGGTTATCCCGACCGGCCGTTCGGCGGATGCCGGCGGGCGGGCGACGAGCACCGGATGGTCGCAGATGGATTGAGGGAGCCCCGGCGCCGGCGAGTGTGAAGGTGACCGTGCGCCTAGTAGGGCTTTGTTAGGTTAATCGGCTTTGGTTGTGGCGTAACGGTTTGAGTGTTTGCTGGCAGGTGGGGCATGCGCCGGTCCAGGTTGCGAGGAGCAGTTGCAGCTCGCGGATGACCTTGTAGAGGGTCAGGCCGGCGCATCCGCTTTTGGGTCGAGCCGCAGGGTGGTGATGAACAGGTGCGCGGCGGTGACGAGGGTGACGTGGCGGTGCCAGCCGGTGAAGGAGCGGCCTTCGAAGTGGTCCAGGCCCAAGCCGGTCTTTAGTTCGCGGTAGTCGTGTTCGATCCGCCAGCGGATCTTCGCGTACCGGATGAGGTCGGCGAGGCTGGTGTCGGCGGCCTGGCTGGACAGCCAGTAGGTGACGGGTTCGGATTGGTCCTCGGGCCATTCGGCGATCAGCCACCGTTGCGGCAGGCTGCCGTCGGGGTCGCGGGTGATGCGGTGCCCGGCCGGGCGGACACGCAGGAAGACGAACTGTGAGCTGAGGGTGCCTTTGCTGCCTTCACGCCAGGAGACGGTGATCGCCGCGTCCCGGCCGGCTACGGTGATGTGTTCGGCGAGGCTGACCGCGTCGTCGGGGTAGACGGGTGTCGTGGACGCGGGCGGGCGACCCTGCCCGGACCAGATCCGGGTAGCGGGTACCGCGTCGATGGTGTGGGCGAGGGCGTCGCCTTTGACTTGCACGCTGTAGACGATGCCGCGTTCGTCCAGCGCGGCCCGGAACTGGCTGGTGTCACCATAGCCGGCATCCGCGGCCAGCAACGGCGGTCGCAGTCCTTGCGCGGCAAGCTCGTCCAGCATCTCGATTGCCGCGGTGGCCGGGGCCGCTGGCGCGCGGCTGGACCCGGCGACGATCCTCGGCATGTTCGACCGCATGCCGGGGACCATGAAGTCATCGATGCAGCGCGATGCCGAGGCGAAGCGCCCCGATCGAGCTGGACGCGATCGGCGGCGCGGTCCTGCGGGCCGCGCGGCGACACGGTGTCGACACACCGGTCACCGCGCGGCTCGTCGACGAACTCACGCACAGCAAGCGGCCCCTCAGCTAAGGGTCGATCAATCCGTTTCGAACCGTTCACAATCGCGTTGGTGAGCACTGCCTTACCGGTCTTTGTTCCGGATGAAACGCCGCGGAAACGATGCTGACCTGAACTCGGCGCATCGACCCGACGATAATCCGGAGGGCGCATGTCCGAGTCGTCCCCGAGGGCTCCGCACCTCCGGTCGCTGCCCGGTGCGACGCAGGTGGCCGGCGCGCAACGACGGTCCGTCGACGGCGCGCATGGCACGGCCGCCATCGACGCTACCCACCACACGGTCGTGATCGTCGGCGGCGGCCAGGCCGGGCTCGCGGTGAGCTGGCACCTGTGCCAGCTCGGCGTCGACCATCTCGTCCTGGAACGCAGCCGGGTCGGGTACGAGTGGCGCGAACGCCGCTGGGACTCATTCTGTCTGGTGACCCCGAACTGGCAGTGCCAGCTGCCCGGGTTCCCTTACCGGGGAACGGATCCGGACGGCTTCATGGGCCGCGCCGAGGTGGTGGCGTACCTGGAGAGGTACGTCGCCTCGTTCGGTCCGCCGCTGCTGGAGGGCGTCGAGGTGACCCGGGTCCAGCCGCGCCCGGCCGATGGCTTCACGGTCGACACGAGCGCCGGGCGGCTGACCGCCGACCAGCTCGTGGTCGCCACCGGGCCGTACCACTCGCCGGCCGTACCCGCGCTCGGAGCGGGCCTACCGTCCACTGTGGACCAGCTGCACTCGTCGTCGTACCAGGGTCCCGAGCGCCTACGGGACGGCGCGGTGCTCGTCGTCGGTACCGGCCAGTCCGGCTGCCAGATCGCCGAGGACCTGCACCTGGCCGGCCGGCGGGTACACCTCGCGGTGGGCGGCGCGCCCCGGGTGGCCCGGCGCTACCGGGGCCGCGACGTGGTGGCCTGGCTGGACGGGATGGGCTACTACGACAAGGCGATCGCCGAGTTCGACGACGTGGACAGCGTGCGGTTCCGGGTCAACCACTACGTCACCGGCCGGGACGGCGGCCGGGACATCGACCTGCGGGCCTTTGCCCGGGACGGGATGCGGCTGCACGGCCGGCTCACCGACCTGCGCGACGGCCGGTTCACGTTCGCCGGCGACCTGCGCCGCAACCTCGACCACGCGGACGCGGTGGCCGAGGGCATCAAGGACGCGATCGACGCGTTCATCGCGGCGCGTGGGATCGACGCGCCGGCCGAGCCGAGGTACGTGCCGGTGTGGCAGCCGCCGGACCGGCCCGGCGGTACCGAGCTTTGCGTCGACGAGGTCGGCACGGTGGTGTGGTGCACCGGTTTCTACCGCGACCACCGGTGGCTTGAGGTACCGGTCTTCGACGGGCGCGGGTATCCGACCCACGAGCGCGGCGTCACCGCGTGCCCGGGCCTGTACTTCGTCGGCCTGCCGTGGCAGCACACCTGGGGCTCGGGCCGGTTCTCCGGCGTGGCCCGTGACGCCGAGCACCTGGCCGACCGGATCGCCCGGCACGAACGGCAGCGCGCGGTCGACGAGGTGCGCTGGATCGCCGGGACCCCGAACAGCACGTATCCGGACCGCGAGTGGTTCGTGCCCCGGACGGCGGTGTCGTGATGCCCGCCGACGCGCACCGGCACGTGGGCGTGCTGCCGGCGTACCCCTTCTATGGCGGGCCGGCCGTCCACCCGGACGTGCGCGCGCCCGCGAGCGTCGCGGCGCTGCTGGCCGACCTGGACGCCGAGGGTACCGAGCGGGCGGTGGTGCTGCCCAACTACGGTGTGCCCGATCCCGAGGTCGCCTTCCGGCTCAACGACCTGTGCTTGGCGGCGGCGGCCAAGGACGACCGGATCCGTTGTGGGCTCTGGGTTTCCCCGCGCCCGGCGGACGCTCAGCGTACGGCCGACGCGCTCACCCTCGCCACCGAGTCGGGGGTACGCGCGCTGAAGCTGAGCTTCCTGCTCGGCGGCCGCCCGACCGACCCGGACTGCCGCCCGTTGCTCGACACCATCTTCGCCACCGCCCGCGCGCACGACCTCGTGGTGCACGTGCACACCTCCCCCGGCGCCGCCTCCGACATCGACGAGGTCGGCCACCTCGTCGAGTGGTACGCCGACGACGTGGCCGTGCACCTGGTGCACTTCGGCGGCGGCATGAGCGGGCACATCAAGCTCGCCGGCCACCGGTTCTTCGACTGGATCACGCGGGGCAAGCGGGTCTACACCGACCTGTCCTGGGCGATCGGCTTCGCACCGCGCTGGCTGGCGAGCGAGATCGAGCGCCGGGGCATCGGGTACGACCGGGTGCTGTTCGCCAGCGACGAGCCCTGGGGCGACCACCCCGGCGAGTACGGCCGCCTGCGCGCCGCGTTCGGCGACGGCGAACTGGCCCGGTTCGCCTTCCAGACCACCTTCGACAAGCTCTACGGCTGAACCCTTTCCCCTCATAAGGAGTCATCAATGTCCGACCTCACCGAACTGGAGAAGCAGAGCCTCTCCGAGATCCCGCACCCGTCCCTGCCCGAGGGCTCCAGCCTCTACGGCGGGACCAAGGTGTTTCCCGACTACCAGGCCGAGAACGGCGAGGTGTACTTCACCCTCGTCCACGGCATCGCGCACGAGTCCTCGGTCAGCTTCGTGGCGATCCTGCAAGCCACCCGCGCGCTGCGCAAGGGCTTCGAGAGCGCCATCTACTTCTACGGCCCCGGCTCGCTCAACTGCCTCGCCACCCGCGGCTTCCCGACGACCGGCAACTCCGCGTTCCCCGGCGAGCACAACATCAACAACTCGCTGAAGACGTTCATCACGGAGGGCGGCAAGGTGTTCTGTTGCCGGTTCGGGCTGTCCCTGCACGGCGCCCGCGAGGAGGACCTCATCGAGGGCGTGATCCCGACGCACCCGCTCGACGTCCAGGACGCGCTCATCCACTACGCCCGCAAGGGCGCCATCATCAACTCCACGTACATGTTCTGAGGCCCCCGATGAGCCGCCTGGAAACAAGGGTCGACATCGCCATCCGGGGTGTCCGCGTGGACGCCCCGGTACGCCGGCCGGCCGGTGCCGGACCGAGCGACGACGGGCACCTGGTCGTCGACGGCGCCAACGCGGCGCTCCCGGTGAACCCGGACAGCCCGTACGTGGTCCGCGACGGCCGGCTCTGGCTCGGCGAGTCGGACACCGGCCTCGCCGTGCAGGTGGTCCGCCGGCCCCGGTTCTACGGGCTGTCCACAGTGGACGGCGTGCGGTACGAGCAGATCGCCCGGCTGCACGGCGCCGACGTCCTCGCCACGACGGTGGTGCAGACCTGTGTGCGGTACGCCGAGGAGCAGCGCTGCCGGTTCTGCACCATCGAGGAGCCGCTGCGCTCCGGCACGACCGTGGCCGCGAAGACGCCCGCGCAGCTTGCCGAGGTGGCGGAGGCGGCGGTACGGCTGGACGGGGTACGGCAGATGGTGATGACGACCGGTACCACCGCCGGGCCGGACCAGGGAGCCCGCAACCTGGCGCGGTGCGTGGCTGCGGTGCACGCGGCCGTACCGGCGCTGCCGATCCAGGTGCAGTGCGAGCCGCCCGACGACCTCACGGTGCTCCGCTCGCTGAAGGACGCCGGCACGACCGCGATCGGGATCCATGTGGAGTCCCTCGACGACGTGGTACGGCGCCGGTGGATGCCCGGCAAGGCGACGGTGCCGCTGCACCGGTACGAGGCGGCGTGGGACGAGGCGGTCCGGGTGTTCGGACCCAACCGCGTCTCCACGTACCTGCTCATCGGGCTCGGCGAGGACCCCGACGAGCTGGTGGCCGGCGCCGGGCGGCTCATCGACCGGGGCGTGTACCCGTTCGTGGTGCCGTTCCGGCCGATGCTCGGCACGCTGGCCCGGCGGGACGGGGTACCGGCGCCCTCCGCCGCGCTCGTCCACTACGTCACCGAGCGGGTCGCCGCGCTGCTGCGCGCGGCGGGCATGACCGGGGTGGCGCAGGAGGCCGGGTGCGCGGCATGCGGCGCGTGCGGCGCTCTCCAGGCGGCGGGAGGCTGAGGCGTGCACACCGATTTCGCGGTGCTGCTCGGGCCCTCCGCGCGCCGGGAGGAGACGTCGGCGTCGCTGTTCCAGATCGAGCCGGTCGCGGACGACCAGACCCTCGCCGCCTACCACCGGTTGCGCGCCCGCGTCTTCGTCGAGGAGCAGGGCCTCTTCAACCGGCACGACCGGGACGGGCGCGACGCGGATCCCCGTACTGTCGTCCTGGTGGCCCGGGAAGGCGGCGGGCGGGTCATCGGCGGCGTCCGGCTCGGCCCGCCCGACGACGGCCCGGACCTCGGTTGGTGGGTGGGCGGCCGGCTCGCGGTGGACCCGGGAGCGCGCGCCTACGGCGTAGGCCCGGCACTGGTCCGCGCGGCCTGCGCCTGCGCGGAGGCGGAGGGCGCGCTGCGGTTCGACGCCACTGTGCAGCTGCGCAACGTCCGGCTCTTCGCCCGCCTGGGCTGGCGACCGGTCCGGCCGGCGACCGCCGCGGGCGCGCCGCACATGCTGATGCGCTGGCCGATCGGGCGGATCGCGGCGCTGGCCGCGGCCACCAAGGGGCGGCTCGGCCCGCTGCTGGCCGGTCTGCACCCCGGCGGCGGGTTCCTCGGCGACGACGGCGCGCCGGTACCCGGGAGCGACGTGGTCGCCGCGTGCGACGCGATCCTGCCCTCGATGGTGGAGCAGGATCCGGAGTGGGCCGGCTGGTGCGCGGTCCTGGTGAACGTCAACGACCTCGCGGCGATGGGCGCCGATCCGGTCGGGCTGCTCGACGCCATCGGCGCGCGGGACGCCTCCTTCGCGCACCGGATCCTGGCCGGGCTGCGCCGGGCCAGCGCGGCGTACGGGGTACCGGTGCTCGGCGGCCACACCCAGCTCGGTGTACCGGCCGCGTTGACGGTCACCGCCCTCGGCCGTACCGCGCACCCGGTGCCCGGCGGCGGCGGCCGGCCCGGCCACCGCGTCCGGCTCACCGCCGACCTGGCCGGCGGCTGGCGCCCCGGATACCAGGGCCGACAATGGGATTCCAGCACCGGGCGGTCCACTGTGGAGCTTCGTACCATGACCGGCGCGGTGGCGGCCGCCCGACCGGCGGCGGCCAAGGACGTGTCGATGGCCGGCCTCGCCGGCACGCTGGGGATGCTCGCCGAGGCCAGCGGGTGCCGCGCGATCCTCGACGTGGCAAAGGTTCCCCGGCCGGCGGGCGCCACCATGGGCGACTGGCTCACCTGCTTCCCGGGCTTCGCCATGCTGAGCACCGGCGGGCCACCGCTGCCGGCGGGGCCGGCGGTCGACGCCGAGTGCGGCGAGCTGGTGTCCGGCCGGGGCGTGCTGCTGCGGTGGCCCGACGGCGAACAGACGGAGGCCATCTCCGGCCCGGTCACCGGGCTCGGCCCGGCGGTACCGGATCCGGCCGGCTCCCTGAGCGGGGCCGGATCCACGAGCAGGCTGGGGGACGCGGCATGAAGCGGGGGGACGCGGCATGAAGCTGGCGGCAGTGGCGGCACCGTTCGACCGGGACCTCGACGGCGACTTCGCCCGCATCGAGCGGCTGGTGGCCCGCGCGCGGGCCGAAGGGGTACGCCTGCTCGTCCTGCCCGAGGCGTGCCTCGGCGGTTACCTCGCGAACCTGCGTGGCGGCGCTGAAGGCCCGCCCGCGCTGGACCCGGACGGCCCGGAGATCCGCCGCCTCGCCGCGATCGCCGGAGACGTCGTGGTGTGCGCCGGATACTGCGAGGCCGCCGGCCCGTTGCGCTACAACAGCGCGGTGTGCGTCAGCGGCGACGGCGTACTCGGCCGGCACCGCAAGGTACACCAGCCGCTCGCCGAGGACGCCAGCTACGCGGCCGGCGACCGGTTCGCCGCCTTCGACACCCCGGTCGGCCGGCTGGGCATGCTCATCTGCTACGACAAGGCGTTCCCAGAGGCGGCGCGGGCGCTGGCGCTGGACGGCGCGCAGATCGTGGCGTGCCTGTCCGCGTGGCCGGCCAGCCGGACCGATCCCGACCCGGACCTGAAGCGCGACCGGTGGACCCGGCGGTTCGACCTGTTCGACCGGGCCCGGGCTCTGGAGAACCAGATCGTCTGGGTGTCCGCCAACCAGTCCGGCGGCTTCGGTTCGCTGCGCTTCGTGGCCAGCGCGAAGGTCGTCGATCCGGGCGGGGACGTCCTTACCAGCACCGGGATCCAGGCCGGCATGGCGATCGCCGACGTCGACGTGGACCGGGTGCTGGAGAGCGCCCGCCGGTCCATGGCGCACCTGCGCGACCGCCGCCCGGATACATACCACCCCGACGCGTTCGTCGGGGCCGTGGACGGGTGACGGTCACCCGGATCGCCGCGGCCGCCGCGCACTTCGGCCGGGACCTGGCGTACTGCCTCGGCCGGATCGGCAAGCTCATCGCGGACGCCCGAGCAGCCGGGGTGACCCTGCTGGTGCTGCCCGACGCCGCACTCGGCGGGTACCTGGCCGACCTGCGCCACCCCGACCCGGCCGCGCTGCCACCCGCGCTAGCACCCGATCACCCGGCCCTGCGTGAGGTCGCCGCGCTGGCCCGGGAGATGGTGGTGTGCCTGGGATTCTGCGAGTCCGACGGCGAGGACCGGTACAACGCGGCGATCTGCCTGACCGGCGACGGCGTGCTGGGCCGGCACCGCAAGGTACACCTGCCGGCGGGCGAGACGGCGGCGTACCGGCCCGGCGACCGGTTCGCCGCCTTCGACACCCCCGTCGGCCGGCTGGGCATGCTCATCGACTACGACAAGACCTTCCCGGAGGCGGCGCGCAGCCTGGCACTGGACGGCGCGGAGATCCTGTCCTGCCCGTCCGCGTGGCCGGCCAGCATCACCAACCAGGCGCCGAAGATGGCACAGGACCGCCAGTCCAGGCTCTTCGACCTGTACGACTGCGCGCGGGCCGCGGAGAACCAGGTGGTTCTCGTGTCGGCGAACCAGACCGGCGCGATGGGCGGGCTGCGTTTCCTGGGACAGTCCAAAGTGGTCGGTCCGGCCGGCAACATCCTCGCGCGCACCTGGGCCAAGGCCGGGCTCGCGGTGGCGGAGATCGACGTGGCCGCCGAGGTCGCCCAGGCGCGCCGGGTCCTACGGCACCTGGACGAGCTGCGCCCGGACAGCTACCGGGTGCTCGGCGAGCAGGCGGGCTCGCGGTGAGGATCGCCCTGCTGACCTACTCCAGCAGACCGCGCGGCGGGGTGGTGCACACCCTGGCGCTCGCCGAGGCGCTTGCCGCACAAGGGCAGGACGTCACGGTGTGGACGCTGGGCCGGGGCGGGGACGCCGGGTTCTTCCGTCCGATCCACCCGTCGGTGCGTACGGTCGTCGTGCCGTTCCCGGACAGGCCGGAGGAGTCCGTCGGCGCCCGCGTGCTGCGCTCGATCTCGACGTTGCGGCGGGCCTTCGACCCAGCCGGCTACGACATCGTCCACGCGCAGGACTGCATCAGCGCCAACGCCGTGGAGCGCTGCGTCCGTACCGTGCACCACCTCGACCAGTTCACCACCCCGGAGCTGGCGGCCTGCCACGAACGCGCCATCGTCGCGCCGTACGCGCACGTCTGCGTCTCCGCCGCGGTCGCCGCCGAGGTACGGGCCGGCTGGGGTGTCCAGGCCACGGTCATCCCGAACGGCGTGGACGCCGAGCGGTTCGCGGCGGCGTCACCCGGCCGGTGGAAACGCGACCTGGGACCGTTCGTGCTCACCGTCGGCGGGATCGAGCCGCGCAAGGGCTCGCTCGAACTCCTTGCGGGGTACGCCCGGCTGCCATTCCGGGATCCGTTGCCCCGACTGGTGATCGCGGGCGGCGAGACGCTGTTCGACTACCGCGACTACCGGTCCCGGTGGCAGGCCCGCGCCGACGAGCTCGGCATCCGCCCGACCGTGCTCGGCACCGTCCCGCACGCCGACCTGCCGTCACTGGTCGCCGCCGCCGACGCGTTCGCGTTCCCGTCGCTGCGCGAGGGCTTCGGGCTCGCCGCACTGGAAGCCCTCGCCGCCGGCGTACCCGTCGTGGTGTGGGACCGCCCGGTGGCCCGCGAGGTGTACGGCGACGCGGTGCGCTACGCCGCCGACGTACCCGCATTCGCGGCCCAGCTCGACGCGGCGCTCGCCACCGACGACCCGGTACGCCGTGCCGCCGGCCGGGCGCTCGCCACCGGGTACACCTGGGCGGCGGCGGCGCGGGCGCACCTCGAGTTCTACGCCTCGCTGGGCTGATCGGGCGCCGCCCGCCACGGCAGACTTGAGCGCATGACCGATCAGATCCCGGTACGCCAGCCGCGCCTCTGCGTCACTGCCTCCGACTACGACGAAAGCGCTGCGCCTCTACCGTGACGTCCTCGGCCTGTCCGAGCTGGCCTCCTACACCTCGCCCGACTCCGCGCCCGGCGGACGGGTCACCATCCTCGCGGCGGGCGTGGCGACGCTGGAGCTGGCCGACCCCGCATACGCCGAATACATCGACCAGGTCGAGGTGGGCGACCGGGTGGCCGGACACCTGCGGGTGGCCTCGAGGTGGCGGACACCGCAACGGTCACCGCGACCCTGGCCGGTGGCGGCGCCGAAGTCATCGCGCCGCCCACCCGTACTCCGTGGAACTCGCTGAACGCCCGCCTCGCCGCGCCCGCCGGGGTTCGGGCTCGGCGCCGAGCTGCCCGAAAAGTACCCCGGACAGCAGTCGCGGGTCGGCCGCCAACGAGGCGCCGGCCCCTCGCTGGCGAACTGAGTCCGCCAGGCATGGAACGACGAACGCGGCACCCGCAGGAGCCGGCACATCCACACGATCGGGTAGGTGGCCCTCTCCGCCTCGATCACCGCGCAGCGCAAGGCTACGGGTGCGTCCGGGCGAAGAAGGCCGCCACGGGTTGAACCCAAGCCACCCGCATCTACCTGTCCCCGCGCACCGTCAACTACCACCTCCGGCGCATCTTCCGGAAAACTCGACATCGCCTCCCGGGTCGAACTGGCCACCCTCACCAACCATCACCGCGCCCCGGACTGACCGGCCGTCACGCCTCCGGACGCCCCGAGGGCCGGTTGGGGTCGGCCAGGAGACCCTCGTCGCGCGCCCGCAGGACCGTGGCCAGACGGTCATTCGTGCGCAGCTTCCGGTAGATGCTGTCGATGTGCCGGTGCACCGTCCGGGGCGAGATGGTCAGCCGGCGGGCGATCGCCGTGGCGGTGAGCGCGTCGCCGAGCAGGGTCAGCACGGCCACCTCGCGCGGCGTCAACCGGTAGCGGCTCACCGCCTCCGGCGGCACGCCCTGCGCCGCCGACGCCTGCGCCCGCCACCGGTCGATCTGGCGCTGCTGGTTGAGCGCGGCGGCGAGCAACGGTTGCCATCGCGCGGCGAGGTGGCGGTCGCGATCGGTGAAGCCCCGGCCGGCGCGGCCGAGCACGATGACGCGGCCCTCGCCCGGTGGCGCGGGCAACGGCACGGCGAGGTGCCGGTCGGCCTCCAGGTACTCCGTGACGGCGTGCTGCGCCGCCTCGTCCGGCCAGCGCCCGTCGCGGTGCAGGTCCTCGACCGTGCGTGGCATAGGGTCCGGCGCGACCTGGTAGTGCCGTACCAACGGGTGGCGATGGAACTGGGCGTCGAGGTCAGGACCCATCGACCGGGTGGGCAGCGGCGACGGGGGTGGCGCCGACCGGGGCGACGCCCGCGGCTCGCGGTGCGGGACCGGGAAGTCGTCCGGCGGCGCGTCGACCCAACCCTGCGTCCAAAACAGCAGGCTGGTCGCGCTGGCCAACGACACCCGGACCTCGTCGAGGATCAACCGCCAGGGTAGATCGGGTTCGTCGTTGTCGAGAATCGCGACGGTGAGGTCCAGGATGCGCTGGTACTCGCCTGTCGACAGGTCCGCCATCGATCATCCCCCGTCGGGTCGCCATGGGTACATGTGCCTATATCCGCGGGCGGGACGCGCCGCAAGTCTTGGGTACCGAACCGGACTCCCGGCACCCGGCACGGGGGCCGCGATCGAAACGGAGGTACATAAATGCGCAAGCGTCGATGGTTGGGCCTCGTGCTGGCCCCATTGGTCGCCGCCCTGGTGATCCTGCCGGCGACAGCCGCCTACGCCAACGGTTGGGAAAGGGCCGTCAGCCGCTGGAGCGGCATGTGCATCGACCTGCACGGCAACGGCGAGATTGCCCGGCAATGGAACTGCAACGGCTCGTCGGCTCAACTCTTCGTCCGGGTCAACGTCGGCGGCGGCTACGTCCAACTGATCAACCAACGCAGCGGCCAGTGCCTGGGGGTGTCCGAGGGCGCGACCTGGGCCGGTGCGTTGATCAACCAGGGGACTGCGTGCAGGGTGCCGTCCAGCAATGGCAGATCTTCGACCCGGGCGGCAACTCCACCGGCGCGAGTTGGATCGTCAACCGCAACAGCGGGATGTGCATCGACAACGCCTGGAGCGTCGCCCAGGGCGGGTACCTGCAACAGTTGGACTGCGCGTACGCCTGGAAGCAGTTCTGGTTCGTCGGTTGATCGCGGCTGTCCCGGAGCGCGGCATGCGCTCCGGGACGTCTCGCGCCCGGTCACCGAGCGAGCACCAGGTAGCTGCCGCCGCGTCGGCTGTCCCGCACGTGCCAGCCGTCCGGCCAGGTGTGTCCGTGCGACGCCTGCCGCCGGACGAGGGCGCCGGTCAGGACGGGCGGGCGGGAGAACGTCGTCCGGTCGAACCCGGCGCCCCCTCGAATGTCGCCTCCTCGAACCGCACGCTGCCCCGGAATTCGGCCGAACCGAACGCTGCGCCGTCCAGAAAGCATGCCGCCGCGAACACCACATGGTCGTGGAATACGGTCCGCTTGAAAAGCGCCACCTCGCGGAAGTTCGTCCCGACGAAGAAAAGGCGGGGCCGTGGAAGGTGGCCTTGTTGAAACCGGCGCCGCCGCCGCTGAGAAAGCCATAACTGAACATCGACCGACCGTGGAAGGCCGCGCCGGTGAACGTGGCGTGGTCGAGATGGCATCTCCGCAGGTCGATGTCGATCAGCGTGGCCCGGGACAGGTCGACGCCGATGTCTTCAGCTTGCGTTTGTCGACCAGCACGGGATGCTGACCGGGTACCGCGGGTATTTCGTTGGAGATGGTGATCAACGTGTCGAAGCCCTGCTCGGCCGCCACGTCCAGGTAGTGTTCAATCTGCTCGGCCTGTAGTTGGTTGCTGCCGGTCTTCACCTCCACCAGGGCGGTCCACTGCCGCTGGCCGCGGCTGACCCGGATCAGTCCATCGGGGAAC
>WNFU01012367.1_pt1 | contig 20140 bp, 19 predicted proteins | sample 5400121 | NCBI WGS metagenome assembly WNFU01 (sample SAMN13153360, study PRJNA577476) | soil metagenome | isolation source: 100 cm soil or saprolite under grassland replicate 1 | place: USA:California | collected 2016-06-15 | reverse complement strand
GCTGCTGCCGGCGAGCGGCGGCCAGGTCCTTCTGGATGGGCGGCTGGTGACGCGGCCGCCAAAAGAGATGGTGCTGGTCTTTCAAGACTACAGTCGCTCGCTGTGCGCCTGGCGCTCCGTCCATGGCAACGTGGCCTTCGCGCTCGAGGAGAGCCACCTGCCGCGCACCGAGCGAAAACAGCGAATCCGCGAGGCGCTGGCAACCGTTGGGCTGACCGAATTCGGCGAGTATTACCCCTTCGAGCTGTCGGGTGGCATGCAGCAGCGGCTTCAGATCGCGCGCGCCCTGGCCTATCAGCCGAAGATCATGCTGATGGACGAGCCATTTGGGTCGCTCGACGCGCTGACGCGGGCCGAGCTCGAGGACCAGCTGCTAGCAATCTGGACCGCCAACCCCAAGACGGTCGTGTTCGTCACGCACGACATCGAAGAGGCGGTCTACCTGTCCGACCGCGTCCTCGTCCTCAGCGCCAGGCCCTCGGAAGTCGTTGAGGAGCTGATCATCGACCTGCCCAGGCCGCGCGACCAGCTCGAGACCAGGTCTCTGGAGCGTTTCGCGGACTACCGCGGCCACATTTACCGACGTATTCGCCAGGAGTCCCGGCCGCCTGTCCTCGCGGCCTCGGCCTGACGTGAGCACGCGCATCCAGGGCCTGCTCGTCATCGTCGCCATCCTGGCCGCGTGGGAAGCGGCCGCGTGGGCCAGCCTGGTCAACCCCGCCTTCCTGCCACCACCTAGCTCGATCCTGCTGGCCTGGAAGGAGATCGTGGCCAGCGGCGAGCTGATTCAGCACGTCACCACGACGATGCGCGTGTGGGTCCAGGGGTTCGCCCTGGCAACGCTGCTCGGCGTCAGCCTGGGCCTGCTGATGGGCCTTTTCAGGCCGTTGGCGGCCGCCCTCGCCACGACGGTTGAGCTGCTGCGGCCGATGCCTTCGGTTGCGATCATCCCGATCGCCATCGTCACCTTCGGGCTCGAGGACCCGATGAAGCGCTTCGTCACGATGTACGCGGCAACCTGGCCGATCCTGATCAACACGCTCTATGGCGTGCGAAGCGTTGACCCGGTCTTGATCGACAGTGCGCGCACGTTTCGCTTTTCGGAGCCCCGCCGCGCGCTCAAGGTGGTCTTGCCGGCTGCCTCACCCTACATCGCGACCGGTCTGCGGCTCGGGGCCGGCATCGCCTTGATCCTGGTGGTGACCGCCGAGCTGGTGGCGAGTCGTGATGGACTCGGCTACTTCGTGGCCCAATCCCAGCTCTCATATCGCATCCCGGACATGTACGCCGGGATCTTCAGCATCGCCGTGGTGGGCTATCTGCTCAATCTGGCGTTCGTGAGCGCCGAGAATCGAGCGCTCGGCTGGCATCGGCGGCTGGCCAGTAGACAGTAGGCAGTGAGCAGTGGGCAGCACTAGGCAAACCGTGGAGCTGGGCCCTCCTGAGGGCGCCGCCTCACTCGGGGCTAGCGAACCGCGACCCACCCCTGGTCCGGCCACACTGCCTGCTGCCCACCGCCTGCTGCCCACTGGTCTGGCCGGGCCGCTGTTCGTCGTTCTGCTGCTCGCCGTCTGGGAGACGCTCAGCCAGCTCAAGCTCGTCAACGTGCTGCTCTTCCCGCCGGTCAGCACGATCCTGGCCCGCTTCCTCACCCTCTGGACCGACAACACGTTTCCGAGCAACTTGCTGCCGACCCTCGCACGAATGCTGTTGGGCTACGCGCTGGCGGCCGGACTGGCGATCCCGCTCGGAACGCTGATGGGCTTTTGGTGCGGCGTGTACGACCGCCTCGAGCCGCTGCTCGAATTCCTCCGCCCGCTGCCCCCGGTAGCAGTCCTCCCGGCGCTGGTGCTCTTTCTGGGCATCGGCGACGAGATGAAGGTGGCAATCGTGCTGTTCGGCTGCTTCTGGCCGATCCTCCTGAATACGGTGGACGGTGTGCGTGGCGTTCACCCGACCATCGTCGAGGTGGCCCTCATGTACCAGTTCACGACCGCGCGCATCCTCCGATCGGTTGTCCTGCCGGCCGCATTGCCTCAGATCATGGCCGGCCTGCGGACAGGACTGGCGATCGCCTTGATCGTGGCGATCGTCTCGGAGATGATCGGCGCCACCCAGGGACTGGGTTTCTTCATCGTGCTAGCCCAGCGCGGATTCCGGATCGCCGACATGTACGCCGGCATCGTCTTGCTGGCGATCGTGGGCTACCTGCTCAACCGTGGCTTCCTGCTGATCGAGGCCCACCTGATGGCCTGGCATCGGGCCCAGATGTCGCCCGGCGGCGAGGGTTAGAATTGCTCCCCGTTCCCTTCGTTGCTCCCCTTCCCTTTTTGCTCCCCCTTCCCTTTAGGGAAGGGGGCTGGGGGGTTAGGTTGACTGCGCTACGGTCGCCAGGGACCGGTCGAGAGGATCAGCAGCAGACCGAGCAGGCCGACCCCGCTGTATTCGATCACCAGGCGGCGGCTTAGCTCCCCGGTCAGGATCCCGTCGACCAGCCCGACCAGCACGTAGAAGAGCAACAGAAGCACGGCCCCGCCGACGAAGGCCAGGACGACCCAGTAGTTGAGGGCCCAGGTGACCTCGGCCGTCGCCAGCCCGATCAAGCCGCTGTAGAGGACGGCGCGTCTGCGCGGCGATGGCGTGCCGCGCAGCAGCACGAGGCTCAAGAGCGCGGCCACCGCGGCCGTCGAGGTCGCCGTGACCAGGCTGCGCTCCTTGGTCTGGTAGATGAGCGTGAAGAGGACGAAAGCGGCAACGTAGGTGAGCAAGCTGAGCAGCAGCCTGGCCCAGCCGCCTGACTCATCCGGCTCGGAGATCTCGCGGTCCTGCGTCAGCAGCGCCAGGCCGCACAGGATCGCGCCGACCAGAGGCAGGCCGCGTACGATGAGCGGATCGCCGCCCTGAAAGAAGACCAGCGCTAGGCCAACCGCCACCGCCAGCAGATCGGGTAGGACCCAGAGCGTGAAGCCGAGCCGATGGCCCACCACTCCAAAGCCCGGATGGAGCCGACCGTGCAGCTCGGCCGCGAACCCGACGACCAGGCCCACGAACGCCGCGAGGACGATACCGATCAGCCCACCCACGAGCTGGACGACGTACAGCCCGGCCAGGGCAACCGCAGGCGCGCTCCAGCCCAGCACTTGCCTCAGCATGAATTCATCCTGCAAGCCCACGGAGCGCTTTCAGGCGGTCCCTGAGGCGCGCCAGACGGTCACGGTGCTCGGCTAGCTGCTCGCGACGCTGGGCGACCACCTCGGTTGGCGCATTCTCGGTGAAACTGCGCTGCGCCAGTTGGCCAGCCGTGCGCTCGACCTGGCGCTCGGCCTCCGCGACCTCCCGCTCCAGTCGCGTCGCCTCGAGGGCGACGTCGAACAGGCCTTCGACTGGCAGGTACGCCTGCACCCCCCCGGCCACCACACTCAAGGCCCGACTGGGTGGCTCGTCCAGGTGCTCGACCACATCCAGCGGGTCGAGGCGCGCCAGGGTTCGGATCACCGACAGGTGGCCGCGAAGCAGCCCAGCCCGCTGGCCAGCTTCGACGACGCAGGGCGTCTGTTGCATGCCCACGCGGTAATCCGTCTTGAGCCGGCGGACGCTCTGGATCAGGGCGATCAGGTCGCCGAAGGCGTCCTCCGCAGCCGAGTCTCGCGGGCCGGCCTGTGGCCAGGAGCTGACCATGATCGACGTGCGCCGGAAAGCGCGGCCATCGCCAGCGCGGCCATCGGCCCGTGAGCCTTCGCCAGAGGCGAAGCTCTGCCACAGCTCTTCGGTCACGAACGGCGCGAACGGGTGGAGCAGCAACAGGACACGCTCGAAGACCTGGACCAGAGTCGCTCGGGTGGCATCACGCTGCTCTTCGGAGCTGGCCTCGCGAAGCTGAATCTTGGCGATCTCCAGGTACCAGTCGCAAAACTCTTCCCAGAGGAACTCGCCGATCAGATGGGCGGCCTCGCCAAACTGGAACTCGCCCAGCAGCCTGGTAGCTTCTGCGGTCACCTGCTCCGCGCGGCTGCGAATCCAGCGGTCGGCGAGGGTGAGGCCGCCGGGCTCCGCCCCCCCGACCCCCCCAAGCTTGGGGGGGTCGGGGGGGCGGAGGGGCGCGTTGCCCAAAATGAAGCGCCCCGCGTTCCACAGCTTGTTGACGAAGTTGCGCTGGGCCTCCAGCTTGGACTCGGAGATCGAGATGTCATTGCCGGGCGTCGTGCCGACCACGAGGCCCAGTCGCATCGCGTCCGTGCCGAAGCGCTCCATCAAGTCGAGCGGGTCCTGGACGTTGCCCTTGACTTTGCTCATCTTCTCGCCGTCGACGCGAATCATGCCATGCAGATACACCTCGCGGAACGGGATCTGGCCCGTCATAGCCAGGCTCTGCATGATCATTCGAGCGACCCAGAAGAAGAGGATGTCGTAACCGGTCTCCATGACCGTGGTTGGAAAGAACCTTCCCATGTCCTCGCTGTCGTCAGGCCAGCCGAGCGTCGAGAAAGGCCACAGGCCTGACGAGAACCAGGTATCCAGGACGTCCGGGTCCTGGGTCAGCTCGACGCCCGGGTAGTCGGCCGGGTTCGGGTCTTCGACCGACGCGATGGGCTCTCCGCCGTCGCTTCGGTACCAGACCGGAATGCGATGGCCCCACCACAACTGGCGACTGATGCACCAGTCTCGAATGTTCTCCATCCAGTTGAAGTAGACCTTGGCGAATCGCTCCGGCACGATTCGGATTCGTCCGTCGCGGACCGCTTCCAGGGCCGGCCTGGCCAGCGGGGCGATCCGCACGTACCATTGCTCGCTGACGATCGGCTCGACGATCGTGTGGCAGCGCTGGCAGTGGCCGACCGCATGGCGATGCGGAACCGTCCTGACCAGCTGGTCGTTCGTCTCGAGCTCCTCGAGGAACGCCCGCCGAGCCTCCAGTATCGACATACCCTGGTAGGCGCCCGCCTCGGCGTTCAGCGTGCCGTCGAGGTTCATCACCAGGATCGTCGGCAGGTTGTGGCGCTGGCCGATCTCGAAGTCGGTCGGGTCGTGGCCCGGTGTGACCTTGACCGCGCCGGTCCCGAAGCTCGGATCGACCGCCTCGTCGGCGACGATCGGGATCTCCCGCTCGACGTGTGGCACGATCGCTCGACGGCCGATCAGCGGTCGATAGCGAGCGTCTGTCGGATGGACCGCTATCGCGGTGTCGGCCAGGATGGTCTCCGGGCGAGTCGTGGCGATCTCGACGGACTCGGCATCGCCGGCCTGCTCACTGGGCACCAATGAGTAGCGGACGTAGGACAGCTGGCCGTCTACCTCGTCGTGCTCGACCTCCAGGTCAGAGAGCGCGGTCATGCAGCGCGGGCACCAGTTGGTGATCCGGTTGCCGCGGTAAATCAGGCCTCGCTCGTACAGGCGGACGAACGCCGTCCTGACGGCGCGCGACGGGCCGGCGTCCATGGTGAAGCATTCCCGGTCCCAGTCGGCCGAGACGCCGAGCCGGTGGAGCTGGAAGCGGATCCGATCCCCATACGTGAGCATCCACTCCCACATCCGCTCGAGGAACCGCTCGCGCCCAAGCTCGTGGCGGCTCGTGCCTTCCGAGGCGATCACTCGCTCGACGACGAGCTGGGCGGCGATCCCGGCGTGATCGCGGCCCGGCACCCAGAGCGTCGGCTCGCCGAGCATTCGGTGCCAGCGGACCAGGATGTCTTCGATAGTCATGGTCATCGCGTGGCCGATGTGCAGCTCGCCGGTCACATTCGGGGGCGGCATGGTAATCACGAACGGCCGCCGACCGGCGGCACCCCGCGGCTTGAAGTAGCCGCTCTCGAGCCAGCGCTCGTACCACTCGCGCTCCACTGCCTTCGGATCGTAAGGCGTGTAGTCGCGTTCGCGAGCGTGGGGGGTCGTCTTTGCTGCCGTCGTCATCGATGTCGTGCCGTGCTGTACATGTGGCAAGAATTGTGAACCACCAAGACACCGAGACACAACGGACCATGGACGACGGACAACCGACGACGACTGGCCGGCCGGACGCCGAATGCCTTGGTCTATCGTCTATCGTCCCTCGACGGCAGCGACGGCGCGCGCGACCCAGGCGCAGATCTCCTCGTTCGCGCCGAGCGCCTCGAGCTCGCTCGGTTGGTACCAGCCAGCCTTGTCGCGTGTTTCCCGGATCTCAGCCTGGCCGTCGATGGGAGTCGCGAAGTAGATCAAGTCGATGTGCTGGTGTCCGGGCGCGATGTCCTCCAACTGGATGCCGGCCGGGCGGACAAGCTGGCGCGGGTACTGCAGGTCCAGGGCGCGCTCGCCGACCAGTCGCACGGGGACGCCCGTCTCCTCGAGCACCTCTCGGACGGCAGCCTCGTCGGGTAGCTCACCCGGTACGATATGGCCGCCAGGCGGCAGCCACATGCCGAGCTTGGGATGGAACAGCAGCAGCACACGTGCACGGTGGACGACGAATACTGCGACCGTGAACTCACGAACCGGGTCGGGCGCCAACATGGCTTCCTGGCGACTCGGATGCTAACACACGCACGGCCTGGCATGAGTTGTGCAGAGTGTTGGCATCAGCCAGGGCCGGAGCTCGTCAGTCCAAGTGGCTCCAGCCCGCCGTCACAGGGGAGGTGTAGGATGGAGGAGCGCTATCTTGGAAAGATCGAGCCCGACTTGGACGTCTGCGACATCAACGGCGACAAGGTAGGGAGCGTCGCGCGCGTCTATCGCCACGAGATGGCGACGAGCGGCGCCATCGATCGGCCGGTCGGGATGCCGTCTCGAGAAGAGCTGGTCGAGGTCAAGACGGGCTTTCTCGGGCTCGGCAGGATGCTGTACGTGCCCATGGGCGCGATCCAAGACGTGACCCAGGGCTGCGTATTCCTGTCAAGGTCGAAGGACGAGTTCGACAGTCTGGGCTGGGCCGAGAAGCCGACCTACCTGGACGAGCTGCACTAGCGAATGAGGAACAAGACCTACCTGGACGAGCTGCACTAAATGAACAAGGAACAAGTAGGGGCACGGCATGCCGTCCCTTCGTCGGGGGCGCACCCGCGTGCGCGGCGCGGCGTGCCGTGCCCCTACTTTCCGGTCCAGCGCGGCTTCCGCTTTTCCAGGAAGGCGCGGACGCCTTCCTGGAAGTCCGCGCTCGTGTAGGTCGCGGCGATCAGGTCCTCGCCACCCTGCAGGCGGCGTTGCTCCTGCACTCGCCGAATCGCCTCCTTGGTCACCCACAACGTGATTGGGGCGTGCCCCGCGAGTGTCCGTGCCAGCTCGCCCACTCGCGCCTCGATCCGATCGGCGGGCACGATCTCGTGGACGAAACCGGCCTGGTAGGCCTCCTCGGCCGACATCAGACGGGCGGTGAAGATCAGCTCCTTTAGTCGCGACGGCCCGAGCAAGTCCACGAAGCGCGAGTACGCCTCCATCGACAGACAGTTGCCGAGCGTTCTGGCGATGGGTACGCCGAAGCGCGCGTCAGGACTAGCGATCCGCAGATCACAGGCGGCCGCGATCCCAAACCCGCCCCCGACCGCGTAGCCCTGAATCTGGCCGACGACCGGCTTGCGGACCCGCTCGAGCCGGTCAGTCCGTCGGTCGCCGGCCCGCTCGTACTCGATGCCGTCCTCGGGTGTTTTGAACGCCTTGAACTGGCTGATGTCGGTCCCGGCAACGAAGGCCTTGCCGCCCGTGCCACGCAGCACGAGGACGCGAACGGTCTCGTCGGCATCGACCTCCTCGCAGGTCTGAGTCAGGCGCTCGTACATCGCCCAGGTCATCGCGTTGCGAGCTTCGGGGCGGTTGAACGTCAGCGTGACGATCGGACCGTCGCGAGTGACGAGCACCTCGTCGGCATCCACAGGTACGCCCTCCGCACTGCCTGGCAACAGCTACCAGGCGGCATGGTAGCGCATGCGACTGAGAAGGCTGGGCGCGCGGCACTTTCTGGCTCAGCCCATCGTTGACATATTCGCAGGCGGGCTACTGGCTTCGTTCGCGATGGTGCGGCTATATTCCGCGATAGCGCGTCTCGCTGGGGGACCAAGCACTCCACTTCTGGGTCATGGAGGGTCAGGGTGCGATCTCGACACTGGCACGGAAGGCATCTCGGCCGAGCTGTGGTCGTCATGGCCATCCCGGCGCTCCTTTACCTGTCGCTCGCGCTGCCTGCCTCGGCGGGGACCGACCACAGTACCAGCTCGGTCCACTGGATAGCGCCGGGCGGGCTGCCCGGCGCAGCTATCCCCGGCGCCTCCTCCACGTTAGTCAGGAACAGCTCCGGGGCCAGCATGACCCTCCAAACGTCCGGGCTCGGGGCCGGCACAGCCGCCACGGTCTGGTGGGTGATATTCAACAATCCGGAGAACTGCGTCGGTCCGTGCAGCGACGACGACAAGGCTCGGGTGGGTGTCAACGCCTCGGTGCTGTACGCGGCGGGGCACGTGATCGGTGGAACCGGTGAGGCGCGTTACGCCTCCTCACTCAAGCTGGGCGACACGACGGGCGCCAAGTTCGGACCGGGCCTACTCCACCCATTCGGCGCCGAGATCCAGTTCCATGTTCGCACCCACGGGCTCGCCCTGCCCGGCCTGATCGACCAGCAGATCCACTCCCACGACGGCGGCTGCCCGCCCAACACCTGCCAGACCATCCAGATCTCGGTCCACAAGCCGTAGACTGACGCTCGCCCTCACCCCCAGAATTTGGGAGAGGGGGTTGGGAACAAGTGCGCTTCGCGGGGTGAGGGCCAGTACCTTTGCCCGCCTGGTGAGGGGCATGGGATGCTTCGGGCATGAACACAACGCTGCCCGCCGCGTCCTGGGATGCGAGTGCCGAGGCGCTGCTGGTCGAGGGCGCGGGGCTCAGGGTCCACAGCGTCTTCGAGCGAGCGCTCAACCTGGCCAATGCCCACGGCGAGCTCGTGGGGCTGGTTGGACCGGCCGTTGGCAATGGGCCGGCGACCGTCGTCCTGGTGGCGCTGCCCGAGCCAGGGCTTGGCCGGCTGAGCTTCGATCGGCCCGGCGTTGGGCGCCAGTACAAGCTTACCTGGCGGTCTCTCGGGGTGAGGCCCTGGCTAGAGTCGGCGAGGGAGAGCGGATCGCGGCCCGGGTCAACCCCCCCAAGCTTGGGGGGGTTGGGGGGGCTGACCCGGCAGGTGGCCTCAGGCCGCTGCTGCCCCACCTCGAGGCGCTCGCCGGACCCTCAGGACAGGGCGTCGAGAGCCCGCCCCTCGACCCCGTCTGCACGACGGCCTGGCGTGCCCTTGGGGCTCTGGCGCATACCTGGCGCGGTGCGGATGGTGCCGGCATGCGTCAGGCCGCGTGCAGGCTGGTTGGCGTGGGGCCCGGGCTGACGCCCTCAGGCGACGACCTGTTGGCCGGCTTGCTGGTGGCAGCCTCCCGAACGTGCCCGGCGGCAGCCACACGCCTCGCGGCAAGCTGTGTGGCGGCCAGTGTCGGCCAGACGACCGACCTCGGTGTGGCCCGCGTGCGCCACGCGGCAGCGGGCGCGATCGAGGAAGTCCAGGAGGACGTGCTGGCCAACCTGCTGGGCGAGGATGGGGGTCAGCTCGAGTCGACTGTGACACGCGCCGCGCGCTGGGGCCACACGTCCGGTCTCGACACCCTGGTCGGCGTGTTCTTCGGGCTGCGGCTCGGGCTCTGCCTTACCCCTCTCCCCCGCGAGGGAGAGGGGCAGGGGTGAGGATCAATACAGCACGCGCTCGTCGCCGACCCGCCGGGTGACCTTGCGTTCGTCCAGATGGCCAAGCAGCGCCAGGGCATACTTGCGGCTGGTGTCGAAGAGGTCTCGGACGCCCGCCACGGTGATCGGACCCCGCGCGCGGATCGTCTTCGTTATTTCGTCCACCAGGACCTCGTAGACGTCCCGCGGATAGACCAGGTCGGCTGCCACCTCGACCAGCTCGCCACGATCGATCAGCGCCTGGGTCAGCTCCGGCGAAACGCCGAGACTGGCCTCGATGTCGCTTCGATCAGGTGGCGAGGCGCCCGCCTCGCGCAGAGCGCTGGTCAGTCGCCCGGCGAGACGCTGCTGGTCTGGTGTGAAGACCACTTCGTGCGCGGGCAGGCGCAGGAGGGGACCGCTTTCGGCGACGAGCTCCTCGGCGAGCAACCGCTCCAGCAGTCGAGCGAACACGCGGGCCTCGATGCCGAGCCGCGTCCGCAGCTCCTCCTTGGGCATGCCGCGCCGAAATGGGAACGCGCGGTGGTAGGCGGCCAGCCCGTCTCGCACCTGGTCAGCGAGCCGCTGCCAGCCGGCCCGAGAGGCAAGCAGGGTCTGGGCAACCAGGCGGGACGGCCCACTGCGTCGCGCCTCGAGGACGACCAGCTCACCCGACTCTACGAGGCGCGCGGCGACGTCGCGCGCTTCGCCGGATGGCAGCCCGGTCCGACTCACCAGCGCGGACAGCTCGGCCGGCTCACGGCTCTGGAGCTGCTGCAGCACGACCTGTTCCGGGCTACCTCTCTCTAGGACGGCCAGTCGCTCCAGGACGCGCTCCTGAAAGCGGCGGTGGCGGCGCGGGTGCGGCTCGACGATGGTTCCGCCGCCCACGGTCACACTCGGGGAAGGCAGGCGCACCACGAACAGGTCACCCTTGGCCAGCGCAACCTCGGCGCCGAGCCGAAGCTGTGCCCAACCGGTCTCGCCCGGCTTCAATTGTTGGCGGTCTAAGAGCCCCGCCCGAGCTGTCGTCTCCGCGGCGCCGCTGTGAAATGTCAGGGCCACGTTGTGGGCTAGCGCCTTGGGAGCGCTCTCGAGCAGTCGCAGGCGCACGTCCGCCAACCGAGTTGGTCGCAGCGCGCCAGACGTCGATAGCACCTGGCCTCTCTCGAGCTCGTCAGTCGCGACGCCGCTCAGATTGACCGCCACGCGCGTCCCGGCCGGCGCCCGATCGACCTTCTTCTTGTGGGTCTGGAGGCCGCGAATCCGCGTCCGACGGCCCGACGGTTGGATTTCGACCTCCTGGCCGACCCGCAGCTCGCCGTCGACCAGCGTGCCCGTCACCACCGTCCCGAAGCCGGCGATCGTGAAGACCCGATCGATGGGCAGACGCGGCGAGCCGGTGTTCGGGCGGGCTCGCTCGTGCTCCAGCAACCGCTCGAGGACCTCCACCAGGTCGTCCAGGCCGGCCCGGGTCAGTGCCGAGACAGGGACCATCGGCGCGCCCTGCAAGACCGTTCCGGTCAGCGTCTCCTCGACCTCAGCCTTGACCAGCTCGAGCCATTCCTCGTCGACCAGATCGACCTTCGTGATCGCCACCATGCCGCTCGGGATGCCCAGCAGGTCAATGATGCTCAGGTGCTCGCGGGTTTGAGGTATGATCCCCTCGTCGGCGGCGACCACCAGCAGCGCGATGTCGATCCCGCCGACGCCGGCCAGCATGTTGTGGATGAACCGCTCGTGGCCGGGGACGTCGACGATGCTCACTTCCTGGCCGCTCGGCAGCCTGAGCCACGCGAAGCCCAGGTCGATCGTCATGCCCCGCTCTTTTTCCTCCCGAAGCCGGTCGGGGTCGATGCCGGTCAGGCAGTGGATCAGCGTCGATTTGCCGTGATCGACGTGTCCGGCGGTCCCTACAACCCGCACTCGGCCACCCCCACCAGCGCACGTGCCAGCACCTCGTCCTCCTCCGGCAGGACGGTCCGCAGGTCGAGGACGAGGCGATCCCGTTCGACCCGCGCGATAACCGGCGGGCTCATTTGCCGCAGCGCGGCCGCCGCGGCCTGAGCGTCCAGGCCTGGCGGTCCGACCAGCAAGCGGGTGGGCAGCGTCTCGCCAGGCAGCGACCCGCCGCCGACCGCGGACTGGCCGTCCTCGACCCCAAAGCCAGTTCCGCGCGAGCCCAGCATCCCGACCACCGCCCAGGCACGGACCTCGATCTGGTCGGGATCTGCGGCGATCATCCGCCAGACCGGAACCCGGTCCTGCGCCTCGCCACGAACGTAGTGCACCAGCGTCGCGCCCAGACCGGCCAGAGTCGCCTTGTCCGGACGGATCGCTCGAGTCAAGGGGTGCTTCTTGAGCCGCGCGATCAGATCGGCGCGGCCGACGATCACGCCAGCCTGCGGCCCGCCCAGAAGCTTATCGCCGCTAAAACAGACCAGATTCGCGCCCCCGCTGACGCTCTCCTGGACCAGCGGCTCGCGCGCCAGCCCGAAGGGTGCGGTGTCGAGAAAAGAGCCGCTCCCGAGATCGTCGACCAGCAGCAGCCCGCGGGCGTCGGCGGCGACCGCGAGCTCGGCCAGAGTCGGCGTGTGGACGAAGCCCAGCTGACGGAAGTTACTGGTGTGGACCCGCAGGAACATGGCCGTCCGCTCGCTGATGGCTGCCTCGAAGTCGGCCACCCGCCTCTGCACCGCTCAGACGCTCGAGCAAGCCGCTGACGTGCTCATGGCGAGAGCCACGCGTCCCGGCTTCCAGGTCGTACTCCAGGTTGGAGTAGCCGCCGCCGACCTCCTGCATCGCTGCCAATGCCTCGCGGCTCAGCGGGGCTCGCCCCAGGTTGGTATGGATGACCACGCCGGTCGCGTTGATAGCGCGGCGCAGGGTTGCTCGGGTCGCTGTCTCGACGTGGGCCGCTACGGCTGCCGCCAGTTCGAGGATTGGCGGCCGGCCGGCTCCGTCTCGGATCTGGCGACGAGCATCTTCCAGCGCCTCGCGGGCGGCTTCGACGACCAGCGCGCGTGGATAGCCTCGCGTGAGGACGGCCACCCGCTCATCCTGGAGCAGCCGATCGACGCTAGGCAAGGAGCGAAGGGCATCTGGCACTGCGGTGAGCTGACGCCCGGCCGGACGTTACCGGATTGTAGGCCGCTGAAAACAGGTCGGGCAAAGCAGCCCTGACCCCTCTCCCAAGCTTGGGAGAGGGGTCAGAGGGTGAGGGCCGCTGACGGTGTGTGCTAGCGTTCCCAGCCGGTTGCATCCTCGCGTGCCAGATTGGCTCGAAAGGGCGAAGCATGGATGCCCTGACCGACAGTCCAAAGTCTCCAGATCCCCCACTTTCGACCGTGGACTTTCGACCTTGGACTGGTTCCAGTTTGACGCGGCGGCGGTTCCTGGCCCAGACGGCAGCCCTCGGAGTGTCGGCCGCCGCGCTGGCCCTGCTGGGCCCGCCCGAAGTCCTGGCTGTCCCGACTGGTCGGGGCCCGCTTCCCATCGAGCAATACATCAGGATCCGAGGCGCGGGTGGCGCGAGCTTCTCTTCGGATGGTCGCCAGCTCGCCTACCTCTCCAACGAGAGCGGCCTGATCCAGGTCTGGACCATGGACGTGGAAACTGGAGTGGCGCGGCAGCGGACGTTCGGGTCCGAGCGCGTCACATTCGTCGTGTATGCTCCGCGCGCCGCGGCGGTATTGTTCGGGTCCGATGTGGGGGGGAACGAACGATTCCAGTTCTCCTGGCTCGACCTCGAGAGCGGCCGCGCGCTGGCTCTAACCAACCAGCCGAACGCAACGCACGCGTTCGGCGGCTGGGCGCCGGACGGGCGGCGCATCGCCTTCGCCTCGAATCGCCGTCGGGCAAGCGTGCTGGACGTGTACGTTCAAGAGGTGCCCGAGGGCGAAGCTCGGCTGGTGCTCGAGGGCGAGGTCAGCCAGGTCCCGATGGGCTGGTCGCCGGACGGCCAGGCATTGATCCTCTCGCGAGCCCAGGTGGGCGGCAACGACCTCTACCTCCTCGACCTGGCCAGCAGTGAGCTTCGCTATCTCACGCCCCACGACGGCGAGGCGCGCTACTTCAACGTCGGCTGGGCCGCGGACGGCCGCCACCTCCAACTGATCACGGACCAGGGCCGTGATCGCGCCGCGCTGGTCGAGCTGGACCCCGCCGACGGCTCGAAGCACCCTCTTGTCCAATCCGAGTGGGAAGTCGAGGGGTTCACTCGGCGGGCACATTGGCTGGCCTGGCGCGCCAATGAAAGCGGCTACTCCGTGCTGCACGTTCTCGATCTGCAGGCCAACGCCGAGGTCCCGCTCCCCGCCCTGCCGGCTGGCGTGATCAGCGTGATGCGCTGGGTGCCCGGCCGTGGCCGCCGGTTGGCCTTTACTCTCAGCGGGTTCGACCAGAGCGCCGACATCTGGCTGGTGGACCTCGACGACCAGACGGGGCGTCCCCTCACCAGCAGCTCGCGTGGCGAAGTCCCGCCTGACTCGTTTGTGTCACCGCGACTGGCGCGCTACCTGGCTGCCGACGGCCTGGAGATACCCGCTTTCCTGTACCTGCCCCCGCAGGGGCCGCTCGAGGTCCGCCCGCCGGCCCTGTTCTTCGTCCATGGAGGCCCGGTGGACCAGGAAAGGCCGAGCTTCAACTCGATCTTTCAATACTTCGTCCAGCGCGGCTACGCGGTCTTCGCGCCGAACGTGCGCGGCAGCGCGGGCTACGGAAGGCGCTGCGCCCACCTGGATGACGGTCGGCGCCGTATGGACGCGGTGGCCGACCTGGAGGCCGGCTGGCGCTGGCTGGCGGACGGTGGCCTGGTCGATCCGGACCGGGTCGCGATCATGGGCACCAGCTACGGTGCCTTCATGGTCCTGGCCGCGCTGGTGACGCATCCCGAGCTGTGGGCGGCCGGCGTGGACATCGCCGGTATCACCGATCTCAGCACGCTGCGCGAGCGCACCGCCCCCAGCCTGCGGGGCTTCTTCGACGCCGAGTTTGGCGTGGCAGACGAGGACCCCGATTTCCTGCGCTCGATCTCGCCACTCTATCAGGCCGAACGGATCAGGGCGCCGCTACTGGTGATCCACGGCGCCAACGACCCGCGCGTCCCGATCCACCAGGCGGAGCAGCTAGTAGCCAGACTAAGGGGGCGCGGGGCGGCGGTCGAATACCTGCGCTTCGACAACGAGGGCCACGGCCTGGCCCGCCTGGAGAACCAGCTCGTCGCCTACCAGGCGATCGCCGACTTCCTCGACCGGACGCTGGACGTGAATCCGTAGGGTGCGATTCTTGCGGAAGCAGCGATCGCCGGCTCGGTCGCTGCCGGGCTGGGGACCGGGAGCCGGCGGAGCGAGGTCAGACGTTAGCGGGAACGGGTTCAAAGGAGGGTTCTCATGAGCGAGTGAGCAGCGTCGGACAAACTGGCCGCAAGGGGCCATAGAAAGGTGGGCGTCAAACGGCGGCGGCCGGGGTTGATCGGGGGCTGGCCGAGCTGGCGGCCGCGGCGCTAGCGAAGCTGGCGCGAGCGTGTCTCCGGCTTTGACGGTGACGATGGGGCCAGGGCCGTGAACGCACACAAGGCCGCCCAGACGAGCCCAGCAGCTCCGGACGCTCGAGACTCGAAACGAGAACTCGAAACTCGCTACAGCGGCGACGCGTCAGGGTAGGTCTTCCACCTGCCGTCGTCGGAGAGGACGTACAGCAGACCGTGCGGGCTCCAGACGATCAGCCCCTGCTCGAAGGCCTGGATGGCTCCGCCGGAGTCCCGCGCCTCGTAGACAGCCCAGCCCAGGCGAGACTGCACCTCTGGACGCGTCCGCCACAAGTTGCCAAAGCCACCCTCCGGCGCCAGCGCGCCAGGCGGCGGGGTGGCATTGATGGCCACGGGGTCCCCAGCCCGCCACGTATCCGGGTAGGCTGCCCAGGCGCTGCCAACCCGGTTGAGCACGTATATCTCGTGGCTGTCCCCGCGCCAGAGCGCCAGTCCGCCCTGGAACGACTGCTCGACCAGGGTCACCGTCTTGCTACCCTCCGCCGGCGCGCCGAGCTGGCCCTGCAGCGCCTGGCTGCCCTGATACAGCCGGGCGATCGAAGCCGGCATGCCGGCCGTGCGCTGCTGGTTTGTCAACCGCGCGCCCAGGCCGGACGAATCATCCCGAGCGACCGGCACGATCGCTGGCGTGGTGACGGCGACCGGCGGGGCGGCCGGCTGTGCGACCTGGAGCTGAGGCGCGACGGTGGGAGCCTTGGCTGGTGCTCCGCCCGCGCCGGGGCGCAGAACCACCAGCACCGTTAGTGCGAGGGCCGCGGCGGCGAAGGCCGGCGCGGCAGCTCGAGTCAGGCCCGCCAGTCCACCAGCGTTCAACCCCGTCGCCTCGCGCTCGGCGAGCCGCCGCCTCAGCTCCACCCCCATCCGCGGGGGAACCGGCTGGTAGGCCATCGAGCGGATCATCTGGGCCAGGTCGAGGTAGCCGCGAAAGGCGCCCGTGCACTCTGGGCAGGCCCTCAGGTGCTGTTCCACTTGCCACCGCTGCTCGGGGCTCAGCTCGCCATCACGGTAGGAGGACAGGAGGTGGCGATCACATCGGCTGGTCACAGCGGATCGCCTCCTCCCAGCCGGCGATATACCTGCCGAAACTCCTCGCGGGCGCGGAAGAGGAGTGACTTTACGGCCGAGCGCGAGCTGCCGATTACCTCCCCGATCTCCTCGCACGACATGCCCTGGTACTCGCGCAGCACGAGGCACAGTCGATACTTGGGCGGCAGCTCCTGGAGGACGCGGTGCACCATCTCGCGTGATTCGTGGCTAAGGGCGTCGCGCTCCGGGTTGTCACGCGCGACCTGCTTGGGATGAAACAGCGAGATGAAGCTGTCCCACGACTCCCACCGGATCAGCCTGCGACGCCGAAGCTGGTCCATACACAGATTGGTGGCGATTCGGTACAGCCATGGACCGACCTTCAACTCGCCGTCGATCTTGGGCAGGCCAGCGTAGGCCCGCAGGAACGTTTCCTGGGTCAGGTCGTGAGCCTCCTCGGCGTTGCCGACGAGGCGGTAGATGCAGTTGTAGATCCGTTCCTGGTAGCTCTCGAAGATCTCGTCGAAGCAGAGCGCTTCGCGAGGCTCTACCCGTTGGGCGACCATTAGCTCCCCAGCGGTCATCCCTCACCTCCGAGCGCTCGATTATGTAGAACGAGCTATCGGGGAGGTGGTTGCAGTCGGTGCCCCGCCTGCGGGCGGGCCTCACCGTCCCCCGACGGCGACGGCCCAGACATTCTACCCCAGCCCTCGCCCACAAGGGAGCCGCAGCCAGCGAGGAAAAACGAAACGGGATGCGATCGTAACCTGAGTAGCGAGTAACCAGTAGCGAGTAGCGAGCGGCGACTCGGCATGTGCTACGGTACCCGATGCGTTCGCCAGTTATTGCCTAAGGGGGGGTGGCCGATGCTCTCCGCCCAGGACATTCAGCGCATCATCCCGCACCGCTATCCGTTCCTGCTGGTGGATCGCGTGCTCGAGATGGAGGAGGGCCACCGCATCGTTGCCGAAAAGCACGTGACCATGAACGAGTGGTTCTTCCAGGGCCACTTCCCGAACTACCCGATCATGCCGGGCGTGCTGATCGTCGAAGCGCTTGCCCAGGCCGGAGCGGTGGCCCTGCTATCGGATTCGAGCACCCAGGGCCAGATCCCCCTGTTCGCTGGCATCAACGGCTGCCGATTTCGGGCCCAGGTCGGGCCGGGCGACGTGCTGCGGCTGGAGGTGGAGTTCGTCTCGCGCCGGGGGCCGATCGGCAAGGGCCGCGCCCGGGCACTGGTCGGCGACAAGCTGGCGGCCGAGGCCGAGCTGATGTTCGCGCTGGTCCCAGCGCCCGGGTAGGCATCGGGAGATAGGAGATAGGAGATGGGAGTTAGGAGCTGGGGCTTGGGAGCTGGCCAATCGCCCTAGCCCCGGATAGGACAGATGTTCGCTCGCGCGTTCGGCTCGTCGTTCTGCGAGTCGTCGGGGCGGCGCTGGCGCGCCTGGTGAACCCATCCCCAACTCTCACCTCCCATCTCCCAGCTCCTAAGTCCCATCTCCCATCTCCCAACCGGATCCTACTGATCCGGCCGGACCATTTGGGTGATGTCCTGCTGGCCGCCCCGGTTGGCCTGGTCCTGCGAGCGGGCCTGCCGTCGGCCCGCATCGACTGGCTGGTCGGGCCCTGGGCGACTGAGGTGGTCCGCCGCGCTTCCCACGCGGATGCCATCATGACGTGCGATTTCCCTGGTTTTACACGGCGACCGAAGCGCTCGGCGTGGGAGCCCTACGTCGAGCTCGCTCGTGAGGCGGGCCGGCTTCGGCGGGCACGTTATGACGCGGCGCTCGTGCTGCGCCCGGACCACTGGTGGGGCGCCGTACTAGCCGCCGCCGCCTGCATCCCGCACCGGATCGGCTTCGGCGTGCCCGAGTGTCGCCCGTTCCTCACGCACCAGCTGCCGTTCGCGGGGGGCGAGCACAGCGTCGAGCTGGGCCTCAGCTTAGCCCGACTGGCAGCGGAAGTGCTCGCGCCGGGCACATCGGTCGGGACCGCGGAGCCGGCTTTTGGCGTCGAGGCCGACGAGCGAAGGTGGGTGGCTGGGCTGCTCGACGAGGCAGGGCTCGCCGCTCGCTCCCCGCTCGTGGCGATTCACCCGGGCTCAGGCGCGCTCCTCAAGAATTGGGCCACGAGCCGCTGGAGCGAGGTCGGCGAGGCGATCCAGCAGCGCACCGGTGGGGGGGTCGTGCTGACGGGCAGCCGCGAGGAAGCGGCGCTGCTTCGGGAAGCAGCAGCCAGGCTTGATTCACCTTTGGTGCTCAACGGCCGAACCAGCCTCGGGCAGCTTGCCGCGCTGTTCGAACGCTGTGACCTCGTCGTCGGCGGCGACAGCGGGCCGCTTCACCTGGCCGCCGCCGTGGGCACGCCCACGGTTCGAGTCTACGGCCCGACCGACCCGGCTGTGTTCGGCCCACGCGGACCCGCCCGCCACCGAGTCGTTCAGGTCGGACTGGCCTGCCAGCCGTGCGGCAACATCGTCGCTCCTCCCTGCGGCGCCATCTCCGGGCCGGCCTGCCTGCGCGAGGTGTCCGTCGAGTCCGTTCTGGCCGAAGCCATGCAGGCGCTTCGCCCTCACCCCCGGGCCCCCTCTCCCAAATTTGGGAGAGGGGGTTGGGGGTGAGGGCCCGGACGCCTCGCATGCTGATCGGGATCGACGCCAGTCGAGCAGTCGTTGCCCGGCCGACGGGGACCGAGCGGTACGCGCTGCAGATCACGCGGGCACTGATCTCGGCGGCGCCGGACCAGTGCTTCGTCCTGTACTTCAATCGCGCCCCCCCGCCCGGGCTCCTGCCTCGAGACGAGCGAGTCACCTGGCGAGTCATCGCCGCTCCACGGCTATGGACGCTAGCCAGGCTCTCGCTGGAGATGGCCCGCCGTCCGCCCGACGTGCTGTTCGTGCCGGCCCACAGCCTGCCGCTCGTTCACCCGCCGGCGAGTGTCGCGACGGTCCACGATCTCGGCTACCTGGCGTTCCCCGAGGAGCATTCCCGGCCCGCGCGCCTGGCCCGCCATCTCGCCAATCGATGGAGCGCTGAGCGAGCGCGGCGAGTCATCGCGGTCTCGCGCGCCACGCGCGATGACCTGGTGCGGCGCTACCGCGTCGACCCCTCGAAGATCGCCGTCGTCTACCACGGTTGCGACGCCATCTTCCGACCGACCTGCGACACAGAGAGGCTCTCGGCGGTCCGGGCGCGTCACGGCCTCGACGCGCCCTACTTTCTGTTTCTCGGCACGCTCCAGCCGCGCAAGAACTACGAGCGGCTGCTGGCCGCGTTCGAGCGGTTCAGCGCCGCGGCGCCGCGGCCGCACCTGTTGGCCCTGGCCGGGCCGCGCGGCTGGGGGACCGACCGGCTCGAGCGCGCGCTGCGCTCTCACCGATCACGGGCCCGGCTGCGGCTGCTGGGTTACGTCGACGAGGATGATCTGCCGCCTCTGCTCAGCGGCGCGGTTGCGCTCGCGTTTCCCTCGCTCTACGAGGGGTTCGGCTTGCCGGCCCTGGAGGCGATGGCCTGTGGCACGCCGGTCCTTGCATCGACTTCGTCCTCGCTGCCCGAAGTCGTCGGCGACACTGGCCTGCTGGTCGACCCACTCGACGTAGACGCCATCGCGGACGGCCTGACGCGGCTGGCCGCCGACCCAAGCCTCAGGGCAGCGCTCGGTGAACTGGGACGAGCGCGGGCGGCAGAATTCACCTGGGCGCGTGCGGCCCGCGAGACGCTGGCCGTGCTCGGCGCTGCCGCCCGGCCATGACCGACTCTGTTCACCGCCCAGGCGCCGAGGCCGCAACGAGTGGGCAGTGGGCAGTGTGCAGAAGACGAGTGAGCAGTGGGCAGTGGGCAGCAGATGCAGTAGGCCCTGTCTGCCCACTGCCCACTGTCCACTGGACTGGGGTGAGGGCATGGCGGA
>WNFU01010044.1_pt1 | contig 20148 bp, 18 predicted proteins | sample 5400121 | NCBI WGS metagenome assembly WNFU01 (sample SAMN13153360, study PRJNA577476) | soil metagenome | isolation source: 100 cm soil or saprolite under grassland replicate 1 | place: USA:California | collected 2016-06-15 | reverse complement strand
GAATATCGGCGGCGCGCGGCATCGCACTCGCGGCGGGAAAGTCGGCGATCGGCCTCTCCACGCTTGCCGGATTCGCGGCCCCGCTGATTGCCGACGACGATAGCACCCAAGTCGTGGCGGCGATCGATGCCCGCCACGACCACATTTATTTGCAGGTGTTCGGCGTCAACGGCCGAACGCTTGTCGGTCCTCGAACAACAACGGTGCGCGATGCCGCACGCGCGGCGATGACCGCCCCCGCACGCATCATCGGCTCCGCCGCCAAGAAGCTAGCGGCGGCTTGGGCCAAAGGAGCCGAGCCGCCGCTCCTGGTCGAGCAGCGTGGCGCCCCCGACATCGACTGGATCGCACGCCTGGGCGCCGCTGCAGCGGAAGCCCACGGTCCGCCAAAGCCGCTCTATCTGCGCGCACCCGACGCGCAGCCACAGAACGCCGCGCGCTTACCCCGCCGATGATCGGCATCATTGCTCGTCTGTTCGCGCGCGAAGCCGTGCTGTCGGAAGCCGGCCCAGCCGACGCCTGCACTTTGGCCGCACTCCATGCCGCCTCGTTCCATCGCGGCTGGAGGGAGGACGAGTTCGAGCGCTTGCTCTTGGATCGTAACGTTGTGGCGCATCGTGCTACGGTGCGAGGCATCCTCGTAGGATTCATTCTGTCACGGCTCGTTTTGGACGAGGCAGAGATCCTGTCAGTCGCTGTCGCCTCCGCTCGGCGCGGAAGGGGGCTGGCGCGACAGCTGCTCGATACCAACCTACGTCGGCTGGCTGCGCGCGGCACGCGCTCTGTATTTCTGGAGGTGGACGAGGCCAATGTGCCGGCGCGGCGACTCTATCGCGGCGCAGGCTTCCAAGACGTCGGACGCCGGAAATTGTATTATTCCGCGGCCCAAGACTCCGCCGCCCTTATTCTGCGCCGCGATCTGGTGTGATCGGCGGTTGGCGCTGTAATCACACAGGCTGCATCCCGGCGGCCACTAATGACGTGGCCTGGACCCAATGGATTCCAGCCCGTCGGCGTGATATTGCGGTTGGACGGAGAAGCGTCGTGAACGCGCCGAAGCCTAGAGACATCGAAGCTCTATGCAGCGCCAAGGGCATGCGTATGACCGAGCAGCGCCGCGTGATCGCGCGCGTGTTGGCAGCAGCCGATGACCACCCGGATGTCGAGGAGCTTTACCGGCGCTGCTCCGCGGTTGATGACCGGATCTCGATCTCCACGGTTTACCGAACCGTGAAGCTGTTCGAGGACGCCGGTATCATCGAGCGGCATGACTTTCGCAACGGCCGCGCGCGTTACGAGCAGATGCCCGATAGCCATCACGATCATCTCATCAATCTGCGCACGGGCGAGGTGATCGAGTTTCAGTCGGAAGATATCGAACGCCTGCAGGCCGACATCGCACGGCGCCTCGGCTATCGGCTGGTCGATCATCGGCTCGAGCTGTATGCGGTCCCGCTCGACGACAAGCCGAAACGCTGAGCCTTGCTAGCGAGGCCAAGACCTTGCCGAAATCGTCGTGCATCTTGCTTGGCTTGTTCCTCCTCGGCATGGGGTCTTCCGCGGCCGAGGACCTGGCCAAACAGTATCCGGAGAGATCGATCAAGATTTTGGTCGGCTTTGCTGCCGGCGGCGGCACCGATGTCGCCGCCAGAATTGTAGCGCAGAAGTTGGCCGAGACGATTGGTCAATCGGTCGTCGTCGAAAACCGTCCCGGTGCAAGCGGGATGATCGCCGCAGAAACGGTGGCGAAATCGGGCGCGGACGGATACACGCTGATGATGGGCACCCAGACGACTCTTGCCGTCGCGCCGGCGCTCTATCGCAAGTTCTCAATCGATGCGACCAGAGACTTTGTCGGCGTGGCAAAGGCCGGCGTCTCGCCGCTGGTGCTCGTCGTTCATCCCTCGGTGCCGGCGCGATCGGTCATGGATCTGATCGCGCTGGCCAAGGCCAGCCCAGGCACGATCAATTTCGGATCGGGCGGGCTGGGGACCACGCCACACATGGCAGGTGAGCTTTTTTCGATTCAGGCCGGCATCAAGATGGTGCACGTTGCCTATCGTGGCGAGGCTCCGGCCATCAACGATCTTCTCGGCGGTCAGCTGCATTTGATCTTCGCGAACCTCTCGGCTGTCATCGGCAACGTGAAGGCCGGCTCGCTGCGTGCGCTTGCTGTCACCAGCGCGCAACGCGCAGCCACGGCACCCGAAATTCCCACCGTCGCGGAGGCGGCGCTGCCCGGCTTTGAGGCGGCAACCTGGTTCGCGCTGGTTGCACCGGCCGGAACTCCACGCGAGATCGTGCGCCGGTTGAACACGGAGGTGACGCAGCTCGTCACTCAGCCGGACGTGCGACAGCGATTCGCCGATCTGGGGATGACGATCGACGCGGGCACGCCCGACGCACTCGATGCCTATATCAAATCCGAAATCCTCAAGTGGTCGAAGGTCATCAAAGAAGCCGACATCCGTGCTCCGGACTAGCGGCGCGGGCAATTGACACCCATTTGCTTTTGACGCTCAGACGGGTAAAAGACCCGGACGTTGGCTGATGGCGACGCGGCCCAGGATTCAGCAGGCGCATCAAAGAGTTGAAGTTCTCCGGACGCGCACAACGACCCGACCGGCATGACCCCACCGCGCAAGCTCTACGTCAAATCCTTCGGCTGCCAGATGAACGTCTACGATTCCCATCGGATGGCGGACATGCTCGCGCCCGAGGGATTTGCCGAAACCATCCACCTGGGAGACGCCGACCTCATCATCCTCAATACTTGCCACATTCGCGAGAAGGCGGCGGACAAGGTGTATTCCGAACTCGGCCGTGTCGGTGCGCTCAAATCGGCTGCCGCGCGCGAGGGACGCCGCTTGACCATCGCGGTTGCGGGTTGTGTCGCTCAGGCCGAAGGCGAGGAGATCATCCGGCGCGCGCCGGCGGTGGACCTCGTGCTCGGCCCGCAAAGCTATCACCGCCTGCCCGAATTGCTCGCCCGAGCCGAGCGTGAAGGGGCGGTGGTCGATACCGAATTTCCGGTCGAGGACAAGTTTGACGTCCTTAAGGCGCCGAGCCGCGAGGCAATACGCGCGCGCGGTGTCAGTGCTTTTGTCACGGTCCAGGAAGGTTGCGACAAATTCTGCACCTTCTGTGTCGTGCCGTACACGCGTGGCGCCGAGGTATCGCGGCCGGTGATGAAGATTGTCGCCGAGGTCGAGCGGCTGGCCGACGCGGGAGTGCGCGAAGTCACGTTGATCGGCCAGAACGTTAATGCCTATCACGGCGAAGGACCCAACGGCGCGCCCTGGACCCTCGGGCGATTGCTGGAGCGTGTCGCCGATGTGTCCGGGATCGCGCGGCTGCGCTATACCACGAGCCATCCCTGCGACATGGACGCGAGCCTGATTACGGCGCATCGCGACCTACCCGGCCTGATGCCTTACCTGCACCTGCCGGTGCAATCGGGTTCCGACTACGTCCTCAAGCGCATGAACCGCCGCCACACCCGCGCCGCTTATCTTGAAGTCATCGCGCGCGTGCGCACCGCCCAACCAAAAATGGCGTTCTCCTCCGACTTCATCGTCGGCTTTCCCGGGGAGAGCGAGGAGGACTTTCGCGCAACGCTGTCGCTGGTGGATGAGGTGGGCTACGCCAATGCCTTCTCCTTCAAATACTCGCCTCGGCCTGGAACGCCGGCCGCGGACATGCCGAATCAGATACCAGAAGCCGTGAAATCGGAACGGCTCCAGCGCCTGCAGGCGGCGATCAACCGTCATCAGGCCGCGTTCAATGCGCAATGCTGTGGCCGTACCTTCGATGTCCTGTTCGAAAAGTCGGGGCGTTATCCTGGCCAGATCGTCGGGCGCTCCCCATATCTGCAGCCGGTTCAGGTCATGGGCCCGAAGACAACGATCGGTCACATTGCGGCGGTAACGGTCACGGAAATCGGGACTAACAGCTTGTTCGGCGCGCTTGAGGAATCCGCCGCGGGTGTAGAACCGATGCTCATGGAGGCGTGAACCGTTGCGCTCCCCCCGATCGGACAGCGGATCGTTGGTATCTTCGTCCGCCACCAGCGACAACGCTGCCACTCAGATCGTGCTGGCCTTCGACGACAACCGGCTCGCATCTCTGTTATTCGGCCAGTATGGACAGAACCTGGCCCTGATCGAGCGCAGACTCGGCGTGGTCGCCGAGCAACGCGGGAACCACGTCACCCTGGCCGGCTCGCGCGACGGCGTGGAGCGATCGCGCCGGGTACTCGAAGGTCTTTACGAGCAGCTCAGGCGGGGCGATGAGCTGGTGTCCGGCGACGTCGAAGGCGCGATCCGATTGGCAATCGCGCAGGGTTCCCTGTTCGACTACGATCCCGCGACCGCGCGGCCGAGCTTCGAGGAGATCAACCTGCGCAAGCGCGCCGTGCGTGCGCGCACCGCGGCGCAAGACGCTTATATCCGCGCGTTGCGTCGCCACGCGCTGGTCTTTGGAACCGGGCCGGCGGGCACAGGCAAGACTTGGCTCGCCGTCGCTCACGCGGTGCAGCTGTTCGAGCGCAAAGAGGTCGATCGCATCATCCTCTCGCGTCCGGCGGTCGAGGCGGGCGAGCGACTCGGATTTTTGCCCGGCGACATGCGTGAGAAGGTCGATCCTTATCTGCGCCCGATCTACGACGCGCTGTACGACCTGATGGACCCGCGGATCGTCGAGCGCACGCTGCAGACCGGCGAGATCGAAATTGCGCCGCTCGCTTTCATGCGCGGGCGCACGCTATCGAACGCGGTTATCATCCTAGATGAGGCGCAGAACACCACCGCGATGCAAATGAAGATGTTTCTCACGCGCTTGGGTGAGAACAGCCGCATGATTGTCACCGGCGATCCGAGCCAGGTTGATTTGCCGCCTGGACAGACCTCCGGCCTCGCGGAAGCGACGCGACTTCTTAGGAACGTCGAAGGAATTGGTCACATCGTCTACACCGCCGAGGACGTCGTCCGGCACGAACTTGTGGCGCGGATTGTCGACGCATACGACAAGGCAGCGCTGAAGGCAGCGCGGGGACGCGACATCAAGGAATGAGGTCTCTGCGGCTTGCGTGGCGTTCCCCGCGAGCGGGGAAGGAGGATGACATTCGTGGCACGCAAACGGCGCGCACGATCGCCCGCGCGGCGGCGAGGGTGCGGCCTGCGGTCGACATCGTGATTGCATCCCCGCTCTGGACCGCGCAACGCAGCGTCAAGACGCTGCTTCGCCGGGCGATCGGCGAGGCGGCATCGGCGACGTCAACCGCCGCCGTGGGCGAACTTGCCATCGTACTGACCGACGATGCAGCGATCCGCGCGCTCAACCGCGATTGGCGCGGCAAGGATGCAGCGACCAATGTGCTGTCCTTTCCCGCCCACGAACCGCGCGGCGCTCGTGGAATACCGCGCCTGCTCGGTGATATCGTGATCGCCTACGAGACGACGGAACGTGAAGCGCACGCCGAGCACAAACCCTTTGCGCATCATCTTACCCATCTGGCGGTGCATGGATTTCTGCATCTCGCCGGCTACGATCACGCGGCGGATGAGGAGGCGGCCGCAATGGAAAGACTCGAAACCGCCATCCTTGCCCGGCTCGACGTGCCCGATCCCTACGTTGCGCGCAGCGCTATCTAGTCTCCATGCCTGACGCAGACCCCCCCAGTTCGAGCGACCCGAGCGCGACCCGCAATCTACCCGCGCTCATACCACAGGCGAATCAAGGCGCGCCCGAAAGCGCCGACAATTGGTTCACGCGGGCACTGCGGACGATCTTCCGTTGGAAGTCGAGCACCATCCGTGCCGACCTCAAGGATGTGCTCGAGGGTGCCGGCGACACCGGATTCTCGCCGGCCGAACGCACCATGCTCAAGAACATCCTCGGACTGCGCGAGCGCCGCGTCGTGGATGTGATGGTGCCGCGCGCCGACATTATCGGCGTGCAACGGGACATCGCGCTGGGCGAGCTCATGAAGGTGTTCGAGAGTGCCGGCCATTCACGGCTGGTCGTCTATGACGAGGCCCTCGACGATGCCACCGGCATGGTCCATATCCGCGACCTCGTCGCCTTCATGACCGTGCGCGCCACGCTTAGCGGAACGGCCAACCGGCGCCGCAAAAAGCCGCTCCCGGCCGGCCTCGATCTCAAGGCCGTCGATCTATCGATGCCGCTTTCGGCGACAAAGATCGTACGTGAAATTCTGTATGCGCCGCCCTCCATGCCGGTCCTCGATCTGCTCGCCAAGATGCAGACGACCCGCATCCATCTCGCCCTCGTGGTCGACGAATATGGCGGCGCCGACGGCGTGGTGTCGATCGAAGACATCGTCGAGCAGATCGTGGGCGACATCGCCGACGAGCACGACGAGGATACGCCGCCGGGCGTGGTACGCCAGTCCGACGGCTCGTTTCTAGCCGACGCTCGCGCGAGTCTCGAGGACGTCACTGCGATCATCGGTGCCGAATTCGATGTTGGCGATGTGACCCAGGAAGTGGACACGCTCGCCGGATACGTCGCGACCCGGATCGGCCGCGTGCCCGTGCGCGGGGAGCTTGTTCCGGGACCCGGCCCTTTCGAGCTCGAGATCCTTGATGCCGACCCGCGACGCGTGAAGAAGCTCAGGGTCTACCGTGGGCTCGACAAACAAAACGGCGGCCGGCACGTGACACGGCGGCAGGCCGCGCCTGCGCTGCCGAGCGCATCCCCGTCCTCGCCGCCAGTGACCGGCGAGGAAGCCGACAAGCGTTCCTCTGATACGGCACCATCCAAATCCGCCCACCGGCCGTGACGCTCAGCCGCCTCGCCGATACGATCGTACAGGCCGAGGGATGGTGGCGCATTCTCATCGCCTTTCTCGCCGGCGCGTCGTCGACGCTAGCACTGCCGCCGACGGATATTTGGCCGCTCCCTTTCATCACCTTTCCGATCCTGGTCTGGCTCGTCGACGGCACAACCGGAGCCGGCCTGCGCGGACTGCTGGCGGCCGCGGCTGCAGGCTGGTGGTTCGGCTTCGGCTATTTTCTCGCCGGGCTCTATTGGATCGGCCATGCATTTCTGGTGGACGCCAAGACGTTCGGCTGGCTCCTGCCATTCGCGGTGACTGCACTCCCGGCCGCCATGGCCGTTTACACGGCACTGGGGCTCGTCCTGGCGCGACTGATCTGGACGCGTGGTGCGACACGTGTGCTCGCGCTCGCGGTCTCGCTGACGATTGCGGAGTGGCTGCGCGGTCACCTGTTCAGCGGCTTTCCCTGGAATGCCTATGGCTATGAACTGATCTCTCCCCTCTGGCTGGCCCAGGGAGCGGCCCTCGTCGGCATCTGGGGCCTCACGTTTCTCGCCGTCGCGGTCTATTCGGCACCGGCCGTGCTCGCCGATAACCGCGCGGACACCAGTTGGCCGTGGCTGGCTTCAGCGCTGAGCGCGGCCGCGATCGCGGCACTGGCGGTCTACGGGGTCATGCGGCTGGAGCGCACCCCCCCGCGCTTCGTCGAGGGCGTGCGGCTTCGCATCATGCAGCCCAATCTGCAGCAAGACGAGAAATTCAACTACTCGCAGAAGCAGGAGGTGATGAGGCGCTATCTCGCGCTGTCGGATCAGCCGGGCGGCCTGCGCGACGTAACCATTCTGATCTGGCCGGAATCGGCGTTCCCATTCTTCCTCGTGCGCGAAACCGATGCGCTTGCACAGATCGCGGGACTCCTGCCGCCGGACAAGGTGCTGATTACCGGCGCGATTCGCCCGCCGGACACCCCGCCCGGCGCCGTCGTCACGCGCGCCTACAATTCGATTTACGTGATCGGCCACGGCGGCTCGATCCTTTCGGTCTACGATAAGATCCACCTCGTGCCTTTTGGCGAATACCTGCCGTTTCAGGATCTGCTCGAGCGGCTCGGTCTCATCCAGCTCACCAAGGTGCGCGGCGGATTCATCCCCGGCGACCGTCGCCGCAATCAGCCCGCGCCGGGAGCGCCGAATTTCCTGCCGCTGATCTGTTACGAGATCATTTTTCCCGGCGACGCGGTTCCGCGCAGCGACCAGGAGGGATGGCTTTATCGCCACGTCGGCCGATATCTCGGCTGGCCATCCGTGGTCGGAACCGGGGAGCGCCCCGGCTGGCTGCTCAACCTCACCAATGACGGCTGGTTTGGCGCGAGCGCCGGTCCGTACCAGCATTTTCAGCAGGCGCGCATACGCGCGATCGAAGAGGGGCTCCCGCTGGTGCGGGCAGCGAATAGCGGAATTTCCGCGGTGGTCGATCCACTGGGACGAATTATCAAATCGCTGCCGCTCGGCAGCGAGGGCGTGCTCGATGCGCCTCTGCCGCAGGCTATCGCTCCGACGCCCTATGCCCGTCTGGGCGACGGACCTGTGGGAGCAATGGTCGGCATCGCCCTCCTGTGGGTGATGCGCTCGCGCTGGCGCCGCGGATCGCGCTGATGCCGGCGCAGCTTGTCAATCCGAGGTTGCAGTAGGCACCACCCGATTACAACTTCCGCCTTCCAGGTTACAATCGTAACAAGTAGGAAATTACATTGTCCTGTCAAAGGCTTACTGCGATTTCAGCAACGTTTATCTTTCAACAATTTTTTGCAGTGCTCGCCGATTTTACTCGGAATGCGATTGCGTTCCGGCCGCTCAGCGGGAACATTAGCGGGTTCCATAGGAGATTGTTATGGCCGTCGCCAAAAAGGCTCCAAACCCGATCGACAAGCACGTTGGCAGCAGGGTGCGCATGCGCCGCATGATGCTTGCCATGAGCCAGGAGAAGCTCGGCGACGCGCTCGGCCTCACTTTCCAGCAGGTGCAGAAATACGAAAAGGGCACGAACCGTATCGGGGCAAGCCGGTTGCAGCAAATTTCCCACATTCTGCAGGTGCCGGTGGCGTTCTTCTTTGAAGGAGCGCCCAACCTGCACAGCTCGGCGGATGGAATGAAAGAAGCGCCCTCCCCCGCCTATGTCTCGGATTTCCTCGCCACCTCCGAGGGGCTCTCCCTGACCAAGGCTTTCATGCGCATCAAGGAACCCAAGCTTAGGCGCCGCATTGTCGATCTCGTCGAGGAGATCGCCGGTGACGATGACTGAGGCGGCAGACAAAAGGCAGCCGGGCCACGGTTCTCGTGGGTCGGCCCACGCTTCGCCCACACCTTGACCCCGTGCGGGGACGCTGCAAGAAACACTCCAGGCTTAACCAGCCGGTGAGCGTTGCCATCGCGCCTGCGGAGGGGAGTTCTTTTCAGTGTCACACGCCAATTATCTGTTCACCAGCGAGTCTGTTTCCGAAGGTCATCCCGACAAGGTCTGCGATCAGATTTCGGATGCGATCCTCGACGCATTCATCGAGAACGACATTAGCCTCGGTATCGCGGACGACAGCCTGGTAAATACTCGGCTCGGCTGTGAGACGCTCTGCACCACCAACAAAATCGTCATTGCCGGCGAGGGCCGCGGGCAGGCGCCGCTATTCATCAAATACGGCAGCTACGTCGTGGTTAACCGCGAGCTGATCAGTGAGATCGCGCGCAAAGTGGTGCGTGACATCGGCTACGACCAGAACGGATTCTCCTATTACGAGAAGGGTTCGTTCATGCCGGCCCCTATCTACTTCGCGCACAAGATCCTGAAGGTCCTGGCAGAGAAGCGCCGTTCGAAGCAGCTGTTCGATCTGCAACCCGACGCGAAGAGCCAGGTGACCGTGCAATATGTCGAGGGCAAGCCGATCGGGTGCACCAAGGTGGTCGTCTCGACTCAGCACAATGCCGAGACCCGCAACGGCAAAAAGTACTCGCCGGCAATGGTCAAGGACTTGATTGGCGATGCCGTGGCTTCCGCGCTGCCGGACGGCTGGATGCCCAAGAGAACCAGCGATTTCCTGGTCAATCCCACCGGCAATTTCGTTGTGGGCGGGCCTGACGGCGACTGCGGCCTGACTGGCCGCAAAATCATCGTCGACACTTACGGCGGTTACGCGCCGCACGGCGGCGGCGCCTTCTCTGGCAAGGATCCGACCAAAGTCGACCGCTCGGCTGCCTATGCCGCGCGGTATCTCGCCAAGAACGTCGTCGCCGCTGGTGTCGCCGAACGCTGCACCATCCAGATCGCCTATGCCATCGGAGTCGCCGATCCAATGTCGCTGCTGGTCGATCTGCATGGGACCGGAAAGGTCGACGAAAGGAAGCTCGAAAAAACCTTGCCCGAGATCTTGCGGCTTACGCCGACCAACATCCGCCGCACGCTCAAGCTGAACCGGCCGATCTACCGCCGCACCGCCGCCTACGGCCATTTCGGTCGTGCGCCGGAGAAGGACGGCGGCTTCTCCTGGGAGAAGACCGACCTGGTGAAGGACATCAGGACCGCGGTCGCCTAAGCCCGTCGACGCACGGGCGTGGGGGGTCCACCATGGCGGGTGTCGTGACCGCCATGTCCACATCCGACCAAGCGAAGGCCCGGCGTGGCGCCTTTTTCGGGCGTCGCAAGGGTCATGCCTTGCGGCCGCGTCAGGCGCAGTTATTCGATAGTCTGTTGCCGCTGCTCGCCCTTGACTTGGCCGCGCCCGCGCCGGCCGATCTCGCAGCCCTGTTCCCCAATCCGGTGGACGAGATCCGGCTCGAGATCGGATTCGGCGGCGGAGAGCACATGATCGCGCAGGCCGAACAGCACTCGCGCGCCGGTTTCATCGGAGTCGAGCCGTTCGTCAACGGAATGGCCAAGGCGCTCGTGGCAATCGAGCTGAAGAAGCTTTCTAATATCCGGTTGCATTTCGATGACGCGACATCTCTGCTTCAATGGTTGCCGGCGGCTTCGCTCGCGTGCGTCGATCTAATCTACCCGGATCCATGGCCGAAACGGCGGCATTGGAAGCGACGCTTCGTCCAGGACGAGAGCATTTCCGCGATCGCACGCATTCTGCGGCCGGGCGGCGCGTTCCATTTTGCAACCGATGTCCCGGACTATGCGGCCTGGACACTGAAACGTGTGATCCAATCGCCCCACTTCACCTGGACGGCAGAGCGTGCCGACGACTGGCGCCGCGCGTGGCCCGGCTTTTCCGGCACCCGCTACGAAGCCAAGGCAAAGCGTAAAGGCCGCGCGCCCTGCTATCTGTCTTTCCGCAGGACGCACGGAGGCCAGCAGTCCGATGCGCGACGGCGCACGAGGCAGAAAAACGCTTGAGCTTTAACTTTACCCATTGTCGGTCGTTCGCGGTCAGTCATCTGATCGCACCTGCCAAAACCGCACCACGCGTCGGGCGGTAGTGACCGACAGGCGATCGAAATCGGCGCGGGCGGTGTCGAAATGTTCGCTTGATGCTCGCGCGCTGCATGGCCGTACCTTGAGGATAGCGCCGGTGGTCGTCCAGCCCCAACCCGCCGACTTGCAAAGGATGAGCACCGGGTCGGGCTGCTCCGCGCCCATGAGCCGATCCACCACTTCGATAGGTACCGCGCAAAGCGATGCCAATGCGGCGATCATTGGCTCATATTCTCCATTCTCTGCGAACGTGACGAGGCGCGCCTCGTCGAGCTTGCCCTCTCGATGTAGCGCCGCAACCCTGCGCTGCGCGTGTGAGTAGTCGCGGGCCTCGATAGGTCCCTCTGTTTCGCTCGAGACTTTCGCCGAGACCTGTCCAATCTCGGACCGCTTGTCGGGTACGGTCCGTGAGATAAACCGCCGTTGCACGGCATCGGTGACCGTGAGCAGGAGCTCGTGCAGCAGCCGCGGCGGAACGTCGGGCCGCAGCACGAGCTTTTCGGCCAGCACAGCGTCGGTTTTCGCGCGCTCCACCAGAACACAAAAGCCGTCACGGGATAGGCGTGCGCCGCGATTCTCGGCCAAGCTGCGCAACACCTCCTGCTCTCCGTGCCGCGCGAGCACGTCGGTCACCGGCTCGGCGAGATGGGCCCGAGTGGAGATGGCGAGCAGATGCGCCTGGCTCTTGTTCTGGACGATGTCGATGAGGTCGGTTTCGCATAGGCGCCGCGCCTGCTTCAGCACGGGACCAGCAACCGCAATCGAATCATCGCGCGCGAGACGGCGCACCGCCGCGGCCGGCGCATTGCCGAGAGGCGCAAGCCGACAGGACAGGGCGCTGCGCGCCGTATTCTCAATGTGATCGATCAAGCGGGTGAACACCAAGTCGAACAGTTGGACATGATCCTCATTGAAGCGGCTCGCCCCATCGAGAAAAAATGCGGTCACGCGCTCGAGCGTTTCGGCCTGCCGCTCGCGTGAACCGCGCGCGATCAGCTCGTCCAGTTCTGGAATGTGCAGGGCGTGCGCGGACATTCTCAGGTCCGAAAGCGACGTGATTCGAGAAAAATTGACGCGGTGCGTAGTCGGCAGGTTAGGGACGGAATCTGAAGGAAGGGTTAGTTAATCGAAGCTTAGTTTGGCTGCGGCCCTTGCGCAGCCGCTGCAAATCGCTATATTTCGCTTGTCCAACTATTGGATGTCTCATAACGGCCGGATGTGGTCCGGTCGGTTTTTGAGAGTGGGTTCCCCCCGGGACCCGCTCTTTTTTGTTACCGAAATTGGGCCTATGTGCCCGGTCGAACCGAGACGGCAGTTAAACAAGGTTTGCCCGGCGGAGCTGAATGACGCCAGCGATCGACACCATTGAGGCAAATGGCGAGCCGCGCCTGATCGCGGAGCAGGGTATCGCCGCACGCGTGGCCGCCATCAGCGAGCCCGTCCTGGCAGGTATCGGGTATCGCCTGGTGCGGGTGAAAATTTCCGGGCTGGATGGCTGCACGGTGCAGATTATGGCCGAGCGCCCGGACGGCACGATGACGGTGGAGGCCTGCGAGGCGGTCTCGCGCGCGCTCTCGCCGGTGCTCGACGTGGCCGATCCGATCGATCGGCCCTATCGACTGGAGGTATCCTCGCCGGGCATGGATCGCCCGCTGGTGCGGCGCTCGGATTTCGCCCGCTTCGTCGGGCATCGCATCAAGGTGGAAATGGCGACCGCGATCAATGGGCGCCGGCGGTTTCGCGGCGTGCTGCTGGGGGTGGAGGATGACGCCGCACGCCTTCGCCACGACGATGCCACACCCGGTGAAGCAAACGAAGTTCTGCTACCGATCGAGGAAATGGCGGAAGCCAAGCTTGTCCTTGCCGACAGCTTGATTGCCGAATCGCTCCGGCGCGGCAAAGCGGCGGAACGTGCGGCACGGCGACAGCGGGCGCAGAACAGAGACCGAAGGGCCGAGGGCCGTCAGACGTCCGAAGCTCGACCCAGACAGCCTACGCCGGTCGATTACCGGGACGAGGCTCAGAACGAAGGAGAATGACCGATGGCCGTGAGCGCCAACCGGCTGGAACTGCTGCAAATCGCCGACGCGGTCGCACGCGAGAAGGCGATCGACCGCAGCATCGTCATCACCGCCATGGAGGATGCGATCCAGAAAGCGGCGCGCTCGCGCTACGGCAGCGAGACTGAAGTGCGCGCCGAGATCAATCCGAAGACCGGCGAGATGCGGCTCTCACGCCTGCTGCTGGTGGTAGATCAAGTTGAAAACGATGCGACGCAGATCGCACTCGAGGATGCAAAAAAGCGCAATCCCGCCGCGCAGGTCGGCGACTATATCGCCGAAGCCTTGCCGCCGCTCGAATACGGCCGCATTGCAGCCCAGTCGGCGAAGCAAGTGATCGTGCAAAAGGTTCGCGAAGCCGAGCGCGATCGCCAGTACCAGGAATACAAGGATCGCATTTTCGATATCGTCAACGGCATCGTCAAACGGGTCGAATACGGCAACGTGATCGTCGATCTCGGCCGTGGCGAGGCAATCGTGCGCCGCGACGAATTGTTGCCGCGAGAAACGTTCCGCAACGGCGATCGCATCCGCGCTTTCATCTACGATGTGCGCCGCGAACCGCGTGGGCCACAGATATTTCTGTCGCGTACCCACCCGCAATTCATGGCCAAGCTGTTCGCACAGGAAGTGCCGGAAATCTACGACGGAATCGTCGAGGTCAAGGCGGTGGCGCGCGATCCCGGCTCGCGCGCGAAGATAGCAGTGATTTCCCGGGATTCGTCGGTTGATCCGGTCGGCGCCTGCGTCGGCATGCGGGGTTCTCGCGTGCAAGCCGTGGTCAACGAGCTACAGGGGGAGAAGATCGACATCATTCCGTGGACCGCGGACCCCGCCAACTTCGTGGTCAATGCCCTCGCGCCCGCGGAAGTGGCCAAGGTCGTGCTCGACGAAGATCGCAATCGTATGGAAGTGGTCGTTCCCGACCAGCAGCTCTCGCTTGCGATCGGCCGGCGCGGACAGAATGTCCGACTCGCCTCACAGCTTACGGGCTGGGACATCGACATCGTCACCGAGCAGGAAGAGTCGGAGCACCGCCAGGCCGAATTCGAAAAACGCACCAAGCTGTTCATCGAGGCGCTCAACGTCGACGAGGTGGTCGGCCAACTGCTCGCTTCCGAGGGGTTCAATTCGGTCGAGGAACTCGCCATGGTGGACGAAAAGGAGGTCGCGGCAATCGAGGGTTTCGATGAAGAGACCGCGGGCGAATTGCAGACGCGCGCCCGCGACTATCTCGCTCGAGAGGAAGCCGAGCTCGACGAAAGGCGCAAACAACTCGGTGTCGAGGACGCGCTCAAGGACATCCCGGGTATCACCACCGCCATGCTGGTGAAGTTGGGCGAGAACGACATCAAAACGGTCGAGGACCTGGCGGGCTGCGCCACCGACGACCTCTTTGGCTGGAGCGAACGCAAGGACGGCGAGACGGTGCGCTATCCCGGCGCCCTCGACGGCTTCGATCTGTCGCGCGACGACGCCGAAGCCCTGATCATGCAGGCGCGCGTCAAGGCCGGCTGGATCAAGGAAGAAGATTTGGCGCCACCTCCCGCCGAGGACGACGGCATCGTCGAGACGACCGCGACACCGGCCTGAGGACATCGAATGCTTGGTCGACCGCACGATGACGCACTCGATCTTGGGCCACGCAAGCGCGCGGCAGGGACGCAGCGGTTTTGCGCCGCCACGGGAGCGATCAGACCCATCGACGAGATGATCCGCTTTGTTATAGGGCCGGACGGCACTCCGGTGCCGGACCTCAAGCGCCGGCTACCCGGACGCGGTATCTGGATCACGGCGACACGCGAGGCCTTGCGCGCCGCGATCACGCGTAAGGCCTTTGCGCGCGCCTTCAAGCGTGACGTGCGCCTTGCTCCCGATTTCGTGGAGGCGACGGAGCGTCTGATCGAACGGACCGCGCTCGACGCTCTCGCGATCTGCCACAAGGCTGGCAACGTCGCGATCGGCTTTGCCAATGTCGAAGCGGCGCTCACTCGCGCCCACGTGGTGGCACTTCTCGACGCTGTCGAGGCGGCTCCCGATGGCGTGAAAAAGCTCGCGGCCGCCTTGCGCCGGCGCGCGGACGCGGCGGAAATCGTCGTGGTCGATACATTTACCTCGGCGCAATTGGATTTGGCATTGGGGCGGGCAAATGTGATACATGCAGCCCTGCTCGCCGGTCCTGAAAGCGAGACGTTTCTGGCGCGTGCCGCGCGCCTCCAGCGTTTCCGAACGGGTTCCCGGTCGGTGGATGTCACGCCGGCAACGCGGCCGATGTGCGAGGCGGGAACATAATGAAACGGGGCGCGAGCTCGGAGTTGGGATTGGAATGGCTGAAACGACGGAAAAAACTGGCGAAAAGAAGCTGAGCGTCACCCCGACCAAGACCTTGAGCCTGAAAGGGCGGGGTGTCGAGCAGGGCGTGGTGCGCCAGAGCTTCAGCCATGGCCGCACCAAGGCGGTGGTGGTGGAGAAGGTGAAAAGCCGCGCGCCGACCCGGGCGAAGGCCGATGCGGCCACACCTGCTCCTGCCAAGCGTCCGACGACTGGCAAGACCGCGACACCGGCGGCCGCCGCGACCACCCAGACCACATCGCCTCCGCCCTCCAAGCCGTCCGGCGGCATGGTGTTGCGGAGCCTGACCGAAGAAGAACAGAGGGCGCGCGTCCACGCGCTCAACGACGCCCGGTTGCGCGAAGCGGAAGAGCGCAAGATTGCGGAAGAGGAAGCATTCGTCCGCAGCATGCGCGAAGCCGCCGAGCGAACCGAGCGCGAGGCCGCCGAAACGCGCAAGGCCGATGAAGAGAGGCGCCGCAAGCACGACCTCGAGACCAAACTCAAGGCCGAGCAGGAAGCGAAGAAACGCTTCGGCGAGGACGCCATCACGATTGCAAGGCCGGGCGCGCGCCCCGCGCTCGAGCCCGACGAGGAGGATGTTCCGCGCACACGCCGCGGTCCTGGCGCAGCGCGACCCGCGCCGGCGCCGAGGGCGCCTCGCAGCGGAGCGCAGAAGAATCGCAGCCGGCTCACCGTGGTGACCGCGCTCAGCGCCGACGAAGAGCGCGAGCGCTCGGTAGCGGCTTTTCGCCGCCGCGTGCAACGGTTGAAGGGACACACGGCCGACGAACCAAAAGAAAAGCTCGTCCGCGAGGTCACCATCCCGGAAACCATCACCATCCAGGAGCTCGCCAACCGCATGGCCGAGCGCAGCGCGGATGTGATCAAGCTGCTGATGAAGCAGGGCCATATGGGGCAGCTTAACGACGTGATCGACGCCGACACAGCCCAGCTTCTGGCGGAGGAAATGGGTCATACGGTCAAGCGCGTGGCTGAATCCGACGTCGAAGAAGGCCTGTTCGACGTCGCCGATGATCCAGCCTTTCTAGTGCCGCGCCCGCCGGTCGTGACCGTCATGGGCCACGTCGACCACGGCAAGACGTCGCTGCTCGACGCCATTCGTTCGACCAACGTGGCGGCAGGCGAAGCGGGCGGTATCACCCAGCATATCGGCGCTTACCAAGTCACCGCGCCCTCAGGCAACAAGATCACCTTCATCGACACACCCGGCCACGCCGCCTTCAGTGCCATGCGTGCGCGCGGCGCCAAAGTGACCGATATCGTCGTGCTCGTAGTGGCCGCCGACGACGGCGTCATGCCGCAGACGGTTGAGGCGATCAACCACGCCAAGGCGGCGAAAGTTCCGATGATCGTGGCGATCAACAAAATCGACCGGCCGGACGCCAAGCCGGAACGGGTGCGCACGGAACTGCTCCAGCACGAGATTCAGGTCGAATCGCTGGGCGGCCAAGTGCTCGATGTCGAGGTGTCAGCGACCAAGAAACTCAACATCGATCGGCTGCTCGAAACTATCGGACTGCAGGCGGAAATCCTCGATCTTAAAGCCAATCCAAACCGGCCGGCCGAAGGAACGGTGATCGAGGCCAAGCTCGACCGCGGCCGCGGACCAGTCGCCACCGTGCTGGTGCAGCGTGGCACCTTGCGGGGCGGCGATCTCGTCGTAGCCGGCGCCGAGTGGGGCCGTGTGCGCGCGCTGGTTTCGGATACCGGCACGCCGGTCGAGACGGCGACGCCTTCCACGCCCGTCGAAGTTCTCGGCTTCAACGGCACACCCGAGGCCGGCGACCGCTTGGCGGTGGTCGAGTCGGAGGGGCGCGCCCGCGAAGTCACCGCCTACCGTGCCCGGCAGCGGCGCGACAAGATCGCCGCGCGCGCGACCGGCATGCGCGGCTCGCTCGAACAGATGATGAGCCAGCTCAAATCCTCGGGCCGCAAGGATTTGGCATTGATCGTCAAGGCCGATGTGCAAGGGTCGCTGGAAGCGGTGATCGGCGCTATCGAGAAGCTTGCCACCGACGAAGTCGGCGCGCGCGTAATTCATTCCGGCGTCGGCGGCATTACCGAATCCGACGTGACCCTGGCCGAGGCGTCCGGCGTGCCGATCATCGGGTTCAACGTGCGCGCCCACAAGGAGGCACGCGAGGCGGCCGAACACGCCGGCATTGAGCTGCGCTATTACAACGTCATCTACGACCTCGTGGACGACGTCAAAAAGGCGATGTCCGGCTTGCTGGCGCCGACCGTGCGCGAGACCATGCTCGGCAGCGCGGCGATTCTTGAGATTTTCAAGGTCTCCAAGGTCGGCAACGTGGCGGGTTGCCGTGTCACCGACGGAGTGGTCGAGCGTGGCGCCAATGTACGCCTCATTCGCGACAGCGTTGTCGTGCACGAGGGAAAGCTTTCCCAGCTCAAGCGCTTCAAGGACGATGCGCGCGAGGTGATCGCCGGACAGGAATGCGGCATGGCCTTTGAAAACTATCAGGACATGAAGGTCGGCGACGTCATCGAATGCTACCGCGTGGAGACGGTGCAACGCTCGCTGTGAGTTCAAGTTTCTCGCGCGCAAAGCGCGTTTAGCCCGTCACCGCCGGACACGATCTCTTCGCAACACGTTCGATGCACGGATCGATCCCGGGCATGAAGAGCATTTAGGACGATCATGACGCGCCGACGTCATCAGCGCGATCCCGGCACGAGCCACCAGCCCTCGCAGCGTCAGCTGCGGGTCGCTGAGCTCGTACGCCATGCGCTGGCGGACATGCTCACGCGTGGCGCCGTGCACGATCCGGTGGTCCAAAGCCATCTGATCACCGTTCCGGAAGTCCGGATGACGGCTGACCTGCAGCTCGCGACCATCTACGTTGTGCCGCTGGGCGGACGCGACGCCGACGCGGTGCTCGCGGCGCTCGAACGCAACAAACGCTTCCTGCGGGGCGAGATTGCTCGGCGCGTCAACTTGAAATTTGCCCCCGAGATCCGGTTCCGCCTCGACGAGCGTTTCGATGAAGCCGAGCGAATCGAAAAGTTGTTGCGAACGCCGGCGGTGCAGCGCGACCTCGACAACAAGACGGACGACGACACTTGACGCGGGTCAACGCTGAGGCGGCGCCGGCGCAGACGCCCAAGCGCGAGAAGCGGGACGTGCACGGCTGGGTCGTGCTCGACAAGCCTGTGGGCATGAGCTCGACCCACGCGGTAAGCGTCGTGAAGCGCCTGTTCCAAGCGAAGCGCGCCGGCCATGCCGGCACCCTCGACCCGCTCGCCTCTGGCGTGCTGCCGATCGCACTCGGGGAAGCGACCAAGACCGTCCCCTTCGTCATGGAGGGGCGCAAGGTCTACCGCTTCACCGTGCGCTGGGGCGAGGAGCGCGACACCGACGACGCCGAAGGCCGCGTCACTGCAAGCGCCGCCGAGCGCCCGAGTGCGGCCGCCCTCGCTGCGCTATTGCCGCGCTTCGTCGGCCAAATCGCACAAGCGCCGCCACGCTTCTCGGCGGTCAAAATCGACGGCGAGCGCGCGTATGATCTCGCACGCGACGGCGAGGCGGTGGACATCGCGCCACGCCAGGTCGAGATCCACCGTCTCGAATTGATCGCGACGCCTGATCCGGATCACGCAATGCTCCTCGCCGAGTGCGGGAAGGGAACCTACGTGCGCGCGCTCGCCCGCGACCTGGGCCGCGCGCTCGGATGCCTCGGTCATGTCGCGGGGCTGCGCCGCGCCGGCGTAGGCCCTTTCGGCGAGGACATCGCCGTGAGCCTCGACGCACTGCAACGTCTTCGCTCCGGGGAAGCCCCCGCGATCGAGCGAGCAGCCCTTCTGCCGGTCGAAATCGGGGTGGCGGCCTTGCCAGCCCTGCAGGTGAGCTCCAGTGATGCCGGCCGGTTGGCACGTGGTCAGGCGGTGCTGCTGCGGGGGCGCGATGCGCCGGTCATGGGAGGCTGGGTATCGGTTTCCTCGGGTGGCGCGCTGATCGCGCTGGCGCAGGTAGAGAAAGGCGAATTGCGCCCGCGGCGCATCTTCAATCTGCCGCGCGGCTGACGACAGCGAAAAGCGGCTAGCCAAGCCCTTAACCGACGGTCGTGGCTTTTTCCGGCGGCCAGGAAGCCGCCCGAATTTCCGCTGGCGTCGCGACGGGTTTTGCGATATTGCCCCGGGTGCGCGGGCGTTGGCCCGCGCAACCTACTCGTGGCGACCACGCTGGACGACATCCCGGCCCGGCCGCCGATCGTGGCCCCTGACAGGACAAGGACGATAACCCGATGTCGATAACCTCCGGCCGCAAGGCCGAAGTCATCAACACCTACGCGACCAAGGCCGGTGATACGGGGTCGCCGGAAGTGCAGGTGGCGATCCTTTCGGAGCGCATCCACAACCTCACCGAGCATTTCAAAACCCACGTCAAGGACAACCATTCTCGGCGTGGATTGCTCAAGCTCGTGTCCCAGCGTCGCCAACTTCTCGATT
>WNFU01003658.1_pt1 | contig 20154 bp, 15 predicted proteins | sample 5400121 | NCBI WGS metagenome assembly WNFU01 (sample SAMN13153360, study PRJNA577476) | soil metagenome | isolation source: 100 cm soil or saprolite under grassland replicate 1 | place: USA:California | collected 2016-06-15 | reverse complement strand
TAGCCTTTCTCCTTCGTGCCATCGTGATTGTCGCGGCTGATGGCGCAGCAATGGTTCGTCGTAAGCGTCGTGCGGCCCGATTTGCGTTCGGTAAAGCCGTGATGATGCCCGTTGAACACGGCCACAAGGTTGAATTCCTTGAAGCGAGAAAGGAGGTCGTCGGCGTTGAGCGGGCGCATCGGCACTTCGACACCGAGTGGAAAGTGAGTGAACACGACCGTAGGCGCCGCGCGATCCAACTTTTGCAAGGTGTCGTCGAGCCAGCCCAGTGTCGCCGGTTGGATTCGTGTCCTTTCGTATTTCGTGCCCTCGCTGGAATCGAGGCCGATGAACCGCCAGCCGCGATGTTCAAAATGATAGTTCAGAGCCTGTGGGAAAAGGTTGTCCCACGTTGATCGGTCCGTGTCGGCCAGGTAATCGTGGTTGCCAATCACCACATGGAACGGCCGGTGAAGCGAACGCAGGACATCGCGCATCGGACCCAGTTCGGACTTCGTGCCGTGTTCGGCAAGGTCTCCCACCATCAGGCATAACTCGGGTCGAGGTTCCTGAGCTCCCACGCTGGCGAGGACACGCTCGAACCACGCCGGGCAACGCGGACTCTGGAAATGCGCGTCATTGATGACAATGAAGTGAAACGCTCCGCCCCGCCCACGGTCTGCAAAACGTGCGCAGCCGGGCCACAGTCCCAGCGACCAGAGCGCTCCCGCGCTCCAGCGGAGCCACGCTCGACGATTGACGCGGCAGTGGGTGTTCATGTTCTTTTCAGCTCCGTCCGTAGGACGCTCGCCCTCGGGCGTCGGCTTCGACCATTGGCAATTGCCAGGGCGTCGGCGATCTCCGGCTTCGCTTCCGCGTGCCGGTCCGATGTCCTGCGAGCGTATCAGGCGGCAGCTCGTTGTTCAACTGGCACCGAATACGGTGCAGCTCCTTGTCCGGGTCTTCAATTCGCTCCCACTGCCACAGTGCGCGCACGCGATTTGGTTTGCTTTCGACCTCACTTCTGCCACAACTGGTGTCGTTCCGAATCGACGTGCCCGGAATCGGCGCTTCAGGCAGAGGTCCAGTCACAGCATCAGAAAGGCTCACACATGTGGTACGCGCAACTCGTCGGCTACGGATTTTCCGTGTTCGCTGAAGCCATCCTGGTGAAAAGCATTGTCGAGACGCTCTGGGACTGCATCGCGCCGGGTGGCTCGACTAATTCCCTGATTCGGCCGCACCCCTGGCAGGGCGATGCCTTGGCACGAATTGAAGGGGTCCTGTACGTCGCCTGCTTGCAACTCGGACTGGGCCATTTCATCAGCGTGTGGCTGATTCTTAAAGTCGCCGGACATTGGAAGCGATGGAGCGACGACGGCGATGAGAAAACCCAACGGCCGGATGGTCCAACGGTCTTTAATATTTTTCTGATGGGGAATGCGCTTTCCGTCTTGTACTCGTTTGTTGGCTACAAGCTCATTGGTTGGGTCGAGTTGGGCGACGTCAAGCGGGTCATTTGGGTTTCCTTAACGGTCATTGCGTTGACCCTGGCGCTCTGGGCCTGGATCCCTGGCCAGCGTAAATCCAAATTCATTTGACCTGCCCCGCTGAGTTGGGCCACGCTTCCTTACGACGCACACTCGCAGTTTGATTCGACGCAGGCACTCGGTTTCGCGTTGGGTGTATAACGAAAAAGGCGGTAAGGCCCAACCTTACCGCCTCCGAAGAAGCCAGAGATGAAGGGTTATTTTTTTAGCCGGCGGCGCATCCCTTCGATTCCGAGCAGGGCCATTCCCAAAAGAACCGAGGTGGTTGATGCGTCAGGCACCGTTTCCCCACTTAGAGAAATGGGAGAACCGTAAGTCACCGCGACTACTCCGCCGTCGATCCCGTCAAGGAACGCCGTAGCGTCGGTGACGCTGTTGTTCAGTGTCAGCGTAATGGTGATGGAATCCTGGACGGCGGCAAGACCGCCCGGGCTTCCACCCACCGCGAGCAATCCGTAATCAGGCCCGCTCAGATTCGCCGGATTATCTATCCCGGTGCCGGAAAACGGCGCGCTCGTGTCCGCAACCATCGTTGACACCTGCGTGTCAACTGCCAAACCCGCACCGTTGAAATGGCCGGCGCTTCCGTTCTGGTACCCCCATTCACCAGAGACATCGTTGCCGCCCGGAACAGGGTTGATGTTGCCAACAACCGTTGATCCTGTGGCCAGTGCTGTCCCGCTTGAGATGGCATAGCCATCCGGCAGGTCAAACGCCAACCCGGTTAGCAGACCATCCGCACCTCCAGGACCGCCCGCCAACACATTTTGAAGCACGATAGTTAATGTGCTCCCGCTCACACTGAAATCCACTGACGCATCGCTCGTGGATATCCCTGGGTCATCGGCCAGAACCACATCCACGCCGATTGCCACGGCGTGAACGCTGTTGTTCACGCCGACAACCAGCAGGGCTGTCGCTGCCAATGCCGCCGCTCCTTTTGGAATAATTTTCATTGCTTTATCTTTTTGTGTTTTTAGTTCGACGCTGCGGGAGGACGTTCGCAGGGGCCATGCCATGGCCTCATCCGGAATTGTCCAGCACCGACCCATTTGTTTTAAAGCCTTCCTGTTGAATATATTACAAAGACATCGAAACGGTCATGCTGCGATTTACTACTTAGCTAATACGAGATGAAATACTATCTTGACTTTAGTTCTTGAATGTAAAGAGATCCGACGACCGGCTGGATTAGAGGTGGTGCGCTTGCTCTTAACCGTTTGGCATTCAAAGCATTGATAAATTAGAATTCCACGTGTAAAGATCGCCGACACCAAGGAAGGTTGCCGACACGCTGAACCGAGCCCTGCCAAAGGGAAGGGGGAAACGCCCGCGGGTGCGGTAAACTCCATTCGTTGGGTTGGCGGCGCGATGGAAGAACGCGTCCCGCATGATCTGGTTGTCCCGCGCTTTTGCATCTGGTGCGGCCGCCATCCACGAATCTCGTGGTCACGTTCGACGCAGCGGATGAAAGCGAATCCTGGCGGGGTGCCGTCCCGCCTCGTCGATGCCGATCTCCACGAAGCCACCATCCTTCAAAAGCTCGATGCCGGCCATCGACGGACAGAGTCTGACCTTGAACGGCCTCCAACTACGAGCGTCGTTAAGCGCCGCGCTCATCCGCCGCACTGAATTGCCCAGGGACCGTATCGTCGGCATTCCGGCCAAAAGACGGCTCTTCCAGAAAATTAAGTTTGAGTGAAGATGGCCGATGATAGTGTGATCGATATTGTCGAGCTTGCGGCACACTTCTGCCTCGCGCAACAGGAACGGCAGTGCCGTCGGATCGTGACAGAAAAGGAGCAGGCGTTGGGTCGGCTTGAGGCGGGCAAAGGCCTGGCGAATATCCTCCAAGTGTTCGTCGCGCAAAGCGCACCAGGCCGATCGTTCTTCCGGGAGTGCCTCGGGTTCAAACACCGGGAAGGCAATCAGGGACGAGGCCACACCGAGTAAAACGTAAAGCCCGCTCTCCACCCTCCAGAACGGCTGCAGCAAAAGTTCCTGTCGCGTGCGATGCCAGCTGGCGAGCCGCATGCCGCCTTGCCTGCCGAAGATGCTGAATTTGCCCAACTCGTGATCGCCAATGGTAGCGGTGAGCCCGGATCTGAACCGGTTCCGAAGCTTGGCCAGACATTCGCTTGCGCTCTGACAGGCCGCGTCGTCACTGACGCCCACAAAAGCGGTGTCACACGAGTAATCGCCGTTGGCGACAACGTAATCGGGAGAATCGGCACCACGCAGAAACGCATCCAGCAGATGGTTGTGGGCGAACGGATCCCGCAGCCAAATGAATCGGCGATGGAGCCGGAGCGCGAGCCGGAGCGCGGGATTCCTGATGACATCGAATTCGTAACCCCGCCGCTTTCTTTCCGCTTCGCCGGCATAGTGAATATCACTGATAACGACGATTCGTCTCGCGTGCGCCATACGCTTGTAAAACTCGACGGATTGCCTTCGGGTTGATTAACTGCGGATGCCAGGCCGGCGGCTGGACGCACGTTGCGGCGCGAAATCATTGACGATTACTCGCACATTCCGCCGCGGCATGCCGCGGGGTTTTGCCTCACGCACGGCCACGAATCGTTGGTGATGGATGGGAGCTAATTCCATTGAACATTGTTCTCTGATTCGCTAGCGTTTTTTCAAGTACTGGTAGTCGGAGAGTCTTGAAAGGACAAAATATTGTGGTCCTGACATCACTTCGAGCCACACGTTCGGGAAACGGCGAGTATGAGTGACTTCCTGGCAGTGTTTGTCCCGTTGGGCGCGGTACTGGCCATCTATGCCGGCCGGATGATCGAACTGGCCACGAAGCGAAAGACGGTCCCTGGCAAGGTGCGTGAAACGGTCACCCTGCGACTGTTCATGCTGGTCGGCACAATGATGATGGCGGGTTCCGTGTGCGAGTTTTTTCTTTTGGGCAAACAACTTCACTGGGAAACCTTCGCTCCCGGATTCCTCCTCGCCGCGGCGTCGTTCTGGATCCGTCGCCAGGCAATTGCATCGCTGGGGAGGTTCTGGAGTTTGCACGTCGAGATTCGTGAGAACCATCAGTTCGTTTGCTCGGGACCGTTCCGGCATGTGCGCCATCCGACGTACTTCTCAATGATTCTGGAGCTGCTGTCGGCCGGCCTCATCATGAATGCGTGGATTTCGCTCCTGATTGCCAGCGCCCTGTTCCTTCCCCTACTCGCTTGCCGCCTCCGAATCGAAGAAGCCGCCCTCCTGGAGAGATTTGGTGATGCCTATCGCCATTATCAGAGCACGACGCCCGCCCTCATTCCTTACCGTTTCCTTCACACAAAATGAATTTTGAACGCCACGGCCGACGAGTTGTGGTCACGGGCATGGGTGTTGTCGCCCCGAATGGGAGGGACCTGACGACCTTTTGGCGAACCGTCCGGGACGGCGTAAGCGCCGCCGGTCCGGTGACCCGTTTCGACTCCTCGGCGCTGCCCAGTAAAATTGCGGCTGAAGTCCGAGACTTCGACTGCAGCGGGTATATCGACCTGAAAAGGGCAAAACGCTTCGATCGCTCAATCCAGTACGCCTTGGTGGCCGCCGTGCAGGCCGTGCGGGACGCGCGCGTGGACGTGGGGCAGCTTGATCCGGACCGCGTCGGCGTGGTCGAGGCAACCTCGCTCAGCGGAATGGAGAGCGCCTTTCGGGGGCAGACCGATTACGAGACCAAAGGTTATCGGCGACTGAGCCCGTTCTATCTGATCAATGCTTATTCCGGCAGCGGGAGCGGGGAAATCTCGGTCGAGTTGGGGATCAAGGGCCACGCCATTACCTACAGCTCCGGCAGTGCGTCCGGAAACGACGCGGTCGGCTACGCGTTCAACATGATTCGTTCCGATGAGGCGGATGTCATGGTCGTCGGCGGGGCGGAGGCGCCGCTCTTGCCACCGTTGTACGCCGGCTTTTGCGTCGGGCGGCTGTTGAGTTGCCGCAATGACGATCCCCCAGGCGCAATGCGACCGTTTGATCAGGCTCGCGACGGTCTCTTGCTCGGCGAAGGCGCCGCGTTCCTCGTCCTGGAGGAGATGTCGTTCGCCTTGGGGCGCGGGGCGCGTGTGTATGCTGAAATCCTCGGCCACGCCCGGAGTTGTGAGGCCTACCATTCGGTGGCTCCCCACCCGGATGGCGTCGGTATTCGCCGCGCAATGGAAAAAGCCTTGCGCGACGCCCGGCTGCACTGCTCGGAGGTCGATTACATCAACGCCCATGGGACGGCGACTGAAACCAACGACACGGTGGAAACGCTGGCGGTAAAGCGCCTCTTCGGCGAGCACGCCCGCCGAGTCGCGATCAGTTCGACGAAGCCCGTAACGGGCCACCTGCTGGCCGCGGCGGGTGCCTTGGAAACCGTGATTTGTGTCCTGGCCATCGCTCATCAGGAGATCCCTCCGACAATAAATCTTACGGCGCCGGCTGCGGGCTGTGATTTGGATTACGTTCCGCAGAAGTCCCGGCCGTACCCCGTACGCGTGGCGATGAATCTGAACAGCGGTTTTGGCGGAAAAAACTCCTCTCTCATCCTGCGGGAGTTCGCTTCAGCGGTATGAATTTTGTCGAGTTCATTCCGCTGACCGCGGCCGGCACCAACCTCTTTCTCGCGCTGTTCGTGTACCGGCAGAACCCCCGGGCAAAACTCAGCCGGATCTATTTGTTGTGGGGAGGATCCATCGTCTTGTGGAACCTGGGAACATTCGCGATGTTTCGGGTCTCCGCGGGGGCCGAAGCGGAGGTGTGGGCCAAGGTGATCCAGTTTGCAGTGATTTTCCTCCCGATCAGCCTCTTTCATCTCTGCTCGATCATCGCGCACGTGGCAATGCCGAAGACGCTCCGGTTCCTGTATCTGCTGGCCTTTTTCTTCGCGCTCAGCAACTGCACCAGCTTCTTTGTCTCGGGCGTGCGCTACGTCAACGAACTCGGAGCCTATTACACGGTGGGAGGAACAGGGTTCTCGATCTTCTCGGTCGTTTACCTTCTCCTCACCTTCGCCACCATCCGGATGCTCCACCGGGAGCAGCGCAAATTGCCGCCGCTACATCGGAAGCGCTTGCGATCCTTGCTTCTGGCCACGGTGATTTTGTTCGTGTTCGGAACCAATGACATCATGCCCATCCTGGGCTGGTACCATTACCCGTTCACTCAAGTGCGGGTCATTCCGGTCGGGAGCATGGCGGCGATCTTTTACGGGGTCATTGTCGGCTACAGTGTATTGCAACACCAGTTGCTGGACATCCACGTGACGTTGGGCAAAATCGCCGCCAACCTCGTTCGGATCCTCTTCCTCAGCTTGACCAGCACCTTGTTGCTCTTTGTGGCCGCGCTCTTCGTTCCGCGAGACCAATTCCCACCCTACGCTTTCTTCAGTTCGCTGGCGGCCTTCCTGGTGAGCGCGATTGTGGCGTCGCTCCTTTTCCCGCGTTTGTTCGGCAAAGGCGATGACATCCTGGAGCGTCGGATTCTGGGTGACCGCTTCGAGTACCAGGATCAGGTCAACAGCTTTATCCAGTCGCTCCCCGCCTACACGCACGTAGGCTTGTTGCTTGATGATCTTCACGATTTGCTCGTCAACATTGTCAAAGTCGAGAGCTATCAGATTATCCTGCTGGACGAGACGACGCGGCAGTTTTCCTTGTTCCGTGCCTATCCGTCCAAACCGGCGGCGGACGTCGCGGAACTCGATGTGAGTGCGCCGCTGCTTCGGTATTTCGACCGGACGTCCGCCGAGTACCTGCCGTTTAAGCTCGTTTACACTGTCCCCGGCGAAACGGAGCTGGAACGGGCCGCGCGTCAGCAACTCAATCAATTCCGGCCCGAGTTCTGTTTTCCGCTGCTGTTCAACAAGGAACTCTTCGGCCTGATGCTGGTGGGTGAGAAGTCCAGTGGCGAATTGTACACGCCACACGACGTGCGCCTGCTGATCGAGCTCGTAAAGAGCTTGAGTTTGATCCTGAACCAGATCCGGCTGAAAAAACAGGTGTTGCTGGCCGAAGAATTGGAATTGCTCGGGCGCATGTCTCGCGGCATGGCCCACGACCTGAACAACCTGCTGACCCCGGTTTCGACTTTGCTTCAGTTGCTCAAAGACGGCTTCGTGGGTGCCGACAAGACGGATGAGTTGCTGCCCGTGGCCCTCCGAAACATCGGCACGATGCAGTCTTATATCCGGGAGGCGCTCTTCTTTTCCCAGAACCACACACTGCGATTGGAACCCGCCCGCCTGGACTTGGCGATCCGAAAGGCCATCGACACCACCGAGCCAAAATTGAAGCGCAAACAGGTCTCCGTCGTCTTCGATCCGCCATTCGAGCTCGTGGCCGAGATTGATTCGGTTCTGATTCAGCGGCTGGTTGCGAACCTGCTTTCCAACGCCGTTGACGCATCGCCACCGGGCTCGCGCATCACCATCCAAGTGCAGCGACTGGCCAAAACCGAGGCCAGCCGTGACTGGGTACGAATCAAAGTGATCGACGAGGGCGAGGGCATCAGTCCGGGTCACCTCAAGCGAATCTTCACGCCGTACTATACGACGAAGGATCGGGGTGATGAGACGCGCGGTTTCGGCTTGGGACTCTCCATCTGCCGGCAGATCGTTCACCTGCACGGCGGCAATCTTAATATTGCAAGTCAGGAGAAAAAGGGCACAAGTGTTCTTGTGGACCTTCCCAGTCATCAAGTCAACCGGCCGACACGCGCCTTGGCGGCGTACGCATGAAGACGCTGCTGGTCCTCGCCAAGGAATCCGGCTTGGCATCTGCCGTTCGCGCCGTGCTCGATCCCGCCCGATACCGCATTGTCTTTCACACCGACGCCTGGCAAGCGGAACCGCTTTTGCGTCAGGGAACGATCGACGCCTGCATTCTCGATGCCGATTTGACGGACATTCGGCCCATTCGCACCCTCGAACTGATTCGACGTGCCATGCCGAAATGTCCGGTGCTGGTTTACGCCTCCGGCACGGAGTGGGTGTGGGAGGAAGAGGCCTATCTGCTGGGCGTTGAACGCGTCCTGTCCAAGCCGATTCGGGCGCGCATGCTCGAGGCCCTGCTCGATCGCCTGTGGGAAGAGCCGGGCAACGCGACGGAAGCGGTGGCGGTGGCCCAACCGCCGCCCGAGCCGAAGATGCTCGAAGTGATCCGTGGTCCGATAAGGACCCTGGAGGTGCTGCGCAACTTTTCCGCGATTCTGACCCACAGCCTGAATTCGGAAGCGCTCCTGAGACAGTTTCTGCTGTTGCTCCGTGAGATTATCGGCGTCAACCGTGCGGCGATCTTTTTGCGGATGCCGCTGAATGTGTTCAACGCGCAAAGCAATCACGATGACCGCCGTTTGCGCTCCGTCTGCGCACTCGGCTTGCCGGCCGGTTTGCTGGAGCACTTCGAGTTGACGCTGGAAGCCGGGATTGGTGGCTACGCCCACCGGAAAGGCCGGATTCTCCAGAGTAGCAGCGAGGCGGCGCATCACGATCGGGAAATTCAAAAGGAATTCGAACTCCTCGGTGCCCAGGTGGCCATACCGATATTGGACCGGGAAGTCCTGGTTGGGGTCGCCGTTTTTGACGGGCGCGTGACGGGCGAATCCTTTGCCAACGAGGAGTTGGCGCTGATCTTCCACCTGCTGGAGGAACTCGGCCTGGCCATCCGGAACAGTTGGCTGCACGACCAACTCGTTGCCAATCACGAGATGATGGCCGACATCCTCAACCAGTCCGGCAGCGGTTGCGTCGTGGTCAGCCGCGACCTCGCGATTCTCCATGCCAACCAGGCCGCACGCGACTTCTTCTCTCGTCCGGACCGCCGCGCCGCGCCGCTTGACTTCAGCGACCTGCCCCAGGCGATCGGCAGCCGGGTTTTCGAGGCGCTTCAGTCCGGCGCCGCTTCGCCCCCGTTCAAATATCGGCCGCACCCCCCGTCGGAGATTGTTTATCGCGTGAGCGTCGTGCCGTTCCGACGCAAAAATTTGATCACATCCAACGCGGTCCTGTTGATGATCGAGGATTTCACCCAGAGCGAAAGGGCCCAGCAGCTCGAGATCGAGGCGTCGAATCTTAGGCTCGTCAAATCCATGGCAGAGCACCTGGCTCACGAGATCGGCAATTCCCTGGTGCCGCTCTCGACCCACCAGCAGTTGCTCGCCAAGAAGTATGAGGACCCCGAATTTCGCCTCTCGCTCAATGGTGCCCTGGCCGATGCGGTCCACCGTATCGCCCGGCTGTCAAACCAAATGCTGTTTCTGGCCCGCGACTCGGTCATCCGACCGGAATCGGTTCCCGTGACCAAGCTCATCGAGGAAGCCTTCCAGGAAGCACAGAAACATTACGCTCCCAAACCCGCCAGCCTCGTGTACGAGAGCGGCGGCCAGGCGGTTGTTATTTCCGGCGACCGCGCGGGCCTGAAGCAGGCCCTTTCTGAGGTCATGCTCAACGCGCTCCAGGCAAATCCGCCGAACGCTCCCGTCCAGGTCCGTTCCGGGACCGACGCGGATGCGACCGGTTTGCGGTGGGTTTACATCGAGATCCGGGACGCTGGTCCCGGCTTTTCCGCGGAGGCGGCGCGACAGGCCGCGGAACCGTTTTTCTCGACCCGCAACGTCGGCCTGGGCTTGGGGCTGGCCGTGACTCGGAAAGTTGTCGAGACCCACAAGGGCAAGGTTGAAACACCCCGCCGGCCCGGGGAGCAGACCGGAATTGTCCGGATCTCATTGCCGCTGGGCTAACCCGAATAATCCGGAGCCACCACCCACTTCAGCTCCTTCGCATTTTGCCGGCTTTTGCTCGGCCGCCGGCAAATTCGTCCTTGTAAGATTGATGGTTTCTTGCGAAAACCGTTTAAGCGGCTGTGAATCGTTTGTGATGACCCGTTCAGATCCGGACCCAAAACAATCTAAATGAGACCGCTTGGTCGTCTAACACTGGTGCTCACGAGCCTCTCACCTGGTTGTCTTTTTGGATTAGGAATTCGCATCGCCGACCAGGATCCATTGGCAACGGCTCGGGGTAACGCGTTCGCCGCTACGGCCGACAACCCCTCTGCGATTTATTACAACCCCGCTGGGCTCAGTCGGCTGGAAGGGCACAATGCCACTGTCGGCGGTTACGGCGTCACGCTCACGTCCACGTACGATTCACCCGCCACGACGAGTGATGTCAGCACGGAAAGCGACTTCGAGATGCTGCCCCAGGTCTATTACGCTTACTCGGGCCGCGCTGTGCCCCTGTCATTTGGCTTGGGCCTGTACTCGCCGTATGGCCTCGGCTTGGAATGGCCGGAGAACACGGGCTTCCGGACATTGGCCAAAGAAGGCCGGATCGTCTATTTGACGTTTAATCCAGTGGTGGCGTGGCGGATTCTGCCGACGCTGTCCGTCGGCGCGGGGGTAACGGTCAATTGGAGTCAGGCGACTTTGAAGCGGGGGCTTGGTTTCGTCGCGGGAGACGAATTCAAGTTCAAGGGCGACGACACGGATGTGGGTTTTAATGCCGGCGTTCTTTGGCAACCGCACCCGCAACACTCTTTTGGCGCGAACTACCGGAGCGCCACGACGCTGGAGTTCGATGGAGAAAGCCGGGCCACCTTGCCGGGTTTCTCCGTTTCGGGTCCGGCCAGCGCCCGGTTCCGCTTTCCGCAGCATGTGGTTGTGGGGTGGTCCTACCGGCCGACGACCAACTGGAATTTTGAAGTGGACGTCGATTGGACCGATTGGGACAGTCTCGACACGGTTGTTTTGAAGCAGAGAGTGTCAGGGTTCCCGGCGGAAGTTCCGCTGTCGTTCAATTGGCGTTCGAGTTTCTTTTACGAGTTTGGCGTCACCCGTCAATTCGAGCACAAGTTCAGCGTCAGCGCCGGGTATATCTACAGCGAGAACTCGGTGCCCGACTCCAGTTTCAATCCTGTTGTACCGGATTCTGACCGACATATTTTCAGCGTCGGAATCGGTCAAAAGTACAACCAGCTGCGTTGGGACGCAGCTTACCAACTCGCCTATGGCCCAACCCGCACCGTCAACAATAGCCCAATCTCGCCCAGTGGCGAGTCAGCCGATGGACGCTATGAGTTCCTTAGTCATGCCTTCTCTCTCTCCGTTGGATATACCTTCTAAGCCGGCCGTTTCCCCCAGCGAGCAGCGCCGGCGACGGACGCTGTTGATTGTGGACGACGAAGAGGGCCCGCGCCAGTCCCTGCGAATCGTCTTCAAAGATGATTACAACATCTTGCTGGCCGACAACGGCACCCGGGCCGTCGAACTCGCCCGCCAAAATCGGATCGACGCGGCGGTGCTGGATATCCGCATGTCCGGCATGTCCGGAGTGGAACTTCTGGGCAAGCTCAAGGAAATCGATCCGGCCGTCGAGGTCATCATGTTGACCGCCTACGAGACGATCGAAACAGCGCGGCAGGCGTTGCGCCTGGGGGCCTGCGATTACTTGACCAAGCCGTTTGATCTCTCGACCATGCGGACGGCCGTGGCCACCGCGATGGAACGTCATTTGTTGTCGGAGGAAATCCGGGCCAATAACCAGCGGCTGGTGGCGCTTCAGGAAGAATTGCACAACCAGAAGCTTCAGGAGGAAATCATCCGTACCAAAGGCGAGATCTACGCCAGCATCATCCATGACATCAACGGTCCGCTGACCATCATCTCCGGTTTTATTGAGATTATCAACCAGCACATCAGCGGCGCCACGTCCTTGGAAGGCGGCAATCTGGAACTGGTCAAGGACCGGCTCGCCCGCATCACCCGCCAGGTCAACAATTGTATTGAAATCTCGCAGCGCTATCTCAGCTTCCTGCGAAAGCGATCGGCGGACCGAACGCAGGTCGGGACCAACCAGATCTTGGCCGACCTGGGAGAATTGCTCCGCGTGCATCCCAGCGCCCAGAAAAACGAACTGGCCATTCGGCCGCTCAGCGAAGATGTCGTCGCGGAGATCAATGGCACGGACCTCATTCAAATTCTGCTGAACCTGACGATCAATGCCCTCCAATGTACTCCCGATGCGCATCGAGTGGAGATTGGCGGCCAGCGCCTCCTGCAACCGCTGGATTTGTCCCGGATCCCGGACGGTCCCGAGAGCCGACTGGTCAACCGCGAAGGTTTCCACAATGCTCCGCCGCTGCTTGCCGTCTCCGTTCGAGACAACGGACCGGGCATCGCGCCGGACGTCTTGCAGAAGATCTTTGAGCCGTGCTTCACGACCAAGTCGGGGAACAAAGGCACCGGTTTGGGCCTGGCCATCGTTCAACGCTTTATGAAGGAAGGCAGAGGTGCAGTCCACATTCAGACCAAGCTTGGACAAGGAACGACCTTCACGATTTATCTGGGCGCCCGCGAGCTGGGATAGGGGAATAGATTTTGGGTTGAGGATGTTCACCTGCGGCTTTAGCCCTGGCGGTCGCTTCACGGGCTTGCCGGCCGCTGCGGAACTTGCTCGCCGCATCCTCGACCGTTCCTTCAAACTGGCGTGAAGCTCTGGGCCGAACCCTAACGGCCGAGCCATCCATAAGGCAGAATTTCAATGTCCGCGATTGGAATTGCCGGGCATCGCCAGAAGGAAGCTTTCCGCCACATAGCCGCCCAGTTCCGCCCCGGACGCCAGCCCATTCAGATTGGCTGACAGGAAGTGGATCCCGCCGTAAATTCGGCTCATGCCCGCTTCTTCTGCCGCCTGAGAAAACGAACTGTAGCTGCGGGAAACACCCGGCAGGTCCTCCGACGTGGTCGTGAAGGCGATGTCGTCTGAGCCGAAAAAAACAGCCAGCACGGCGGCGGCCGCGCCGCTGAAGGTGCTGTGCCCGGAGATGTATTCGGGAAAATTCGGCGTGACCAGAAGCGGCGTCCAGTCCGGATCACTCACCGTATCCGGGTTGCCGTCGATGTCGGCGTTGGGGATGGCGGTGATCGGTCGCCAAAAGTTGAAGGCGTACTTGCAATCCCACGCAATGATCGCCGCGTCCGCTTCAGCAATGTTCAACAGCGCGAACAGCCGTGCGTTTTGGTCGAGCGAGTTCCCGCGCTGATTGGCGACGTCGCCCGCGATGACGTTCCAATGTCCCGGAGGCGTGACGGTGCCGCCACCATCGGCCCAGAACCTGGCAATCGCCGTTTGCTCCGCGCTGCGCGTGGCGCTGTCCGAGCGGCCGAGTTCCTTCGTCAGGTTGAAATCCGAAGCCCACTGCGCGCTGTCCCGTCCGGGCGGCAAGGGTGGGCGGAATTGTGAACCGCTGGTCATGGCGAACGGCGTCACCGACGGCCAGTTCGGCAGGAGTGCCGGCGCAAACGCCGGCGGTGTCGGCACCCAAATCCCAGCGCCGCTTCCGGGTGTGTACCCAACCACCGTGTCCGAACCGTCACCGCTGCGCTCTTGCAGGATCGTGTCCGCAACCGAATCGCCCCAGGAAATCCCCACACTTTGGGCCGGACCATCCGCGATTCCTTCCAGGCTGTAGGCGTAGGCGACATCAAAAGCGTTCTGCTGGGCCGGAAAGAGCTGGACCAGGACCGCGTGCGCCGCGGCCGCGATGGCGGCCTCTTTGGACGCGACACCGGGCGGTTTGCCCGTCGCGTAATACGGCTGGTTGTTATGGCTGATGCCGTTGCAGGCGTCGTAAATCGATACATGCAGGATTGCGAGGGCGCGTGCGGCCTTCGGCGGAGACGTTCGGTCCGCTTTGATGGCAGTCAACGCGACGGAATTCCAGTCGGTGACCATGTCGGCGTGAGCAACCAGGCAACCGGCGCCCAACGTGAAAAAAAACCAGCAAATCATTTTTGTGAATTCATGGGGTTGCCATGGTTGAAGTTTGTTTTATGTCCGGAACACACAGTTGTTTCTGGAAATCAGGCACGGCTTGAACTGCCGTTCCTGAGAATCTCGGCTCGGATGTCGAAAAAGGCACCTGTCACGGACGCATATTTTGGTCTGACTGACATCGCCTCCCGTCCCTGCGCGAGTCCCAACTGGATTTGCAACGACGACAGAAAGCAAGAGTGAACGCCGGTCCTGCATTCGAACCGAGGCTAACGCCGAAGTCGGGCGTGAACAGTGGGGTAATGACCTGATTGTCCGCTACGTAAAAACCCGAAGCAACGCGCCTTCCGCGTGAACCGAACTCGCAGCATGGCTGGCTTCAGACCCACTACGCGCGTACTGTGACAGAAATGAATGCGCGTGCCAGTTCGGCGGGGACGCGGACCCGGCCTACAGCGGCCGGTTGTAGGCCGCGCGCCGCCGCGTTCGCCACGCCAGCGGATTCGAGCGCGCACTCGCGCTGTGCGCGGAGGTTTTCCGATGATGTTGGCGTAGGCGGCGTGTTCACGATAGCCTCTGGTTGCAATGAGACTAACCTTTGTTGAAAGACGAAGCGTTGGAAGAAAGCGCCAACCTTCCCGCCCCGAAATCATCGCCAAGGAAATCGCCGATGACCTGGAAGCCGCGCTCGAACGGTTCGCCACGATTGCGGAGGATTTGAAGAAATGAAGCAGGCGTGGCCTGCAGCCAGATCAAGATAAGCTATGAAGCCCGGATCCAACCGCAGTTTCTCTCAGTTTCGCAGCAGCCGCCCGGCTCTTCTGTCGACATTCAGTTGGCTAACGATCGCTTTCATAGCGGGAAGCACCGTTAGCGCACCAAGCCAAGCCGTGGCAAGCCGGTTCCCGGAACCGAACCAGATTGCAACTGATTTTCCGGACGAAGCAGAGCGCTACGTCGTGTTGAACCTGTTGTGGGACACGCTGCACGAAAAGGCGCCCGCAGCCACTGCCAAACGGAGTGTGTATTACCGCGCCGCCGAAACCATTCGACAGAAATACATGGTCATGGGGGGCACGGCTTACACGGCTTTCGACGAGCGCAACCGCCATCTGACGGCCGACCCAAATTTCCGGCGGTCTGTGCTCGCAAAATATCATCTCGACAACCTGCCGGTGGAGCGTGCCGCGCCCGCGCGTCGCACCACGGACGTCAGCGACGCGATGATCAAAGGCGCGTTCCTCAAAGCGTCACCGTTCATGATCGCGAGCATTCTGCTCATGGTCTGGCTGGCACGAATCGGGGTGCGCAAGGCCAGCACGCTTTCAGCGGTGAGTCCACCATCGGCAAGCGTGGCGGGTTTGCCCGCGTTGTCGGAATCATTGCGCGTGGTTGCGTTGCCCGATTTGGAGTATTCCGTGGAGCTGGAGTCGGGCCTGGCGATTGAGGACGTGTCAGGCGGAATGCGCTTTGAGCTCTGCATGTTGAATAAGATTGTGGCCGAGTTGGACGCCTTGCTCCCGCCTTCGCCACGCTTCGACACGACCGGCGACCGCCCAAAAGGAGGATTGTGATGATCACGCCGCAGAACATGTTCAACACCCGGAGCGAGCGTGAATCCGCCCGGTCGGCGGTGAGGCAGGTCTCGGGGCGACGATGGATGTTCCGGCTGGCGAGCATCACCCTCGTCATGAGTTTCGTGTCGGCGTCGCCGCCCGGTATTCTTGCCGCAAACCTCGCCCACGGGAACAACACCATTCTGGGTGTCAAGGACACTCATTTCACAGTGAACAACCGGCCCGCTTTTCTCCTTGGCTTCAGTTATTACGGTGCCTTGGGAGCGCCCGCGGAATTCATCCGGCGGGACCTCGGTGAGTTTCACGCGCACGGATTCAACTGGCTGCGTCTGTGGGCCACGTGGGGAGGTTACGAAACCAACGTGTCGGCGGTCACGGCTGCCGGGCTACCGCGTGAGCCGTATCTCACCCGGTTGAAATGGCTGGTCGCCGAATGCGACCGGCTGGGCATGGTGGTGGATATCACGCTTACACGCGGGAAGGAGCTGCCCGAACTCAACGGGCATCTGGCGGCAGTGGACACACTGGTCAACAGCTTGAAACCGTTCAGGAACTGGTACCTCGACCTGGGCAACGAAAGAGATGTTGCCGATGCCCGCTACGTCAGTCTTGCTGAGCTGGGGCAATTGCGCGAGAAGGTCCGGCTGTTGGACCCGCAACGATTGATCACGGCCTCATTCGGCGGACATGACTTGAGCCTCGCAGACGTACGCGGAGCTGTGGAGGTGGCCGGGGTCGATTTCCTGTGTCCGCACCGGCCGCGGCATCGAGAGTCTCCCGCTGAAACCGAGGCCGAAACCCGCAAAACCTTGACCTTCATGGAAGAGATCGGGCGCATCGTGCCAGTGCATTACCAAGAACCCTTCCGGCGTGGCTACACAACCTGGGATCCGGTGGCCGCCGATTTCCTGACGGATTTGCGCGGGGCATGGAATGGCGGGGCGGCGGGTTGGTGTTTCCACAACGGCGGGCAGCGCTCCAAGCCGGACGAGCAGCCGCGCCGGTCCTTCGATTTGCGGGCGAAGCGGCTCCTGGATCAACTGGACGAAGAGGAAATGAAGGTAGTAAGGAGCGTGAAATCGGTGCTGTTGGATCAGCGAAAGGAAGACCGTGGCAACAAAAAGCAAAAGCTACCGGCGCGTTCAGGAAACGGTTGAACTCACCTTGCGGAGGTTTCCCGTGTGGGCTTACTCCAAAGCCAGGATATAAACGTAGAAGAAAGCTTTCATCGGAAGATGGCATGCCGAGCTGGAGCCCGGCGTCCACGCATCGCCCGCCTTCGCACTGTCGAGCATCGGCGTGGCAGCTTTCGCTTCTCCCCTGCACTGCGGGCGAAGGCCGGAGTGACCCGTTGCCGCCCAGTGCCCGGCCCGCCTTCGCGCTTTGCGCTGCGGCGCGGAAGTCTTCGCTTCGTCGCTGCGCTCCGAGCGAAGACTGGAGGCGGCGGGAGTTGAACCCGCGTCCCTGACAAATCTACCAGCCGCGACTACATGCTTAGTCGGATGAGAGTTGTCAGCCGCGCCATAACGATCCGACGCGAGTGGCGCAGCTTAGTCCGCATGAGAAAGTCTCGGTTGCCGGCGCGCAGTCTCCGCCGTCAACCACGCCTGCTGTTGCGTTCTTCCACCGTAGCAGGCGTCCAGTGGTGAACGTCACGGCTCATTTAGGCCGCGAGTGCTAATTCTTGGTTAGCAGTTATTTTTGGTCCGATGATTAACGAGGCCAACGAACCATCCTCGGCATGCCGCCTCCGGCGTATTTCCCAGGTCGAAACCAGTACGCCCCCATTTTCGGCAAGGGAATAATCAGCCAGGTTGGCGCATCGGTCAAGGGCAGGATGGTCAGGTGGGAAAGTGGGGTCCCACCAAGGTCCGACGCACGCTGGCGCCGGTTGCGGAGCTGGAAAGCTGCGCTGTAGCGCACGCTTTCCAGCGTGCGGGTTCTGGCGGCTTTCCAGCCGCCAGAAGGTGGTACGGTCAAGATGCGCCCGGAAAGCGGGGGAAAGGGGGCGGCACCCGGCGACCCGGAAACTCTCCTGCAACTCTGTGCCCCCTGCCCGTGTTCTCAGGCTGGATCGAAACGACCGGTCAACGTCAAAATTCATGTACAAAATCATCGGTGCAGATCAGCGGGTGTACGGACCCGTGTCCGCGGACCAGGTGTGTCAATGGATCGCTGCGGGGCGTGCCAACGGCGAAACGCAGACGCAGGTGGAAGGAGGCAGCGAGTGGAAACCACTCGCACAGTTTCCCGAGTTCGCCGCCGCCCTTGCGATGAAATCCACGACACCGCCCCCACCGCCACTGGTCAAGGACGAGGGGGACCCGGTGGTTGCCGAAGTTCTGGCGCGCAGTCCCCAACTGGACATTACCGACTGTTTCAGCCGAAGTTGGGTCTTGCTGAAGAGTAATTTCTGGCTTTTTGTGGGCGCCACGGCGGTGATTTTCCTGGTCCTGGTCGGACTGGCGTCCGTCCCAGTTTTGGGGCACGGCGCCGAAGTTATTTTTGCCTTTGTGCTGCTGGCAGGTCTGAGTCTGCTCTTTCTGAAGCGGATTCGCGGCGAACCGGCGGATCTTGGCCAGGCCTTCGCCGGTTTCAGCATTCAGTTTGTTCCCTTGATGCTGGCGAGTATCGTGGCGCACTTGCTGACCTTCATTGGGATCCTGGCCTGCGTCGTACCCGGCATTTACCTCCTCGTGGCGTGGTGGATGTTCGTGCCGCTGCTGATTCTCGACCAGCGGCTGGATTTCTGGACGGCGATGGAAGTCAGCCGCAAGGTCGTCAACCGCTCTTGGTGGCGGTGCTTCGGACTGCTTCTTTTGACGTGCCTCGTCGGTGTGAGCGGCGTGGCGTTTCTGATTGTCGGCCTGCTCATCACCATGCCGCTTGCCGTGGGAGCAACCGTTTATGCGTATGAAGATCTCTTCCGAGCGCGGAGCCAGCCAACAGTGTCGGCTCCCAGTGAAGCAACTTCCACCCCGACGAGCGCGATTGAACCCGCCTCCAGCGTAGCAACTGCCCAAAGCGATCCGGCACAGGCATGACGGTCGGTGCAAAATGTTCGGGCTAGACGCCTTCCGGCCACCAAATAAGATGTGGCGCGGCTGGCTGGCATCCTTCATTGAGATATGCCTCTGCCACCGGAAATGCCACGCAAACCGCACACCCGCTCTCTTTTCCGCCGAGATCGGCCGCTGGATCGATCGACGGCCTGGGTTTGCCTCTTGACTAACCAGTTCGTCACGCCAGGCGTCGGTTCGATCATCGCCGGCCGAGTCTGGTTCGGCTTGGTGCAAGTGGCGATTGCCAGCGCCGGTTTCTGCCTTGTGATGGTCTGGTTTGTCCACCTGTTCAAGGTCCTCATGTCCGAATCGGACGTGGCTAAGGGGATGCGGCCGTACGCCTGGCAGGGCAAACTGGGGTTGCTCTTGTTTTTTATCGGCTGGCTGCTCGCTTTGATGAGCAGCGTTGCCATCCTGCGTCAGGCCCGACGCTCGGAAACAGCCACGAGTCCGCCTCCACTTCGGCCTCCAGGCTGACGCCTGTTTGACGAACAGTCCCCGAAAGCTGCCCGTTTCTGATGCATCGCTTTTGGTGGTCGCCAAGAATTGATTCGTCTGGCAGATCAACGCCCGTGGTTTCCCGTCTTCCCAGCAGCTCCTACCAAATGTTTTCCATTTCTCCAGCCATTTAGGAACGAGGACGCTTCCGTCAATTTTTTCTCCAGGTTCTGCAATCGAATCTTTGGTATCAACTGTCGCCAAGACATCTCGCTGCATTGGAGGTCGATACGAAATAAAACACCTCAACTTGTAGCCTTGGAAACCTTTTTCACGCCCGCATTTTGGCCGTAAGGAATCACCGCCTCTTGTAAACCCCACGTGTCGTCAGCGGTCGGCACGTTTTGGTCCTGCGCCGGAACAAGATCAGTGGTTTGAATCTCTCCACGAATCCCAGACTCCCCACCTCCAGGCTTTCCGTCCAACACGGCTGCCACCGCCACGTGGAATTGCTGCACGTGCTCGCGCACGTTGGCCCGGTACGCGTCGCGGGCGCGGGCGAACTTCAGCAGGAACGCCCGGTTATGACATCGGTGAGGTGAAATACCCCCCCATCCCCTCTCAATCGGTTTGCCCGTGCCATGCCCGGAACGCCAGCCGCATCCGTTTTGCGTTAAAGCCAAAACGGGGTCGAAAATCGGCTGTAAGACCCTGAAATCAGTTCAAATTTCGCGGATCTCTTCTCAACAACGCCATTTCCTTAGGCGAAAGTCGATTCGTTACCA
>WNFU01010370.1_pt1 | contig 20156 bp, 19 predicted proteins | sample 5400121 | NCBI WGS metagenome assembly WNFU01 (sample SAMN13153360, study PRJNA577476) | soil metagenome | isolation source: 100 cm soil or saprolite under grassland replicate 1 | place: USA:California | collected 2016-06-15 | reverse complement strand
CCCTCCCGGGCTTGCGTCCAGAGCGACTGCAGCGTGTACATCGCGCTGCCGTCGGCCTCGAGGCACACGACCTTGCGATCCGGGCATGCCACCGCCGCACCGGTCGCGACCGGGAGGCCCTGGCCGATGGCCCCGCCGGTCAGCGTCAACGAATCGTGGGGCGGCGCGCCCGCGGTCGCCGCCGCTACCCACAGCCCGGCGGTGTTCGCCTCGTCCGACACGATCGCGCCCTCGGGGAGCAGCGCCCCGATCGCGTTCGCCACCGCCTCGCCGGTCAGGTCGCCCGTCGGCAGTTCCGGGCGGTCGGCCGGTTGCAGTGTGGGCTCGGCCTGGCCCACGACGTCGGCCAGGTGCTCGAGCGCGCCGACGGCATCGTCGGCGCCCGACGCCAGCACGTGCACATCGCACCCGTCCGGGACGAGGTAGCTGGGCTTCTCGGGGTAGGCGAAGAACGACACCGGCGCCTTGGTGTCGACGAGGACGAGGTGGCGCAGGCCGGTGAGCTGCGCGGTCATGAACTCGGCGAGGTAGCCGAGCCGTTCGATCGGCGGGACGCCCGCGCCGCGCTGGAGCCGGGCGGGGAACGTCTCGCCTAGGAGCTTGGCACCGGTCGCGTTCGCGACCCGGCTCGCGGCTACCAGACCCGCTTCGCGCGTCACGCTGCCGCCGATGAGCAGCGCCGACGGCTCGCCGGACACCAGCACCTTGGCCACCGCGTCGACCACGTCGTCCGCGACCGCCGCGCGCGTCGCGGGCGGCGTGGGCTTTGCGGGCTCGGCGCCCTCACCCCACGACACGTCGGCCGGCAAGATGAGCGTGGCCACCTGGCCCGGCGGACCGAGCGCCGCCGCCACCGCGTCAGCGGCGTCGCGGGCGACGTCGGCCGTGCGCTGCGACGCGCGCATCCATCCCGACACGCTGCTCGCCGCGCTGGCAATGTCGGACTGCAGCGGCGCGTCGTACTGCTCGTGATAAGTGGCGTGGTCGCCGACCACGTTGACGAGCGGGGTGCGGGCACGCCGGGCGTTGTGCAGATTGGCGAGCCCGTTCCCGAGCCCCGGTCCGAGGTGGAGCAGCGTCGCCGCCGGCTTGTCGGCCATGCGGCCGTACCCGTCGGCGGCGCCGGTTACGACGCCCTCGAAGAGGCCGAGCGCGCTGCGCATCTCGGGCACGGTGTCGAGCGCGGCCACGAAGTGCATCTCGGAAGTGCCGGGGTTCGTGAAGCACGTGTCGACCCCGCAGCCGACGAGCGTCCGGATCAGCGCCTGCGCACCGTTCATGTCGTCCTCCGCACCACAGCTGATCAGTCGAAGAGTGTGCCGGGGTTGAGAATGCCGTTCGGGTCGAACGCGGCCTTGATGCGGCGCATGAGCTCGACCTTGGTCGGATCCTCGAGCTCGAGGTAGTAGCGCTTCTTCTCCTTGCCGACCCCGTGCTCGCCCGAGATGGCGCCACCGAGCGCCATGCCCGTCTCGAAGAGCCCGCGCATGACCTTGTAGCGCTGCTCGGGGTCGGGCTGGAAGACCGACAGGTGGATGTTGCCGTCGCCCGCGTGGCCACAGCCCGCAATGAGTGACTGATGGGTCTGACCCAGCTCGGCGACCTTGGTCATGAACTCGGGGATCGTCGAGCGCGGCACCACGATGTCGACGATGTCGTCGGCGCCGTTGGCCTTCGCGACCCAGAAGACCTTCTCGCGGGCGTCGATGAGCTGCGCCGCGGCTTGGCCGGGCAAGACGTACACGTCGAGGGCGCCGAGACCGGCGAGCTGCTCGCCGAGCTCATGGACGTCCTCGTCGAGGCGGTCCGCGTGTGCGTTCTCCATCATCACGACGAGGTAGGCGAGGGCGCGCTCCTTGACGTCGGACGGGATGCCGAGGTCGAGACCGACGTGCGCGGTGATCACCGCCATCGTGCGCGTGTCGATGTACTCGAGGATCAGCGGGCCGATGCCGCTGGCGACGATGGCCGGGACCGCGCGCGTCACGTCCTCGAGCACCGGGAACGGCGCGAGCACGGTGGCCTGGTGCTCCGGGCGCGGGTACAGCTTGAGGATGGCCTCGGTGACGAGCGCGAGCGTTCCCTCGGATCCGATGATGAGCTGGGTGAGGTCGTAGCCGGTCGTCGCCTTCACGAACTTGCCGCCGGTGCGGATGACGTCGCCGTTCGCGAGCACCGCCTCGAGACCCAGCACCTGATGCCGGGTCACGCCGTACTTGACGGCGCGCATGCCACCGGCGTTGGTGGCGACGTTGCCGCCGAGGCTCGCGCTGTACTCGCCGGGGAAGACCGGGTACACGAGCCGGTGGGCGGCCGACACCTCGTCGAGCTGTTCGAGCGTGACACCGGGTTGCACGATCGCCACGTGGTTGCTCGTGTCGATCTCTACGATCTCGTTCATGCGCTCGAACGACACGACCATGCCGCCGGCGCGGGGGACGGCCGCGCCCGACAGCCCGGTGCCGCTGCCGCGCGCCGTGACCGGGATGTTGTGCTCGTTCGCGACCCGCAGCAGGGCGGAGACCTCGGCCGTGCTCCCGGGGCGGACCACGAACGCCGGCGTCTCGGGCGTGGCGGTGAGCGCTTCGTCGTGTCCGTAGTCTTCGCCGATCGCGTCGCCGGTCAGGAGGTCGCCCGGCCCGACGATCTCGCCCAGCTGCTCGGCGACGTCGGCCATGTCAGGGCCGCCGACCCGTGAAGCAGAGGAGCTCGATGCTCGCGTCGGCACCCGCCGGAGGATCGATCTTCGGGCCGAAGGTTCCCGTGTTCCGCAGCACTTCGTCGTTCGGCCGCAAACGCTCCAAGACGAGCGCGGCCGTCTCGGCGTCGAGGCGCTCGTCGCCGCCGGTGGCGCGGGCGAGATCCCACGTGTGCACGAGGAGGTCGCCCATGCGAATGCCCACGGACATCTCGACGGGTACCTCGCCGCTCCGGCCCGGCAACGTCTTCTCGAGCACACCCGGCCTCCGCAGCACGGCCATCGCGCCCTCCCGGATGGCCTTCCACGTAGCCTGCGGATCGGCGCCGTCGGCGATGGTCATGCCGAGCCCTTCGGGGATCGCTCGCTGCACGTCGATCACGTGGTCGACGAGCTGGCGAACGGTCCAATCGACGCACGGCGTCGGGTTCGTCCACTGGTCGTCGGTCACGACGTCGAGTCGGGCGGTGAAACCCGTCGTGGCCTCCTCGTAGCGGTCGATGATGTCCACGAAGCGTCCCCCTCCTTTTCTCCTACCGCGTCCCCATCATCGCGAAGGAGCAAAACGCCCGCTGGGGCCGATCCGGGGCCCTCTGGTACCGTGATGCTCGCGACGCGGGGTGGAGCAGTCTGGTAGCTCGTCGGGCTCATAACCCGAAGGTCGCGGGTTCAAATCCCGCCCCCGCCACCAAGGAAGACCAGGTCAGAGGCCCCGGACGAAGTGTCCGGGGCCTCGCTGCATTCGAGCTTGCAACCATTTTGCAACCCAAATGGTTGCAGCCACGTGCGCGAGACCCATCCGGGTGACGGGTACTCACCGCCATATCGACAGATCCCGCATCAACCGGATTGTGCGACGAGCTCGCAAGCCCGAGCGGTTTCGCCGATGTCGTGTCTCGAGACGGCATCGAGCGCCGCTGGCCACGCAACTGAGCTAAGCGTTCACCCGCCCGGCGAATCACTTTCGTCCACGTCGACTGCGGGCTTGGATCGGTCCGGAGACGACGGCCATCGAGCGACATGGACCAACGCCGACCTTTGAGCCCAAGGGGCTTGGCTTGTATCCAGTTGAGGCGGTCGACGTGTCAGACGCCGGTCCCGGCCGGATGCGACCCTTTTTCACGTTTCCGGGAAATGTGGCGTTCGCGCCCGTCACGTTCGGCCCGCCCGACAGACAAGAAGAAGAGCGAGAACACCGCTCAGAGGCCGAGCAAGAGGTGAGCACGATGGCGACCGATGTCCGCAGACGGCAGACCAGCCCTGGGGTTCCGCCGAAGCGACCGCGCCCGACCTGGCCGGCGCGGATCGCCGCCGCGCTGCCGGGAGCGTTCCTCGCTGTGGTGTTCGGGTTCTTCTTCATCACGAAGACCTCGGAGGCGTGGACAGCCACGAAGAGCGTCCGGGCGCTCCTGGTCATCGGCGGCATCGTCGTCGGCTGGGTAGTGCTGGCGTGGGTGCTGCGGCGGTTTGTGCGCTGGGTTTGGATCCGCTCGGCGATCTTGTCGGCGATCGCGGTGGTGATCGCGGTCGTGGTCGTCCGTCCGTACTACGTGGACACCCGCGACGACACCAAGCTGGTGACGGGACCGGTGCAGGATGCCTCGCAGCTAGCACCGGCCGCCGCCGGCCCGGCTACCGCTCCGGCGGCGCCTGTCCGTGTCAGCGCCGGCCAGCTCCGGGGCATCGAGCACTCGGCCAGCGGGGAAGCGTCGATCATCCGCCAGCCCGGTGGGTCCTATGTGGTGCGGTTCTCGAACTTCGACATCGAGGGAGCGCCTGATCCGATCGTGTACGTGATTCAGGGCGAGAACCGCGACGACCCGGGCGGAGTAGAGCTCGGTGGCCTCCGGGGCAACGTCGGCACCGACTCCGATTACGCCGTGCCCCGGGGGGCCGAGCCCGGGGCGGGCTGGACGGTGCTCGTGTGGTGCCGGGCTTTCGGTGTGCCGATCGCCAATGCCACGCAGTCGGCCACCTGACGGGCGGGACGAGCGCTCAGCGTTTCTGTCGGGCGGACCGGAAGACGGCCATGAGCTGCTCGCGGTCGGCAGCTGGGAGGGCGTCGACGTCGTCTTCCGTCAGCGTGCCGGCGATCTGAACGACCCGTTGGATCTGTTCGAGGATGCTCGTGCAGCCGGGGCAGACGCCGAGGTGGGCTTCGAGCCGTGCTCGAAGCTCGGCGGGGATGGCACCGTCGAGGTAGTCAGTGACCATGTCCACGAAGACGGCGCAGGGGAGGTCGTCCTCGGGAGGCGGCGTCGGCGGGTTCGGAGTCATACCTTGGCGCTTTCGAAGTACCTCTCGAGCGCGCGGCGCACCTTCGAGCGCGCCCGATGGAGCAATACACGCTGGTTCGTCTCGGAGATGTTCAGCGCGTCGCAAATCTCCGACGAGGTCCACGCTTCGACGTCGCGCAGTGTCATGACCTCCTGTTGTGCTGGTGGCAGGGTGCGCATGGCCTCGCGCACTACGGCGACGGTCTCGGCCGCCTCGAGCCGGCCCTCCGGCTCGTGTTCCCACGGGAGGGGGAACGACACCCAGTGTCCGGCCGGGTCGTCCGCGGGAGCGGAAAGGAAACGGTCGGGGTCGATCGCGGGCTCGGCGCCGTCTTCGAGCACCGAGCTGGCGGAGGCGAAGGGAACGCTTCGATGCTCGTGCACGCCTCGGGCCCGAGCGATGTTCATGAGGATTCGGTAGAGCCAGGTCTTCAGGGAGGAGCGGCCTTCGAAGCGATCGATCCCATTGATGACACCCATCCAGGTGTCCTGGACGACCTCATCGGCGACTGCGCGGGTTTGCACGTAGCTCATCGCGACCCTTCGGAGGGAGCCGTCGTAGCGGCCGAGGAGCCAGCCGAACGCGCCCTCGTCACCATCGCGCAGCGCGGAAACGAGAACGGTGTCGTCCAGGTAGTCGGCTTGCCCGGTCCTTGCGGGGCGCTCCACGGCCGCAAGTCTCGTTCGCCATCCACCGGGAGTGCAACGGATCCGCAACCGCGAGATGGTTCATGACACTTCAGTGAGCGCCGAGGGCGAATTTGTTACACGGCGACGCCGGCCGGTGGCTCGGCTACAACAAACCGAGCTGGCGAGCTCTTGCCACGGCGTCGGTGCGGGTCGAGACGCCGAGCTTTGCGTAGAGACCACCCAGGTGCGTTTTTGCGGTGTTCACGGAGACATGCAGGGCGGTTGCGATCTCCGTGCGCCGCAGCGGTCCCGGCAGTAGACGCAAGATGGCGCGCTCCTTGTCGGTGAGGTCGAGGGATCGGGGCACACCGCCCGAAGTGCGGCCGCGCGCACGCCCGGTCCGTTCGAGCATCTCGATGAGGATCCCAGGATCGGGACAGGCCGCGACCGCAGTGCGCGCGTCGGTCAGCGCGATCCGGGCGCCGTCGTCGTCGCCCCTGCTGCGACGTGCCTGGGCCAGCTCGATCGTGGCGTAGGCCGTCTCGACCGATGCGATGCCGCGCCTGGAGAGTTCCAGTCCGTGCTCGATGGCGGCGCACGCCTCAGCGCCTCGCCCCTGCAGCTCGAGCACTTTGCCGTGAGCGACCCGCGCCATCGTGGTCGCCCAGTGCTCCGAGAGCCCGTGGCGCTCCGACACCGCGAGCGCGGCATCGGCGAAGCGGGCGGCATCGGCGATCTCACCGCGCTCGAGATGGATGACGGCGCGACAGCCCTGACCGTGGAGCACAGCAAGCTCGTTGCCCGCTTGCTGAGCGCGATCGATCGCTTCGACGAGCGTGTCCTCCGCGCTGTCAGGTGAGCCTGCCCAGAACTGAGCAATGCCGGAGACCGGGCAGCCGATGGGCCGCCACGGCGACTCCGCGAAGCGCGCAAGCTTGTCGGCGCGTTGGCCTGCTTCCTTCGCTTCGGTGACGTTGCCCGTCATGTATTGATGGATTGCTTGCAGCGCAGCGACACCGGCCTCGACTGTCCGGTCGGTGTCAGGCGACGCCCACGCGCCGCGAGCACCTTCGGCCAATCCGATCCAGCGGTTGAGGTCGTCGAGTCGTCCGGTGTTGATGCCGATCCACGCGCGTGTAAGACAGAGGCGGGGATCCGCCACCAGAGCGTCGGGCGGGAGCGCCTCCAACCACTCCGCGACGGTGTCGACCTCGCCCCGCTGGAGAAACGTGTACCAATTGTCGGTGATGAGCTGGGCCGCGCTGGCTACGTCACCGGCAGCCGTCGAATGATGGATCGCCGCCTCCACCGAGCCGTGCCGGCCGTGCCAGGCGGCGGCGCGCCGGTGGAGTATTGGCACAGCGTGCGGTTCGGTGCGTTTGAGTTCGTGGGACAGCAGCTCGCGGAACAGGCGGTGGTAGCTGTACCACTCGCGTGTCGTGTCGAGTGGTTGCAGGAAGAGGTTCGAGCGCTCCAGCTCCTCCAGCAGGCGGTCGGAGCCGGATGCGTCGAGGACCGCGTCGCAGAGCGGGCCTGACAGCCGGTCGAGAATCGCGGTGTGCAGAAAGAAGTGCCGCACCTCCTCGGGTTGGCGATCGAGCACCTCGGTGCCGAGATAGTCGACGATGTGCCGGTTGTTGCCGGTGAACGCGGCGATGAAACCGTTGCGGTCGGGGCGGTCCTGCAGCGAGAGCGCGGCCAGATACAGTCCGGCGGCCCAGCCCTCGGTGCGTGCCTGCAGGGCGGCCACGTCCCCGGAGTCGAGCCCGAGGCGGAGCACGTCGTTGAGGAATGCATCGGCTTCGGGCGTCGAAAAGGAGAGTTCACGTGCCCGCACCTCGTACAGCTCACCGCTGGCGCGTAGCCGGGCGAGCGGCAATGGCGGGTCGGCCCGGCTCGCCAACATGAGGCGCAGCGTCGGAGGAGCGCGGTCGACGATGTACTCGATGCCCGTGTGGATCTCGCTGTTCTCGATCATCTGGTAATCGTCGAGCACCAGCGCGAGCGGCTCTGAGAGAGCGGCAAGCTCGTTGAGCAGTGGCGCAAGGAGCGCATTCGCGTCACGCGAACCGGGGAGACCGAGCGAAGCGAGGGTTGTCGTGCCGATGCTGGGCGTGACGGTCCGCAGCGCGGTGACGATCCCGGTCCAGAAGCGCGTCGGGTCGTTGTCGCCGGTATCGAGCGTGAGCCAAGCGTGGGATCCGTCGAAGGGGCGCGTGTACCAGTCGGCGAGGAGTGTCGTCTTCCCCCATCCCGCGGGAGCGCTGACGAGCGTCAGCCGTCGCGGGCCGGGATCATCGAGCCGTGCCAGCAGCGCAGCTCGCGTGACGCGGCTCGGCCGCACGGGGGACGGTCGTAGCTTCGTCGCGATGACGTCGGGTACTGCGGCTGTTGCTGATAATTGCCCGCCCGATTTGTCCATCGCTTCTCCTGCCGAAGCAAGACCATAGGCGCGCCAGCGCCCGCCCGTCACCGCCCGTGGTCAAAGTGGTGCTCGAGCACGGCGCGCACCCGGGTGCGGGCTCGGTGCAGGAGAACCCGCTGGTTCACCTCGCTGAGCGCGAGCGTTTCGCACACCTCAGCTCCGCTCCAGCCTTCGACGTCGCGCAGCGTGATGACCTCTCGCTGGCTGCGGCCGAGCGCCGCGATGGCGTCGGCGACGACGTTCATCGTCTCGCGGCAGACGAGTTCCTCGTCCGGTCGACGCTCCCAGGTGTGCGGGGCCGACCGCCATCTCCCGGACCAGCGCGGGTGCTCGGAATCGAGGAAGCGATCGGGGTCGACGGACACCTCGCCGTCTCCGTCGGTTTGGTTCGAGGCCGACGAGAAGTTGACACTGCGGCGCTCGCGTACACCGTGGGCTCGTGCGATGTTGCGGAGAATGCGGAAGACCCAAGTCTTGACGGACGAGCGACCTTCGAAGCGCTCGATGCCTTCGATTACCCCGATCCAGGTTTCCTGGACGACCTCGCTGGCCACCATCTCATTCGGCACGTAACACCGCGCGAGCCGGCGGAGCGCGGGTCCGTACGCGTCGATCAGGTCCGAGAACGCGTCCTCGTCCCCGGCTCGCAGCCGGGCCGCAAGCCCCGGATCGTCGAGCGTCGGCCTTGGCGCCGTTCGCATCACGGGAGTTCCGTGACGCTGACGAGGTCGAGACCGAGGCTTCCGAGCTGTCCGAGCAGCCCCTGCAGCATCGCCTGGTCCGTGAGCTCACCCTCGAGGGCCGTCATGCGTGCATCCGACTCGAGGACCATCCCTTCGAAGGCCTCTGCGAATCGCTCGCTCAGTTGGCCTCGCACGACGATTCGGTACCGCTTTGGTTCCATTGTCCGAGCATCCGGAGGAAAGGGTGAGTTGGCTTCACCCATCCGGCGGTTTTTTGCGGCACGAACGCGTCGAAAGAGTCAAACGGGACGCGCGCGGTGTCAGGGTTTGGCCGCGCTTGCCTCGTGGACCGCCCACGCCGCGTTGATGAGGCCGATGTGGCTGAAGGCTTGCGGGAAGTTGCCGAGGAGCTCACCGGTGTTCGCGTCGACCTCCTCTGCGAGGAGACCGACGTCGTTCACGAAGGCGCTCGCTCGCTCGAAGGTCTCGCGGGCCTGGTCGACCTCTCCGGCCAAGGCGAGGGCGTGGGCGAGCCAGAACGTGCACAGCAGGAAGGTGCCTTCCTCGCCCTCGAGACCATCGTGGGCGAGGTACCGGTACACGAGTCCGTGTTCATCGGTCAGCCGCTCGGCGATGGCGTTGATGGTCGCCCGCATCCGAGGGTCATCTGCGGGAAGGAAGCCGACGATCGGCATCATGAGGTTGGAGGCGTCCAGTTCTTCGGAGCCGAAGGACTGGGTGAAGGCGCCGGCCTTCTCGCTCCACCCGTGGGTGAGGATGGCCTCGGCGATCTCGTCGCGGCTGCGCTTCCAACCGTCGACGCGATCCTGGGTATCGAGCCGGTCGGCAAGCATGATCGCCCGGTCGAGCGCGACCCAGCACATGAGCTTGGAGTAGAGGAAGTCGCGCGGCTCGCCGCGAATCTCCCAGATGCCCTGGTCCTTCTCGTGCCAGCGAGCGGCGGCGGTGTCGGCGAGGTCGGCGAGGAACTGCTTCGTGACCGGGCCCAAGCGGTCGAGCTGGTCCGGCAGGCGGTGGGCGGCGTCGAGCAGCTCGCCGTAGACATCGAGCTGGCGCTGGCTCCAGGCGCCGTTGCCCACTCGCACCGGCGCGCTGTCGCGCCAGCCCCCCGGCGCACCTGGGATGCGGCCGCGCTCGACATGAAGTCGAAGAACTTGTCGGCTTCGTCGGGGCACGCCGCGACCCAGAGAGCCTGGACGGTGAAGCTGGCGTCGCGCACCCAGGCGTAGCGGTAGTCCCAGTTGCGCGAGCCGCCGGGCGTCTCGGGGAGCGACGTGGTCGCGGCGGCGCAGATGGCTCCCGTCGGGAAGTACGTGAGGGCGTAGAGCACGCGACCGCTGTGGTGGACGAGCTCGTGCCACGGGCCTTCGTAGCTCTGGTGCAGCTCCGACCAGGTCCGCCACGCGTGTGCGGTGTCGTCGAGCCGGGCGCCGATCTCGTCCTGGGGCCAGAGGCGAGGAGGTTGCTCAGAGCTCGTCGCGTGACCGAGCGCGAAGTACATCGCCTCGCCGGCGTGGACGGTAAAGCGACCCCGGCCGACGAGATCGTCGTCGACCTCGATCGGCACCGGTGACGAGAGCGCCAGAACGTGGGCACCGCCCTGCGCGGTGATGCCGCCGTCGACGGCGTGCAGGAGCGGATGGATGAGTCCGTACTCGGGGCGGGGTGCATACTCGAGCTCGAGCTCGACGTCGCCGTCGACGCCCGTCACCCGGCGCATGAGCACCGAGGGTGCGCCGCCGCCGAGTTCGTGGCCGCGCTCATTGCGACCCACGGCCAGGGCGTCGACGAGCGCGACCGTGCCCGTCGCGGTCCGGAACGTGGTCTCCAGCAGCATCGTCTCGTCGACGTAGCAGCGACTGACCTCGGCGTCACCCGCGGGACGGATCGACCAGTGGCCGGCGCTCTCGTCGAGGATGCGACCGAACACCGACGGGCCGTCGAAGCGCGGGAAGCACAACCAGTCGACCGAGCCGTCCTTGCCGACCAGGGCGGCCGACTTGCAATCGGACAGCAATGCGTATTGTGCGATGGGTAGATGGCTCATGGCACCTCAGTGATCGCTATGGCGAATGCGTTACATCGGCGACGTGCGACGTTCGAGCCGCTTCCCAGGCCGCGCGCGTCTCGGGTTGCGTGGGATCGAAGTCGGCCTTGATCCGTCGAAAGAGGTCCTGGAGATCGACCCAGAGCTGGTAGGGCGACGGCCGGCCCCAGAACCAGTAGCCGACGTAGACCTCGTCGATCACGAGGCCGGGCGCGACCACCAGGGTGTGGGGAACGTTCGCATGGTGCTCGGAGTCGGTGTACTCCTCGATCTCCAGTGTGCGCTGCACCTCGAGCCCGGCGTCGGAGAGGTACGGCCAGTACGCGCCGGTCGAGATGCGTAGCCGTTGGACGTCCGGCAAATCATTGGGCAGGACGGTCACGAGTTTCGTGAACGCCACCGCGCACCACTCGTGGAACTTGATCATCTCCCGCTGGTGCTGACGCTCGCGGGGGCAGTGCTCGCCCCGACCGAGGAGCACGATCATCGGATCATCGCCCTGGATCTCCGACAGGCGCCGCACGGCCCCGGTCTCGTCCGGAAGCGCGAAGTCGGGGAGCGTCGCTCCAGGTCGGAGACCTTTGCTCATGATGGCCTCACGTTGTGGGTGCGGTAGCGAAGGAAGAGGAAGCCGTCGTCCTCGCACACCGATCGGAGGTCCAACCCGGACGTCGGGTCGAGGGACGGTCCGCTCACGATGCGCTTCGCATCGCCGCCGACGACGGAGGGGGAGAGCGTCAGGCACAGCTCATCAAGCACGCCCGCGCCGGCGAGCTGGGCGTTCAGACTCGGGCCGCCCTCGGCGAGGACCGAGCGGGCGCCGCGCTCGCCGATCGCGCCGAGCGCGCGTCCCAGGTCGACGTCGCGCTCGCCGGCGATCAGGACATCGGCGACCTCGGCGGCTCGGGCGCGGTGATTGGCCGGTGCACTCGCGACCGTGACGACGAGCGGCCGAACGGTCGCGGCGGTGAAGAACGGCGCCTGCCATTCGAGGTTGCACGTACGGGAGACGACAGCGATTGCCGGCACGGGCGTCTGGCCCTTGTGGCGACGAGCTTCCTGCGTCTCCGGCGGCAGCTCCGCGGGGCCGTAGTCCTCGGCCCGCATCGTGCCGGCCGCGACCAGCACGACGTCGGCGACCGAGCGCAGTGCAAAGAACACGCGGTGGTCGGCGCCGCCGCCGAGCGCGCCCGACACCCCGTCCACAGATGTGGCGCCGTCGACGCTGGCGATCATGTTGAGGCGCACGCCCGACCGGCCATTTGCCTTTGGGACGTCGCGATACACGTCGTTCGGGTTGACGGGATCGACGGTGGTGGGGAACAGCTGGCGCATGGCGTTACGAGTCGCCGCCGCGCAGGACGTCCCGGCAGCGCCGGTAGAACGTCAAGGCAACGGCCCGCTGGTCGGGAGCCTCGACGAGCTCGCTCATCGGGAGAACCGCGCCGCCGAAGCCTTCAGCGTTCCAGACCTCACTCTCGGGCACGGCGTCGAAGTTGGCGGGGACCACGTAGAGGTAGGGCTGCGCGATCTTGGCGTCGCCGGGCGAGGCGCCGAAGGTGGCTCGGCGGTCGTCGGGCAGGCAGTCGAAGGCAGCGTCGAAGTGCTCGGGCCACAGCTGCACCCGGTTCGCGTCGGTCGACTCCGGGTCGGCCCGCAGGTTTTCGAGCACCGAGTACCCGAAGCCGTACCAATCACCGAGGAACGATGCCGCCTCGGCATCGACGCCGAGGTCGTCGTCGGGGTCACCTGGGGACGGGACGTCGAAAGTCTCGGCCCAGGCGGCGTCGGGTGGTCCGTCGAGCGCGAAGGCGGCGGCCGCCGCGAGCGTGGTCACGGGCTCGACTCGCGCGTGATCACCCTGCTGTCGCACGAGTCGGCTCCCTACGACGCGCACCTGCTCATCGGCGCCGAAGAAGGGGGTGCCCACACCGCCGAGCGTCCACCGCAACGCGATCTTGCCGTTCGCCGCGCGGCGGGCGGGTGACACCACGTACACGGCCAACCGGTGGAGTGCCAGCTTGGTCTCGGGGAGCGTCGCCGGCGGGTGCGGCAGGCGGCGGTAGGCGCCGAGCCATCGGGCTGCGACCCACGCAGTGTGCTCGGGCCGGTCTCGGAGCCACGCGTCCCACGTGACGTCGGCGCCAGCAATCGGGCTCACGACCGGTGACTCCGAGGGCGCGTCTGTGGCGACGGGATCGTCAGCGAACCAGTCGCCGTCCACCACCGCGGGGGGCGACGGCTCGAGCACACGGGCTACGAAGGCATCACCGACGACTTGCTGCGCCTCTCCCTGCGCGTCGCGTGCGCCGAGCATGGATGGGTCTTCGACAGCGGTTCGTGCATCCGAGCGTGGGTTCATGTCACTGCAGTGCGCGCCACGGATCGGGCGTTACGCGTAACGCGAGCCGCTCTCAGCGCACAGCAAATACGACATCAGCGCCGCTCAGTTCTGGAGGAACGATGAAGGGCCTCGAAGGCAAGACCGCAATCGTGACCGGAGGCAGCTCCGGCATCGGCCAGGCCATCGCCATCGGGCTGGGCCAGGAAGGCGTCAACGTCGCCGTCAACTACGTCGGACAGCCCGAAGGCGCCGAGGCCACCAAGGACGCCATCGACCGCGGCGTCCAGCACTGCATGAAGGAAGTGGAAGCCGCCGGGGCGCGTGCGGTTCTCGTCGCGGCCGACGTGTCCAAAGAGGACGAAGTCGAGGCGATGTTCAAGGAGGTCGCGGGGGAGCTCGGGACCGTGGACTTCCTCGTCAACAACGCCGGCATCCAGGTCTCGGAAGACTCCGACGCTCTGGACCCGTCCGCGTTCGACCGCGTCCTCGCCGTGAACCTGCGGGGATCGTTCCTATGCGCGCAGCAGGCACTCCGCCAGCTGCTGGCGGAGAACCGTCCCGGCGCCATCGTCAACGTCTCATCGGTGCACCAGATCATCCCCAAGCCGAAGTTCCTGAGCTACTCCGTCAGCAAGGGCGGCATGCAGAACCTGACTCGCACGCTCGCGCTCGAGTACGCGGGCCGCAACATCCGAGTCAACGGGATCGGCCCGGGCGCGACCATTACCCCGATCAACCGGGCCTGGGTGGACGACCCGGTGAAGCGGGAGATGGTCGAACGGCACATCCCGATGCGGCGCGCCGGCGACTCGGAGGAGATGGCCGCGGCCACCGCGTTCCTGTTGTCTGACGACGCCGCCTACATCACCGGCCAGACACTCTTCGTCGACGGCGGCCTCACCCTTTACCCGTCGTTCGAGACCACATGGTCGTCGGAGTGACCGGCATGACCGCGGAAACCCCGGCCACGCACGAGGCGTGGTGGCCGTCGCGATACGGCGCCGACGATCAGGCGGGCGCGCTGAACGAGATCACGCCGACGGCGGTCGCGCGTGCCGCCGGCCTCGTGCGGACGGGGCGCGTCTACGACTTGGCGTACACGCTCGACGACAACATCCCCGCGTTTCCTGGCCGCACATTCCACCAGTACCTCACCACATCTGCACACCAGCTCAACCGGCGCGCCCCCCGCGCCGGCACCGAGGGGTTGGGGCGCAACAACGTGAACTGGGTGGTCGAGTACGTCAGCGCGCCGTCACAGATGGGCACCCACATGGACGGCCTGAACCACCTCCAGATCGGGGACCGTGCCTACAACGGCAACCGCCTCTGCGACGTGGTCGAAGAGCACGGCACGAACCGCCTCGGGATCGAGACCCTCCCGCAAGTAGTGACGCGCGGTGTCATGCTCGACATCGCCGCCGTGCGGTCGGTCGATCGCCTCGAGTCTGGCGACGTCATCACGCCCGAGGATGCCGACGCGGCGCTGACGCGACAGCACCTGACTGCCGAGGCCGGCGACGCGGTGCTGTTCCACACCGGCTGGGGGCGTTTCTGGGGCGTCGACAACGACGCCTACGTCGACGGCGAGCCCGGACCCGGCATGGCGCTCGGGGCATGGCTCGTCGACCATCGCATCGCGCTCACCGGCTGCGACACCTGGAGCTTCGGGCCGGTGCCTCCGGAAGACCCCGACGAGCCCTTCGTCGTCCCCCAGACGCTGAACGTCAAGCACGGCGTCGTGGTGCTGGAGAACCTGCGCCTCGCCGAGCTCGCCGACGCGCGAGTGGGGGAGTTCATGTTCGTCGTCTCGCACGCCAAGTTGCGGGGCGCTACCGGCGCGTGGGTTGCCCCGCTCGCCATCGTCTAGGAGGACCCCATGCCTGAGCACTACGACGTCATCGTCATCGGCTCAGGGGCAGGAGGGGGCACGCTCACGTACGCCCTGGCCCCGACCGGCAAGCGCGTCCTGCTCCTCGAGCGCGGCGGCTGGTACCCGAGAGAAAAGGAGAACTGGGACTCGACGGCCGTGTGGGGCGATCTTCGGTACCGCAACGCCGGCCACTGGACCGACCAGAACGGCAAGGAGTTCAACCCGAAGCAGCACTACTACGTCGGGGGCAACACGAAGGTCTACGGCGCCGTGCTGTTCCGCAAGCGCGAGCGCGACTTCGGGCCCGTGCACCACGTCGACGGCGTGTCCCCGGCGTGGCCGCTCGACTACGCCGACTTCGAGCCCTGGTACACGAAGGCGGAGCAGCTCTACTCGGTGCACGGCCAGCGGGGGGTCGATCCTCTCGACCCTCCGAGCACCGCCCCGTACCCGTACCCGCCTATCAGCCACGAGTCACGCATCGAGCAGCTGGCTCACGACCTCAAGGGCGCGGGGCTTACGCCGTTCTCGCTCCCGATGGGGATCATGATCGACGAGGAGAACCCGGAGAAGAGCGCCTGCATCCGGTGCGCGACCTGCGACGGCTACGCCTGCCTCGTCAAGGCCAAGTCCGACGCGCAGGTGGTCTGCGTGGAGCCGGCGCTCCAGTACCCGAACGTGACGCTGCGCACAAATGCGCGGGTGACGCGCCTCGAGACCGGTGATGACGGCCGTTCCGTGAGCACCGTCGTGGTCGAGCGCGACGGGAAGCGAGAGGAGTACTCGGCTGATGTGATCGCCGTCTCGGGCGGCGCGATCAACTCGTCCGCGCTCCTGCTCGCCTCGGCCAACGACCGCCATCCCCACGGACTCGGGAACAGCTCCGGGATGCTGGGTCGCAATCTCATGCTCCACAACAACTCGTCGCTCATCGCGATCTCGAAGACCCCGAACCCGACGCTGTTCCAGAAGACGCTGGGGGTCAACGACTTCTATTACGGCGACGGCGAGTGGGACTTCCCGCTCGGCGCGATGCAGATGCTCGGTCGCAGTGACGCCTTCCTGATCTCGTTCGACGCTCCCGACGCCGATGATCCAGCCGATCTCGCAGCACACTCACTCGACTTCTGGCTGACCACGGAGGATCTGCCGAAGCCCGAGAACGGGGTGGAGGTCACGGGGGACGGTCGCATCAAGCTGACCTACACGCCGTCGAACATCGAAGCCCACGACCGGCTCAAAGCCAAGTTCCGGTCGCTGCTCGACACCATGCGGTGCCGGGACGAGATCATCGACCGATCGACGTACCTGGGGGGCAAGCTCGGGATCTCGGCCGTGGCGCACCAGAACGGGACCGCCCGCTTCGGTACGGAACCGACCAGCTCGGTGCTCGACGTGAACTGCAAGATGCACGACCTCGACAACGTGTACGTGGTCGACTCGAGCTTCTTCGTGTCGAGCTCGGCGGTGAACCCGACCCTCACGATTATCGCCAATGCCTTGCGCGTGGCTGACCATCTCGAGACGCGTCTCGGATGAGCGTCACGATTGCCGCTGGGGCGCTGGAGGCGACGTTCCTGCCCGAGGTCGGGATGCTCGGTACGTCGCTGCGCAGCGCCGGCGCGGAGTACGTCGCCCTCGCCGAAGGCGTCGCCGGCTATCGGGAAGGCCGCCAGACCGGGTTGCCGCTCCTCGCACCGTGGGGGAACCGCCTCGAAGGGTGGCGCTATCGCGCCGCCGATGTGGATGTGGACCTCGAAGGGCTGGCGCTCACCACCGAGGAGCACGGGCTTCCGATCCACGGCACGATGACCGCGGCGGTTGGCTGGGAGGTCGTCGAACGCGAGGAAGCACGCCTATGGACACGCTTCCGATACGGTGCCCGGCCCGACCTTCTCGCCGCGTTTCCGTTTCCGCACGATCTCGAGATCGATGCCCGCGTCGACCGTGACGCGCTTCAGATCGCGACGACGCTGCATCCGATGTCCGATCGCCCTGTTCCGGTTGCGTTCGCATGGCACCCGTACCTTCGGCTCCCGAGCGGCGACCGGGCCTCGTGGCGGCTACGGCTGCCCGCGCGCGATCACCTCGAACTCGACACGCGTGGCATACCGACGGGCGCGTCGAAATCGGAAGATGCCGAAGACGCGCCGGTCGGTGACCGCACCTTCGACGACCTTTACGCGCTCCGTGACGACCACGAGCTCGCGCTCGAGAGCGGCGGTCGGCGTTTGACCATGCAGTACGACACCCGGTACCCGTACGCGCAAGTCTTCGCGCCCCCCGGCGCCGACTTCGTGTGCCTCGAGCCCATGACCGCGCCGACGAACGCGTTGAACATGGGGGCATGCCCGCTGGTCGCTCCCGGACAGTCGTTCACAGCCCGCTTCTCCATCGCGATCACGTAACGCGCCCGGCAGACCTGACACTGAGTCACCATGGACAATGAGTTCGATGTCATCGTGATCGGAGGCGGACCAGCCGGAGAGAACGTCGTCGGCCGGTGCGCCGACGGCGGCCTGGAGGTCGCGCTCGTCGAGCACGAGCTCGTCGGCGGCGAGTGCTCGTACTGGGGCTGCATTCCCAGCAAGACGCTCATTCGCCCCGGCGACGCCATCGCCGCCGCCCGGCGCGTTCCCGGCGCGGCAGAGGCCGTCACCGGACCCCTCGACGCCGCCGCCGCGTTCGCCCGGCGCGACTACATGGTCAACAACTGGAGCGACGCGAGCCAGGCCCGCTGGCTCGAGAGCCAGTCCGTGGCGCTCGTAAGGGGCCGGGGCCGGCTCGCAGGGGAGCGCGCCGTCGAGGTAGAGGCCGCTGATGGCTCCACCCGCACCCTCGCGGCGCGGCGCGCCGTCGTGCTCGCGACGGGCACGGGTCCGGTGATCCCGCCCATCGACGGCTTGCGGGACATCTCAACCTGGGACAACCGCGACGTCACGTCCGCCAAGGAGCTGCCCCGCCGGCTGCTCGTGCTCGGCGGCGGCGCCATCGGCGCCGAGATGGCCCAGGCATTCAAGCGCCTGGGGTGCGAGGAGGTCACGGTCGTAGAGGCGCTCGACCGGCTGCTGGCCATGGAGGAGCCGTTCGCGGGTGAGGAGCTGCGCGTCGCCTTCGAAGCCGAGGGCATCACGGTGATCGTCGGTTCTCGCATGACCGCGGCGCGTCGCGACGGCTCCGACGGCCCCGTTGTCGCCACCCTCGAGGACGGTCGCGAGCTCAGCGCCGACGAGATCCTCGTCGCCGTCGGCCGCCGGCCGAGCACGGGCGACGTCGGCCTCGATCGCGTTGGCCTCGGCGACAAGGCAGGACGCTTTGTCGACGTAGACGACGCGTTGCGCGTGCAAGGCGTCGACGGCGACTGGCTCTACGCTGTCGGCGACTGCAACGGTCGGGCGCTCCTCACGCATATGGGGAAGTACCAAGGCCGCTTGTGCGCCGCCGTCATTCTCGGCAAGGACGCCACGAGTGTCGCGGATCACGGCATCGTGCCGCGCGTGACGTTCACCGACCCGCAGGTGTGCGCAGTCGGGCTCACCGAGAAGCAAGCGCGCGACGACGGGTTCGACGTGCGCGTGGTCACGTACGGCACGGGCGACGTTCCCGGCGCCTACACCCTCGGCGAAGGCGTGTCCGGAACGAGCCAGCTCGTCGTCGACGAGCGGCGGCGCGTGATCGTCGGTGCCACCTTTACCGGGCCCGGCATCCAGGAGCTCCTCCACTCGGCGACGATCGCCATCGCCGGCGAAGTCACCGTCGATCAGCTCTGGCACGCCGTCCCCGCGTTCCCGACCGTCAGCGAGGTCTGGTTGCACCTGCTCGAGGCGTATGGGCTGTGAGCAAAACGGTGATGGCCGCACCGCAGCCCGCAGCGCCCGAAGTCTCTCGGGGCCCGACGATGGCGCTCGGCATGGGGAAGCGATCCTGGCTCGGGAGACTCGTCCGTTGGCTCGCGGGACGGTCATCAGTCGCGCTCTTCGGGATGTTCCTGGCCTGGTTCACCGTGTGGACCGTGGCGGCCTACCTGGTGCTCGACGCGGTCATCGCGACGCAGGACCAGTCAGATCTCGGGGTTATCGCGGGTTCGCTCATGGGCGCCCTGGGCGCGCTGTTTGCGTTTCTCACCGCGTTCGCCATCACGACCGAGTGGGGCCAGCACCGCGACGCGGAGAACACCACCGGTATGGAAGCCGACGCGTGCATCCGGCTCGCGTGGGTGAGCGATTCCCCGGGCTGCGACGGGGTAGCCATCCGCCGCGACCTGGCGGCATACGTGCAGTCGGTGCTCGACGAGGAGTGGCCGACTCTTGCCAGGCATGGTGACGGCTGCGATGCGACCCACGACCGAATGAGCGCGCTGCAGTATCGGGTCCGCCACATTGCCGCCGAACCCGATGTGCCGGCGTCGGTGTCCGCGGACCTCACCACCGCGGCCGACGCGATCGCCGTGACCCGCTCGAATCGCTTGAACGCTGCCGCCCGTGACCTTCCTACGCCGCTATTCCTGCTCGCCTTCCTCAGCGGTGTCGCACTCGCGATCAACGCCGTCGTGCTCGCCCTGCACCTCGACCGTGGCCACAGCGTGGCAATCGCCGGGATTGTCACGCTCATCCCGTTGGACCTCGCGCTGTTGCTAGCGATCGCCATGCCCTTCGGCGGCGATCTGTGCGTCGACGCCCATCCGCTTGTCCGGGTCCTCGGGAACCTCAGGAGAGGGCGATATGGACCGCTCTGACGTCGGGCACGGCGGGTTGCCCTCACCGGTCGCTGGGGTACCGCGGTGAGCTACGACGAGGCCGTATCTCACGTCGTCGACGTCGTCGAAGGTGTTGGCGCCGGGATCATGGTCGTCGGTGCGCTGGGCGCCTTCATCCTCTTCGCGCAGCAATTGCGCCGCGGAACCGAGCGTGCCTACCAGCAGCTCCGGGAGAACGTCGGACGTGTCATCCTGCTCGGGCTCGAAGTGCTCATCATCGCCGACATCATCCGGACAATCGTGGTGGAGCCATCGCTCGAGAGCGTCGCGGTACTCGGGATCATCGTCGTAATCCGGATCGTGCTGAGCTTCTCCCTCGAAGTTGAGATCGACGGCGTTTGGCCGTGGCGCCGCTCGCGCGCCACATCAGAGCGTGTTCCAGAAGTCCGCCGCGTGCCCAGCC
>WNFU01003656.1_pt1 | contig 20166 bp, 6 predicted proteins | sample 5400121 | NCBI WGS metagenome assembly WNFU01 (sample SAMN13153360, study PRJNA577476) | soil metagenome | isolation source: 100 cm soil or saprolite under grassland replicate 1 | place: USA:California | collected 2016-06-15 | reverse complement strand
ATCCCGATCGTCTTCGCCGACACACGCCGCCACGCCGAAGACTGGACCCACCGCTTCCTCACCACTGCCCTCACCGACACAGCCGAGCCAAACTGACGCCGGTGGCCCAAGCCAACTCACGATTTCCGACCCCTACAGGGAGAGGTCGAAGGTTGAGATGCCGGCACGGAGCGCGAAGGTCGCGAAGGTGTGTCGTAGATCGTAGATCCTTCGCAGCGGCGTGATGCCGGCGGCCTTCTGTGCCGGCCGCCACTGGAACGGTCGGAAGTGGTGGATGTCGAGATAACCGCCGCGCTCGCCGGGAAACACGAGCGGCGAGCCGTTGTCGTCGTTGATCCGTTCGAGCGCGACTAGCGCCCGGGCCTGGAGCGGGACGGCTCGCATGCTCGCCTCAGTCTTCGGGTGCTTGAGATTGCCGCGCGTGAAGGACCGGCGCACATAGACGACGCGCTCCCTCCGGTCGACGTCGCGTTTCTCAAGGGCGATCCACTCCGCGGGTCGTAGCCCCGTCGCGGCGGCGAAGAGGATCATCGGCCCGTACCGCGGCCCGATCGCCTCGGCAACCGCCTCGAGTTCTGCCCATGACTCGAACGGATGCTGCTCCTTGCGGCGGCGCACCGGGTTGTCGACACCGACCTTGGCCGGGTTGACGTCGATCATCCCCCACGCCACCGCTCGGTGGAGTGCCTGCCGCAGCGCCTGGGTCGCTTCGAACCGGTAGCCGGGTGAAAGCGTCATCCGCCAGGCGGCAATCTCCTCCGACGTCAGCTCGCCAATCTTGCGCTCGCCGAACACTGCGGTCGCCTTGCTGAGCAGATAGCGGAGCTTCTCGATCGTCACCGGCTGTACGTCGTGCTGCCCGAGATAGGTCTCGACGAGCTCCGAGAGTGTCAGTCTCCGCGCGATCCGCCGCTCCCGTCGAATACGCTCGAGCTCGCGCTCCAGCGCATCACGCGCGTCCTGCTCGGAGGCGAAGCCACCGCGCTGCACGCGCCTGGAGCCGCGCCCGCCCGTCCGGTAGCGGTACGCCCACAGCCGCTCCCCGCCAATTCCGAGACGCTTTAGTTCGAACGTCTGTCCTTGCTGCACCATCGCTGAGATCGACTCCTTTCGCGAGTCGACCCCCTCCGAGCTAGATCCTTCCTCAACGAGGCCTTACAAGCCCTTGCCCGCTCTACCGACCTGACATAAAGCTGCGGCGTCCGCGCCAGAGATAGCGAGCGAGTTTCTGCACCCCACGGCCGCGATCCCCGGACGGCAACGGGGTGATCCACGGCTGCTATCTGAAGAGCGAAGGCAGCCTCCGGATCATCGACGCCTCCGTGACGACCAGCAAGGCGACCGAGACGGCCGTGGACTGCAACCAGCAGGGGCAGCAGGCCCCCCGGTCCGCAGGCCCGAAGGGCGACACCGGCGCGACCGGCGCCACCGGACCGAAGGGCGACCCCGGCGCGCAGGGTCCGAAGGGCGACTCGCTCATATAGCGCCTCGTTACCTCTTTCGGCAACAGCTCATCCCGCGCTGTTCCCGCGGGTGCGTCAAGCTGTTGTCGGTGCGGCGTAACGCGACACTCGGCGTCCACTGATTTTCTGGGACTCATCTGGGACTCACGTTGCCTGAAACCCAAACAAAGAACGTAACCGTTCAGCCCTTGCGCAGGGACCCGCTGTGTTACGCCGAAAGCGGCCTCGCAGCCCCCGCGTTGGCACACGCCCGGCAGCCAGCGGCGCCCGTCCCGAGAGACTCTTGGACGGGCCAGTCGCGACTCGAGATCAGTTCATCATGTACGAGATCGCCATGTACACCTTGTTCGCACGGTTCTTCTTGAGGAACGGGAAGACCGCCGAGTTCTGATCAACGCTCAGCGTCCAGCCGTTGTCGACGTCGCCGTCGAGCGCCACCGTCGCCGGCGCGATGGTGAGCTTGTTCTTCGTCCAGTCGATCACGCCGAAGGTGGCGACGAGCGTGTCCGACATGCCGAGGCGCTTGAGCCAGTACGGGAAGTCGTCCTCGCTGAGCGACAGCTCGAGCTTGCGCGACGCGTCGTCTGCCGCCTGCCGAAACTGGTTCCATTCGTCGCCGAAGTCCGAGTTCAGTCCGAACAGCTGCAGCAGGCTGTCCGGCTGTTGGAGCACGTCTTCCTTCACGTGCGCCGCAGCATCGGCCCTGAGGTGCCCGGCTTCGCGCCCCGTGTAGCGCAGATGTAGCACCGCGTCCGAGATGCTCTCGAAATCGAACTGCGGCACGTCGTTGGGCAACTCGAGTCTCCAGGTACCGATGGCGCCGGCACCCTCGAAAGGCAAGTAGCGGTCGTCCCGCACGTTCGGCTCGAACAGGCCGGCGTCGTTCTGCGCGTTGCTCGTGACGATCGACTGGATCGCGCCCGCGTAATCGCGGAAGCGTTCGTCGTCCTGGCTCTCGTCGCGTGCGTACTGATCGCCGGCTAGCGACGACACGCGCACGCTGCTGCGCAGGAGCGAGAGAGTGCAGTGAACGCCCGTGTAGGGCCCGGTGACGCACGGGAGCGAGAGACCGACGCCCTTCAAACGACGCATGTAATGGCCCGGGCTGTCGAGGTCGAACAGCCACTCCGGCACATCCACCTCGCAGCTCCCCGTGGCCTTGAGCTTGAGTAGCGCCATCGGGTCGAGCCGGGCGAGCGACACGTGCTTCGTGATCTCGAACTCGCGCCGGTTCTGCTCGAGGTATGCCATCTCGAGCCGCTTGAGGTCGAGCGTGAGCATCTCGCCGGCGAGGAGGCCCTTGTGGCCGCTGTCCCAGTAGCCGAACTTGATGATGTCCAGCTCATCGAATTCAGGCCGCATCAGCTCGCGCTTGAGCGTCTCCTCGGCACGCTTGGCGACATCGAAGGCGAGCTTGTAGCAGTCGTAGTACGTCTGCGACAGCTCACCGTCCATCCACACGTAGAGATCCTCGTTCGTGAACTTCTCGCGCAGGTACTGCTCCTGCGCCTTCGAGTTCTCGATCTGCTGCAGATGGTTGTCGTATTCGTGCTTGGCGATCTGCTCGCGGAGGAGGGACGAGACGATCTGACGTCCGTACTGCTCGAGCTCGCTCGTGGCGACGTTGGCCTGGAGCACGTAGTCCTCCGCGCGCCGGTAGTAGGTCGCCATCTTCGACGCGCGATCGGCGCTCGACCGGAACGTGTCGGAGACCAGCTTCGCGGCCTCGGCGGCGTACTTCGCGCCCTTCGAGAGCTGCTCGCCGCCGAAGGTGGCCGCGCCGCCCACGCCGACCGGCGTGGCGTGTACCGCGATTTGCGGGATGAGCGAGAGGATCGGCGCCGCGACGTTGAAGACCGACGCGATCGTCCCGAACGTGTCAGAGGCCGGCAGGAAGATGTTCAGCTCGGCGTTCTCGTTCTTGTTTAGCGGCAGCGTCTTGCCGAGCTCGCCGCCGAACACGTCGGTCACCGTCTGGCCGGCGAACTCCATGACGCCGCCGACCGAGGTCTCCTTCCGGTACGCCTCGCGCGAAAGGGTGACGGCGTACTGTCCGACGAGGGCCCCATACGCGGCGTCGAAGGTCTCCTCGTTCAGGTCCGTACGCGCGAGCTCGACGGTCTTCGTCGAATCGAGGTCGCTGTCGCTTGCGCCGAGGATCCTCTTGTAATGGCGGTAGCGCTCCCAGACCGTCGCGCGGCTGCGCAGAAGGGCCTCGGTCGCGGCCTCTGCCTCCTTCCATTGGAGGAATCGCACGTCCTGCACGAGCATGTTCACGTTCAGCTCGTGCTGCTGGCGCAGGAGCGTGAGGTGCTCCGACTCGCCCTTTTCGTTGGCGGAGAGGATCGCCGCGCCGAGCGACTTGACCTCGCTGCACAGCTCGAGCGCCTTCTGGAGCAGTGTCGGGCCGCGCACGGTCGACACGGGCTGGTTCACGTTGTTCACGATCGCGCCGATGTCGATCCCCGCCGCCACCGCCTTCACGAGAGCACCAGGGTCGATGGGCGGGTCGAAGAGCGCGAGCTGGCGCACGACGCCCTCGATGTTCATGCAGTGGCGGATCTTGAACAGTCGGTCGCCGACGGTGCTCCAGTAGTCGAGCAGGATGGCGTTCTGCGGGATAGCGAAGTAGAGCGAGCGGCCGATGCCGAACACCGCCTCCGTGCCGGTAGAGCTCGAGGAGCCGTTGTTGCCGCCGCCTCCACCGGCTCCGGGAGCCGAGTTGAACGGGAACGAGTTCTCCAGATCCACGAGCGCGTTGCCGAAGTCGTCGATGCCGGCGGCCTTGAGTTGCGCGTAGGTCTTCGGTGAGCGCTTCGAGCGCGGCGGCACCTTCTGCGGCTTCGGGCCGAGCACGTTGGCCGCCAGCACGTAGATCTGCGTGGCCTCGTTGAGCGCCTCGATGGTGTCCTGGCGGAACAGGTAGTCGCCCCACGCGATGAGGTTGTCCAGGTACTTCATGACCACGTTCAGCTGGTAGGCGAGGTAGCGGCCCCGGGCCACGACGTGCGGCTGGAACGGCTTGTCCCGCCAGGCCTCGATCGCCTTCTGGAGGCGCGTCTTGACCTCGGAGTCAGCCGGGTCGGCGAGCTGCTCCAGCATCTCGTCGATGAACTCCGGCGTCGTCTCCTGCCGGAAGCGCAGAAACTTCCAGAAGCGCTGCGGTGCCGGGTCCGGGTCGGTGCTCGTCGGATCGAACAGGAAGTGGAACCAGCGCCGCGCCTCCTCGAAGCGCTGGTTCTTGCTCAGGTGCGTCGCGATGAGCAGCGGCGCGTGAAAGAACAGCTCCCAGTTGTAGATCGAGTACGGGCCGTCGTCGCTCACGTCGATCTCGTGCTTCGGGAACGGCGGGTCGACGTCGGTGCCGGGCTGATAGGTCGCGTTGGCCAGGGGCACCTCGAGCTTCGCCTGCCAGGCCGGGTCGAGCAGAGCCGGCAGGCCGTCGAGGTTCAGCCGCTCGATCAGCGCCTCCGAGTACGGGTGATAGTGGGTCGCGAACGCGTAGTGGACGTCGCGTGCCGGGCGGCGCTCGATGACCCACTGGAGCTCGGCGGTCGCGACGCTGTACCGGTCGGCCGCTGTGTGGAAGTCGGGCTTCAATGGAATCCTCCTCCAATCCCGGCCACCCTCAGGCCACCGGCGTCGAACACCGCTCCGTCGAAGCGGAACGCCACGTTGTCCTTGATGATCGTCTTGAAGTTCGGGTCGACGCTCGTCTCCCACGGGTTGATGACCGGGTCGCCCCGGTTGGGTATCACCGGCTTCTCGTAGACCGGTGGTATCTCGTCGATCGTGAACACCACTGACGGCCCGTTGTCGTAGAAGATGTCGAGCCAGGTGTCGTCCCAGATCACCTCGCGCGCCTCGACCGAGAACAGGCTGTGCTCGTCGGAGTAGAAGAACGGCGCGTTCCACTGGTTGTCGATCGGGTGCATCAGCGGCCGCACGCGGAAGCCTTTCAGGAGCGACGTCGACTTGGTGAGGACGAGCTCCGACTTCCTCGGAGTCTTCGCCAGCGGAGGCTGATCGACGCCGGCCTCCATCGTGCGGTCGCTCAACCGCAGGCTGTTCGAGTCGAGCACCCCCGCGCTCTGGCCCTCCCAGAAGAGCTTCCAGTTGAAGACCTTGACCGGGTCGGTGAGGAGCCCTTCCAGCGGAGTCTGCGGATCGATGCGCGGCGCCGAGTGCTTGCTGGTGAACGTGACCAGGGACGCCGCTGTCTCGTGGCCGAAGTACAGCACCGGCATGACGAGCCGTTCCGCCAGGTTGCCGCCGGGCTGCTCGGTGTGCGCCGTGATCACGAGCTTGCTCGGTTCGTAGGTGCCCACCCCCGTGATCCGAAGCGGATCGGTCATCTCCGACGACTTCGGCGAGGTCCACTTGCCGCGGTAGAACTCGCCCCAGTTGAGCGTGACCTCGACGGCGAACTGCGCGTGGGTCGCCCACGGGTCCTCGGCCACATCCCACGCCGTGTCGGTGCCCTCGTCGTCGTTCTTCTTCTGAACCGTCGTCGCCCAGAAGACGAAGAGTTGGCTCTTCCAGACGACGGGGACGACCATGTCGCCGTCGATGTTCAGCGGCATCTTCTCCCACGGCGTCCAGTAGCCGTACTCGAACCGCCGGGCGTAGTACGTTCGCGTTGTCCCGTTGGTGCGGCCGAAGACGTGCAGGACGTCCTCGTCCGGGTGACCCGGGTGCGGCTGGTGCAGGAATGCGCCGACGATCTCGAGCTTGGCCACGTCGTCGAGCTTCTTGAGGTACGAGAGGTACGCCTCCTCCGCGGCGTCGTCGGTGATGTCCGACTTGAGCAGCTCCGACTCGAGCTCCCTGAAGAACGGCGACTTGTTGTCGCGCAGCTCCGGCTCCAGCCAGTTCTCCGGAAAGACGAACACTCGTCGGTTCGCCTCCCAGACCCGGTAGCGCTGCATCCACGCCCAGCGGTCGGCGCGGATCGACGCCGGCGACACGTCCGGCTCGAGGTTCATCAGGCAGCGCGTGATGAAGAGCTGCACGGTCGAGAGCGCCAGCCGGATACGCGAGGTCTGCATGCACGCGTCCATCTGAACGTCGACGAGGAAGTGCTGGTAGAGGTCGTCCGGCGTCTTCACGTCCGGGTCGGGCGGGTGGTGGAAGAGGATGTACGCCACCAGCGCGTCGCGGCTCTGGTTCCGTAACGAGTCGTTCACGCCCTGCATCAGGTCGCGCCACGCGGCGTTGGTCATGCGTGTGCGGAGCGCCTCCTGCGCCGCCGTCAGCAGCGCCCCGGACGGGTTGGCGACCGCCCAGGCGAGCACGTCGGCGGCGGGCTGCATCGTCGCGGCTACCAGGTCGAGCACATACGCGACCGTCCGGAAGTCGTCGAAGTGGGCGAGATCCGCCTGCGCCATGCCGTCGTGGGCGAGCACGTCCGCCAGCGACGTCTCGTCCCACTCCATCACGCCCGCCACAACGAGCTTGCCCTGCGGTGTCGTGCGACCCGGGTCCCGGAAGATCGAGAGGAACGTGTCGGGATCGGACTCGTGGTCGGCCTTCAATCGCGTGAGCCAGATCAGCCGCTCGACCTTCGCCCAGAGCGCGTGGAGCGCGGCGTCGGCGATCGAGCCGTCGGTGTCGAGATCGTCGAGCACACCCTTCGTGTTCGACTCGACGGCGGCGACGTGGCGCAGTTCACCGCGGGTGAGGCCGAGCGCCTTCTGGAGCAGCGTCACCTTCTCGATGCGGATGAGCGACGCTCGCGCCGTGTCGGTCGCCGCCTTCGTGTAGAGGCCGCTCCCAGGGATGTCGATCTTGGCGATCGCCTTCGTGCGCCAGCGCAGGCGTGCGGCGCCACCGGCCGGCAGGTTCGCGAGCGTCAACTGGAGGCGGGTGAGCCCGCCGGTTGTGAGCGCAACGGGCACGGCCGTCGCGACCTCCTCCGAGGTGCCGATGCCCGTCGCCGGGATCACGTCGGTGCCTTCGAGGGACAGCGTGACCTGCGTGTTCTCCGGAGCCGCGACGTAGAGGATGTAGTCGGCGGTCGCGGGCGGGTCGACCAGCAGGTCGAACGTACCGTTCGCGTCCAGCGCGATCGGGGTCTCCAGGCCGCGGAAGTCGTCGAGCACGCCGTGCGACGGATCGCCCTCGGCGTGCACGACGTCGCTCCCGCTCGTGATCGCGTCGACGATCAGGGGATCGGCTTTCGTGATCGCCGCGAGCGAGGTACGCAGCGCGAGCGTCTTCAGACCGTCGCGCAGCTCGGGCAGGATCGCGTCGAGCACCGCCGCCGACTTGGCGGCCGGGTCGGTGATCGGATCGACCGCCGTGAACACCGCGGCCAGCTCCGGGTACTCGCTCGCGAGCGCCTGGAGGTCGGCCGCGCCGTCGTTGCGCAGGGTCTGCACCGATGCCTTGAACGCCGCGACGAACGCGTCGCGCTGTGCGCCCGTGGTGCCCGGCGCCAGGTCGCCGACGAGCAACGCATCCGCTGCGGCGTCGAGCGCCGCCTGGGACGGCGAGGGCAGGATTCCCGCGTACGTGAGCTGCTTGTCAAACGGGTCGAAGTCGATTCCGGGCTCGGCGGTGATCAGCGGCGCCGGCAGCGTCTCCTCGGTCGTGACGAACGGCGCCGTGTACGTCGTCGTATGGCCGATCAGCGCGAACAGGCGCGCCACCACCGCCTCGTCGTAGACGAGCGCCATCTTCGCTCTGGTCGCGTTCAGGTCCGGGTTGAGCGCCGCGGCGCCGAGGTCGGCATCGACCGCCGTCATGGCGTCGCGGAGCGCCTTGACCTCACGGAGCAGCTCGTCGTCGGACGGCTCGAGCTCGCCGGTCGCGTCCTGGTGGCGGAGCAGGTAGTCGAGATCCGCCACCTTGAGCGGCGAGGCCTTGACCTCGCGCCAGGAGCGCGCGAAGCGGAGCATCGACGGCTCGTCCGCCTCGAGGTCGTTGGCGAACGGGTCGATGCCGGTGATGGCGATCACGCTCGCCATGTCGACGGTTCCGGCGCGCAGCAACCCGGCGAGCCGGGCGGAGCGCACGCCCGGGTCGAGGGCCGGATCCCACAGCGACAACCAGTCCGGCACCAGGCGTTTGGGCACCGACAGCTCAGCGATGAGCGCCTCGAAGTTGGCGAGCCGCGCAAGCATCGCCACGAACGTCGCATCGATGTTCGCCGGCGTGAGGTCCTCCGGCGCGAGGCCGAGGAAAGTCGTCACGAGCCGGTCGGTCCGCTCGACGGACTGCCCGAGCTTGCGCCACAGTCGGATGAAGCGGCTGAGCCGCAGGTAGGCGATCTCGTCGAGCCTGTTGTTCGCCGGGTCCGGCAGCGCGTAGCGGAGCTCCACCTCGGCGAAGTCGCACTCGACCGGATCCGCGCTCACGTCGGTGAGCGTGATCAGACTCATGATCAGGTCGCGGTTGGCCGTCAGCCACGTGTGTACGTCACCGCCGTACGCGGTGTGATCGAGATCGGCGGGCAGCAGCGCGTCGAGTTCGGCATCCGTGATGTTCGCCTCGTACCAGTCCTGCAGGCTCGCGAGCTCCACCTTCAAGTCCTCGAGCAGCGGGACGAGCCCGGCGCCCGGGTTCACGAAGCGCGCGCCGAGGATCTCCGCGAGGTCCTCGTACGTGATGTCGACTGTCCGACAGAAGCGCTTGCCGTTCGCGACCGCGTCGTTCAGGTCGTCGATCGTCGCCGCGGCCGGCTGGCCGAAGTACTCCGGCAGCGCGTGGAAGCCGACCTCGGTGAGGATGCGGTACTCCGCGCCGTTCAGCCCGAGCCGTTCGCGCCGCGCGCCGGCCGCGTCGCCGAACACCGACAGCGCGTCGGCCAGCGTCGTGTCGAGAGCGTCGAAGAGCAGCCGCAGCTTCGCCACCGGCCGATCGAACGGAAGCGACCACGGATAGACGCTCGCCACCGTCTCGTCGTAGGCGGCGTCCTGCACGTACTGCGGATCGGCGAGCAGGTCGGCGGTCTTCGACGCCGCCGTCATGTCGTGTCCCGTGAAGTTCGTGAGGTTCCCGTTGACGATGTAGTACTCGAGGATCTCGTTGACGAGATCGACGTACGGCAGCGCGACGTTCGTGTTCTCGCAGCTCAGCTGGATGTGCTCGAGGTCGGGCCGCCGGCCCTTCAGCACGTCGATCGGGTTCTGCTTGTCGTGCGGCGTGCCGGTAAGGTCGAGGAACTCGAGCAGCTCGACCATGTACGCGGCCGGACCGAACACGGAGTTGCACTGCTCGCACGCGCAGTAATCCATGTTCTGGAACAGGTTCTCGAGCGTGGCGGCAGCGGTCGTGCCCGCACCGTTCTTCAGCGCGGCCGTGCCGGCGAGCGCGAAGTCTGCAACCTTCGGCGCGGCCTTACCGGTCGTTCCGGAGAGCGCGTAGACGTTCGGCATCGAGCGCTGCGCGAGGTACATGGTCGCCACAGTGAGCGCCGTCGTGTGCACCTGAGTCGCCTTGTCGTGGACCATCCGCGCCTCGGCGTCGCTCGGGAACTCCTTGCCGTGCAGCGCGAGGAAGTCCTCCCGCCCGTAGCCCGCGACCTCCTTGGCCGACCCGATCTTGAGCCGCGCGAGCGCCGCCATCGACTCGTTCGAGGGACTGATCTGCCAGAGCCGCTCGACAAGCAGCGCGCCTGACTTTCCGTCCTCGTCGAGCTCGTCGAAGCCCTCCCATCGGTACATGGGCTCCTCGCCGATCGTGTGCGCACCGTGCGCGCCGGTGAGAAAGTCGACCACCTTGTCGCCCTCACCGTCGAGCTCCACCTGCTTGCGGCGCACGAGGTCGGCGGCAACCAGCGTGGGTGCGGCGATGCGGACCTGAGCGGCGAGCCCGGCGGCGTATGCGTCGGGCGTCAACCCGGCCGGGACGCTGTCGCCGATCACGTCGGACCACCTCTCCGCCGCGTGGAAGCCGTTCGACGCGAGGTCGTCGAGCCCGCGGATGCGCTCTTTCTGGATGAGCCGTCCGACCACCGGCGCGTTCTGCATCGTCAGCCGGCCGAGCGCCGACGTGGCGCGCAGCCTCGCGATCTTCTCGCGGCCGAAGCCGGCCTCCTCAAGGCCCTTCCAGAGCGCGTCCGCTTCGTCGCCTGCGTTGCGGTAGACGTCGAGGAACGTGCTCCGATCAGCGGCTGCGAGGCTGATGTCGAGCATGTCGCTGAGTGTCGAGACGGCCGTCGGCGGCGCGACCTCGAGGAGCTGCTGCGCCGCCTGCACGCGGTGGAGCTCGACCGTCTTGTCGATCGAGGCCTCGCCGCCGATGATGTTGCTCTTCTGCGCCAGCACGAGGGCGTTCCTCACCTGTGCATCCGAGAAGCGGTGCAGGTTGTCGCTGCTGCCGGGCGCGCCGGTGCGCAGCAGGGCGTAGCAGTGCTCGACGGGGATCCGGCTGTCGGCGCTGATGCGCTCAGCCTGCGCGGCCATCGCTACGGCGCGCGCGTCCCAGCCGCTGCGCTCGGCCAGATAGGTGACTCCGGCGACGTCGACGTGGGAGAGCGGCGTCTCTCCCAGGAGCGGGTCGATCGAGGCGTGCAGCCGCGTGAACTCGGGAGCGCGCGCCACGTGGACCGCGTCGACCACCGGGTCGAAAGCCACCTCCGGCCCGGCCTGGTACATGACCGGCGAGCTCGTAATGAGCGCGTCCTTCCGCGCCGGGTCGAGCACGCGAACCTCGAGGTCGGCACGCGTCTTGCCCGGCAGCGCCGCCGGATCGTAGAGGAGCTGGTAGCGCCCGTCCTGGTCGGTCGTCGTCGAGGCGACGAGCGTGGCACCGTGGACCCTGTGGTCCCAGATCTCGACCTTGAGGTTTGCGCCGGCGACGCCGAGCTCGGTCGCCACCGTCCCGGTGACGCTGGCGACCGCGCCGGACCCGTTCGTGCTTCGATCGTCGGGCACGGAGATCACGACGGGTGCGTCGCCGCGGTCGGGCGTCCACATCGTGGTGCCCGACGTGTCGAGCACCTGCTGTCCGTCTCGGTGGACGCGGAAGGAGACGGGTCCCCGCGCCGCTTCGAACTGGAGCGCGAACGCGCCCCGCGCATCCGACGTCGCCGTGGCCAGCGGCGTCTTGCGGCGCCGGTCGCTGCTCCACGCCTCGATCTTCATGTTCGGCACGGCGGCGCGGCTCGTCGCGCTCACGACTCTGCCGTTGATCGTCTCCATCATTCCCCCTCTCTCGATCGCCTGGCTATCTCACGGGCACCGGGCGCACCTGCACCGGGGCCCTGTACCTCCATGTCTCGTTGGAAGTGAACGAGACGTCCATGTCCTTCGCCTTCCACCCGTCGTGAGTGCGCCTGTCGAGCGCCTCCGCATAACTCATGTGCTTGCCGCGGAAGTCCGTCGCCTGGAAGTTCGCCATGTTGCTGACCGCGGCCGAGTCCTCCGCCCGCACGACGTCGTTGATCGCCGCGCTCGCCGCGGCCAGGTCGCCGGGAACCGCGGCGCCGTAGCGAGCGGCCCGGGCCCGCCGCAGCGTGTAGTAGATCTCCCACAGCTCCTTGCTGTTCGCCGCCGGGTCCTCGGAGGCGCGGTCGGCGACATGGCTGAAGCTCGTGCTCGATTGGCCCTTCTCCGTCTCGTACGTCGGGTGCCCGACGTCGTGCACGAACAGCCATGTGACGAACATCAGCGCGCTGAGGCCGAGAAGGATCCCGGTCGCCACCTTGCCGCCCGTGCCGGCCGTTCCGCTGAAGACGCCGGTGGCTGCGGCCACGCTGAGGCCCGCGCCGAGGAACGCCATCGTTGCGCCCCCGGTGAGCTGGCCGAAGACGCGCGTGTTGCTGCGGTTGTGCGGCCCGGCCGCATCCGTGAAGCCGACGTCTTCGAGCGTGTGGAGGTGTTGCGCGAACTTCGTCAGGTCCTTGACGCCGCCGGCGATGTCGGCGTCCACGTCGGCAAGCGCCTTCTCCTGCGAAGGGAAGTGGTACTCCTGCGTCCGGCCGAGTAACACCTGGGAGACGAACGAGGCGCCGCCGCCCGGCCAGTGCTCGCGGTCGTGGTCCATCGCCGCCGTCTCGACCGCGATCGTCGCGGCATCCTCGACGGTGAAGCCTGCAGCGACCGCCAGCCGGAACGTCGTGATCCCATGCACGGGTTCCTCGAACAGGCCGTTTCGGTCGCGGTTCGCCACCGGGTTGTTGCGTACGTACGCGTACCGGTTGCCGTCGAGGCGGTCCGCGTGCGTGTCCGGTGCGAGCCAGCGACCGAGCCACGGCGCGTAGTAGCGCGCGCCGTGGTATTCCAGGCCGCTCTCCGCGTCTCGCTCCATCCCGGTGTAGCGGAAGCGTTTGGCCGCGGCCACGATCGTCTTCTCCACCGCCTGGTACGCGGTCGTGCCGAACGGGTGGTAGAGCTCGTAGCTGATCACGCGGCCGAGGGCGTCCGTCTCCAAGCTTGCGGAGCCGAGCCGGTCCGCGCCCTGGTAGCGGATCAACCGGGGTCCCGGCGGGCCGCCGGGCGGGTCGTCGGTCTCGATCAGCGCGATCCGTTCCTCGTCATCCATCACGTGCAGCGACCGCCGCTGCGCCGTCACGGCGCCCACGCCGTCGTACTCACGCTCGATCTCCGTCCCGTCCACGGTGTAACGCTCGAACCGGCGCGTCGCGGCGTCCTGCGTCGGTGCGGCCCGGTCGGTGACCTTGCGGACGCGCTTGCCGTCACCGTCGTAGACGTGCCAGGTCGTCTCCGGCACGCCGGCGTTCACGACCTGCGTCGCGAGCGCCTGCAGCTCGTCCTTGAAGCTCCAGCGCATCAGCGACAGGTGCGGCATCGACTCGATGTAGCCGTGCTTCGGGTGGTGGCCGTAGGCGTACGTGAGGGCGCCGACGGTCGTGCTCAGCAGGCGATCGCTGTCCGGCGAGTAGGTGTAGTCGCGCGTCCAGCCCGGCGTGGCCGGCGCCGTGTGGGCGAGCTGCTGGAGGTTGCCGGCCGGGTCGTACTGGTAGTGCTCGGTGAAGGTCTGCCAGGCGAGCACGTCCGTGACGGCGTAGCTGCCGAAATTGGCTGCATCGGACGAGTTATCGGTGGGGCCGAACGCCGCCTGCCCGGCATGCTCGCGCCCGGTCGCCTCCGTGAGGCGATACAGCGGGTCGTAGCGGAAGGTCGACTCGCCGGTGACCATCGCGTTGCTGAACCAGACGGTCGGCACGCAGGCGTCGACGAGGTGCGTGAGGTTCCCGACCGGGTCGTACGTGTGAGTGAGGTCCTGGAGGGCCGTGCCGCCGCGGCTCGTGGTGAGGCGCACGAGGCGGAACGTCTCGGCGTCGTGCAGGTAGTCCGTCGCGACGTCGTTGCCCAGCACGATCCGCTGCCGCAGCCCATGCTCGTCGTAGTCGATGTTCTTGAGGACGAGCTCGCTGTCGCCGTCCTGCTCGACCGTGACCGTCTCGAGCAGGTTGGCCGCGTTGTAGGTGGGTGTGTGGGTACTGCCGTCCGGCACCGTGCGCGACGTGATCCTGTCGAGCGCGTCGTAGGCGCATGCCGAGTCGAACGTCTCTGCGTCGAGGCCCGTGTCCGGGTCGGGGCCGGACCAGTCCACGACGGCCCGGTAGTCGGTCGCGAAGCGGCGCGACGCGGCGAGCAGGTTGCCCTTGAAGTCGTACGCGGCGTGCTCCGTGCGTCCGGCCGTGTCGTACGCGAGCGCCAGTCTCGTGCGCAGGTTCGCGGCCTTATCGCCCGGCCTGTCCTCGCCGTACACGTTCAGCTCGAAGACGTTGTCGAGCGGCTGCGGGCCGTCGCCGCCCCGGACGCGCTTCGTCAGCGGGCGGTGGAGAGCGTCGTAGGTGAACTCGAGCTCGTGGAAGCGGTCGTCCCAGGCGCGCAGCGGATTGCCCATCACGTTTGCGAGCGTGAGCCGGGTGCCGCTGTCCGGGCTGTCGTACCGCGCCAGCGCGCCGCGCATGTCGCGCCGGTAGGCGACCGTGGCGATGCCGCGCGGATTCGTCACTGCCAGCGTGCGGCCGGACAGGTCGCGTCGATACGCGGTGTGGAACAGGACCGGCTGACCGCCGCCGTCCGTGCCGGCGTGCTGGGTCTCCACGACCGGGCGGCCCAGGGGGTCGAGGTGGCGGGTGAGCGGCGTGTTCGCGTGCTCGGCGGCCTGCGCCGCGGCGGCCGCCTCGCGCACGGGGTCCTTGCCTGCGGCGACGAGCTTCACGTCGATCTTGCGGTGGATCCGCTCGTCGTACCAGCGCGACTCGAGCACGGTGTCGTTGCGGTCCTCCTCGACCGCCGACCAAGGCCCGTAGCGAGTGCGGCTGAAGCTGCCGTCCGGCTGGTCGACGCGCACGAGGCGGTCGATCGGGTCGTACCGGTGGATGCGGGTGACGCCCGCGGCCACGAGCTGCTTCTCGGTCTCGAACTCGGGCGTGGCCGAGAAGAACGGCTCGTACTCCTTCACGACGTTCCCCTTGTTGTTCACGACCTTGCGACCCGTACCGAGCCAGCGCAGGCGCGGCGGCACGAGCGCGGCGGTGTCGACGGTGGTGAGCGTGACGGAGCCGTCCAGCGCGATCGTCGTGCTGGACGCCGGCCCCGGCTCGGCCTGGATCTTCGTCATCTCGACCTTGCCGCCGCCGTTGGGGTATTCGAAGCTCACCTGCAGCGAGGCAATGGGGTTCACGGCGGCGTGCTCCTCGCGCACGATCGTGGCGGTGACGGGCGGCAGCACGCCGCCCGACGCGCGATACCGGTCGAGGTCGTGCACGTAGCGCGCCGACGCATCGCCGAGAAGCAGCGCCGCCGCAGCCGCGACCTCCACCGACGACGGCCCGGTGAAGAGCTGGGCGATCGCCGCACCGTCGGCCGCGCCGGCCTCGCTCGTCAGCCCGCCGAGATCGTCCCCTTCCCCGCCCTTGCCGAGCAGCGCCACGGCCTTCACCCAGCCAAGCTCGTCGAGCAGGATCTCCGAGACGTTGTCGTTCGGGTCCTGGATCTGCCGCGGGCGCAGAGCGCGCAGGTCGAACTCCGTCGCGCGCGTGTGGTTGCCGACAGCGTCGACGACCTCGTCCTGGAGCAGGAAGTAGTTGCCGAAGTAGCCGATCGTGGTGCGGCTGCCCGCCGCGTCGACCTGCCCGACGTGGGCGAGGAAGCGTGCGCGGGCGTCGGCATCGGTCTCGCCGGCTCCGACGTACTCCCAGCGACCCGACGGCACCCACCAGTCGGCGTCACCGCGGTGGACGTAGCCGCCCTCGACCATGACCGCGGCGGTCGCCCGCGAGCCGAACACGTCGGTCAGCAACGCCGCGGGGAACGCGAGCTCGTAGCTCTCGAACGGCAGACCGTGCGGCTCCAGGTGGTGGAGCGGCGCGGCCGCGGTCAGGGCGGCGTCGTAGTAGATCGTCTCCTTGCGCGAGATCATCCGCCGGAAGACGGTGCCGGAAGGCGGCAGCACGTTGTCCTGGTGGTTCGGGATCTCGGTCGAGTCGGTCAGCACGGAGAAGCCGGGGCGCTCGAAGTCGCCGAGCTCGAAGATCGGTGCCGGCGGCGTCAGGCCGGTCAGCTCGTAGTCGGTGACGCGCGACGCCACGCGCAGGCGGTACTGGTCGGCGCCGACCGCATCGCCCGTCATCTCGGTCAGCGTGTAGGTCACGAGCTGGCGTGCCTGCGCGCTGGTTGCGGCCTCCGGCAGCGTCGGGTCAGGCGTCCGGCGGGCGTACGCGACCTTGGCCGACTCGAGCACGTTGCCGTACTCGTCGATTGCCACGTTGAGCTTGTGCTCGACCCGAGGGTCGGCGATTTTGCGGTCGTACTGCCAGGTGATCCGCTCGCTCTCTTTCACGGTCAACACGGCGTGGCCGCCGTCGAGCGGCGGCTGGAGGAGCTCGACGACGCAGGTATGCGCGTCCACGGTGTACGGCGAGAGCTGGCGGCGGAGGTCGTCCTGCGTGGCGCCCGCGGGCGGAGAGTCGAGCGCGAACACCTCGCGGCGCAGCGGCATGCCGCGACACGCGCGTTGCGCCTCGCGGCGCGCGCGCGGGGGCAGCGGGTCGGCGAGCTCCGGCCCGGCTGCCGCGACCATACGGATGTCCGGCAGCTCCGGCTCGTCGGCGTTCGCGGTGAAGCCGTTACGACGCAGCTCGCTGTCCCAGCGCTCGTCGCGGTAGACGTCGAGCAGGCCGCGGTCGTCGAGCTCGGGTCCGGTGGGGAACCAGGTCTTCGTGAGCACCGGCGCCTGGTGGACGGTGCGGTCGACCGCGATGCCGGCGCTGTCCCGGCCCCAGTGCTCGAACTCCTCGGCGTCGGTCTCCTCGACCATGCCGAAGCCGCGGAACTCGCGCTCGCGGTGGTCGTAGTGGCCGTGTTGGTAGCGGTAGCTGCACACGCGCCGCGAGCCGGCGATCGTGTCGCGCGATTCGACGCGCCGCACGCAGTGCACGGGGAACGGCAGCCGGGTCGCCCACGGCCGGCCCTCCGAGCGGTCCTTCAGGTAGTGCCAGGTGGACGACGTGTACGCGAACTCGACCTCCTTGCCGAGCCCGTTCGAGTACCCGCGGAGGAGGTGCGGCTTCGAGCCGCCCATCGGGTCGACGTAGCGCAGCGGGGACTCGCGGTCGGCCGGCAGCCCCGACGACCAGACAAGGCAGGTCGTGCCGTTGCCGAGCACGTCGGCCGTCGCGATCTCGACCGGTGATTCCGTGCGCAGCGCCGGTGCAATCTCGCGCCGCGGTGCGAAGCCGTTCCCGCTGAGGTTGAGGTACGCGTGGGCGCCCTCGCGGCCGAGGTAGAGCAGGTCCGTCGCGCCCGTGCCGGTCAGGTCGGCGAGCCGCACGTGGCGCGCGTCGAAGTCGCCCGGCTCGGCAAGGACCGGCGCGTCGTTCATCGCCACTCGCACGCCGAAGCGGCCGTACCCGCGATTCGGCCAGTAGGACACGTCGCGGTTGCGCACGCGGACGATGTCGGTCAGGCCGTCGCCCGTCATGTCGGCGAGCATGATGGCCTGGGTCTGGTCGGCGAAGACGACTGCCGGGCTGCGCTCCTCGTCGGAGGACAGCGTTGTGCGATGCCTCTCGCCGAAGCCCTTGCTGCCGTTCGATCGGTACCAGACGAGCGCGTCGTCCTCGGAGACGAGGATGTCCGCCCGGCCGTCCCCGACGAGGTCGAGCATCCTCACGTGCCGGTCGGAGAGGTCGATCCTCACCACCGCCGGCAACGGCCGGAGGTCGGCCCACCGCTCGCCGTCCTCGAGCTCGAAGTAACCGGCGATCTCGGGCGAGCGGACGACGACCTGCTTACGGCCGTCGGCATCGAGATCCTCGAACGTCAGGACGCCGCTGCGCACGCCCGTGAACGAAGGCTTTGGCCGCACCAGCCGCGACGCGTCGAGCCGCATCTTCCCGGGCTCGTCGACGTCGCCGAGGTTCGCGCAGTACCGCCACGCGCCCTCCTGCTCGCCGAATACGCCCGCGATGCCCTCGCCGTAGAGGTCGACCCACTGGTTCGGGCTGGCCGCGCCGGTCGGGAGGGACGCAACCGACTCGTGGTCCGGCGCACGCACCGTCGTGTTCCACGTGGGCGGCTGGTAGTCGAACTCGAGGGGTGGTAGTGACCGCTTGGAGTACCCGCCGTCGATCGGCGCGTAGCCGCACTGCGTGGCCGACGCGAGGTAGCTCACCTCGCCGCCGTCGGAGGGCGCGTGCGCGAGGTCGAGCGAGCGGACCAGCGTCGGCTGGCCGCCGTTCAGCTCGTCGAAGCGATGGAACATCAGCACCCGCTGGAGCAGGCGACGGGTGCGGATCTCGAAGCCCGCGCGGTGGCTCGAGAACGGGTCCGGCCGCGGCGACCACGCACGGCCGGGGGCGTCGTCGGGTGTCGGAGCGTCGGGGTCGTGCTCGCCGTAGTCCAGCACCGCCTCGAACATGAACGCGCCGGACGGCGCCGCCGGGACGTACGGGTTCGCCGGGTCGACGAAGTAGGGCGTGCGGTTTCCGTACGCGATTCGCTTCAGGTGGCGGTTGGTGGACTTCGCGAGCCCGCGCACGCGGTTCGCCTCGGCCTGTGTGGCCGTCACGCCGGCCGTGTCGTCGGGCTTGTACTCGTAGACGACGCAGTTGCCCTGGTCGTCGAAGCTGATCGCGGGCAGCCACTCGTAGACACGGCTCGGGCGCTCGGGATCGACGATGCGGGAGTGCTCGTCGATGCCGAAGAAGGTCGTGACGTTCTCGCGCGACATGACGCGCCACCACGTGTCGGCGCCGTCGCTGATCTGCTCGATCCGCGCGAAATCGCGGTCGACGCGGGGCCGGTAGCGCTTGACCGTCAGGTCTCCCGGAGGCTCCTCGTCCGGCACCCAGTCGGCGCCGTCCCAGTTCATCGCCGGCACGAGGTCGTCGCCTCCGGTCAGAAGGAACACGTCGTCGGCGTCGTAGCGCGGAATGAAACGGTCGGTCCCGCGCCGAACCGACGCCAGCTCGAGCGACCAGCCGAGTCCGACGACGCTGTTTCCCGCTCCGGTGTCGTAGGACAGGCGCAGCGGAGGAGCGGCGCCGTTCCGGGCCGGCGTGAGTGGCAAGGGGAGCGACAGCGAGAGCGTCCCGTTCGACGCGTTCACCGTGAACTTCTCGTCGATGCCCTTGATCGCGCCGCCCCCCTTGGGCAGCGAGATCGCAGGCGCCTCGAGCTGAAACCTCGGCTCGTCGCCGCCCGAACCGTCGTCGACCGAGGTGGCCGTCGCGTCATTCGCCCGCGGACGCGAGGCGTCGGGTGTCGCGCGGTATCGCGCGATACCGCGCTCGTTCTCGTCGATCTGCGGGATCTTGCGCACTCCGCCGCTACCGGCTGATCAACACAGCGTCTAACACAGCAGGGACTCAGAGCGGCGTCGCATGGATGCTTTCGAAGCTGCCGTGCCCGGAGCACGGGCAACAATGCGGAGCGAGATTCGCCTCAGCATCTGCTCGGGACGAAGTCGCTCGATGGCGATACCGATTGGAACCGACTTCAGCAGCTCACGCGGGTGGTGTCGAACGATCCTCGCGAAAGCTCGGAGGATAGGCGCCGCAGCAACGATGAGCCTCGTCGCTGTCATCCCGTTTGAACCGGGACACCGTCCCACCTCTGCCCGACGAAGTCAAGCGGTGGACGCACGCGGTTTGCGTTAGCAGCGTCCCAGCCTACGAACTGTTGACTTGCGAAGCCCTAGCTGATCTGTACCTCGCTCAGCTTGTAGCTGATGTAAGGCGGAGAACCCTTGCAGCAGACGGTCGGCTTCGGCTTGGGCTTCGAGGGTGCTGCCAGCGCGGTGCTAGGCGTCAGCGCCAGTGCGGTCACGGCCGCGAGTGCGCCAACGCGACGGCGCGTGTGGCGGATGAAATCGGCGGGCATCGGAATCCTCCTTGGGAACGGCCTCCCGCCCGACACGACGGATCACTCCGAATAACTCTGAGGTTGATCGTGGCGACGCGCTGGCTTTTCGCCGCGATCACATTGCTGTCCTCGTCAGCGTCACCTCAACGAAGTCAATCTGCCCCGCAAGACATCAGCCAGCGTCGCGCAGGCGGCCGTTGCCATTTTGTTGCCACACCGCTCTGATCGTTTACCATTGAGACGCCGAAAGCCCCGGTGTTAGCAGGGCTTTCGGTCGATGGAGCTAGCCGGACTCGAACCGGCGACCTCCTGGGTGCGATCAGTGGGCGAACGTTCGCGCCCGTTCGCGCCAGTTCGCTCATCGGCTCGGCTGAGCGGAATCCGCGAGCGGTGTTTGGCTGTGAGCGAACGCGAGC